>Ga0316202_10000219_pt1 | contig 81039 bp, 75 predicted proteins | sample 3monrhotite_MG_FD_204934 | JGI IMG/M metagenome (GOLD analysis project Ga0316202, IMG submission 204934) | Microbial mat bacterial communities from mineral coupon in-situ incubated in ocean water Damariscotta River, Maine, United States -... | ecosystem: Environmental > Aquatic > Marine >...
CGCAACGGGCTGGATCGATTGAGAACTATGAGGCTCCTCAATCCATCCCGTTGCTAACCGCCCAACATAGGGGCATAACAGGAACAGGCCTAACTTATGAATGAGGACAAGTTGGGGGGCAGGTCATCGCCTTAGAGGCTTCGGGGTTTCTATACACGGTATATTCATATGATATGATGTATGGATTGCGGGGGAAAATTCGAGGTAATCAAGTGGCTGAATATGTTGGAACCACCCTACAGGTATCAATTCAAAAACGAATGCGAGAACGTCATGTATGGATTGAAGATACTCCTGAAATCGCAAACGGCGGCAGAACTCTAAATTTCCTCGATCCAGATAAAATGGGGTGGAGTAGGGTTGGGGACTTAACGCAAGAGGACGGGGTTGCCGTTTTCATGGCGCTGCCTCTGGAGGAGACGCGGGTGAATTTGCAAGAAAGACTCGGCGCAAACTGGAGAACGCCCCACTGGGACGTATTTTTTGGTAATGCAGAACCCGTTCTTGAGGCCTGCAATTCAGTCATGTCTTCCTTTGCCCTTCCTGTCGGTTGGCGTATTGACAGCCTGGACACGCCAACTGAGCGACAGATTGATGACATACAGAACCTGAATATTGTAGTTGGAATCGCTCCCTACCCTGCATATTACTGCCGCGGAGATGTGGTTCCATGCGTATCGACCTGTATCTGGGATGACAAGGGCCAGTTGGTTGCCACCGCAATGGCAAATTATCGTTATCATCCGAACAGTCGGCTAAAGGGGCATTTGTATGCCGGCTCAGTCTCCGTATTGCCAGACTGTCAGGGCATGGGCCTTGGCAAAATGGCGAACGCGGCGCTATTGGTTCACAGCCATAGAATCGTGGGCTGGGCGACGGCACTTGAACAAGTGAAACCAGATAATGTTCCGTCTCGCCGGATGATCGAAGCGTGCGGCCTCACAAAGAGCCAAGAGCTTGCAACAATTTTTGCAATCAATTCTGACGACCAATTCAGCGTATGACTGCTTGTGGTTGGCCTGCGCCTAAATTCGCTCCCTCAGATTCCGTCTGGAAACCAAGGCAAGTGCGGACATCCATAAATCGGAATCCAATTTTTCGCAAATATTGACCGCTGGTGTGCCGACAGGGGACGGCTTTTCCAGGTAAGAATTTCGGTAACCGTTGACCCTGAGCGGACATGGGAGAACCTCAACAGTTCGGGTTGTCGATTGCGTTGCACGGTTTATACTTAGCGTCTAATTGGAAAACAATGGAGGGTTGGCTTCAATGGCGATTGAAACGGAGGCGTGTGAGTTGTGCGAACCGGAAATGCTCCTGTTCGGTGATGAGCATGCCTACGTTCGATACGACAACAACAGCCTCATCCCCGGTCATGGATACCCTTGAAGCGCAGGCAATTCATTTGCCGCAGATTGTCAAACTTAAACTGACGATGTTTGAAGAGGCGGGGTTAGGCCATCTCCTTGCGTCAAACTTTAAGCCGTCGGTTCTTTCTGACTATCAAAAACTTTATGAGTCTTCAGAAGCAAAACATTTTTTAGCCGCCGATGGTGACTCTATTGTTTCGATGGTAGGTGGCTTTATTAAGTCAGACATACCGTACTGCTATTTCACAAATCCACGTTATGGTTTCGTCGGAGATGTGTACACAATGCCGTCGGCAAGAAAGCAAGGCCTCGCTACAACGCTCAACGGTCTTGTTCTTGATTGGTTAAAAAAAGAAGGTGTTGGAATGGTTCGCCTTTTGGCCTCCGGCGCTGCACGACCAATATATGAAGGGTTTGGATTCCAAGAGACGGATGAGATGGTCTTATTCTTTACAGACGAAATTCCCTAATAAGACGTTTGTTCCAAATGACCAACGTGGAACGCTACAACAGCTTCCGCTTCTGGCTAAAACTCCCCGTCAAATGCGCCTTTGTTTCATGACCGCACTTGTCGGGAAAGTCGACACCGCGACGATGATGCGCACTTTGCCATAATAAGAACATATTCATATGTTAGGCAAGATGCGCACAGGTGGTTGCGCCGGGTGTGGGTCCGTTTCGGACTGCGCATGATTGTCATTTTGAATATCTATCTCTGCTGCCCGGTGGTCGTGCTGGCGGCAGTCCAGCCGAAGGCGGCGATCATCCTGAAAACCCCATAACCGCCCCCAACATCCCCTTGAAACGTACAAAAACCCCGCTTTTATGGGGGGAAGGGGTACAGACCGTGAGTGGAAAAACCCGGAATTCCACGCTTTTTTTCGTTGCCCGCGCCCGCGCCTGCAAAATCATGGGGTTTTAGGGGGGTAAATCGGGATTTCGGGTCAGGCCGTGAGAAAGTTTCTCAGCCGTTCAACAAAGGCGGCGGGCTGGTCGGCGTGGACCCAGTGTCCGGCGTCGTTGATGATGTCCAGATCGGCCAGCGGGAACAGTCGTTCGATTTCCGCCTGATGGGCCAGCGTGATGTAGTCCGACCGATCCCCGCCCAGAAACAGGGTTGACCCCTCATAGGCCTGATCGCTGTCGATATCGGGGAAACCCATGATGTCGTCCATATGGGCCTCAATGGCGTCCAGGTTAACCCGCCAGCCATAGGTCCCGGCCGGGCTTTTGACCAGGTTCTGCATCAGAAAGGTGCGGATGGCGCGGTCGGGGAAGGTGGTCTGCATTACCGCTTCGACCCCGGCGCGATTCGACAGGGTGGAAAAATCGAGGCCACGCAGGGCGCCGATATAGTCGTCGTAATCGCGGTCATAGGGGAGGGGCGCGATATCCAGAACCAGCAGGCGGTCGACCAGCCCGGGTTCGTTCAGGGCCAGCACCATCGACGCCTTGCCCCCCATGGAATGACCGACCACCGGAACCGCGCCCAGATCATGGGCGCGGATAAACCGGGCGACGTCTTCGGCCATGGCGTCGTAGGACATTTCAGGGGCATGCGGAGAGTCGCCATGGTTCCTGAGATCCAAGGTGAAAACCCGATGGCTGTGCGACAGGGTTTTGGCGATGGCGGCCCAGTTACGTTTCCAGCCGAACAGGCCATGCAGGATGATCAGCGCGGGGCCATCACCGGTTTCAGAAAAAGCCAGATCAACGCCCATTGCGGATGTTATTCGGTTGAAGCGACGAGGGTTGAGCCGGTTTCGATGGCGGCGAACTGACGGTCAATGCGGCGGCGTTCCTTCATGAAGCGCTTGAGCTCGGTGCCGGTCAGCTTTCTGCCCGATGGCATTTTGACGCGCAGCGGGTTGGTTGGGCGGCCGTTGCGGATGATTTCATAATGCAGATGGGGGCCGGTCGAGCGACCGGTGGTCCCGACATAACCGATGACCTGGCCCTGACTGACGCGTTTGCCGCTGCGCATGCCGCGGGCGAAACCCTTCATGTGGGCGTAGGCGGTGGCATAGGTGCCGTTATGGCGGATGCGAATATAGCGGCCATACCCGCCCTTGGTTCCGGCAAAGGCGATGGTGCCGTTCCCGGCGGCGTATATGGGCGTGCCGCGCGGGGCGGCGAAATCTACGCCGGTGTGGCGTTTGGTGTAGCCGAGAATAGGGTGTTTGCGCCGCCCGAATCCCGACGATAGGCGCGCCCCGTCGATGGGTGTGCGCATCAGGGCCTTGCGCGCACTCAGGCCTTTTTCGTTGTAGTAATTGACGTGCCCGGCGGAATCCTTGAACCGGTAGGCGGAAACCGGTTTGTCGCCAAGGGTCAGGGTGGCGAAGGTGATCCGGTCGCTTTTGACCAGATTGCCGTCCTCGTCCGCAACCCGCTCATACATCACCTGAAACCCGTCACCCTTGCGAATGTCGCGCTGGAAATCAACGTCCCAGGAATAGGCGCGGATCAGTTCGGCCAGTGTGGCGTTCGGCAGTCCGGCTTTTTTTCCCGCCACATACAGGCTTGAGGTGATCACCCCTTCGGCCCGCGCCAGAGACGTTGTCAGCGGCCGGTCCCTGACCTGTGACTGAAACGCCCCGTCGCTGGTTCGCAGCACCGTGATTTCGCTTGTCAGGTCGGGGCGCAGGCTGAAGCCCTGAAATGCGCCCACGCGGGCGGCGATCGTCGACGCTTCGGCGCTATCCGGCAGATAGGCGACGCGGACGTTCTGACCGCGACGGAACTTGCGCGGATTGAAGTATTTCTTGAGCGTGGCGATGGCGGCAAGGGCATCCTTGTTTGATGCCCCGGCCCGGTTCAGCAATTCCGCCAGGGTATCTCCCTTGCCGGCCTTTAGGGTCTGATAGATCAGCTGAGGTTCGTGATGGGTGACGTCGTCAACCGGAATGTCCGGCAGGGTCATGCGCAGGCCGGGATGAGCAACCGAGGCGTTGCCGAGCGATATTGGGGCCAGTCCGAGCGTTTTCGAAGAGGTGTTACGGTGTTCACCATAACCTTTTGAGTCCGCCGTTCCGCTGAAATAAACCGAGCCAATGGTTATGCTCACCCCGATCCCAGCGGCGGTAATGATGCCCTTCAAAGCCATATGCACAGTCTCTCCCGCCTCAAATTATCCAGTCCGCCCAGGATGGCCGCTCAAATTTGCGGGTTTTTGCAACCAAGGGACATCTTGTTTACCGCTGAAGATGTCTGTTCAACACTTTTCTGTCAAGTGCAATGCCGACGATTCGTAACGTGGAATCAATGATATAGGAGAACTTGTTAATATAATCTTTCGAGATCGCAGGAGGGCGGCGCATCCCCTCTTGTCCCCGGGCGCAGGAACCTGATAAGGATCGGCAGGTCATATTTATTGATGGCGGAGGTGGCGGTGTTTGGACGCACATTGCGCGCGATTAATCGCAAGGTTCGCTGGCTGGGGCGGCTGGTTGGCGTTTTCCTGGCGATGTTCACCTACGAATTGTTGTCCGGGTACTATCATACGGATTACCTGGGGGTGGCGGACCCCTATGCCGGGGCGGTGCTGGCCTATTTTGTCGGCGGCTGGCTGGTGATGTTCATCGTCGCCTGGTTTTTCAGTTCATTGCTCACAACACTCCGCCGCTTGTTTGGACGTGGATAAGGGGAAATCGAAATGGATCAAGTCAGTTTTACGGAAATGAAAAACGGGACCCGCGAAGAATATGAATTCCTGTCCCCGATCTTTCACGAACATCACCGCCAGACGCTGGCCGATGAAGTTCTGGAGATGCTGAAGAAACTGAAAGGGCCGACGCTCGGCTACCGGATCGATCGTTTCCAGCATTCCTTGCAGTCGGCGACCCGGGCCCTGCGCGACGGTGCTGATGATGAAAGTATCGTCTGCGCCCTGTTGCATGATATCGGCGATTCCATCGCGCCGGAAAACCATAGCCAGTTGGCCGCCGCCATCCTGAGGCCTTATGTCAGCGCGGAAAATCACTGGATCATCCTCCACCACGGTCTGTTTCAGGGCTATTACTATTTTCATCATTTCGATATGGATCGCAACGCCCGCGACCAGTTTAAGAAGCACCCCCACTATCAGGCCTGTGTGGATTTCTGTGAAACCCGGGACCAGAACTGCTTCGATCCGGATTACGATACGCTGCCGCTGGAGGCGTTCGAGCCGCTGGTTCGCACGCTGTTCGCCAAGCAGGTTGAGGAATGTTTCTGAGAGCGCCCTGGTTCATTCCTACAGGCGCTCACGTCTGGGGGGAAACCCGTAGCGGGTTTTATAGGCCCGTGAAAAAGCGGACGGAGAGTTGAAGCCCGCCCTGATCGCGATCTCGCTGATGCTTAGGGGTGTGCGGTACATCATGCGCTGGGCGATGGTCAGGCGGAGGTTCCGGTAGTATCGTCCCGGCGAGGTTTTCAGATGACGCTGGAACAACCGTTCCAGGTCCTTCTGACCGACACCTGACTGGTTCGCGATTTCCCGTACCGATAACGGGTCCTCGATATGATCTTCCATCAGCTGAAGGGACGCCGCCAGCGCCGGTGCCTGATTGGCCAGTTGGCGAATGGTGATCCCGCTTTGCGGTTCGCTGCCCAGACGTTCCTGTTCATAGATGAACTGGCTGGCGACATCAAAGGCCAGGAAATGCCCGTGCTGGGCGCGAATAAGGGCGAGCATGAGATCAAGTGCCGTGGTCCCGCCGCCCGCCGTCATACGGCCCCGGTCAACAACGAAGCGGTCAGGAACGACATCGATTTCGGGAAATTGTTCAGCAAAAGAATCCAGCATCTCCCAGTGTATGGTCGCCCGGTAACCGTCCAGCAGGCCACTTTTCGCCAGAATGATGCTGCCTGAATCAAGCGCCCCGAACGCCGTTCCCCGGCTGCGCAATCGGCGCAGTATGCTGGCCAGTTCCGGCGACCAGTAGCGTTCTGGATTAAAACTGGTGCAGATCAACAGAAGGGGAATGGGGTCATCAGCGCTCAACGCCCGCTCAACCGTGATCTCCAGCCCGTTTGAGGCCCGCACTTTATCCCCCGACATAGAAAATATCCGCCGCTGATACAGCTCTGTTCGCGCAGTCCGGTTCGCCGCGCGCAAGGGTTCAATGGCGGACGAAAAACAGAGCATTGAAAATTCCGGAACCAATAGGATACCAACATCCTGTGGTCCGGTTGGCGGGGCGGCATTGAATGAAAAAATCATCGGCAGAGTCTTAAATCGTCAAAAACATGGAGATAATTGTATAGTTGATTATACGATCTTCGCTAGAGTTATCGCCGCCCCGCGTGAATTGGGGACCATTTTTTATGAGAGAACAAACATGAACAGAGATGTCATTATCACCTGTGCGGTGACCGGGGCCGCCGATTCAGTTGGTAAACATGCGGGTGTTCCGGTCAAGCCGAAAGATATCGCCGATGCCGCCATTGAGGCGGCGAAGGCCGGGGCCGCGGTTGCGCATATTCACGTGCGAGACCTGGAATCCACTCAAGGCAGCCGCGACCCGGCTCTTTTTCGTGAGGTCGTCGAGCGGGTCAGAGACAATGGCACGGACGTGATTATCAATCTGACGGCAGGCATGGGGGGAGACATCTATCTGGGCCCGCCGGATAACCCCATGGCGTTTGGACCGGCGACGGATATGGCCAGTGCGGAAGAGCGCATGCTGCATGTTGCAGAACTGCGTCCGGAAATCTGCACCCTGGATTGCGGCACGTTCAATTTTGGCGAGGGCAATTATATCGCGACCAATTCCGTCGATATGCTTCGCGATATGGGACAGCGGATGAAGGACTTGGGCGTCAAACCGGAAGTTGAAATTTTTGACACGGGCCACCTGTGGTTTGCCAAGAAACTTGTCGAAGAGGGAATTCTAGAGGAGCCTCCCCTGTTTCAGATCTGCCTTGGTATTCCCTACGGTGCGCCGGCCGACACCGCCCATATGAAGACCTTTGTCGATGCCATGCCTCCCGGCGCAATCTGGGCGGGATTTGGAATTAGCCGCATGCAGATGCCCATGGTCGCTCAAGCGATGCTGTTGGGGGGGCATGTCCGGGTAGGCCTTGAAGACAATCTGTACCTCGACAAAGGCGTGCTGGCGTCCAACGGTCAGTTGGTGGCGCGCGCCAAGACGATCATCGAGCTGTTGGGTGGACGCACGCAGACGCCCGCCGAAGCTCGCATAACCCTTGGCCTGACAAGGCGCGGATAACAGGAATGTCTGATATCAAAAAGATCGGCATCGTCGGCACAGGCGTTATTGGTGCGGGTTGGGCGGCAAGGGCGCTCGCCAACGGGCTTGATGTGGTCGCCTGGGACCCGGCCCCCGATGCGGAAAAAGCACTCCGCACCAACATCGATAATGCTTGGCCCGCCCTGATCAAGGTGGGCCTGCTTGAAGGCGCGGATCGCAATCGCCTGACCTTCACTTCTGATCTCCCGGCACTTTGCCATTCCGTCGATTTGATCCAGGAATCGGCACCTGAGAACCTCGAGCTCAAAATTAAAATCCACAAGGAATTGGGCGAACTGGCACCGAAGGAGGTCTTGATTGCGTCTTCCACGTCGGGCCTTTTGCCGAGTGCTTTTCAAGCCGAGAGCCCTCATCCGGAACGTCATCTGGTGGGCCATCCTTTCAATCCTGTGTATCTTCTGCCGCTCTGTGAAATCTGTGGCGGCAAGCTAACCAGTGAAGAAAACATGGATCGAGCGGTCGACTACTACCGGGCCATCGGCATGTATCCTCTACGGCTGAAGAAGGAGGTAGCGGGGTTTTTGTCGGACCGTCTGCAGGAAGCCCTTTGGCGGGAAAACATGCACGTCATCAATGATGGTTACGCCGACACCAAGGACATGGATGACGCCATTTGTTATGGGCCCGGTTTGCGCTGGGCCATGATGGGAACCAATGAAGCTTTTTTGCTGGCTGGTGGTGATGGCGGCATGAGGCATTTTTTCAAACAGTTTGGCCCGGCCCTGGAACTGCCCTGGACCAAGTTGAAAGCCCCCGAATTGACTGATGATCTGATTGATAAATTTGTTGAGGGTACGGATCGGCAACGGGCCGGGCGTTCCATCAAGGAAATGGAGCAACAGCGCGACGATTGCCTGATCGCCATCATGCAGGCCCTGCGCACGTACAAAGTCGGGGCTGGGAAAATCCTTGAGGAGCATAACTCCCGGCGTATCAAGGGAGCGGCAGATGAGTTGCTGTCCACACCCTTAACCCTCTATCAATGCCCCGTGCGCCCGGAATGGGTCGATTATAACGGCCACATGAGTGAGGCCTATTATGTATTGGTGTTCGGCTACGCAACCGACGCATTGTATGAGCACGCCGGGATGGGCGAGGATTACCGTGCCCGCTCGAACTGCTCACTTTATACCGTTGAAAGCCATATCCAGTATCTCCGTGAAGTCAGTGAAGGGGAGGTTTTGGAAGTGGAGACACGGGTTGTCGGTGTTGATCAAAAGCGGTTGCATTTTTGTCATCGAATGACGTCGGCGGGAAATCTTCTGGCGACAACGGAATTAATGGTCGTTCACGTCGATACCGAGACCGGAAGTGCGGTCCCGATGACAGAGTCAGACCAGGCCAGTTACCAAAACCTGATTACCACCGCTCCGCCCACATGGGTGGGCAGGTCAATCCGAATCCTGACACCGCAATAGGGAAGCCAATGGATTTTTCACTGTCGGAAGAACAAACGCTGATCATTGAAACAGCAAAACGTTTTGTTGAAGATGAACTATATCCCTATGAGGATGAGGTCGAGAAAACCGGCGCTGTGCGCCCGGACTTGGTTGCCCAAATTCGTAAGCGATCACTCGAACTAGGGCTCTACGCGGCCAATATGCCCGAAGAATTGGGCGGTGGCGGACTGGATACACTTAGCATGTGTATGCTGGACCGAGAGCTTGGACGGGCCAGCATGGCGTTGCAGTATCTGGTGGCGAGGCCCAGCAATATCCTTCAGGCCTGCACCGGCGCGCAACGTGATACCTATCTGTTGCCGGCCGTTCGTGGCGAGAAAGTTGACTGTCTAGCGATGACGGAACCGGGCGCCGGGTCAGACCTGCGCTCCATGTCGTGCAAGGCCGAGCGCAAAGGGGGTGATTTTGTAATTAACGGCACCAAGCACTTCATCAGCCACGCCGACCTTGCCGACTTTGTCATACTGTTTGCCGCCACCAGCGAGGAACAGACGGCACGCGGGCCGCGCAAGAAAATCACCTCTTTTCTGATTGATATGGACACGCCAGGATTTACCCTGCGCGACGGCTATGAAAACGTTTCACACCGTGGGTATCACAATTCCATTCTGGAGTTTGATGATTGCCGTGTTCCGGCATCGCAGGTTCTGGGTGTGGTCGATGAGGGGTTCGACGTCGCCAATGAGTGGCTGGCGGCAACCCGGTTGCAAGTGGCGGCATTGTGTCTGGGACGGTGTGACCGGGCGATGGAGCTGGCCCAGGATTACGCCGCCACGCGCAAACAATTTGGGCAGACCATCGGTAAATTTCAGGGAACCGGGTTTAAGCTGGCCGATATGGAAGTGCGCCGCCGGTCGGCGGAGCTGCTGACCTATCAATGCGCGTGGAAACTGGATCAGGACCGAATGACGGACATGGATGCGGCCGTTGCCAAGCTGGCGGCGTCGGAAACCCTGGCCTTCATCGCTGATGAGGCGTTACAGATTCACGGCGGTATGGGGCTGATGTCCGATCTGCCGCTGGAACGGATCTGGCGTGACGCGCGGGTAGAACGCATTTGGGAGGGCACCAGCGAAATCCAGCGCCTTATCATTTCCCGCGCCCTGCTTCGTCCGTTGGAAAACTGACGTGTCGGACCCGTGGCTGTCCCGGTTATTAAATCCACAAAGTATTGCCGTCGTTGGCGGCGACGCTGCGGACTTTACCATTCGCAGCTGTCGGCGGTTCGGATTTGAAGGGGAGATATGGGGCGTCAATCCCAACCGTGACTCCCTGGGCGGGTTGCCCAGTTTTGCACGGGTGGAGGATTTGCCAGCCGTACCGGACGCTGTCCTGATTGTTGTTCCGGCGGAACCAACAGTTGAGATTGTCAGGACATTGTCGGCAATGGGGACCGGTGGCGCTGTATGTTTTGCATCCGGTTTTAGCGAAGTCGGCGAACGGGGCAAACAACGTCAAAACGATCTGATTGAAGCGGCGGGGAATATGGCCGTGATCGGCCCCAACTGTCATGGGTACCTGAACTACATGAACGGTGCGATGTTGTGGCCGGATCAACACGGTGGCAAACGCGTTGAGCGTGGGGCCGCCATCGTTTCACAAAGTGGCAATATGGGAATTAACCTCACCATGCAGCGTCGCGGGTTGTCACTTGCGGCAGTGGTTTCCCTCGGCAATCAGGCGATTTGCGGAGTTGAGGATTGTGTTGAAGCGTTTCTTCAAGATGAACGGATCAGCGCCATCGGCATGCACATCGAAGGCCTGACTGATCTGACAAAATTTGTCGCCGTCGCTGAAAAAGCCCGTGAACGCGGTGTGCCGCTGGTGGCGCTCAAAACCGGGCGGAGTGCAATGGCGGCTAAAATCAGTCTCGGACATACCGCCTCGTTGGCCGGTTCCGACAGGCTTTTCGATGCCTTATTTGAACGCCTGGGTGTAGCCCGTGTCGATACCGTGGAAGAATTTTTGGAAACCTTGAAATTGCTTTCCGTCATCGGCCCGCTCAAGGGAAACCGGTTGTCGTCAATGAGCTGTTCCGGAGGGGAGGCGGCATTGATGGCCGATCTGGCGTTGAACAGGGACCTGGTGTTCCCCGAACTGACGGAAGAGCACAAGTCCCGCCTTCAAGGAACCCTTAACGATTACGTCACCCTGTCGAACCCGCTGGACTATCACACGTTTATCTGGGGAGACGAAGCCAGATTGAGGGCCTGTTTTTCAGCCATGTTCTCGGGGCCATTTGATCTCTCTCTGGTTATTGTCGATTACCCACGGTCGGATCGCTGTGACCCTCAGACCTGGCATCCAACGACGCGGGCAATCATCGACGCAAAACGCCAAAACGGGGCGAATGTCGCGGTGGTTTCAACCATGGCCGAAGGCCTGCCGGAAGACGTTGCGGAAGAGTTGAGCCGCGAAGGGATCGTTCCCCTGCTGGGAATTGCCCAGGCCATGTCCGCAATTGAATATGGGTATAAGGTAGGACAAGCGTGGTTGCGTCAGGCACCACGGCCGGAGACGGTCGCCACAAACGTTGGGGATGCAATCGGCCCATGGGATGAATGGGTTTCCAAACGATGGCTCGCCCAGGCGGGGTTTGCGGTTCCGGAAGGTACGCTCTGCACCTCAACGAATGAAGCCGCAGAAACCGTTCGCGGAGGCAGTGGACCTTTCGCGCTCAAGGCCGTGTCTTCAGATATTATTCACAAAACAGAGATGGGTGGGGTTCGTCTGAATGTCTGTGATCCTCGGGCAGCGGCAGCTCATGCCCGGGACCTGCTTGCGACAGTCAAACAGGTTCTGGTTGAAGAGATGGTTGATGACGCCGTTTGTGAGCTGATCGTGGGGGTCAGCCGCGACGATCAGTTTGGCCTATATATGGTTATCGGATTCGGTGGAATTCTGGTGGAAATGATTGATGACAGCTCAATCATCCTGTTGCCAGCGGATCGTGATACGGTGGAACGGGCGCTGTCGTCACTGAAAATGTTTCCTCTGCTAACAGGGTACAGGGGAAGGGCGGAAGCGGACATGGAGGCCCTTATCGAACAGATATTGCGTCTTGACGAGGTCGTCCGGGATCACAGAGAGTGCCTGATCGAAATTGATATCAATCCACTGCTGGTGCGCCCCAAGGGGTGTGGCGTGATCGCAGTGGACGCCTATATAAGAATGGCCGAGGAGAAACCAAGATGAATGATCACGCGCTAAAGACTGTTCGTAACGGACGTGTTTTGGAAGTTACCCTGGATCGCCCCAAGGCAAATGCTATCGACACGGTGACCAGCCGCCAGATGGGTGAGGTGTTTCAGGACTTCCGGGACGACCCGGACCTGGGAGTCGCCATTGTTACCGGCGGTGGGGAGAAATTCTTCAGTGCCGGTTGGGACCTGAAAGCCGCAGCCCAGGGAGAGTCGGCAGATTCCGATTGGGGGGTCGGGGGGTTTGGTGGACTACAGGAGCTCCCCAACCTGAACAAACCCGTCATCGCCGCCGTCAACGGGATGGCCGTCGGTGGGGGATTTGAAGTGGCGATTTCGGCGGACCTGATTGTTGCAGCGGATCACGCCCGTTTTGCCCTGCCGGAAATCAATGTGGGAATTCTGGCGGACGCGGCGACGGTCAAGCTGCCGCGCCGAATTCCCTATCATGTTGCCATGGATTTGCTGTTGACGGGGCGCTGGGTGAGTGCGGATGAAGCCATGCGCTGGGGGCTGGTCAATGAAGTGGTTTCTGCTGACAATCTCATGACACGCGCCCGGGAGATTGCCAAATTGCTGGCCGACGGCCCGCCGCTGGTTTTTGCCGCAATCAAGGACGTTATGCGCCGGACGGAACAGCTGCCGGTTCAGGAAGCTTTCGATAAGGTGACGTCGCTTGAGTACGATACCGTCAGAACCCTTTACCGTAGCGAGGACATGCTGGAGGGGGCGAAGGCATTTGCCGAAAAACGGTCCCCGGTATGGCGCGGGAAATAACAGTCAGTCTTCCTTGTAAAGCGGGCGAATATACTGAATTTCCGTGTCCCAGGGAAAATAGACCCAGACATCCTGGCCAACGTCGTGGGTATAGGTATCGACATGGGGCATGCCCTTGGGCTTTGCGTATACGGTTGCGAAGTGTGATTCCGGTAGAATTCTGCGCGCTTCACGCGCCGTTGTCCCGGTATCTACCAGATCATCGACCAGTAGCCAGCCCCGGCCATTGACCTGCGCGGCACGTTCTGGAACCTTCAGCACATTGATGGTGCCCCGTTTCTGTTCGTCGTAGCTGGTGATGCAAAGCGTATCGACGATTCGTATTTCCATTTCACGAGCAAGAATAGCCGCGGGGAACAGGCCGCCACGGGTGAGCGCGACAATCCCTTCCCAGGGACCAAAGTCCATCAGTTTGCGAACAAGATATTTTGAATCCCGGTGGACCTCCGCCCAGGAAACGACGTGTTTTATCAATTCTTCGCGTGCGCCAGCCATGGATCAATCCTTTCGCGTTCGTTGCGTGATTTAAGCGGACGGCGTTCGTCGCCGCAACGGAAATCAGACAATAAAAAACCGGCTTCGGGTGAAGCCGGTTTTTCGGAACATAGAATCTGTTTTAGCGCAAATATAGATGAACTTCATTGGTTCGGGCCTGCGACGACGTTTTTGCCGATACGGCAATTCGCGCAGGTGGCATGCCCATTTCGATGAGTGAGCGCAATACGTTTTCAGAATGGCGCCGCGCCTTGTTGGAATTCAGTGCGACACGCGCCTGTCCGCCCGACGTCGGCGCCACGGCAACCAGATCGAAGACGGCATCCGGACGCTTTTCCAGAACTCGGCTGACGGCATTGTACAGCGCCTGCTGGTAGGGGACGTCCTTGCGGTCAAATCGGATGACAACCAGCGGTCGCCGCCCCGACGTACTTGCCGGCGCGCCGGCCGAAATACCGGTTCCACCACCGGAACTGGCCATGGCGATATTCATCAGGCTGCCACCGTAGATTTCGCCGGACTTGATGCCGGTCGACAGCAAATTCAGATTGGCTCGTTCTGTCGCCACGTAATTGGTCTGGCGGCGCACGTCATTGGATACTTCTTTCAGTAGACGGTCGATCAGCACATCTGTGCGGTTGACTTCGTCTTCCAGAATGGCCAGCTGGCGATGGTCTTCATCAATCGCACCCGACACGGAAAAGGCGGCTCTAGCGGATTCGGACAGGAACGAAGACATCGTCGAACTGCTGCCGATTGAGCCAGCCAGATTGTTCATCAAGGCAACATCCTGCGACAGGCGGTCAAGATCTGCCTGCGCACTCCGGAACTGCTGAACCAGAATCGGATTGCCAGGAGTCGTTCCGACCTGAAGGCGGGCATTCACGGCGGCAATTGTGCCGTGAAAACGCTGTGAATTGGCGACTAGCCCGCCCCGAAGTTTCTGAAGTTGGACATTGTGCTGCGAAATCTGATTCTGCAGGCGCCGCAGTTCGCTACGCAATTCAATAACTTTCTTGCCGACAAATGTCCCGGTCGGCTGACCTTCAGTTACACCGGTCGGTTGAAAATTGCCGTTTCCAAGTTCAGGCTGGGCCGAAGCCGGACTTTCAGGGGAATCTGCCGCCTTGGGGGCAGGTTGAGCGCTGGCCTGTTCCGTGGTGGCCGGGGCTCCCGCAGGGTCTTCACCCGTCAATGAGGGCCATAGGGACTCTTCCGAGAAAGAGCACGCCGGAAGCGCAATCACTGCACATGCCAGCAGGGTTCGTAATCCAAATGAAACCATAATCCGTGTTAGCCCTTTATTACGCTGAATCCCCTCTAGAACTGCTTGATTACTATTATGAATCAATGTCCCACCAGAAGTCTTCCTTTTTATTGCAGGAGATAGTACTCAATGCCCTGCGTATCGACAAGTTCCTATTTTTACGGCGATTTTTGGCATTTGGCAATTGCTGAGCATGGAGTTATTTCGGGCCTTGCCATGTCGGGCCGTCTTTAGTAGGTTCCGCCAACCTTGACGCACCCGAAATCGCGGGTGGGGTCGCATGACCCGGAAATCGTCACGACGTGCCCGTAGCTCAATTGGATAGAGCATCTGACTACGAATCAGAAGGTTGGGAGTTCGAGTCTCTCCGGGCGCGCCATTCTTTCAGGAACGGTCGCCCTCTTATTTTAATAATGAAGTTCGAACCATGTTCGAACAGGCCCACCATTTTCTCTCAAATCGGCGGCTTTCGCCGTCCGCCTTAGCGGGCTCACGCCTGAGCCCATGCCTCCCGGATCACCCGTTTGGCGTTGGCGATGACCAGAGCCGACGTTTCCTCCGCCAAGAGGGGGCGCACTTCGGTGCTGAGCACAGGCGGGTTTTCCGTGTTTAACAGGCCATGTTCCAGCAAAACACGGAAATTATCGCGCACTTCGGGCATGCCTATGGAACCACCGGGAAGGCCAAAACGGGGTTGCAAGTCGCCATACAGATAATGGCCCTGCTCAATTACGCAGTTGCCAATATGAAAGTGCATGAAGAAGTCCTTAACCAGTGGAATCGCATCCTTTGCATCTTCGTCAAGCAATGGGAAATGTGACAAGTCGACAAGCACACCAAAATTATCATGGGCGGCAGCCACGGGCAGGGCGACCTCACGGGCGTCAGCAAAGGGGCCAATCAGGGCTTTTTTGTCAATATCGCGGTCAAACACCTTCAGAGTCACCATCATGTCGCCGTTCGACTTTGTGTAGTCGCAGATCTGATGAAGGAAATCGACGAAGATTTTTTTTGCTTCATCGCGCCGCTCAACACCGGGGTCCTTGCCGGACATAATACGCAGGTGAGATGCACCCAACTGGTAAGCTTCATCAACACAGTTTTTGATGATGCTCAGAACGCGTGCCCGTTCGGTCTTGTCGAAATGATGCGGGTTCAGTTTTTGCGGTAAAATCGTGGGTTGGGTGGCATAACATACAGTCATGCCGGATACCGCGAGCATTTTGCGGGCCCTGTCGCGTTCACGCACGTCCTTGACCGGCCCCAGTTCTACCGCTGTCCAGAAGTCATCCTCACAAATTTTCTCAAGGGTTTCGACGTAATCGCGCCCCTGCATTACCTGTGGATAGGCCTTGAAGTGGACGATCCCCGGCTTCATGTATGCGTACAGAGACTCTTTCATTTCGTATTCCTCACTTTGCTTGCAGGAAGTCAAAATCGCAGCCTTCGTCGGCTTGCAGGACGGTGTCGTAGTAAAGTTTCTGGTAACCGCGCAATGGGGGGGTGGACCTGGGTTCCGCATCCAAATGGGCTTGGCGTTTCGCCAGTTCGTTGTCATCAACCAGCAAATCGATTCGCCGATCCTTGACGCTGATCCGGATGGGGTCGCCGTTTTGGACCAGCGCCAGCGGTCCACCAGACGCCGCATCGGGTGATACGTGGAGTACAATCGTGCCGAAAGCCGTGCCGCTCATACGGGCATCCGAAATACGCACCATATCCTTCACGCCAGCTCGCGCCAGCTTGGAAGGAATTGGCAGATAACCCGCTTCCGGCATTCCCGACGGGCTTTTTGGCCCGGCATTCTGCAACACCAGGAAATCGTCGGCAGTGACATCCAGGTCTGGATCATCGATGCGTGCCGCCAGGTCCTCAAGCGAAGAGAACACGACCGCGCGTCCTTGTTTTTCGAATAGATTTTTATCCGCTGCGGAACGCTTCAGAATGGCGCCGCGTGGCGCCAATGTGCCAAACAACGCAACGAGGCCGCCTACCGGTTCAACGGGGGAATTGGCGGCGGCAATTACCTTGCGGTCGACGTAGGCCCCCCGTTCGGCGGCAATGCGTTCTCCAAGCGTTTCCCCGGTGATGGTAATGCAATCCAGATTCAACAACGGTTCCAGTTCACGCAATACCGCAGACATGCCGCCTGCGGCGAAGAAATCTTCCATATAGGCCTCGCCGGTAGGTTTCAGATTAACCAGAACAGGCGTGCCGTCACTCAGTTCGTTCATGCGTTCAAGAGAGATGCTGATGCCCAGCCGACCGACGATGGCGGCCAGATGAACGATGGCGTTGGTCGATCCGCCGAGGGCCAGCAAGACGCGCAGCGCATTCTCCAGAGATGCTTCGGTAATGACCCTGTCTGGTGTCAGGTCGGTGCCGATCAGTTCAACAGCGCGCCTGCCGGTAGCCTCGGATGCACGCAGGCGATCAGCATGAACCGCCGGGATCGCTGCTGTCCCCGGCAACATCATGCCAAGACCTTCGGTGATGCAGGCCATGGTGCTTGCCGTACCCATGACGGCGCAGGTTCCCGCGGTGGTGGCGAGACCACCTTCAATCGCCTGAATTTCCTCGGTTGAGACCTCGCCGGCGCGGTATTTTCCCCAGAACCGGCGGCAGTCCGTACACGCGCCCAGGCGTTCATCACCGTAGCGGCTGGTCATCATCGGTCCGGCGACAAGCTGGATGACGGGTTTGCCAGCGCTGGCGGCACCCATCAATTGGGCGGGAACGGTCTTGTCGCAGCCCCCCATCAACACCACCGAATCGATGGGCTGTGCACGGATCATCTCTTCAGTGTCCATCGACATGAGGTTGCGGTAAAAAAGGCTGGTCGGGTTCAAAAACACTTCACCCAGAGAAACCGTGGGAAATTCCAGCGGCAGGCCTCCGGCAACCATGACGCCGCGTTTGACCGCTTCCAGCATCTCAGGGAAGTGGCGGTGACAATTGTTAAAACCGCTCGGCGTGTAGGCGATGCCGACAATGGGGCGGGACAGCATTTCGCTGGAATAACCCATGGACTTGGCGAAGGAACGCCGCAGATACTGGGCGAACCCCGCGTCGCCATAGTTCGTCAGCCCACGGGCCAGTCCTTTAGGGGCGTTTTTGTCGGTCATGATATTACAACTTCATCTTGATATATTTCGGTTCCAGGTAATCCATGATTCCAAGTGACCCGCCCTCACGGCCCATGCCGCTTTCCTTGATGCCGCCAAATGGCGCTTCTGCCGTCGCCAGAAGCATTTCGTTGACGCCGACCATTCCGCATTCGAGGGCTTCGGACGCGAGGTGAGCGGTTCTCAGCGACGACGTGAACACGTATCCGGCCAGCCCGAACGGTAAACTGTTGGCCCGCGCCAGCACATCATCCATGTCAGTGAAGGTGGTGATCGGTGCGACCGGTGCGAACGGTTCTTCGATCATGATCCTGGCGTCATCGGGGACCCGGCCGAGAACCGTCGGCTCCAGAAAATAACCTTTTTCCAGGCCTTCGGGCGTGCCGCCGCCCGCCAACAGGTCGGCGCCTCGCTGTTGTGCGTCGGCGATCATCTCTCTGGCCGTGGCGAGGCCGCGGGCATTGGCCATAGGACCCATCTGGATGCCCTCATCAAGCCCGCGCCCGATCTTCAGGCTTCTTGCGACCTCGGCAAAAGCATTGGCGAAAGTGTCGTAAACCGCTTCATGTACGTAAAACCGTGATGGAGAGATGCAGACCTGGCCGCAGTTGCGGAACTTGGTCGTGGCACAGATTCGGGCTGCCGCATCGGCGTCGGCGTCATCAAACACCAAAACCGGCCCGTGTCCGCCCAGTTCCATCGTCACTTTTTTGACGCCATCGGCGGCCAAGTGAAGAATCTGGCGGCCGACCGGAATCGAGCCGGTTAAGGAAACCTTGCGTACGGCTTCGGCTCGAACCAGATGTGGCGCAATCCGGGACGAATCACCGGTTACGAAGTTAACCACTCCTGATGGGATTTTGGCGTCGTGACAGGCCTGAATTAACGCCATACATGAGCCCGGAGCCTCTCCCGCCGGTTTGATGACAATGGAACAACCAGCCGCTAACGCCGCTGCAATTTTACGCGCAGGCAGAAGCGCCGGAAAATTCCAGGCGGAAAAAGCGGCGACCACGCCGACCGGTTGATATCGCACTGTCAGGCGTACGTCCGGTGTGCGGCCTTCGATGGTTTGCCCGTAGATACGCTTGGTTTCTTCTGAATACCATTCGAACTGATCGGCGGCGGCATTGGTTTCCGCAACCGCCTCCGCCAGAGGTTTACCGGTCTCTGCCGCCATGATTGTGGCAATGGCGTCGACCCGTTCGCGGATCAATTCGGCGACTTTCCTGATTTTGCCGCTACGCTCCCAGGGATTAGTACCCCGCCACTTCCTGAAGCCGTGTTCCGCCGAGCTTAAGGCCGCGTCCAGGTCAGCAGGCGTTGCGGCAGGAATCGTGCCGATGACGATTTCGCTGGCGGGGTCGAAGACCTCTTTTACGCCGCCGTCGGAAGCCGCATGCCATTCGCCGTTGATATATAGTCCGTAATTTTCGTACATGTTCGTTCCTTAAATATTCTGTCGATGCCACCGATTTTGTACATCACCACACCAGTTCCCCACGTTCCATGAGCCGTAAGCCCCCATGCCGCCGCGTTCATCGTCGCCCGCATAGACAGGGACATGGACAACCGACAGACCATCATGGGATTTGGCGTTATCAAGGGCTTTGATCAGGGCGTTCGCGTCGCCGCTACCGTCAACCGCCTTGACCCCAGATATGGCCGAAGCCAACTGAACATAATCCACAACAACGCCGTCGCTGGTTCGATAATCTTTACCATATTGGGCCAACTGTAGTCCGGAAATGGCGGCCATGCGCCGGTTGTCAAAGATAACGATCATGCCTTTAGCGCCATGTTCAACGGCGTCGATCAGGACCTGTGGGTTCATCATGAACGATCCGTCCCCAGTGAACGCAATACTATAAGATGGAGAATCGGCGATGCCACCAGCGACCACCGCACTAACTGCAAACCCCATGTAGGAAGCCCCGGATTCGGTATAGGTTGCGCCGGGTGCGTCGTCTTCGACAATTTGAAATCCGTTGGCCTGAACGTCGCCGGCATCGAAAAGTTTTACCGCGCCCCGAGCCTTGGCGAAGTCTGCCACCACTTTAATGGCTGCGGGCTGGGTCAGCATAGGTGCGTTGAAAGCCGGATCGACAAGCGGTGGCGTAGCGTAGCGGGCTTCCTTGAAGGCCAACCATTCCGCCTTCCTTGCTGCGCACGCATCCAGCCAGTCCTGGCGATCAGCCAAATCCAGAACCCCAAGCGCGCGCAACAGTTTTTCTACGGTGGCGCCGATATCGCCTTGCAAGGCGTGGGTGCGATTGTAGTGGGCGACATCCGCCAGATCGGCGTTTATGTTGATGACCGCCTGCACGTTTTCATATCCAACACCGGAACAGTCGGACTGACAGACCCCGCGCGCGCCGATGACGATCAGCAGATCGCCTTCAGCCATCGCAAAGTTGCCAGAAATCGAACCCTTGGAACCGCCGACGTGCATGTTTTGCGGATGGGCATCAGGCAGGACGCCGGTTGAACCTGGCGACAGTACGACCGCCGCCCCGGCGGTTTCGGCCAATTCACGGATGATTTTCGGATATTTTCGACCACCGCCACCGACCTTCATAATGATTCGTTTGCGCGCGCGGATGGCGGTTGCGGCCGCCTGGAAGACGGTTTCATCGGCGCCGACCAAGGGCGGCACGGACAGTCTGTCCGGAAGGGTTTGCAGGTTGACATGAAGTGCTTGTGGCTGAGTATTCAGCGGCAGCAGCATGTAGAACGGTCCGGCCTTGGCCGGATGGTGTACCCGCCCAGTGCCCCGGCGCAGCGCATCTCGAAGGGCTTCAGGCGTATGCAGTACATAGCTTTCTCCCATGGTGGCGCTTAGTCGCCCGTACAGTCCCTGTTCGGGTTTCGGAATCTGCTGCATGTTGTAGCCTTCGCCGTGAGTCGTCTCGTCACCGTAAATATGATAGACGCCAACGCCGTTGGATGCTGCCGCCAGCGAACCGGCCATCGCCTGAAGGCCTCCGGGGCCAATGGAGGTTACAACCGCCGGAACTTCGCCGTACTGCCAAGAAAGCGCCGTAGCGGCGTGGGCCATGGACACTTCGTTTCGAAAGTTCCAGGTCCGGGTCACCCCGGCGTCTTCATAAATCCGCAGGATTTCGCCCAGATCAGTGGAACCATGGCCAAAGATCGCCAAATATTTGCGGACACCCTGTTTCAGCAATCCGAGCACAAGGCCTTCCGACAAGGTGGTTTCAAATTGTGGCGGCAGCTCCCCCGCGGCAATAGCTTCTTCCATGCCGCCGTGACGGGCGATGGCTTTCGCGCGCGTCCGCATATCTCGTGAAAGGTCGGTTTCCATGGCCATTTCTGCCTTATCCAGTCTAAACGCCATCGGCGAGTTTGAGGTTTTTTGCTTTCTCACGCCGGGGCTCCAATATTAGTGACCAAACAACGGACAGCGCCGCAAGGCCCAGGAAAAATACGCTGTAGGGTGAGGTTATAAAAACGGTCAGATCGCCCTGTGATGAGGTCAGCGCGATCCGCAAGTGTTCCTCAAGAGGCCTGCCCAACACCAACGCCAGCAGAAGCGGCACCACCGGCATGTTGAGCCATTTCATGATCAGGCCGATTAAACCGAAACCCAGCATCACCCATACATCGAAGAATGAGTTTCGCAGCGCGTAACTGCCAATTACGCACAACAGTGCGATCGTTGGCATCATCAATACCCTAGGCGCGGCCAGTATCTTGATCAGGGTGCCAATGCCAGCAAGTGCAATCACCAGATTGAAGATGTTCGCCCAGAAGAATGAAAAAATCAGGCCGTAGGCGAAATCGGCGCGTTCAAGAAACAACAAAGGTCCGGGCGCCAGGCCGTGGACCAGCAGGGCGCCAATCAGGATCGCGGTGACCGGGTCACCTGGAATGCCGAGTGTCATCATGGGAATCAAGGCCCCTCCGGTGACGGCGTTGTTGGCCGATTCCGGCGCAGCAATGCCTTCCAGTACGCCGGTGCCGAAAGCATCCGGATCTTTACTGGCCTTCTTGGCGTAGTCATAGCTGATGAAGGCGGCGATCGGGCCACCGGCTCCGGGAAGAACGCCCAGGAATGACCCGATTGGCGCGCCAATGGATATCGGCACCAGCATGCGCTTTAGATCGCGCAGTGTCGGCAGGACACCGTGCACTTCGGTCTTTGTGTTTTTTGTTGGCGTTGGCGTATCCGGAACGCAAATGTTTTCGACCAGTTGCGGGATGGCGAACAAACCGATCATTGCGGTTAGAAAATGTATGCCAGAGAGGAGGTTGGGGTCCCCAAAGGTAAAGCGCGCCGTTCCCATCATGGGGTCCTGGCCGACGGAAATAATCATCAGGCCGACCGACATCGACAGTAGTCCTTTAACCAGGGACTTGGCGGCAAAACTGCAAATTACGGTCAAACCAAAAAAGACCAGGGTGAATAGGTCCGCCGCCTGGAAGTCCAGCGCCAGATCCGCGAGAAACGGGGAAATCAGATACAGGCACCCAAAGCTGAACAACCCCCCCATGAAACTGGCGATAATTGCAATGCCGAGGGCGCGTCCCCGTTCCCCCCGCTCGGCCATGGGAAAGCCATCTATGGCTGTCGCCGAAGCCGAAGGTGTTCCCGGAATATTGAGAAGAATGGCGGAAAAGCTGCCGCCGGTCATGCCCGCCACATACAGTCCCAGCAACAGGGCGATGGAAATATCAGGCGCCATGGTAAAGGTCATCGGCAATACGATGATAATCCCCGTACTGATGGTCATGCCGGGTATCATGCCGACAACAAGACCTAACAGCACACCGACTGCGGTGGCGATCAGGCTGGAAAACTGGCTTGCCTGATGAAACCCAAGTGCAATGTCGCCCATATTAGTGACTCACAGCCATGGCGCGTTCGGCAACAGAATATGAAAGCCGTCACGGAAAATTATAAAAAGAATTATCGGGATCGCCGTCGCGCCCAAGAACAGTTGAAGCCACCGGCGAGACTGGCACATCAACATGAGACCGGCAAAAAATGGGACGCCAGCGATCATGAAACCAACATACGGAAGCAAAAAAATAAACCCCGCGAACCATGCGAGCAGGATGGCCGCCTTGGCGGAAAACACGACCTTATCTGCCGATTTTTCGCGAATAACCAGTCCTGAAATGCCTTTGTAGAGCAGCGCTAGCGAAAGAAAAACGATGAAGCCAGCGATCAACTGAGGGAAAAAAGCAGGGCCTGGAATTCCGATCCCGGCGCGATCCGGTAATCCCGAGGCGAGCAAGCCATAACCGATGCCCAACGCCGCAAAGATAACGGCAGCGATAATATTCTTGGTTGGCATTGTCATGGTCACTTGCTCCCCTCGGCACCCAAACGGTTCGAAACCGCTGACGCGGTTACGGCGTTATTGACTCTTGGCCTTGGATTGATAGAGACCGGCCCCTTTCATGATCGCCATAACCTTGGCGTCTTCCTTGGAAAGCATGGCCTCGAACGCCTTCAGTTTCATGGTGTCGATCGTAAACCCTTTTTTCTTCGCCAAGCCCATGAAGGCTTTCGAATGGGCCGCCTTATCCATGGCGTCATAGAGAACCGCCTTAATTTTTTCCGGAGTGTTCTTAGGGACGGACAGGCCACGGAACAGGTCCAACTCAGCCGGGAAGCCAGCTTCCTTGGCCGTCGGGACGTCTGGTATGACGGGATTCCGTTTCGAGGAGGGGATGGCCAGCAAGCGGATCTTTTTCGCTTTTGAGAGGTTTAACGCCGCCGTCAGCGGAGCGTTCATGGCCTGAGCCTCCCCTGACAATACGGTGGCGTTCCGGCGTTTTACGCCGACCGGCAAATGGATGACCTTGCAACCCATGGCATTTATCATGGCCAGAGAGGCCAAGTGGGTGGCGCTTCCGGTGCCGGAATTGGCAATCTTGATCTTATTCGGGTTGGCCTTGCAGTAGTCGGCAAATTCCTTCAGCGTCTTCCACGGCGCGTCACCTTTAACCGCAAACGGCATGGGCTGGTATTCAACCTGACCCAGATGCGCCAGGGCATCGTGCTTGAAGGGCATGTTGCCGATGTTGCTGGACGTTAGAATAGACGTGGAATTCCACGCCACGGTATATCCGTCAGGCTTGGCGTTCTTGACATAAGTATAGGTCACAGCGCCGCCGCCGCCCGGCTTGTTGACCGGCACGACCGGTACGCCCAGGGTCTTGCTCATTTCGTCGGCGAGTAAACGACCCTCGATATCCGCGCCGCCGCCAGCGCCAAAGGGGATGATGAATTGAATCGGTTTATCGGGGAAACCTGCCTTGGCCGCAACACCGAACCCGGCAACCGCGATTGCTGCAACAGCGGCAAAAACACTGGTGCGGGAGAACTTTATGATCTTTGACATACGTGAAATCTCCTTGTTTTTTTCCTACCTAATTCACTCGACGATGACTTGCTTTCATCGCCTATTCCGCCGCATTCAGGCGTTTTTCGGATTGTTGTTTTTCTCTTAATGCGGCGAGAATCTTTTCCGACGTCGCGGGCAGCGAAGTGATCCGCACCCCAACGGCGTCATAAATCGCATTCATAATTGCCGGGACCGTCGGCACCAGCGCGGGTTCGCCAATGCCCTTCACTCCCAATGGGTTCGATGGGTCCGGATCTTCGACGATGATCGAATTTACCTGCGGTACGTCCAGCGATGTCGGCAATATGTATTTGGCAAAACTGTCGGTGGAGCTATGACCACCTTCAATCTTGTAGTCTTCCATCAACGCCTGTCCGACACCCTGTACAACCGCCCCTTCGATCTGGCCCTCGACGCCACGCGGATTAACGGCCCGGCCAACGTCATGGGCGGCCCAGATTCCAAGCACCTGCACTTCCCCGGTTACGGTATCGACTTCAACCTCGGCAACCTGACAACCAAACACGTAGGCCTGCCAGGGCTTTCCCGACCCATTGACGGGATCAAGAGCGGTATGGTGGGCGGTGTAGTTGCCCGACCCGACAGCGACGAATCCGCGCTGGGTCTTGCAGATATCGACGGCTTCCGCCATGGACATGCTCAGGTTGGTTTCGCGCGCCCAGATTTGCCCGTTAGAGGCCTCGATCTGGTCCCTTTGAACGTTCCAGTGCGCGGCCATTTCGGTGTCGAATTTGTCGCGGGTATCCCGGCAGGCCAATGCGACGGCATTGGCAATCATATATGTCTGGCGTGTGGCGCCAGCGTGAGCTGCTTCTGGGGAACGGGCTGTGTCATTGTCGCCGATGGTTACGTCTTTGGGATGGATGCCCAGTTCATCCGCCGCCACCTGGGCCAATACGGTAAGGATTCCCTCGCCAATTTCGGTTACACCGGTAATGACTTTTGCCGTGCCGCCGTCATCCAGCTCAACCCAGGCTCCGGCCCGGTCCATCGCCGCCGTCCGGGCGATCCCGTACCATGACCCGGCCATGCCCCGCCCGCGCTTGCGGGTATCGTCCGTTCGCCCTGGCTTTCCACGCAGCCGCGCACCCAGGGTGCAGGGCAGACGATTGCCGTCACTGTTCAGGTCATTGCGAGTGTCACCCCGCGCGGTTGGCGGGCCCAGTTCCCAACCGGAAGAATTTTTTGCCGCATCCAGGACATGCAGATAACTCGCGCGTTCCAGCGGTTGTCGGGTATGTGTCGTGGCACCCGGACGCATGGCGTTTATCTCGCGCAATTCAAACGGGTCCAGCCCTAGCCGCTCGGCGCACAGGTCAAGATGCGATTCGGTGGAAAATTGGCTCTGCATGGCGCCAAAAGTCCGGAAGGCCCCGCTAGGCGTATTATTAGTGTAGGCGCCATAGGTGTCGATCTTAACGTTCGGTATGTCGTAAGGGCCGGGACCCAGGATCGCCATCTTGCGCATGACCCCTTCGGTTGACATGCCATAGGCCCCGCCATCACAAATCGCCGTAATTTCAGTCGCGGTAATACGGCCATTCTTCTTCAGGCCCATTTTGTAGATGATACGGGCGGGATGACGCTTTGACGTGGACGTTATCGATTCTTCCCGGGTGAAGGTCAGGCGAACTGGCAGACCGGTTTTAAGTGTCATCAGGGCCAGCATGCCCTGATAGATCATGTCCTCCTTGCCGCCAAATCCACCGCCAACGGGACTCATGATCATGCGAATCTTGTTGATTGGCAGGGCGAGGATACCGGACAGCATATGGCGGTGATGGGAAATGTTCTGGCTGGGGGAGTGGATGGTGAGGACGCCGTCTGCATCCACATAGGCAAGGCCCGCTTCCGGCTCCAGGTAGGCATGTTCAACCGGCTGGGTGTTATAGGTGTTTTCCACGATTATATCTGCTTCAGAAAACCCCTCGGCAATGTCGCCCTTGCGAATGGGAATGTGCTTGACCAGATTATCCGGCGTTTGGTCATGCAATGTTGGGGCACCAGCTTGTAACGCTTCTTCCGGATCGAATACGGAGGGCAGGTCTTCATAAATGACCTTGATCCGACGAACCGCTTGTTTTGCGGTCTCCAGATCATCGGCGGCCACTGCGGCGATCGCCTCACCCACGTATCGGACCTTATCGCGCGCCATAACCGGCTGGTCATGGACAAATACACCGAACCCGTCGATACCCGGCACGTCGGCACTGGTGATCACACCTTCCACGCCGGGCAGGGCCTTGGCAGCGGTGGTGTCTATCGAAATTATGCGCGCGTGAGGGTGCGGGCTGCGCAAAACCTGCATGTGCAGCATATTTGGCATGGTCAAGTCAGCCGCATAACGCAGGGCGCCGGTGACCTTGCCCGGCGCATCTATCCGCCGTACGTTGCTGCCGATAAAATCCTTTATGTCTTCATCTTCATCCAGGACCGTGGCGGGCTGAGCGCCATTTATCACGTCGCGGGCCAACTCAACGGCTTCGACGATTTTTTGATACCCGGTGCAGCGACAAATGTTGCCCCCGATCCGTTCCTTGATTTCTTCGTGACCGGCGTTCGGGTTGTCGCGCAAGGTCGCGGTTGCCGCCATCACCATGCCGGGAATGCAGTACCCGCATTGACTGGCGCCTGTTTTGTGGAATGCCTGTTGCAGGGTGCTCAGCGTTCCCGGCCCGGCCAACCCCTCAACGGTCTGAACGTCAGTGCCGTTCGCCTTGGCGATCGGCAGCAGGCAGGATTTCATCAGCGCGCCATCAACAAATACCGAACAGGTGCCGCATTCACCGGCCCCACATCCCTCTTTGGTGCCGGTGAGGTGTAACTCATCCCGCAGAAAATCGATCAATCGCCAATGCGGCTTTGCCAGACGCTTCACGGTCCGGCCGTTGACATTCATTTCAATGGCAAGATCAGGCATGTGCGGTCTCGTTCTGATGGCTCTGTTGCGCCAATACGCTAATGTCACACGAGGTCAATGCGTCGTGAATCGCCCGTTCGGTAAACCCGCGAACGACATCACGCCGATAGTCGCGGCGGGTGCGTGAAGCTACACGGTCAATGGGCAGGACAGCCGCTTTGGCGATGTTATCGGCTGTTATCGTTTGTCCTCGCAGGAAAGTCTCGACCTCATCAAGGCGCATTGGAACCGGGCCGACACCGCCCAGCGCGAGACGGATGTCTTCGAACACTCGTCCATCTGCTGACGGTTTAACGCAGCAGGTCGCGCACGCCACCGAGATGACGAGAGAGCGGCGGTGACCAACTTTCTCGAAGGAACCACCGTAACCCTTGGCAGAATCGCAAGTTATGCTGGTTAGGATTTCTCCCGGTTCGATCAGCGTGCGGCCCGGCCCTACGATTAGGGAAACCAGCGGAACCGAACGTGTTTCAATGTGATCTTCGCGTATGCGGGCCAGTTCGACAATTGCATTAAGCGCCACCATCGGTGGCACGCCATCGGCAGCAGGCGACGCATTAACAATATTGCCGGCAAGGGTCGCCTGTCGGCGAATCTGGTCGTCGGCAAACCACGTGGCGCATGACGGCATATGGGGGAGATGCTCGCGCAAGATCGGGTCTTCCAGAAACGCCTGAAAGACCACGTTGGCGCCAAGCCGAATACGGGCGTCTTTCACCAATTCATAACCATCCAGCTCACCCACCCGCGAGACATCGACAATTGTCGGAACGTGGGTGTCCCCTGTAACGTCCCCGGCCCGGCCCTGACGCGCCCACGGCAACGTGTCAGTCGCGCCAGCCAGAAGGCGGCTGCCTTTCGGGGCGTGCGCCCACGCTGAAAGCGCGGTGTGCAGAGTCTCGGGAACAATATAATCGTCACAGGTCAGCATGGCCGTGCGTTTCCTTACTCCGCCGCCGCTTGTTTGGCATTGGCGAAGTCGTTCTTAATGACAACTTTGATGGCGTCTTCGACCCGGTCCTTGGCATACCGAATACCTTCCGGCAGGTTGTCCATCATGAAGGTGTGGGTGTGGATCAGCGTGGCGTCGAAACGCTTTTGTTCCATAAAAGCCGCAGCGCGATGGGTGCCACTCTTGCCTTCTCCCCGAATGCCGTAAACATAGATGTTGTTTCGTACCAGATGCGCTACATCGACGGGCACGTCTTCGCTGGGAAATGCAGCCAGACAAATCTTGCCGCCGCGATTGACCATCTGGGCGGCTTCGTTGAAACCATTTGGCGCACCGGAACATTCCAGAACATAGTCAACGCCGATACCACCGGTAAGTTCGCGAACTTTCTTGACGGCATCTTCCTTACGCACATTGATAACGTGGTCGGCTCCGAGTTTGGTTCCCATTTCCAACCGGTTGTCGCGGGTTCCGGTCAGGATCACCGGCTGTGCACCCAGGGCCTTGGCGACAGCGACGCCAAGCAGGCCGATGGGGCCGGGGCCGGTTACCGTGACGCTTTCACCGGCGACAAGTCCGCCCAGTTCAGTCAGTCCATACATGGACGTTCCCGCGGTTACGACCAGGGTAGCTTCCTCGTCACTCATGGAATCCGGGACATGCACCAGGGTGCTGATGTTGTTGATCGCATATTCGCAAAATCCGCCATCAGTGGAGAACCCGTTGGCCCGGTGCCCTTTGTCCACATCTCCGTAATTTTTTCCATAATTGTGACATGACGTGTACATGCCTTCGCGACAGCGTTTGCATTGACCGCACCCGGCATGGATTTCCACCGTCACCCGGTCGCCGATGCCATATTCATCCACACCTGGGCCAAGGGCGACTACGGTACCCATATATTCATGGCCGGGCGTAAAATTCTTGTTGAACGGCTGTCCGCCTTCGATCAGTGCAGGTGGGCCTTTGTAGATGATTTCCAGATCCGTTCCGCACACGGCAATGGCGTCAATTCGTACCAGAACCTCCGCTTTTTCCGGCACCGGCACCGGCTTCTCGGTGAGGGTCAATTCACCAGGATCACCAAGAACCCATGCTTTTTGAGTGTCCGGTACGGGATAATCCGTGCTGGTTTTAACATTCCCGGGCATGCCCATGTTCGCTGTCTCCTTGTTTATGTATCAGTTGGTTTTGTAGAGGTAACCGTCGGCCATGTCGGCTTCGGATACGCCACCTAATTTGTCTGAGATAACGCGCGCCACCGCCTTGACGTCTGTCTGGATGGACCGCAGGTGGGACTTGTTCGCGCGCATGGTTGGAAGCGAACAGCTAAATGATCCGATCACGGCGCCGGCATGATCGCGGATGGCCGCGCCAATGCAGATCACGCCGGGCTGAAACTCTTCGCGGTCGACGGCAAAGCCATTGCGGCGAACGAGACGGAATTCCTCCATTAGGGCGTCGCGCTCAGTAAGGGTGTTGTCGGTAAACCGCGTCATGCCGGCTCGGGTAATGATCCGGTCGGCCTCGATTTCCGGCAGCCAGGCCAGAATGGCCTTACCGGTCGCGGTCGCATGAATGGCGTCAGATTTACCGCTTAGGCTGGAAACGACGCAAACGGCGTGATGTGATTCCAAGACTGCGATGGACACGAGTTCATCGCCCTGCAATACCGCGAGATGGACGGTTTCTCCGGTGCGTCTGTTGAGTTCGCGCAGGTCCGGCATGGCGACTTCGGCCAAATTGAATTGACGAATGCGCGACCCGCTTAATTCCACAACCTTGTTGCCGAGAAAGTAGGCGCGGTCTTTGCCAGATTGGGCCACATATCCGCGATCCATCATCGTGCGGAGCAGGTGGTGGCAGGTGCTTACATTGAGATTGAGGGCATTGGAGATATCGTTCAGGCGGACTCCGTCCGCGGCTTCGGCCAGCAGCTCGAGAAGTGAAAGCGCGCGTTCGACGGACTGAATTTTTCTGCGTGCAGGTCGATCAGGATTGCTTGAATCCAAAGATGATCGCCCTGTCGCAACACTTGCCCGCTTAGCTGGTTTCATTATTTGGCCGCCCTGATAATGCATTGAAGCTGATTGCGCCTAAGCCGCCATAGCTCAACTCAGGCTGTGGCGAATGCCCGCAAGGGTACATCGGGTGTAATGATTTTTGCAATAGAAAAAACAATTTTTACAATGTGAAATTTTCTTGAGTCACGTCAATACAATTTTCTTGATTTTCAATCCGCTTCCGAGAGCTGTCAGCTTATGCGTGTGCACGTAATTGGGGCGTCTCAAGGTGGGTTCTACGGAGTTCTTGAGGTGCGATGCAGTGCCGCGTTTGTGTGAATTCGTCAAATTTATCAGACGACGTGAGTAGCTGAGTGCGGGAAAAATGCGATATTCCGCTACTGTTTCATTGAAGTTTTTTTATTCTTTATGGTAACGTTGAATATAATAAACACATTACGCAATTCTCTTTTAATTGTGTAACTGAAGCGCGGTATCACAAAATTGCGGGATAGGGCTATGAATATGATCACCAATTCTACGGAACAATGGCAGCTCGAAGATCGTGATCATCATCTGCATCCATTTACAGATACCAAGGCTCTGAACAACAAGGGGGTCAAGGTTATTACCAAAGGTGAAGGTGTGTATCTTTGGGATTCAGAGGGCAACAAGATCATCGACGGCATGGCCGGGCTCTGGTGCGTCAATATGGGGTATGGGCAGACGGAACTGGCCGAGGCCGCAACCCGCCAGATGCAGGAACTGCCCTATTACAATACATTTTTTCAGACCACGACCAAGCCAGCGACGGAACTTGCGCGTGTGTTGTCGGAAATTACCCCGGACGGCTTCAATCGCGCATTTTTCGCAGGGTCCGGTTCTGAGGCCAATGACACGGTGGTGCGGATGGTTCGGCGCTATTGGGACGTGGCGGGGATGCCCGAAAAGAAAACCATCATCAGCCGAGACAACGCCTATCACGGTTCAACCATGGCTGCGGCCAGCCTGGGCGGGATGAAATACATGCATGAACAGGGCGAACTGCCGATCCCCGGCATTGAGCACATCATGCAGCCCTACTGGTATCATTTAGGCGGTGATCTCAGTCCTGAGGAATTTGGTCTGAAAGCGGCGGGCGCACTTGAAGACAGGATCATGGAAATTGGCGCGGAAAAGGTCGCCGCTTTTATTGGAGAGCCCATCCAGGGCGCCGGTGGCGTGATCGTGCCACCTGTCACCTACTGGCCTGAGATTCAGCGTATTTGCAAAAAATACGACATTCTGCTGGTTGCCGATGAAGTGATTTGCGGATTTGGCCGTACAGGCAACTGGTTTGGCAGCGACACGTTCGACATCAAACCAGACCTGATGTCGATGGCGAAGGGTATGACGTCGGGGTATCTGCCAATCTCGGCGGTCATGGTTCACGACCGTGTCGCCGATGTCCTGATTGACGATGGAGGGGAATTTAACCACGGTTTTACCTATTCCGGGCATCCCGTCGCGGCCGCGGTGGCGCTGGCCAATATAGATTTGATGAAGCGCGAGAATATTGTGGAGAGGATCGCTTCCGATACCGGGCCCTACTTTCAGCAGCACCTGAGCGAGTTAGGCTCACACCCTCTGGTCGGCGAGACCCGCGGCGCAGGTCTTGTCGGCGCCATTGAACTGGTCAAGAATAAGGAAGCGCGCGAACTGTTTAGCCCCGTGGGTAAGGTCGGGGGCAACTGCCGTGATCACTGTATGAAGAACGGGCTGATCATGCGGGCGACGTCGGACAGCATGGTTCTGTCACCACCTCTGGTCATTTCGAAAAATGAAATTGACGAGTTAATGGAAAAAGCACGAAGCTGTCTCGATAAGACGGCCCGCGACATTGCATTGGAACAAATCAACTGAAAAACAAAGATATCATCAGGAGGCAAAAATGAACCGTTTGTTTAAAGGTGCCGTATTGGCGTTCGCCGGACTGGCGTTTCTCGCGTCATGTTCGGAGAAGGAAGAGGAAAAGGTCGTTAATGTTTACAACTGGTCTGATTACATTGACGAAGGAATTCTGAAAGATTTTGAGAAAGAAACCGGCATCAAGGTCGTCTATGACGTCTTTGATTCCAACGATGTCCTTGAAACCAAGCTGTTGGCCGGAAAAACCGGATATGACGTCGTGGTGCCGTCCGGGACATTCCTGTCTCGTCAAATCAAGGCCGGTGTTTTCGCCAAGCTGGACAAGACGAAGCTGCCAAATCTAAAAAATATGTGGGATATGGTTTCCAAACGCACCGCTGCATATGATCCGGGCAATATGTACTCCATCAACTACATGTGGGGGTCAACCGGTATTGGTTACAATGTCGGCAAAATCAAAGAGCGCATGGCGGATGCGCCGGTCACATCGTGGAAAATGATTTTTGACCCGGCAGTTGTTTCCAAGTTTGAAGACTGCGGCGTTTACATGCTTGATGCCGGGGATGAAATGATCCCGGCGGCACTCAATTACATCGGCGAAAATCCGGACAGTAAAGATGTAGCGGTGATCGCCAAAGCCGAAGCGGTTTTGGCTGCTGTGCGCCCCTATATCCGCAAATTCCATTCGTCTGAATATATCGATGCACTGGCAAACGGAGACATTTGCCTGGCGGTCGGATGGTCAGGCGATGTGTTGCAGGCGCGCGACCGGGCCGCCGAAGCCAAGAATGGCGTTGACGTCGCCTACGTCGCGCCTGATGAGGGTGCGCTGATGTGGTTTGACCAAATGGCCATCCCTGCCGACGCTCCGCATCCAGGCAATGCGCATACGTTCCTCAACTATATCATGCGCCCAGAGGTGATGGCGAAGGCATCAAATTATGTCTACTATGCCAACGGTAATCTGGCGTCGCAGAAACTGCTGAACGAGGACGTGATCAATGACCCGGCGATTTATCCGACGCCGAAAGCACTGAAGACGCTGTACACGACGTCTCCGTATGATGTGAAAAGTCAACCCGTGGTGACCCGCATCTGGACGAAAATAAAAAGCGGTCAATAACAATCCGTAGGACGACCGCCTCGCGATCAATCATCGCGAGGCGGTTTTCTTTGGGGAGTTCCCTTTAGGAGAGGCCACCCGATGGCGCTCACGACGACGCCGGAAAAGAAAATCTGGGCACCCTGGAATGAGGATGGCGCGCCGCCATTTGTCCGGATTGAAGGGGTAACGAAAAAATTTGGCGATTTTGTCGCCGTTGATAATATTTCATTGGATATTTTTGAGCGCGAGTTCTTTTCCCTGCTTGGCCCGTCGGGATGCGGGAAAACAACGCTGCTTCGAATGTTGGCCGGGTTCGAGACACCGACCGAAGGGCGAATTCTGATTGACGGCGAAGACATGTCTTCTGTGCCGCCGCACAGGCGCCCCGTCAACATGATGTTCCAATCTTACGCGCTGTTCCCGCATATGAGCGTGGAAGGCAATATTGCCTTTGGCCTCAAACAGGACGGCTTGCCAAAAGATGAGATCGCCGATCGGGTCGACAAGATGATCGACCTGGTGCAGATGGGTAATTTTGCCGGTCGTAAACCGGAGCAGCTTTCAGGCGGGCAGCGTCAACGTGTCGCCCTGGCCCGGGCGCTGGTGAAAAAACCTAAAATTCTGCTTCTTGACGAACCGCTGGGGGCGCTGGATAAAAAACTCCGCGAAGAAACTCAGTTCGAGCTGATGAATATTCAGGAGGAACTGGGCATTACATTTGTGATTGTCACCCATGATCAGGAGGAGGCAATGACCGTGTCGTCGCGAATAGCCCTTATCGATCATGGCAAAATCGTTCAGGTCGCCACGCCACCCGAAATTTATGAGTTCCCCAATTCCCGCAAGGTGGCGGAATTCATTGGTGATGTAAATATCCTGCCCGGCCACGTCGATAGCGTTCTTTCCGATCACGTTGAAATCAGGACGGCGGAGTCAAAAAACCTGATCCACACAGGTCGGAGTGTGGACGCCATCAGAGACGAGGCCATCTGGGTGGCCGTGCGTCCCGAAAAGATGATCATTAGCCTGACACCTCCGGAAAATCCGGCGACGAATTGCTTGCAGGGTGAAATCTGGGATATCGGTTATCTGGGCAAACTGTCGATCTATCATGTGAAACTTGATAGCGGGACCATGTTGACGGTGGCGCAGACCAACCGGCTGCGTGAGACGGACAACACCATTACCTGGGAGGACCGGGTTTTTGTTTCTTGGACCCCTGATGCAACCGTTGTGTTGCTGAGTTAGGCCTTGATATGGGCATGGTGGACGGGAAAGAACATGATGTGGTCGGGGGGAGCGCACCCCGTCGCCTGCTGACGGCTTTGCTCCGGAAATTCGGAATTAATGCCCGCACAGCGGTTGTTCTCGTTCCTTATTTGTGGCTGCTGATCTTTTTTCTGGCCCCATTTCTGATCGTCTTCAAAATCAGTTTTTCGGAAATCCGTATCGCCATTCCGCCTTACGCCCCTCTGTTTGAATATCTTGAAGGTGTTCAACTGACAATTAACCTGAAACTGGAAACCTACAGGCAGTTGTTTGAAGACGGGCTTTACTGGAAGTCTTATGTCAGCAGCCTGCGCATCGCTACCCTGTCAACGGTTTTCACCCTGTTGATTGGCTATCCAATAGCTTACGGGATGGCGCGCGCGCCCAAAGACCGGCAGTTGATGCTGTTGATGATGATTATCCTGCCGTTCTGGACGTCGTTTCTAATCAGGGTTTATGCCTGGATTGGAATTCTCAAGAATGAAGGGTTCCTGAATCACTTCCTGTTGTGGGCGGGCGTTATTAACGACCCACTTCAGCTGTTGCATTCGGATGTGGCCGTATATATCGGCATCGTCTATTCGTACTTGCCGTTCATGGTGCTGCCTCTCTACGCCAGCCTGGAAAAAATGGATCATTCATTGCTTGAGGCGGCGGCTGATCTGGGCTGTCATCCACTGAAGGCATTCTGGAAAATCACGTTTCCGCTGTCTCTCCCTGCCGTAACCGCCGGATGCTTTCTGGTGTTTATTCCGGCGGTTGGGGAATTTGTGATTCCTGATCTGCTGGGTGGGTCTTCGACGTTGATGATCGGCAAAACCCTGTGGGCGGAATTTTTCAATAATCGGAATTGGCCGCTGGCGTCGGCGGTTGCCGTCGTTCTGTTGTTGCTGCTTGTCGTGCCAATCGTCATGTTCCAGCGCTATCAGGTACAGCAGGTTCAGGAGTAGGCGGCCGATATGCGTTCTAAAATGTCGCTGTTCAATCACCTGTCATTGATACTGGGTTTCAGTTTCCTTTATCTGCCCATCATTTTACTGGTTATTTTCAGTTTCAATGAATCCCGTCTGGTTACCGTATGGTCGGGGTTTTCAGTCAAATGGTATGGCAAGCTGCTGGCGAATGAAGGCATTATTCGAGCCGCCTACATGACGCTTAAGGTGGCATTTGTATCCTCAACCCTGGCGACGATCTTTGGCACCATGGCCGGATTTTCCATGGTTCGGTATGGTCGGTTCCGCGGTCGTACCCTGTTTAACGGCATGATATACGCACCTCTGGTTATGCCCGAGGTGATCACCGGGTTGTCGCTGTTGTTGACATTTGTCGCCATTTCTCTGGATCGTGGGTTCGTGACGATCACTCTGGCGCATACAACTTTTTCCATGTGTTATGTGGCGGTGGTTCTACAATCGCGTCTAAGCTCGTTTGACCGATCTATCGAGGAAGCAGCGATGGATCTGGGATGCCCGCCAGCAAAAACCTTCTTTTTGATCACGCTGCCGGTGATCATGCCGGCGGTGGCGTCCGGGTGGTTATTGTCATTCACCCTGTCGCTGGATGACCTGGTGATCGCCAGCTTTACGTCCGGGCCGGGGGCGACGACGTTGCCGATGAAGATTTACAGCCAGATGCGTTTGGGCGTGACGCCGGAAATCAACGCGGTATCGACAATTCTCATCGGTATTGTTGCGTGTGGCGTGGTTATTGCCTCAATGATGCACAAACGTCAGGTTCGCCGGAAAGAACGTGATCAGCATCTGGCGACGTCATAGCTCAAGCCGTTGTAAAAATCAGAAATTTGGCGGTGTTGCGGAACTGATGATTTCACATTCTCTTTTGCTGTTGTTGCGAAACCGGTGGGGCATTTGAGTGTCGATATAATAGGCTTCACCTTCCTTAAGGACGCGGGCCTGACTGCCGACAGTCAATTCAATCTCTCCCTTGATGACAATCCCCGCCTCTTCACCTTCATGGGCGATCATGTCTTCACCGGAATGACCCCCGGGTGGATATTTTTCCCGCAGCATTCGGAGTTTCCGGTCCTTTCGCGTGGCCCCTACCAGCAATAGGGAAACACCGCTTTCGGATAGCTCGACCAGTTCATCCTGGTTAAAAAACTGCGCGTCCTGGGGCGTCAGGTCCATGGTGAAAAAATCAATCAGGCTCATCGGAAAACCGTTCAACACTTTTTTCAGGGAATCGACGGACGGGCTTACCCGGTCCTGTTCGATGAGCGAGATGGTGGAGTTGGTCACGCCTGCCCGTGTTGCCAGCTTGCGCTGGGACAGCCCATAGATTTTACGGATCGCCTGAAGGCGCTCACCAATGTCGGACGCCATCATATGTCTCCCTTTTTCGTCGCCAGCAGACACATGTAGGTCCACATGAGTGTCGCTGCGGCAAAAGCGGTAATCTGGGCATGATCATAGGCGGGCGCGACTTCAACCATGTCCATGCCGATCCAGTTGATGCCGCCCAATCGCTTCAGGATTGCCAAAGCCTGCCACGTGAACAGACCACCGACCTCAGGCGTACCGGTTCCAGGGGCCTGGCTTGGGTCGATGCCATCGATATCAAAGGTCAGGTAGGCGAGGTTGTCGCCAACGGTTTCACGGATGGAGTCGATCACCTGAAAAACACCATCCATATGAACCTGTTCGGCGGAAATGACCGTGAACCCGAGTTCGTTCCGGGTATAGGACATGATGTCTTTATCCGTTGGCGAGCGGATACCGATCTGGACGCTGCGTTTTGGGTCAATCAGTCCTTCTTCGCTGGCGTAGTGAAAGGGGGTGCCGTGCCCGACGGGCGCACCGAAGTTGTCTTTCCATGTATCCACATGGGCATCAAAGTGAACCAGACTGACGCCCTTGCCGTGATGTTCCGCCAGGGCGCGAAGGATGGGCAGGGTGATGGTATGATCCCCGCCCATGGTCACCAGATGGCTGTCGATATCGCGGACCTGCTTCTCGATCAGGTCCAGCGTTTCTTCAAGGTAACCGTTCACAATGTCCAGATCGCCAGCGTCCACCGCCTTCAGGTCGCGGCTCGGATCGACGGCCATTTCAGGGTGATCTCCATCAACCAGCATCAGGCTGGCATCGCGAATTGCCGATGGACCAAATCTGGCGCCCGCCCGGTTGGTGGTGCCGAGGTCGAAGGGGATACCCACCACCGTGACTTCCGGTGCGGCTTCCCCCGGCAATACCGCCGGCATTTGAAGAAATGTCCGGGGGCCGGAAAATGTCGGGTGATCACCCATAATTCAGTTCCTTTAACAAAGGCTAAGTTCGACGATTTCACGCTTAAAAGGTTCGTCGCGATTGACCGGTTCTTCAAGCTCTCGGGCGTAGCGATGTCCGGCATAAACGGCTGCCGCTATGGTTGCGGGCGCCAGTGCGTCACCGATCCGGGTGACGGATTTGATCCCATAATCTTCCACCGTCACCTCGCCATTGATCACGTCCTTAAATAGATCGTCATTGGGCAGACGCATGGTGATCATGACGACGGAAGCCGCCGGGCGTTCGATCACGCGGTCGGTATAGATACAGGAAAGTTCAACATGACCTTCGTGGATGGCCTTCAAATTGTGAAGGGGGATGATGTCCACGCCAGCCTCCAGTAGGCGTTTTTGAATCCGACCCTGTTCAAGAGTGTTGTGTGTCCATGTCGAAACGTCAGCGGCGGGCGTGACCAATGCAACATCATGGCCCTGGGTGCGAAGAATCTCGGCCATGATGCCGCCCATGTAATAATGATCGTCATCGAAAATGACAATTGGCCCGCTGAGGTCCGTCCCCGCAATCACATCGTCCGGAGTGTAGACATTCCCGGTGTCGGCACCTGGGATCGCCCGGAAGTTTGCGCGCCCAACCCCATTTTTTCGCCAGTGTGCGCCGGTGGCCAACACGACATGGTCCGCTCCAAATTCCTGGACATCGTTCGCACTGAGGCTGCTGTTCAGGTAGACGTCCACGTTCGTCATGGTCTGAATCTGCTGAACCCGGTAGTCGCGCACCCTTCCCCACGCCGATAATCCTGGAAGCCTGCATTCCTGGGCGACTCTACCACCAAGTTCCCGAGAGGCTTCGGCCAGAACCACATCATACCCGCGGTTCCCAAGTGATCGTGTGCATTCAAGCCCGGCCGGACCGGCACCGACAACCAGTATTTTAGCGGAAGATTTTTTAGCGGCGATTTTTTCCGGATGCCAGTCTTTGCGCCACTCCTCTCCCATGGTCGGATTCTGGGTACAGCGAATAGGGGTTTTGGTGAAGTCGCCGGTGACGCAAATGTTGCAGCCAATGCATTCACGGATATCTTCCACACGCCCTTCTTCAATTTTTTTGGGCAGGAACGGGTCGGCAATGGACGGCCGGGCGGCGCCAATCATATCGAGGACGCCTCGTTTGATTTGAGAAACCATGGCGTCAGGAGAGGTGAACCGCCCAACCCCGACAACCGGTTTACTGGTCATGGTTTTGACGAAGGCGATATAATCTTCCTGTGCGCCTTCTTCTCCGAACCGTGACGTCACCGAATCGTTGCTCCAGTCGCTGACATTGACATCCCAAAGATCCGGAAGTTCGGCCAGCATCTCGATGATTTCGTGACCTTCTTCAGCCGAAACAATGCCGTCCGGACCGATGATTTCATCAACGGATAGCCGAACAGGAACGGCGCAGGTGTCGCCGACGGCCTCTTTGGTGTCGATGATCAGTTCTTTTAATAATCTGACCCGGTTTTCCAGAGAGCCACCATATTCGTCCGTGCGGTCATTAAAGCGTCGGGACAAAAAATGCATGGGCAGGGAAAGGTTATGACCTGCATAGACATAAACCAGGTCAAACCCCGCCTTTTTAGCGCGAACCGCGGCGTTTCTGTGCCAGCGGCGGAAATCGCGGATATCGTTTTTGTTCATGGCGTAAGCCTGAACCGGATCATAGGAGTCTCCGACCAGGTTCGACACTGCCATCGGGACATCCCGGCTGTAGCGGTTTGGCGTTTCGTGACCCTGATAAACCAACTCGATCCCGGCCAGTGATCCATGGGCGTGAACGGCGTCGGTCATGCGCGCCAGATGGGGAATGTCACGATCATCCCACAGACGTTCTTCAATGTGAGGAGAGACATCGGTTGATGGATGAATTTCGCATTCTTCCGTACAAATAACGGCCCAGCCACCTTCCGCTTTTATGCCTCGCATGGCGGCGGTGCTGGAGGGGTGCTGGTGTCCCATGCCGTTGCAGTGCGGCACTTGGTAAAATCGGTTACGCGCCGTCAGCGGCCCGATTTTCACGGGTTCGAAAAGAATGTCGTATCGGGGGTCGCGGGTCATGGCGGGGCTCAACAATCAGGACGGAGGTACCATTCGTATTCTTTGGGCGAAGGGGTCGAAAAAAACGCGTCCATTTCCGTTCGCTTGCATGAAACGTAAGCGTTGCAATAGTCGGCTCCCAGATGATCCGTCAGGATATGCCCGCGTTCAAGTTGGTCCAGGGCGGTGTTCCAGCGTAGCGGAAGCCCAGGGTCAGGCACGGTGCAGGCATTCCCGGTCGAAATTTCCGGCGGCGCAATCTTATTAGTCAGTCCGTGATAAATTCCGGCCAACATCGCGGCCAAGGACAGATAGGGATTGGCGTCGGCGCCTGCTATTCGCAGCTCAAGCCGACGATTTGCATCATCCCCTCCGGGAATGCGAACCGCAACCGAGCGGTTATTCACGCCCCAGGTTCGATTCACCGGGACATATGTATTGGGCATGAAGCGACGATAAGAATTGATATTGGGGGCGAAGATGGCCATTGATTCCGGCATCACCGCCAGCAATCCACCGACAGCGTGGTGAAGTGATGAACTGCCCGTCATGTCGCCACCAGAAAAAATGTTCACCCCGTTTTCATCATAGACACTGGCATGGATATGCATGCCGCTACCCGACCGGTCTGGGTAAGGTTTCGCCATGAACGTGGCGTCCATGCCGTGGACGGCTGCCACGCCCTTGACGATGCGGGGCAGTAACATTGCCTGATCGGCGGCTGTTAGCAGATCGCTGGTGTGAACAAGATTGATTTCATATTGCGCGGTCGCATATTCGGAACAGATCGGACCGATCGGGATGTTTTGGGCAGCGCATGATGCGCTGACCTGATCAAGGAAATTACCAAAACCGTCCAGATCGCTGATACTCAAAACCTGAGTTCCGGATGCCCGTCGACCGGTTAACGGCATGATAGGCGGCTGGGGCAGCCCATCATCGCCGGCGTTTTCGTCGAGCAGGTAAAATTCCTGCTCAAGCGCGACCACGGGCTTCAGGCCCAACTCACGAAATCGCGAAATCACGTTCGCCAAAACATGACGCGAATCATAAGCGTAAGGCCGACCATCGTTTTCAAACAGACTGACCAGAACCTGCGCGTTAGGTTTGTCAGACCATGGAACGGGGACAAGGGTTCCGGGAACGGGGCGGGCAGTGACATCGGGGTCTCCCTGGGCGGTACTGATTCCCAAGGGGTCCAGGTCATCACCTGTTACATCCAGCATAATCGTGGAGCCGGGAATCTGAAAACCCTGATCATAGATTTTACGCAATGTTTCCGGCGCGATTCGTTTCCCGCGGATGACACCACTGATGTCGGACAGTATCGCATCTATCGCAGTGACGTCCGGATTGCTTTTCAGAAACGCCGCACCTTCATTCATAACCGTTCTGTCCATCAGCTCATCATATCTTTGAGTTTATAGTACAGCATGCCAATAGCCAGCATGGGCATGCGGATCGGGCCGCCCGGGAAAGGTTGATGATGTATGCGCCCCATGACATCAAATTTTTCTGCCGTTCCCTGAACCGCCTCAGCAATCAGTTTGCCAGCGATCCCCGCCAGCGCAACCCCGTGGCCGGAATAACCCTGCGCAAAAAACAAATGCTTGCCGATTTTACCGACATGCGGCATGCGGTCCAGCGTGATTGCCAACGTGCCGCCCCAGCAGTAGTCCAGTCTGGCGTTTTCCAACTGGGGGAAAACGCGCAACATCCTCGGGCGCATGTAGGGGAACAGATCTCTGGGTTCTGTCCCCGTATAATTGGCGCGACCTCCAAACAGCATCCGATTATCTGCGGAGAGCCGGATATAATTGCAGATGTGGTTGGTGTCCGTCACCGCATCGTTATCACGGATCAGGCTTGTGGCGCGTTCCTGGCCCAGTGGTTCCGTCGCCAGAATGAAACTCTTGACCGGCATCACCCGGTGATAGAGGTGCGGGATTAATTTGCCGAGGTACGCATTGCCAGCGGCAATGATATATTTCGCCGAAATCTTGCCCAGTGGGGTCATGATTTCCGGTACGGGTTCCTGTGTGACGCGGATTGCGCAGGTGTCCTCAAAAAGCCGGACGCCCGCTTCTGCCGCCGCCCGTGCCAAACCGAGAGTATAGTTCAGGGGATGGAGGTGTCCGCCGTCCTGTTCCCATAAAGCGCCGTGATAGGCTTCCGTCCCGACCCGTTGCTCCAGTTGCGCCTTGTCGAGCACTTCTGTGTCGGTGTAGCCGTAGGCAGCCCACTCGTCGTAGGTTTGCGCAACCCAGCTCATGTGGCCGGGTTTGGCCGCCGTGTGCAAATATCCCCAATGAAGGTCGCAGTTGATTTTGTGTTTTTCCACACGATCTCGGATCAGGGTTTTGGCGGCCCGCTCGATCTCCCAGAACGTCTGCGCACCTTCCGCGCCAACCAGGGTCTCGATCTCATACATGGATTTGTTGTAGGCCGTGCAGATTTGCCCACCGTTGCGTCCGGACGCCCCCCAACCCATGCGTTCAGCATCTAGCAGCACGACATCAAAGCCGGCCTCTGCAAGATGAAGGGCCGATGAAAGCCCCGTGATGCCGCCACCTATGATGCAGACATCGGTGGTGATGTCGCCTTCAAGCTTCGGGTAAGATACGTCTTGATTGGCGCTGGATGCATAGTAGGAGGGGGGATGCGGGCTCATTGTGGTTCAGATAGTCACGTAAAATTGTTAAATATATTTTACATTCATATCATTGTTTCCGTTATTATGCCAAATAAATAGGGCTAAAATGTAAACGATGTTGATTATCACGGACAGTATTGGAAAATTCGGGTGGGGGTGAAATTGTAGTGTTTTCTGTTCGTAACGGATGAAAAATAAAAATCGCAGTTGAGAAGTGAAATTCGATAAATATACGGATTGAGACTTTTTCTTAGCAGATATCCGACATCTACAGTAATGTTCCACCACCGTTTTCTCTTGCTAAAACATACGATAATGTTCTCTAAGGTAAGGGTTGAATTCGGTAATCTGTCTGGTAGGGGAGGGCCATGGACAGCAATAACATCACGAAAGAGCAGGAAATACTTGATAGTCTTCGTGTCAAGTTTGTCGAAAGTTCTCTGGAAAAGCTGGAGGAGATTTCGGTTGGGATCGATAAATTCCGCTCACATCCTCATCCAGACGGTCTGAAAACGGTTCTCAGCGAAATTCATACGCTGAAAGGCCTGGGGGGAACCTTCGGGTTTCGTGATTTCAGTCTGATCGCGGCGCGTCTGGAATATTATCTGGAGGGTCTTTCAAAAATATCTGATCAGAATTTTAAGGATCTGAAGGTTTTCATATCCCGTCTTCACGACTGCATCGAGCGTGGTGCCCATTCAAGTGTCACGGATCTGGACCACATCCTCTCGGAACTGCCGACCCGGTAGGAGTACCGATAAAGCCATCGATATTGAATCCGGAGAATAGGTTCATGAATTTGAAAATTCACGTCGCGATAAAGTGCTTTATCATTGCGCTTCCTCTTCTCGGGATATCCGTCTACGCCCAGGCGGGAGACAAACCTACGGCCCGGGAAATTGAGGTTTGTCTGCAGACCATTCGCGAACTGACGGACGGTGATCCCCCGAAAAGCGCCATTGCACTTTGCCAGCAGGGTAAAATTGACGCGGCCATAGACAAGGCCATGTCCGGGCGTTGATTCTCAGCTTTCGGGCCGCCCGGTGGCGAGGTCATAATCGCGAAATACACTGGCGACGCGAATGCGGTAATCTTCAAAAATTCCGGACCGCCCTTGACGCTGCGCGCTATTGTGTCCGGTATGGCAGAACCAGTTCTCGATAGCCTGTTCATCTTTCCAGAACGACAGGGATAGATATTTACCATCGTCGTTAAGGCTCTGGAATCTTTCGACGGAAATAAAGCCTTCGATCTTTTCCAGCTCGCCTTTCAGTTCTGCGGCGAGCTCAAAATATTTGTCGGCCTGATTTTTCTGAAGGCGCACCTCAAACATTACTGCGATCATGTGGTCATATCCTTGGTTCAATTGGCGTTGTTTTGACAATTATAGTCGGCTTGATGCAGGTTGTATGAAGGCTGCTGAGAAATATTGCAGACGCGGAACCGGAAAATCAAGGAGGAGGCGTCGCGGTGACCTACAGTGTATTCGATATGTTCAAGATCGGCATCGGACCATCCAGTTCGCATACCGTTGGTCCCATGGTCGCCGCTGCACGGTTTGTGGACCTCCTTGAACGCAAGGGGGTAGTGGGGCAGGTCACGCGGGTGTGTGTCCGGCTATACGGGTCTCTGGCCTTTACGGCGACCGGACACGGATCGGATACCGCCCTGCTGCTGGGGTTTAACGGAGAACAGCCTGATCAGGTCGATCCGGATTTTATTGACAGCATATTGACAACGATTCGCAAACAGAAAGCCGTCACGCTGGGGGGGCGGTTCAATGTGCCTTTTGATGAAGCGGAAGATATCATTCTGGATTATGGCGCGCCTTTGCCGGGCCATTCCAACGGCATGAGATTTACGGCCTTTTCAGAGGATGGCCGCGAACTTGCCAATCACATCTACTATTCCATCGGCGGCGGTTTCGTCGCGGATGACGATGAACTGTCACTTGCTGTGGATGTACGCGAACGGACGACAAACCTCCCCTACGCCTTTCATTCAGCGGAAGAGCTGTTGCGGCTGGGCCGTGCAACGGAGCTTCGTATTGATGAATTGATGATGGCGAATGAATGTGCGTTGCAAGAGGCATCGGTTGTCGAGGCCGGGTTGGACCGGCTGTGGGAGGTTATGCGATCCTGCATGGACCGGGGCGTGAACTCAGGCGGCGTGTTGCCGGGGGGCCTCAAAGTGCGCCGCCGGGCACGAAAAATCTACGGAGGTCTTTTGGCCTCTCAACGCAAAAATACGCGCCTGCCGCATGAATGCATGGACTGGATCAGCCTTTATGCAATTGCCGTCAATGAAGAAAATGCGTCAGGTGGGCGTGTGGTTACGGCGCCAACCAATGGCGCAGCCGGTGTGATTCCTGCCGTTATACGCTATTACCTTGAATTCTGTCCGGGCGCCGATCAGGCTGGTGTGCGGGTCTTCTTGCTGACCGCCGCTGCAATTGGATCGCTGATCAAGACAAATGCTTCCATTTCGGGAGCCGAAGCAGGGTGTCAAGGCGAGGTTGGGTCCGCCTGTGCGATGGCCGCCGCCGGACTGGCTGCGGCGCTTGGCGGAAGCAATGAACAGGTCGAAAATGCCGCCGAAATTGGCCTGGAGCACCATCTTGGCATGACCTGCGACCCGGTTGGGGGACTGGTTCAGGTTCCGTGTATCGAACGCAATGCCATGGGCGCGGTAAAGGCCATAAATGCAGCGTCCCTGGCGCTTATGGGCGATGGTGAACATTTTGTTTCGCTTGATGCGGTGGTCGAAACCATGCGCCAGACCGGCGAAGACATGCAGACAAAATATAAGGAAACCAGTCAGGGCGGATTGGCGGTTAACGTCGTAGAATGTTAACCGCCGGTTGCCACTGACAAATTTGGAGTTCGTTCTGGCCGTTCTCGGTGGATATAGCAAACTCGACAAAATCTGCGATCTACGTATGATGTCGGCAAAAGATCATGCGGGTTGAATTATAAGCTCGGAAAATCAGGATGATTGCAGGACGGTCGTGAATTCACGTGATACCAATATCCCCATGAAAGAACGGATTGCCTTCCGTCAGGCAAGGATGATCGTGCTGGCGGCCGTCGTACTTGGTATTGTCTTCGGGCTGGCGCAAATTTTCCTTGATTACCAGAAACAGAAACGGGAACTTTCGAGTATCGCCGAGCAGGTGATCAATACCATGCGCCAGCCTGCGAGCGCGGCTGCTTTCGAGTATGATAACGCGCTTGCCAGTCAGGTGGCGGACGGATTGTTCGAATATCAACCTGTTGTTCGCGTCCAACTGATTGATGATGTCGGCAGTTTGCTGGTGGACCGGAAACGTGAAATTCCCGGTTTCGATCAGGCGAAGCTTGCTCATTTTCTGTTTGGCGGCCAGATCGAATACAGAGTTGAATTGAGCAGCGCCAAGAACGTTGAGCAGGTTGTTGGTCAGATGGTGGTGCGGGTCGATCCGACATCGATGGCCACAGCGTTTATAGACCGGGCGGTCATAATTCTGATTACCGGCGTATTGCGGAATGCAATCCTGGCCTGTGTGTTATTTGCGCTCATCTATTTCATGATGACCCGTCCGCTGCTCAGCGTGATCCGGCAGATCGCAAACATAGATACTGAAAACCCTGATCAGGATCCGCTGGTCTCTCCGTCCAGACACGAGCGCGATGAATTCAGGGTGTTGACGGATTCAGCCAATCATATTCTCCGGGAGATCGCCGGAAATCTGGAAACCCGTCGCCAGACCGAGGATCAGCTCAAACGTCAAAAGCAGATCATTCAGGTGACAATCGAAAACATGGAAATGGGCGTCACCATGGTTGACAACGACCTGAACATGATTGCCTGCAATTCCCGGTTCCGGGAAATTTATGATTTTTCAGAAGATGAATTTCCGGTTGGCACGTCTTTGGCGGAATTTTTTCGCTGCAACGCCAAACGCGGTGAATATGGACCGGGTGACGTAGAAGAACTGGTTGATGCGCGGATGGCGTTATCGCGTCGGATGCTTCCTCATCATGTCGAACGAACGCGGTCTGACGGAAAAGTGTTGGAAATTCGGGGGCGGCCCCTGCACGATGGCGGATTTGTGTCTACCTACGAAGACATTACTGACCGCAAGCTTGCGGAGCGAGCGCTGTTGCAGGCTAAGGAGGACGCCGAGGTCGCCAGTCGGACCAAAACAGAATTTCTCGCCAATGTCAGCCACGAACTTCGAACACCCTTGAACGGTATCATCGGATTTTCCGAAATCCTTGAGCACAAAATTTTTGGCCCAATAGGCAACAGCAGATATGAAAATTATATCTCCGACATCAAGGGTGCCGGCTATCACTTGCTTGATCTGATAAATGAAATTTTGGATGTGGCTAAAATCGAGGCGGGGGAGATGAGCATCATTTCGGAACCGGTATCCCTTGATCACGAGATTCACTCCAGCGTGAAACTTCTGCGTACTCAGGCCGCTGAAAAATCACTGACACTGGGAATTGAGGTGCCAGAAGAAATGCCGGACCTGTTGGGGGATCGGGTGCGGCTCCGTCAGGTTATTCTCAACCTGCTCTCCAACGCGATTAAATTCACACCTGAAGGTGGTGACATCTCGATTTCCGCTGGGCTTGAAAATGACGGCCTGTTCATAAGGGTCAGTGATACAGGGATTGGTATCGAACAGAGTGAAATTGAAAGGGTATTTCAACCTTTCCAGCAGGTCAGTCCGATTCATGTCCGCAATCATGAAGGTAGCGGCCTGGGACTGGCGTTGGTGCGTTCTCTGGTCGAACTTCACGATGGTCTGGCGCGGATTGAAAGCGTGATTGGCGAAGGTACGATCGTAATGGTCTGGTTCCCAAGCTCTCGGCTTAGCAAAAAAATCGGCTCGTATTCAGAGATTGCAGACGTAGCGGTTAAATAGTGCGGTTGATTAAAAATATTCAGGTAAAGCGCGCACCAGATTTTCCCGGATTCGGCCGTAAACAGGCCGTCCCGCCAGTGGGGTATCAAAAGTCTGGCCCGTTACCTGTTCAAACAGACGGACATATTTACCACTAAATTCCATCAAGGTTTCCGCTGGAATTTCGGGAATAGGGTCCTTGTAGGGGTCGCACCGCTTACTAACCCAAAGACGCAGGAACTCCTTGTCCAGGCTGACAGGTTCTTTCCCTTCGCTCAGGCGCTGTCCATAACTGTCAGCAATCCAATAGCGGCTGGAGTCCGGAGTGTGGATTTCATCCGCAATTGTTATCGTCCCATCGGCGTCGATACCGAATTCATACTTGGTGTCGACCAGGATCAAGCCGTTTGAAGCGGAAATTTCTTTACCTTTGGCGAACAGTGCCAGTGATTTTTCCGCCACCTGATCCCATTGATTCTGAGTCAGCAACCCTTGATCAACAATCTCGATTGCCGTAATCGGAGCGTCATGATCGCCTTGGGCGGCCTTGGTCGTTGGTGTGATGATGGTAGACGGCAGCTTCTGATTTTTTACCAATCCGTCCGGGAACTGGTGGCCGTAAAGAGTGCGCTCGCCGCGTTCGTACATAGGCCAGATGGAGGTTTCCGTTGAACCGGTCATATAATCGCGAACGATCATCTCAATCGGCAACATATCGAGTTTCCTGGCAATGACCACATTGGGGTCGGGAACGTCAAGAAGGTGATTCGGGCAGATATCCTGAGTCTGGTCGAACCAGAATTTCGCCGTCTGATTAAGCACCTGTCCCTTATAGGGGACAGCGGCGAGAATTACATCGAAAGCTGACTGGCGATCTGTTGCAATCATCACGCGCCGCCCATCCGGGAGGTCGTAGGATTCCCGCACTTTGCCTTTTTCGTGATTGGGCAATTCGCTGAATGTGGCGTCGGTCAGGCAATTGGAAAGAATGGTCTGGATATCGGTCATGACGGGTCCGCGCTGAAGACAAAAATGAGTGCTAATCAATCGGGGCACATATCATTGCCATAAAATCCCACCATGCAAGGACGAAGTTGGCGGAGTTTGCCTTATTTGGCGAATAGCAAGAGGGTGATCGCGACGGCAATCATTAAAACCCCGGCAAATTCAAGCGGGCTGGTTTTCTCCTTAAAAAAGACAACCGACGCAGTAAAGGTGAAAATCAGCTCGATCTGACCGAGGGCGCGCACGTAGGCGGCATTTTGCAACGTAAACGCCGTGAACCAGCAAATGGAAGCCAATGTGCCGGCAATTCCGACGGCCAGCGCCGGGCGCCAGTTCCGGATGACAGCCGTAAGCTGCCCCGGTTCGCGGAAACGCAAATAAATTCCCATGCCGACTGTCTGCATTAAGACGGAAACGCCCAGCGCAAATGCGGCACGCATGATGACCTCGCCGTCTCCCAGCGCCAGCGCCGCCCCCCTGTAAAATACAACGGATGACCCCAGAAACGCACCGCAAGTCAGGCCGACCAGTGTCTGTTTTTCAAACAGGCTGGTGGCCAGATTCTTGAGAGTGATTTCGGTCTGTGCAGCGGACAGCAGCATGACGCCGAAAAGGCTGATGGCGATGGCGATAGCCCCCAAAAGGCTCAGTTCATCGCCAAGAAGAATCAGCCCCAGAACGGCGACCTGGATCGTCTCCGTCTTCGAATAAGTGGTGCCAACGGCAAAATTCCGAAAGGAGAACAGATAAATCAGAAGAAAGGTAAACAGAATCTGCGATAATCCACCGAGAAAACAGTACATCAAAAACGTAAGGTTCGGTTCCGGGGTCGGGTACCCGCCATAAACCTTCAGCGCCCACAGATACGTCAGGGAAAACGGCATGGCGTATAGGAAGCGCACGTATGACGCACCAGCCGTGGATAGTTTTGATTTAAGGTGCTTTTGCAGGGCGGAACGCAAGTTTTGCATGAACGCGCCAGCAATCGTCAGGGGAATCCAGAATTCAATCACGGCAGGCCAATCAAAAAAGTATGAGCGCAAAAACGACAACCCCAAACCTATCCGGGAAGTCAGAGCGATGAAAATGAAATATCACTGTTATGGTCGCCGGATGTGCCGATTTTGTTTCCACGTCTGTTGACGAACGATTATTCTGATCGGAATTTGCGCCCAACCGAAGGAGCCCGAACGACCATGCCGGTCAAGCAAGATATCCCCCCTATTGCCGACAAACGTCCGCAAACCACGAAACGCCATGGAATCGAAATCACGGATGACTACGCGTGGCTGAAAGACGGCAACTGGCAGGAGGTGATGCGTGACCCCTCTGTTCTTTCCGAGGACATCCGGGCGTATCTGGAGGCCGAGAACGCTTATGCCGAAACCTCCATGGCGCCGCTGGAAAACCTCAAAAATTCCCTGTTCGAAGAAATGAAGGGGCGCATCAAAGAAAATGATTCTTCCGTTCCGCTTGGCGACGGCCCGTTCGCCTATTACCGCAAGTATGTGGAAGGTGGTCAGCACCCTCATTATTGCCGGGTTCGACGGGATGGAGGTACAGAAGAAGTGCTGTTGAACGGGGATGTCGAGGCCAGCGGCTTACCCTACTTCAAGCTGTCCGCCATTGGGCACAGCCCCGATCACAGGCTTATGGCCTATGCCGCCGATACGAACGGTTCGGAAATCTATACCATCAGGTTTCGTGACCTGACCAGCGGGGAAGACCTGGATGACAAAATCGAAGGTGCCCACGGCTCTTTTGAATGGGCCAACGACTGCCAAACTGTGTTCTACAGTATACTTGATGACAACCATCGCCCCTGTGCGATCCGGCGTCACCTGTTAGGGACAGGCCTTGATGACGATGTCGAAATCTACCGTGAAAGCGACTCGGGATTTTTCGTCGGTCTCGATAAAACCGAAAGCCGGAAATACCTGATCGTTCAAGCCCATGACCACCAGACATCGGAAGTCTACCTCATTGATGCGGACATGCCGGTCTCGTCGCCCAGGCTGATTCAAAAACGCCAGGTCGAACTTGAATACGAAATTTCACACCATCGTGATCGTCTGTTGGTTCTCACCAATGCAGATGGTGCGGAGGATTTCAAGGTGGTGACCGCACCTGTGGAGTCTCCGGCACATGAACACTGGCAGGACCTGATCCCTCACCAGCCCGGCTGTTTGATTCTGGGTATGCAGGTATTCGAAGATTACTGGGTCCGAATAGAACGTTTCGAAGGATTGCCCCGAATCATAGTGACGGCGTTTGATAGTGGGGAGGCCCACGAAATTTCATTTGATGAAGACGCCTACAGCCTCAGCATGAGTGGGAGTTACGAGTTCGGCTCTTCGTCCTTGCGATTTACCTACTCGTCCATGGCGACACCGGAACGGGTTTATGACTACGATATGAAATCCCGGCAGCGTGAACTGCGTAAAGAACAGGAAATACCCTCAGGCCACGACCCGGATGCTTATGTTACGCAGCGCATGATGGCCCCGGCGACGGACGGTGAGATGGTCCCGATTTCACTGCTTTATCACAAGGACACACCCATGGATGGAACGGCCCCTGTCCTGCTTTATGGTTACGGGTCCTACGGCCATGCAATCCCGGCGGCTTTCAGTACGGCGCGCCTCAGTCTGGTGGACCGGGGTTTCGTTTATGCGATTGCCCATATCCGCGGCGGGATGGAAAAAGGATATGGTTGGTACAAGGCGGGGAAACGGCAGACGAAGAAAAATACATTCACGGATTTTATCGCCGCGGGGGAATTTCTAGTCAGTGAAGGCATTACGGCATACGGCAGGCTGGCCGCTCATGGCGGCAGCGCCGGGGGCATGCTGGTCGGCGCCAGCGTAAATATGCGCCCGGACCTTTTTGGCTGCGTTGTTGCTGAGGTTCCATTCGTAGATGTTCTGAATACGATGTGTGACGATAGTCTGCCGCTGACGCCACCGGAATGGCCGGAATGGGGGAACCCCATCGAAAACAAGGAGGCGTTTGACTATATCCGTTCCTATTCCCCATACGATCAGGTGGGGACCAAAGAGTATCCCCCTCTGTTCGTGACCGCAGGTCTGACAGACCCGCGCGTTACCTACTGGGAACCGGCCAAGTGGGTGGCGAAATTGCGGGCTCTGAAAACCGGTGCCAGTCCTCTGTTGTTTAAAACCAATATGGACGCGGGGCACGGTGGTGCAGCCGGGCGCTTTGACAGATTGCAGGAAACGGCGTTGGCGTATGCGTTCGTGCTGAACGAGCTTGGCGATTAATGGATACCAACCGTCCGGCTTCCTTGTTTATGGATGGCGCACTGGCGGGACGGAATGAATGGTGGCGCTATGGGCTGGCATTAACCCTGTTTATTGGTGGTTACCTCGGCGGCGCCTTCGTATTGATTACGGCCGCTGGCGTGGGGCACGGTGTTCTGTCGCGGCTTTTCCCAGATCAATTTTCCCAACAGTTTTTTTTCGACCTTTTCGATATGAGCAAAGGCTGGCCGGATGTTCCGGTTTTCAGTGGGGTGTTGTTGTTCGCTAGTGCGATGGGCTCGTTAATTGTCGCCATCCCGGTGTTGGCCCTGATCGTGATTTTCATTCATCGGCGTTCGTTTGGAAGTTTGTTGGGGGTTGACGGGTTTGATCGGGTGGCGTTTTTTACAAGCCTGGCCGGTGGAGTTATCGGGTTAGGCCTGTTTACGGGGATCGAACTCGCCTTTTTCTGGGACGACATTTCGTTCAACAGGCGATGGGTGGATATCCTGTTTTACCTGCCGGTGGCAATCTTTCTGGTGCCGTTGCAGGTATTGGCCGAAGAACTTTTCTTTCGGGGGTATCTTCTGCAGGCTGTATCGGTGGCGACGAAACGCCTGTGGATCAGGGTTATGCTGCCGGCCCTGGCTTTTGCGGTTCTTCATTATAGCAACGCCGAGGTTCGGAATGCCGTGCTTCCCTCACTTGCTTATTATCTGATATTCAGCGTCTACGTCACGTGGTTGACGACGCGTACGGGCGGAATTGCCGCCGCCGCAGGATTTCATTTAGCCACCAATATATTTGCCGTATTCATCATTTCTTCCAGTTTGTCGGCGTTTATTTCGCCAGCGCTGTTCTATGTAGGCGAACCGACGCTCTGGGCGGTTCCTGTGGAAATTACCGTTGTTGTCATTATCCATAATTTTCTGATGAAGAGATGGCGGGTTTTATAAGGGCTATTTTTGGAAAGGATTTTTCAGTGAACTGATGATGCTTTCCAGGGCCTCACGAATCTGCGTTTCGTCGCACCCCATCAACAACGCATCTTCCAGCACGTCCTGACTTTCCTGGCGAAGACTGTCGAGATTTTCATTAAGAACGGCGATCTTGTCATAACAGGAAACCGGCTCACCATTTGGTTGACGCCAGATGATGGAAGTCTTCTTCTGATCGGTCTGAAGCATGATGGAGCCCTCAAAGCGTGGTTTCAGCAGGAAAAATATAAGCACAATTTGGTGTTGTGGCGAGAGTGGTCCGGTAAAATGTCTGCGAGGGTCCCTCAGACCGCTTGACGGAACCAGTCCTGCCCTTCATCAGGCCACAGCGGCTTGTCGCTCTTAATAAGCCCTTCCCCTGGTTCGGGCAATCTCCGGCTTTCATTTTCATCGTCTTCAAACAGCACGTCTTCCCATTCAAGCTGCGGCATGTTCCGGGGTTCATACAGCTCAAGAGTCTCTCTGGCTCGATCGAGATTTTTCTCGGTGACAGCGGCCAGATGCAGAGAGTTGGAGCCCTTGTATATCACCAATGCCTGTTCAAAGGCATCGATCGCCGCGCGCAGGCGATCCGGGTTTCGAGACTGTTTGGCCAGAAGGAACAGGGCCGAACCCAGATTGTTCTGGGTTGCCGCCCAGGCCAGCGGCATTTTCTTGCGGCTTCGGACCTCAAGCACTGCGCGACACGCGTTGGCGGCGGTTGCGAGGGCTTCCATGCTTTGCAGGATGCTCCCCAGGACCTGTGCGGCCTGCGCAAAACTGCTCATGATTTCGGCCCATCGCAGTGGTGCATTTTCTACGGTATAGACCTTAAGCGCACTGTTGAAACATTTCAGCGCCTGACGCAGCAGTTTGGTGTCGCCGTCTTCAAATCCCTGCCGATAGCAGATCAGGCCAAGCCGGTTCTGCACAATCGCCCAGGCCCGCGGATGGCGGCCCATATCCAGGATGTCATTGGCTCCACGAAGTGCAATAATCGCCTCTTCCAACAAGCCGGAATCACCGTTCCGTTCGGCTTCAATATGAAGAATGCTGCCAAGATGTTTTTGCGCCTGTGCTCTGTCAAAGGGGCTTTCATTGTCTGGAATAATTGACAGGACAATACGATAGCGTTCCATCGCCCTGGCCAGCAGGTCCGGGGTGTACCCGGGGCGGGAGGCGGCGGACAGGGCGTTGGCAAAACACATGTGGATACTGGCCCGTTCCCGCGCTGTCAGGTCTGGAGGGATCACATCGAGAGCTTTGGCTCCCAATCCCAGCAGGTCTCCCAGCGCGTGTTGACGTATTCGTTTTTTGCTGTCGCGGCGCGGAAGAGCGGCGGACAGTGTGACGGCACGAAGAAGATCGGCAAATTCGGGGCCAAAATTGACAGGAAGTGCAAGATCAGTTTCCAGATCGAAGGCTCCGGGCGCCTGCTGATCCCAGTGAGACAGTGTTATAAACCGCAAATGCATAACCTGTCCGGTCGCGGGCGCATGCCCCCAGATCAGAATATCGGCTCCCTGGAGTGACAGCCATTTCCGTGCGGCCGATGCGATGCGGTCCAGTTGTCCGGGGATATCTTCCGTGGGATCGATCTTGATCGGATTATTGAAGCCCCTGGTCTGGATGGATTTCGTGTTGCCGAGTGCAGAAATGATGTGGCGTGTATTCTGTTTGGCGTTGTCGCCGGTAAGCATGGCGACGCGGATGCCGATGCGTTCGGAATCGCTGGAAAGACCGTCGAGCAGGCGTCGGATCATGCCTGGGTTTGAATAGGCGCTGGTCCCGACACCGGTGCCCGAGCCCGGCGGCGTTGCTGGTCGGGATTTGTCGGTCCCGCCACCTAGCCGACGCATCAGTGAACCTACCATGCCTTCCTTTTGTTGGGCCGCCTGTGTTGACTGAAGCTGTTCGCGGACCGCGCCTTCAACGGCGCGCAATACGGTGCGGCCCCGTGCGCGCAACGTAACATCAAATGGAACCCCTGGTTTACCAAAGGTTTCTCCGGCCTCAAGGTTGCCGTGGCGCGCGTATTTTCCGTCTTTTTTTGCCAACAGATCGACAGTGCCAGACAGCACTTCGAAAGCGCGCTCGCAAAGGTTCCCTTCGCGATATATTACGTCCCCATCGGCATATATTGTCTTCGCGCTCGCCAACAACGTTCTCCAACTGAAAGCTCATGCCCGAAGGAAAAAACTCCACAGACATGGCGATGCACGTTGAGGCTAGCAGACAGTCCCTACCGAACGGTTAACGGGGCGGGTGGAAAGCGATGAGGTTATTTTGCCTCCATGGAGACGGCATATTTGTCAGGCTTTATCCACAAGGCCCAGTTCCTCGCGCAGCGCCCGGCGCACGCTGACGAAAACCGAATCCCAATCGCCATGGATTTTCTGACGGAACAGCCGCATGGTCGGGTACCAAGGTGAGGTATCGGAATCCGTCATCCAGCGCCAGTCTGGTGCAAACGGGATCAGCACCCAAACCGGTTTGCCCAAGGCACCGGCCAGATGAGCGACGGAGGTATCGACAGTAATTACGATATCGAGCTGCTGAATGACCGCCGCCGTGTCGGCAAAATCGTTCAGCCGGTTGCCAAGGTTTAGCACCAGTGCGTCACAGCCGTTATCTGAGATATCGTCTTCTCGTGGACCCTTTTGGAGGCTGTAGACTGTCACTCCCGGTACCCCCAACAGTTCGATGAAGTCGGTAAACCGGCAGGAGCGGTTTTTATCGTTCTGATGAGTCGGTTTCCCTGCCCAGACAATCCCGACCTGGCGTTGGCGTTCCATGGACGCGGGCAATTGCACGGCGTGCATATCGGGTGGTGTAAGATAGGGGATGTCGGCGGGAACAGTATCTTTGGTGGTTGCGAAGATTTTAGCCAGTGACATCATCGGAACAAAAAAGTCGAACTTCGGCAATGGTGATCCGCGGTTGATCACCTTGTCGATCCCGGGCAGGGTCGAGAACAGCCGGGACAGTTCCGGTTGCACTTCCAATACCACCGTCGCGCCCTTGGCCTTGACCATGGGGATGTAGCGGGCGAACTGAATCATGTCGCCGAACCCCTGTTCCTGATGGATCAGCAGGGTCTTGCCTCCGAGATCGCTTCCGTCCCATTCGGGCTCCGCAAAGCCGCGGGGCGGGCTGCGGTCGAGCTTCCAGCGCCAGTCATATTGTTCGAACCCGGGCAGAAAATCCCCTCTCAACAACAACGTCAATGCCCGGTCCCAGCGACAATCCGCGTGACCGGGATTGTGCCCAAGGGTTCGTTCGAACGCCGCCAGCGCCTGATTGATCTGACCCAGATCACGAAGCGCCAGGCCGAGGTTATAATAGGAATCATGGCTTTCCGGCGACAGTTTGATGGCCTGCTGATGGGCGGCGACCGCCAGTTGCAGACGCCCCAGTTCACGCAATGCATTACCAAGGTTGGAATGGGCCCCCGCGTTGTTGGGGCGCAACACGAGACAGCGCCGATAGCAGGCCACGGCGGCTTCAAGCTTGCCCAGTGCCCGTAACGCCACCCCCATATTGTTGTAAGCGTCAGCAACCTTGGGGTTGAGCAACAGCGATTTGCCGTAGCTATCAACGGCTTCGGCAAGATTGCCCTTTTGATGGTGTTCGACGGCCAAGCCAAACACCCGCGCCGCTTCGCGTTCACGAAGCGCAGTTTTCTGGTCTTTGGGAAGGGATTTCCAGGCTGCGATCTGTTCGGGCGTCGGGCGGCCAGACGCAGAGCTCGGAGTGCTTTCAGAGGCAGGCTTAAGCGTTGCCGAAACCTCTTTTCGCGCAGGCTTCAGTGTCGTGCCAGCGCTTCTGCGAGGCTTTCCCCGCGTTGCCGACTTGGATGTTCCTTTGGCCATAAAACCCCCTTGACCAACGCTTTCCCAATCCCCGCCAGGAAACCGTCATTGTATTCAGCATCATACGGAATTCTTTAGCAATAGTGAAACGCAAAAGCCATTTTTAACAAGGACTTAAGGAATCTAAGCTCATCGACGTAACTCTGGTGCGCCTCAACAGCTCAAAGAATGTCGAGGACTGACTCCGGAGGCCGTCCCATGACCGCCTTGTCACCGATGATAACGATCGGGCGTTCAAGAGCGCGCGGATGTGCGGCAAGGGCGTCAATCAAGGCGGCGTCATCAAGCGCCATATCAATGCCTTCTTCCTGGGCTTCTTTTTTGCGCATGATATCGTGGGGGCCTTTACCCAGCTTAACGAGGATGCCCGCCAGTTCGTCGGCGCTGGGGGGCGTCTCCAGATACGCGATGATGGTCGGCTCAACACCATTGTCGTGCAAAAGCTGCAATGTCTGACGGGACTTTGAGCAGCGGGGGTTGTGATAGATGGTTGCGTTCATGTCTGAACCTTCCTGTAAGCAGTTCGCCATCGGGCGTGATTATTTGTATATATAGTCAGGTGATGAAATTACAAAGAGCATTGGTTATCAGGACGATTTCCATCATATTGCGGGTCATATGAACGAACACAAACAGGCCATGCTGGAAACCGGTTTCTGGGGGCGCGCCGCCGCCGGGGCCCTGGTGCTTGCACGTTCGACATCACGGCTGCTGATCGCACATCGTGCCGAAGGCACCCTGCAGGCCGGAACCTGGGGGACTTGGGGCGGCGCCGTCGATGCCGGTGAAACGCCCGCCCAGACGGTCAGTCGCGAACTTCGTGAAGAAGCGGGTTTCGAATTCGAATTCGAATTCGAATCTCACGCGCTGATGATATTCGAACACGACACCGGGTTTACCTACGCCAATTTTCTCGTCATTGTTGATCATGAATTCAATCCGGTGCTCAATTGGGAAACCCAGAATTTCGGCTGGTTTGACTACGGTGACTGGCCCAGTCCGCTGCACTTCGGTCTCGAACAGCTTCTCAGTCATGAACCCAGCCAGACCCGGATTAAATCCCTGATCGGGACCTGACCGGGTCTTCATCACCGCTCATTGTCAGGCATTCTGACCCGTGGTTCCCCGTCTCCCGGAACCCCTGCATCGCAATTTCGAATTATTTATCCTCTATCTGCGTCGTCTGTGGAGAAGCAGAGCCACAACAGATAAGCACTGAATAATTGAATTGTTGAAACTTTTTATTTCGTATCTCGAGTAAAATTTAGGTATAACGGATGAATGCAATTGTTAATTTTTGACCGGGCTCCATCGTATCTGTTTTGACCACATGTGCGGCGGTGGGCTCAAATTATAAAATATGTAAAAACAAAGACAGCATTTGAAGCTGCGAACGGGCGTGAAGTTTACGGTGCTGTGAGACCTGCATTGCAGCCTTAAAGCGGGGATCGAATTGGTAAGGATAAAATTCTATCCATTGGCGCGCATTTGGTTTGTTATATGGAATAATTAACCCAAGGGGAGGGCTTGTATTGAAAAAAACTGTTTGTCTCGCGCTGGTTTTTTTGATCCACGGTGGCCCCGTTATGGCGGGGCAGGATGTTGTTTCTCGACATGTAACCCGAAGCCCGGCAATCGACGGGATTGCGGATGACGACGTTTGGAAAAACGTTCCCGTGACCGTTACCCGCGATAGGATCGCAAATATCGATATCGAATTGCGGTCAGTTAATACCAGAGACATGCTGTTTTTCCTCGTTCGGTATCCGGATTCCTCGGAAAGCCGAAAGCACAAGTATCTGGAGTGGAATGAGACGCAAAAAGTTTATCGGTCAGGTCCGAAAAGAGAAGATACATTCGTTTTTAAGTGGAATATGGAATGGCAGCCTGTTGACCTGACGATCTCCGGGGATGATCCCTATAAAGCTGACATATGGTACTGGAAAGCAAACCGGACGGACCCTGCCGGTTTTGCAGATGACAAAGTCCATCTGTATGGACCAAGTAAGCGGAAAAAATCCCAGTTTGTCCTCAGCCGCTCAGGTAAGCAGTTTTATCTTATGCGCATCAGTGACGATGGCCGGTCCGCATACTCGTCTCAAACCTACGATCATTTTTCCACCCAGGAGGTGCCCCGTTACAAGAACCGAAAGCCGGCAGGGAGCCGGGCCGACGTAAGAGCCAAGGGGGCCTGGGATAACGGTTATTGGACGATTGAGTTTTCCCGCAAACTTCATACAGGTCATGCTGACGATGTGCAGTTTGACAGGGGGCTTCCCTATATTTTTGGTGTTTCGCGCTACGAAATAGCGGGTAAGCCAGTAAACCCGAAGCTTGATCAGCCGTTATATGAAAGCGGCGATGTCGGCGAAATGTTAACTCTTAGATTAAACTAGAGTCTGGTCAGGTGACGGCAATTCGTTTTTCCAACCTGATGCTGCTTGGGCTTTCTGCGTTGCTAACAGTCAGCATCGCCATCGCCATGGTCGCCTATACAAGTTCAGACAAAACCATTGCGGTTTTAAAAAGACTTTCGGTTACATTCGAGCCGGCCCGCAACCGCTTGGACAAGTTAAATGCATTGATGCTGGATACCAATCTAAGGTTTCAGAAATTTACCAGCTCGGATTACGTTCATGGAGCGGAACTGAGATATGCGGCGATGATTCTGGAGAAAAAATTCCATGTTATTACTGAAAGTAAAACTGTAGTCGACCCAGCCCGTCAAGCCGTTCTTCTTGATGTCGTCGCATTATTCGACGATCTGGATCTGGCGATCAGAACCAAAGCCAACAGTCGAACACAGCCATCCGCATGGGCCGCTGCACACTCACAACTTGAAAGTCGACTGATTGGGTTGCGGACGGACCTCCGGCGGCTGGAAAGCCAGGATGGTTCGGAAATATTTGCAACTCCGATTAACTCAATTGTCGGTCATATAGAAAACCTGTTTATGGAATTCAGCAGGCAGGACACGATATCGATTGCGGATATTCTTTCTCCCCTCGAACAGGCCAACGATATTATCGATTCAATTGTGGAAGAAATTCAGGAAATACATTCTCTTGAGTTTGCCGGTGAAATGAAGCATTTGCAGGCGGCTCTTTCGCGCTTTAAATCCGCGGCGGTCCTTTTTGATGATGAAGCCAAGCTCCAGGTCTCCGGTTCCAATCTCGACGAAATTTTTGAAACGGCTGACAACGCGAGAAAAGCGGCGCTGGTAAGCCTGAACAGTCTGAAATCCGTAATTGAGACCCGTATTGTTCAAATTCAGAAGGGAGAAATTGCCAAGGGTGACCGGCGTCAAATATTATTTCTGATTTTTGCCATGGTCTCCGTGATTATCGCAGGTACAACGGCGATGGTTTTGCGGACCATTATGACCGATCGTATTGGCAAGCTGGTGGATGGAACCAAGGAGATTTCGCGAGGCAATCTTGCGTTTCGATTGAAGAGCGATGCTTCGGATGAATTTGAACAGGTTTCCGAGGCCGTCAACACTATGGTTGGCGAGCTGGCGGACACGATTTCAGCGTTAAAGGTGGCGCAGACGGATGCATCCGTCGCCAGAGAAAAAGCGGAACAGGCGAACCAGATGAAATCGAAGTTTATGGCGAATATGAGCCACGAACTTCGTACGCCTTTGAACGCGATTATCGGTTTTTCCGAAGTTATTAAGATGGAAATGTTTGGAACGCTGGGTTCGCCTCAATATAGCGAGTATGCGTCGGATATCGAACGCAGCGGTAAGCACCTTCTCAATCTGATCAATGCGGTGCTGGATCTTTCCAAGATCGAATCAGGAAAAGCTGAATTTATCGACACCGAGATCGATATGAGCAAACTGATGAATGAGGCCATTAAGTCCGTAGAAGCTCGCGCCAATGAAAAAAGCATCAATTTTTCAAAAATGATGCCGTCGCAATTGCCTTTATTGCGTGCGGACCGAACCGCCATCAATCAAATTCTCCTGAATATTCTGACAAATGCAGTGAAGTTTACGGACACCGGCGGATCGATTGAGACCCGTATCGTTCTCAATGAAGATGGTGGTCACCTTATTTCTGTTGCTGATACGGGTGTGGGAATCCCGCCGGAGGATTTTGAACTGATAATGATGCCGTTTGGTCAGTCCCGCAATATTATGACGGGCGAAGAAGAGGGAACAGGATTGGGGCTGTCGATAAGCCGGTCTATTGTTGAAAGGCATGGGGGCTTTATTGATCTTGAGAGTGAACTTGGTGTCGGGACGAAAATTTCCGTACATTTCCCGGCGGCGCGGGCCGTTTTCCCGAAAGAAAAAACCGGTTAGGCGGTGGCTGCGCCGCTGTTGGTGTTCCGTTATCCGTAATTATACTTTTCGTTGTTTCTGGTTTCCCAAAATCCAATGATAAGATTGAATCGAAACTTTTTTTGAAGGTATCCGCCCATGAACATTTTTCCGACGCTTGCCAACTTCAACCCGTGGGTCAATGCCCACATTTATGACGCCGCCGCGACCCTTTCAGAGGTGAATTACCGCAAAGACTGCTCCGCATTTTTTGGCTCCATCCATCATACGCTTAATCATATTCTGGTGGTGGACCGCTTATGGGTTGGCCGTATGCAAGGCATCAACGCGGATATCAAAAGCCTTGACCAGATTTTGTTTGATGATTTTGCGGCACTTCGCGCGGAACGAGAGGCCGAAGACCTGCGCATCATCGATTACGTCATGGGCCTGAGTGAGAGTGATCTGGACGAAGTAACCCCGTTTGATACCATGGATGGAAAGCTAGGCCAGTTGCCGCGCGCCTTGATGCTGATGACGGTCTTCAATCACCAGACCCATCATCGTGGGCAGGTTACAGCCATGCTGTCATCCTTCGGTGCGGACTACGGAGATATCGATCTGCCATATTTTCTGCGTGAGGTCTAAAGGGGGCATATGGCCGCCTGCAAACCTGCCTATCCGGCGATCATCTCCTCCAGTGCAAATTCATCTTCCGCATCAATCACCTTTTTTGCCGTCTCGAAATCAAACCCGCCTCGCGCCAGACTGGCGAGGTCACGCTGACGACGGTCAGGACGCTGGTCTGGCGTGCGGTAGGGCCCCAGACGGCGGCGTCTGACAAAGGCGATCGCCGCCTTCAGGTCAGGGTCGGGATTATCTTCCAGAAGAGCGTTGAGCTGAGCGTCGATAATGTCGCGATCAATGCCTTTTTCCATCAGCCGGTTGGTGATAGCGCGCCTGGACAGCCCGCGGCGGAACAGGCTTTTGACCTGCCCTTCTGCGTAAATGACATCATCAAGCAGGCCAGACGCCTGAAAGCGGGTAATGATGTCTTCAACAAAAGCCGCCCCTTCGGTGGGATCGGTATCATGGTAATGCGCCGATTTACTGACCCGCCGCATCAAGACCCGCCGGAGGCTCTCCGAAGATGCGGCGAACCTTTGTAGATAATAAAGCGCCACATTCTCAAGACGTTTGGCCGTCGCCGGTTTGGGTGTACGGCGACCGTCTGTTTTTTTTGCTTTCGGGGAAGTGCGCTCAGACATCTTCCAAGTTTGTCACGACGGCACTGGTCAGCCAAGGGCGGGAAGATTATAACGTCAGCATGGAAATGAAGTATGACAACCGAATCGGTCTGTGGACACTTTACACACGTGAAGTGCGGCGCTTTTTGAAAGTAAAAACACAGACAGTGCTGGCCCCAATGGTCACGACATTGCTGTTTCTGGCGGTGTTTTCCCTGGCTCTTGGCGGCAATACGCGCATGGTCGGCGACATTCCGTTCATGGAATTCCTGGCCCCTGGCCTGGTCATGATGGCCATCGCTCAGAACGCTTTCGCCAATACCTCGTCATCGATTGTTGTCGCCAAGGTGCAGGGTAACATTGTCGATACCCTGATGCCGCCCTTCAGTGCCCATGAACTCACCCTCGGCATCGCCCTCGGCGGCGCAACGCGGGGCGTTGCTGTCGGTTTTGCCGTTGCCTTGGGCATGAGCCTATTCGTTCCGGTCAGTATTATCCATCCGGGATATATCCTTTATCACGCCGTCATGGCGTCTCTGATGCTGTCCCTGATCGGCATCATGGGTGGCATCTGGGCGGAAAAATTCGATCATATCGCCGCCGTCACCAATTTTATCGTCACCCCATTGAGCTTTCTGTCGGGCACCTTTTATTCAATTCACCGATTGCCGGAAACAGCCCAGATTATCGCCCACTTCAACCCGTTCTTCTATATGATTGATGGCTTCCGCTACGGTTTTATCGGCCACGCCGACGCCAAGCCGCTAATCGGGGTGATCGTCATGGCGGTGATCAATATCGTGTTGTGGGCTGGGTGTACGCGGATGTTTCATACCGGATATAAACTGAAGGCGTAGTCGGGCCGGTCAAACACAACCAAATTGAACGCAATGGCCTCTCTTCAGGTTATTCCGTTACTCCGCCGCCCGTGCGGCACCGTGTTTCCAGGTCATTAGCGCATTGCCGAAAGACTTGAATAGAGGGCGGGAAACGGTGTCGGTTGCGGCATTGTATTCCGGATGCCACTGCACAGCCAAGGCGAACCCCGGGGCGTCCTTGATGGATAGGGCCTCCGGTGTGCCATCGGGGGCGCGCCCTTCAACGACGACGCGCGCGCCGGGCTCTTCGATACCCTGACCGTGCAGGGAGTTCACCAGAACGTTGTCCGTACCAAAAATACGGATGAATGGACTGCCGGGTTTTATGAGCACGTCATGCGTCAATTCGAATTTTTCGTCCAGCGTTCCGTCTGGGGTCATGCGGTGATTGATGCGCCCCGGCAATTCGCGGATTTCCGGATGCAGGGTGCCACCCATGGCGACGTTAAATTCCTGAAACCCCCGGCACACGCCAAGGATCGGCTGACCGGACTCAATACAGGCGCGGATGAGCGGCAGGACAACCCCATCGCGGTCGCGGTCAAACTCGCCATGGGCCTCTGTTGGTTCGTGCCCATATTCTTCCGGATGGACGTTCGGTTTGCCGCCGGTAAACAGAAAGCCGTCGCATGTATCCATCAGATCGGAGATTGAAATGGCCCCCGGCAATGACGGGACAACCAGCGGCACCGCGCCTGTGACGTCGGCCACGGCTTCAATATTCATCCTGCCCGCGGCCTGCACCGGGTATTCTTCATGAACCAGATAGGAATTGGCAATAATGCCGACGACCGGTTTTTGCATGTCGCTTTCTATTTCCCGTGTGTGGAGAGTTACAGTTTGGAATTTATCCAGATTTCGCCCGGACGGCAACCTCTGGGCCAGTGTTTTCTGTGTATTGCTTCAGATTGTCATGTCGCTCCCCGGTTTCTCCGAATTCATATGTGCGGATCGTAATCCTTAGGGCGTTGACATCCGCACGGTGGATCAACATACTCGCCCGCTTTCCAATCCAGCAACGTCAGAGTTGCCCAGAATTTTTAGGTGAAGTGGAGAGCCAGGTTATGTCAGCCGTAATGCCCACATACGCACGTTATGATGTCTCGATTGAGCGGGGCGAAGGCGTCTATGTTTATGATACCCAGGGCCGACGATACCTCGACTTTGGCGCGGGCGTTGCAGTGACCTCCCTGGGCCACTGTCATCCCCACCTGGTAAAGGCGCTGAAGGCGCAGGCGGATACCATCTGGCATTGTTCGAACCTGTATCATATTCCGGGTCAGGAGCGTCTGGCGGAACGTCTGGTTGAGAGCAGCTTTGCCGATGCTGTTTTCTTTAATAATTCGGGCGCCGAAGCGGTTGAACTGGCGTGCAAGACGGCGCGTAAATATCATGCGGAAAACGGTCATCCGGAACGCTACCGGGTGATCAGCGTCGAAGGTGCGTTCCATGGCCGTTCATTGGCGATGATTGCCGCCGGACGTCAGGAAAAACACACTCAGGGGTTTGGTCCGCTTGTTGACGGTTTTGATCAGGTGGCGTTTGGCAACCTGAACGAAATGCGCGCTGCCATTTCGGCAGAGACGGCGGCGATTATCGTTGAACCGGTGCAGGGCGAAGGCGGGATTCGGCCCATGAGTCCGGATTATTTGCGCGCATTGCGCGAAATAGCCGATGAATTTGGCCTTCTTCTGCTGATGGATGAGGTTCAGTCGGGCATAGGCCGCACCGGCAAGCTGTTTGCCCATGAATGGTCCGGGATTACGCCGGATGTGCTGGCGTCTGCCAAGGGGCTTGGCGGCGGGTTCCCGATCGGTGCCTGTCTGGTTACACAGAAAGTTTCAGACGCCATGACAGCGGGCAGTCACGGGTCTACCTTCGGCGGAAATCCGATGGCTGCGGCAGTTAGTAACGCGGTTCTCGATGTTATTCTGGCAGACGGGTTCCTGACCAATGTCGAGCGCCTTTCCGAGCGCCTGATGTCAGGTCTTCAGGATCTGGTCGCGAGTAACCCGTCAATATTCTGTGAAGTTCGTGGACAGGGCCTGATGATCGGTCTGAAATGTGTCGATGAAGGCGCCAACGGCGCCGTGGTCAAGGCGCTTATGACCAACGGCATGCTGACGATTCCGGCTGGCGACAATATTGTCCGTCTGTTGCCTCCGCTGGTTATTGAAGACAGCCATGTGGACGAAGCGCTGGCGATTCTGTCGAAGGCTTGTCAGGAGATATCGGTCGAAGGTGCAGGCTGATGACGGGTGACGGACAAAATCCTGGGCAAGAACTCAGGAGTTTTTTGAATGTAGACCAGCATGATGCGGAAACACTTCGTCATATCCTGAGGCAATCGGGCGAGATGAAGGCGGACTTAAAGGCGGGGGGGCGTGAGCAGCCGCTGGTCGGTAAGACGCTGGTGACGATTTTCGAGAAGCCGTCGACGCGCACCCGCGTCTCTTTTCAGGTGGGCATGCAGCAACTGGGCGGCTCGGTGATCGTCATGACCGAACAGGAAAGCCAGTTGGGGAGAGGCGAAACCATCGCCGATACAGCCCGGGTGCTGTCGCGTTACGCCGACGCCATCGTCATTCGCACGGACGATCCCCAGAAACTTGCCGACCTTGCCGAATACGCATCAGTCCCGGTGATCAACGGGCTGACGGACCAGTCCCATCCCTGCCAGATCATGGCTGACGTGATGACGTTCGAAGAACACCGGGGCTCTATCGAAGGTAAAACCGTGGCCTGGAGTGGCGATGGCAATAACGTTGTTACCAGCTGGATACACGCCGCCGTGCGCTTCGGATTTACACTTCGCCTTGGGTGCCCGGACAGTTTGCCGCCAGACCCGACCGTTCTGGCTTGGGCGCACGAGCAGGGCGGAGACGTTCAGATCGCTGATTCAGCCAGCGAAGCGGTTGCCGGGGCCGACCTTGTTGTCGCCGATACCTGGGTGTCCATGGGAGATGAAAACGCCGATATGCGCCGACAGATACTGCTGCCGTTTCAGGTCGATGCGGCGTTGATGGCGAAAGCCGACAAGGACGCTCTGTTTATGCACTGCCTGCCGGCGCACCGGGGCGAAGAGGTCACCGAAGAGGTGATTGACGGTCCGCAGTCGGTGATCTGGGATGAAGCGGAAAACCGCCTGCACGTGCAGAAAGGTATCCTAACCTGGTGTCTTCAATAACTCCTCACGGTCCGGTTACCTGTGACGGACTGGGCATCGCCGTCGACGACGTGCGGGCTGTTGAAGAGCGTGCCGCAAGGGCCTGGCCGGAAACACATCGTTGCGATGTGGACGGCTGGAGGTTGCGGTATTCTCCGGGGGTTTCCAATCGGCGCGCCAATTCGGTTTTGCCAATCCATCCACTATCAGCGGGAGCTCTTGAGTCGGCCATCGGGCGGGCTGAAGCCTTTTATGAGAAACGTCAGCAGCCCTCGCGATTCATGATTTCTCCCGCCTGCATGCCGGAAAATCTCGACCGATGCCTTGACGAACGCGGGTATCACGTCGACGCGCCGACGGATGTCCAATGGGCGGATACGACTGATGTCGAACAACGGCTGCCGGTCGGACACGAGGTCAATCTCTCATCCCGGTTGGATGCGGACTGGATGGGTGTTTACCAGGAAGGGGTTTCGGATTCAGACGAGATCGCTAAAAAAGAAAGTCTGATTCAGCGGATCGGGGCGGAGTCTATGTTGGCGCGAGTCAGCATCGGCGGTCAGGTCGTCAGCGTCGGGCTAGGCGTTTTTGATCGTGGGTGGACTGGCATTTTCTGTATGCACACCCTAAATAAACACCGTCGATGCGGGTATGCGCGCTCGGTTTTAGGGGCCTTGACCCGCTGGGGCCATGAAAAGGGTGCTTTGAAAATGTATCTTCAGGTCGAGTGCAGCAACCCCGGTGCACGGACTTTTTATGAGCATTCCGGATTTTTGACCCGCTACGGATATCATTACCGCACTAAGGAAGCTTTTACCCACCATGCCTGATACCCCCCAATCCTTTGGTGATTATATTCAACCGTTTCAGATCGAAGACCTGGGGCTTCATGGGCGGCTTGTCCGGCTGGGCGGCGCACTTGATCAGGCCTTTGAACGCCACGATTATCCATCAGAGATATCGAACCTTCTTGGCGAGACCATGGCGCTGGCGACAGCGCTGTCGGGGGCGATCAAGTACGAAGGCGTGTTTACGCTTCAGGTTCAGGGCGATGGTCCAGTCAGTCCATTAATGGCAGATTTGACCAGCGACGGTGGCCTCAGGGGATATGTACGGTTCGAAGAAGACAAACTGGCCGAAGCCTTGAAACGCGACGGCGCGGTGGTGCCCAGGCTGTTGGGCGCGGGACACATGGCGTTCACCGTGGATCAGGGGCCGGATACGGAACGTTACCAGGGCATTGTCGAGTTGGAAGGGGGAGAGCTGACCGAGTGCGCACAGAATTATTTCCGCCAGTCCGAACAGTTGGAAACAGCGCTTGTCGCCGCTGCTGACACATCTGATTGTGCGGGGTCGCGCAGTGCCGCACTGATGATTCAGCGCCTGCCCGCAGGAACTGAAGGCAGCTACGCCCGTGATGAGGATGACGAAGCCTGGCGCCGCGCCGTTGTCCTGATGAGTAGTATTACGTCGAATGAACTTCTTGATCCGGCGCTGTCTGCGAGCCAGCTTCTTTATCGGCTTTATCATGAAGACGGAGTCAGGATGTACAGCGCCAAACCGGTTCGCCATGCATGCCGTTGTTCCGAACAGAAAGTCAAACGCACGCTGGCGTCTTTTCCCCAGGATGAAATTGCCGATATGGCGGATGACGGAATGATTTCCGTGATCTGTGAATTCTGTAAGGCTGAATATATCTTTCCTGTCGGAACACAATTGAGTGCAGTGTGAACATAGAACTGTAACTTGTATCTCTTGGATACGTCGTGCAAATATTCACGCACGGATACCTAGTTGTCAGGAGCTATCCTTTATGTCGAACCACATCAAAATCATCTTTGCCGTCCTCACCGTCGGTCTGCTGGCCGGGTCTTGTCAGACGCCAGTGCCGGCACACAAATTCGCTGAAATCACCTTCGCCCATCTTAAGCCACTGAAAATCAATGTGGCGAAGATTGAGGTGAAAAATGATTATAGGGCAGGCGCGGAACCCGGACATGTGGAAGACCGTTTTCCGGTATCGCCAGTGACGGCGATGGAGCAATGGGTGACAGATCGCCTGAAACCGGTTGGCGGACCGGAAAGTGGAACGCTGCGCATGGTTATCACCGATGCCGGGGTTCTGGAGACGAAATTGAAAAAGGACACGTCCGCCAAGGGCGTGTTCACCAAACAGCAATCCCATCGATACGACCTGGATGCAGGCGGACGGGTCGAAGTTTACGATGCGTCGGGAAAGCGCGTCGGTTACTCGGTTGCCAAGGCGACACGCACGGTTTCCCTGCGTGAAGACCTAAATCTGAATGAACGGGAAAAAATCTGGTTTGGAGCAACTGAGAAGCTGATGGCCGACTTCAACCGCGAAATGGAAAATAATATCCGCCAGTACCTGGGGACCTGGTTGAGATAGCCGTCAATAAGGTAATGTTGGGCGACGCTAGGAAATTTGCCGCTTTTCTACGATATGGCTTTGCGAAGCTGACTTACGATTGATCTGTCGATGAGGGACGGGAAAATCCCTTGTACGGCGACAAAAACACGTTCCATGCCGCCCGGAAAGATAACATTGGCATCGCGTTCTACGCCGTTCAGGATGCGGCGGGCGATCATTTCCGGCTGGTCAATGGTCATGCCAAAAGGTTCAGCAAGATGCTGTGATCCTTCCATGGCGGCGGTTGCGGTCGCACGAGGCGCTGCGTAGGTCACGCCAATCCGTGCGTCTTTCAGTTCCCGCCTTAGCGCATCCGAAAATCCACGCAGACCAAATTTACTCGCCGAATAGACGCTGAATAGCGGAAATCCGATCTGGCCGAACATTGAGCCGACATTTACGATCTGTGATGGAGACGCGGCTTTCAGCAAATCAAGCATGTCTCGCACAATCGCCATCGGGGCCAGCAGGTTGGTGTTCACAATTTTTTCCATATCGTCATTGCCGAGCTGATCAATGGGGCCAACAACCTGTACGCCTGCGTTGTTTATTAGAAGATCCAGGTGTCCAAACAGACGACCGGTTTCCTCACGCAAGCGTTGACGATCCGCCTTGTCCGTTATATCGCCAACGAGGACATGCCCCAGATTTGGATCGCGTAGCTGGTCCACAGTGCCCTGCAATGCAGTTTCAGTCCGTCCGACCAGCGCAACATTCATTCCCCGCTCAACCGCCAGAACGGCCATGGCGCGACCAATCCCGGACCCCGCTCCGGTTATTAGCGCGTTCCGCCCGTTAAGCTGCATGAGCGTGCCGGTCCGTTGATCGTTGGTCCAGTCCTTCAAATATGGCGCCAAACAGCCCGTACATAATTTGCGCCGCCGCAATGATTTCCTTTTGATGGCCGGGGTCGGAAATTCCGTTCACCAACTGTTCAAAAAATGCGACGTGATCATGATCAAGCGCTCCATGAGATGTGAGATATTGAAAGCCACCGTCGTCAAGCGTTCGATCAAGGGAGCCGGCAATTGATGTCGCGGCCGATTGTGCCAAGGCGACCGACATGCCTTCGAGGACATGAACCATGCCCAGCAGGCAGTATGGCGAAATGTGTTCTATGGCATAGTAGGCGTAACCAACCATCGCGGCACACGGCACCCCGGGGGTGCCGGACGCGATCTCTTCGCGGTTGCCGCCAAGGGCAGCGATATCGTCAAGAATCCAGAGATCGTGCCCTTTTTCCTCATTGATGTACTCAAACAGGGCGTTTTGATATTCCCGGTCTTCCGGGCCGCAGCGTGAGGCTGCCAGGGCCAGTAGATTGCAAGTGTGCTTTACGTGATGGTACGCCTGTTCCAGGTAGGAAATGTACAGGTTCATGGGCACACCATTTGTGAGGGTGTCTCTGAGAACGGGGATGGACAGAAATGAATTGCGATCGGGTTCCGTCTGTTTCAGGAGATCGTCATAGAACATCATCGGCTTTCCTTTCTAATGGCGTCATCGACACAAAAAAATGCATCAACCGCGCGTCTGTTAATTTGACCGCCGCTGCCAATCAAACCGTATTGGAGGAGGTGGGATTCCTCATAAAGGACATGCGAGTTCGGGCGCGCGTAAATGGGGGCCTCGTGACACAGTGTTTCGATAAAATCAGAAATCTCGGCCATATCGGCGCTACCAAACCATTGCTGTCCGGTGTCGGAAGGGACGATGATGCAACTAAGGGCGGGTTGCCCTTGCCCGAACACGATACATCGGGCGATTCGGGAATCGGACATGATCATGGCTTCAATCCATTCCGGAGTGACGTTTCGGCCCAGTGATGTCACCAGGATATTGTCAGCGCGCCCCTGCACATGGAGAAAACCATCTTCGTCAATGTAACCGATATCACCGGTGTGCCATCGTTGATTGACATCAGCGCCGCCGAGATAACCGGTCATCACATTGGCGCCGGTAACGATGATTTCTCCTTGTTCAACACTCAGAGAAACCCCCGGCAAGGGCTTCCCAACGCTACCTACGCGATCCGCTTCAGGCGCGTTGACGGCGACAACAGAACAACACTCAGACAGGCCATACCCTTCGAATGCCGGAATCCCTGCTTTTCTTGCTCGACCAATAAGGTCAACCGGTACATGTGCGCCACCGGCAGCTACAAACCGAAGGCAGGGTGGTGGTGCCTTTGCCTTCATGTGAGTAAGGGCCTTCACCCACCCATCAAGCATCGTTGGGACCAGCACCGTGATGCTGGGGTTGATGACGTCGATAACATCTATAAAAGGCATTATATCGCCGCTGAGCGCCGAAGTTGACGCCCGTGAAGCAATGTAACTGCATACGCCCGCGCGGATGGGAAGAAGTATGCCGGTGACTTGTTCAAGCAACAGTGAAAACGGCAGGATGCTAAGGTAGCGGTCATCAGGACGGGGAAGGATAGTGCTGGCCAAGGCCTGTACGCTGGCCGATACCTGACTTGTCCCCAGGCGAACACCTTTTGGAGTTCCTGTCGTGCCGGATGTGTAGATGATTAACTGCCATTGGCCGGTATCTGTGGTAGGCAACTGATCGGCGAGGGACGCTGAAATTCGTTGTGTAGGCATATCCGGGGATATGCTTCTGACCCGGCCCACCGCAGGTCCCAGTACAACATCGACGCCCGCGTCGGTGATAATATGCTCAAGCTGATGATTGCTAAAAAACGTTGGCAGGGGGACGATGGTTTTTTTGGCTAACATTGCAGCCAGGAAGGCGACCACCCAGTCAACGCCGTTGGGGGCCAGGATTCCGACCGTTGGTCCCGTCGTTCGCAATTCATCAGCGAAACCCGCCACGCGCAACGCCAGGGTGCGATAATCCAGGTCGCTATCGTCATCGACAAAGGCGATGGTTTGCGGTCGATGCACCGCATGATCAAATAGGCTGTCCAGCATGTCAGGCGACCAGAAGCTGTGGCTTTGGCGGATAGCTGGCGATGTTAAGACGGCTTCTTGTTTGCCGCATGAAGGTATCAGCTAACCCGCATACCCACGGGTCATGCTCATAATAGGACCCCCAATCATCTGGGTTGGAGACCCGGGATTTCCAGGCAGGGGAAAACTCGAACATCTGGACGCGGGTGGCGTGAAGGGCCTGCCGAAGACGATTGGTTGCCGTAAAAACACCAAACTGCATGTCGCGTTCACGACCGTATGCAGTGATTTCGCGCAACAAAACAAACGATGCCCCGATCCGAACGCTGGCGAGGTTAGTGACTTCCAGAATGTTCTTGCGGTTGACCCGCTCACCAACAGCTTTTGAAAACATATTCTGGATGTTGTCGTCCAGGTAGAGTTCTGAAAAACAATCTTTCAATCCGATCCGCAGGCCAGCGGCGCAGTAAGGTTCGCCGCCTCCATTAACGAGGGCGACAAGGGTGTCGGGAAACGAAGATATTTTTGCGCCGTATTGTCGGGCGTAGACCTTTTGTACCAGTTCCTCGGTTGATTTTCGCAAGGGGTGTCCGGGTAATACGATTTTTAAATTTGCCATGGGGCCTGTCCAACTTGATATGTTGGGCGCCACTTTGGTAATTTAAACTTACGAACCGCTTACGGAGTTTGACAGATCAATAATAAATCTCGCTCCGCGTGGTTTTCCGTCCCCGTCTAGCCGATTGATGATCGATACCTCACCTCCATGGGCGCGAACGATGCCCTCGACGATCGCCAACCCAAGCCCAGCACCACTGTCGGACCGTTCAGCTCGCCAGAATCTTTGAAATACTTTCCTGTGCTGATCCTCCGGAATTCCCGGACCTTCGTCTGAGACGCTGAGTAAACCCTTATCAGATACAGTGATTTCAACGGCTGTTCCTGGAGGTGTGTAGTGCAGCGCATTTTCAACCAGATTTCGAACCGCGTGACCCAACAGCTCAGGGTTTCCAGGGATGGGTACCGGGTTGTCCGCCCCAACAACGGAAATTGAACGGTCATTTTCAATGGCAACTGGGCCAAGGTAGGTTGCCGCCTCAAAAGCGACGTTGGCAAGATCAACCTGTTCGTCGTGTCCGATGCTGATCGCCTCAAGTTGGGAGACTTTCAACAACTGACCAACAAGCCTGTTCATTACCCGGACATCCTCACGCAAGGGTTCTGCCTCGGTTCGATCACTCAACTTTCCAATCCGTGCGGTCAAAACCGCCAGCGGCGTTCTCAGTTCATGTGCCGCATTCGCCGTAAATTCCCGTTGCACCTGAAAACCCTGCTCCAGCCGATCGAATGCCTGGTTGATCGCCCGAACAAGAGGTAAAATTTCCGACGGTAACCGGTCTTCACTGAGCCGGATGTCGGTGGTGGATGGCCCTATTTCGGTGGCCTGCGACTGAACGGTTCGGAGCGGTCGCAGACTAAGTGCGATAATGATAATGTTGACAGCCAGCAGGACGATCAAGACAGCGATAAAAATCCCGCCTGATGTTTCAATGAATTCTTCGACAACAGTGTCAAAGACCACATCGCCATGCAAGCTGCCTTGCGTAACCTGTATCCAATAGGACTGCCCCGCCAGCCTGAATCCTATGCTGGCGCCGTAAACCGAATGCCGCCCTTTGGCCCCGGGAATTCGAAAGTAGTCAATTTCCCCTTCCGTTCTGGACGGGTCAATCGCGTCAAGCGAGGTCAAGTTATGGGATGTGAACAACGGTTTCCCCGCCTGGTCCAAAATGACGTAGGAGAAGTTGTTGGGTTCGTTATAAAGTTCTCGGATCGCTTCCGGCAATTGAAGAATTAGCTGACCATCGCCACCGATGGATAAATGAGAGATCACGGTATCGGCCTGTGATGTCAGGGTCGCCTGCCGCATTCCCTTGACAGCTCCCGATAATTTTTTGGTCAGGATCACGACGGTAATCGCAATCATGAGAAGAGTTGGCAGGGTCAGACCCCAAATCAACGTTCTGACGAGAGATTTGTGCCCGGATGAGAAAATTTTCATCAGGAGCACGCTTGCGTTATCTTCTCATGAGGCTTCTCCGCAAGCAGATAACCGACGCCACGAAGCGTGTGAATTTCCACATCGGCACCTGCATTGCTCAGGATTTTGCGTAACCTGTGAATTGCGACCTCGATGGAGTTTGCGCCCCCCGCTTCGCCAAAGCCATAAAGAGCGTCTTCAAGCATGCCCTTGGTCGTAACATTCCCTGCCCGGCGCACCAGATACTCAAAAACATCTCGTTCCCGCGGCGTAAAGACAATGGGGTCGCCACCTACCTTTATGTCTCTGGTCATGGTGTCAAACTCGACATTTCCTATTTCCAAAACAAAATCGACGGATGCCCCTGGGCGTCGTAAAAGCGTTCTGATACGGGCGATAAGCTCAACCATTTCAAACGGTTTCAGCATATAATCATCGGCACCCCGATTTAACCCGTCAACGCGGTCCGACAGCCCATCACGTGCCGTCAGCACGAGCACGGATGTGCTGTCATTGTGTCTCCGCATGTGATCAAGGACATGCAGCCCATCATCGTCGGGTAGGCCGAGGTCCAGTATCACAATACTGTAGGAACTAACGCTCAACGCCGCGAGGGCCTCATCGGCAAGAGTCACATGATCGACACCGAATCCGGCTTCCTTCAAGCTTTCGCAAATGAGGCCGGCCAGAGTATCATTGTCTTCTACCAGTAATATCCGCATCGCAATGCCTGTAGCTTTCGTGCCGCTTTTTATTTCAGAACGTATTCAATAACAGATCCGTCAGACCCCTTGAACCGGGTTTTCGCCAGCATCCCATTAGGATCGTACCAGACTTCACGTTCCAGATCGCCGGTGATGGCGAAATGTTTTGCAAGCACGGTTGCGGAATGGACGGCCACCTTTTCATCTCCTTTGAATGTGGTATTCACGGTCATAATCCGACCATCCAGGGTGTTCAGAATTTTCGCCTGGCCGGGATGCATAAAGCCGGGATGCCAGAGGCTGGCCGGAATCATTGCGGAATTCGCCGTGCTTAGATTCCCGTCACCGTTGATGTTGAGCGCCGCGGCCCGCCCTTCGACAGATAACGTGTGTTTTGTTCCGTCATCATCCGTATTGGAGTCCAGTTTTTTGAGTTTTCCGCCTTGCCAGACCTCCTGTCCTTCATGATTAAAGTGGTAGACTGGAACAAACAGTATGGATACTTGAATATCTGTTTTGATCTCAACTCCCATATGATCGCCGGAATGAGTAAACTTCATGATATGGGTGCCGATCTTCTCACCCTCGCGCATTACCGAAAAATCGAGAACAGTCCCATCCGGCACACTGATTTCAGATGCTTCCGCCCAATCGGCTGAGGAACCCGCATATAAAAAAACGGATAATGCCAGAAAGAACACATTTGATCTCGATGCCTGTCGGCTCATGATAATTCTCCAGAACAAGTCGAACGCGGAAACTGTGATGAAGTGCCCGTTCAAGCTTACGAGCAGCTTACGAACGGCGTGGCTTGTGGATTTTGTGGTTGCGGTCCTGCTGCTTCGCAGGCCGGTGAGTGGGGGGGCGTCAGTAGGGGGCATCAGTTCAGACACAAAAAAAGCCGGGGAGCGAAATCGCTCCCCGGCCTGTTTGTTGTGTGCGCTACAGATTTAGCGAACGAAGGTGATTGAAACGCGGCGATTGTTAGCTTCAGACTTGTTGTCGCCGGTATTAACCGCGAGCGAGTCTTCGCCATGGCGAGACTTGCTAACGGCCTTGCGCGGAACGCCGAGGGTCATCAGCGCGTTTCCAACTTCATTGGCCCGGTAACGGGACAGACCCATGTTATATTCCTTGTTGCCCTGAGTGTCGGTGTGTCCAGCAATGCGAAGCTGGCTCGGGTGACGCAGACGGAAATCAGCAAACGCCTTTTTCAGGGTAATCATCGCCGCATCGTCGAGCTCGGCGCTGTCAGAGGCGAAGTAGACAATATAAGGAACCGGCATCGGCGCAGGCGGAGGTGCCATTTTTTTCTTGGGCATGGCCTTAACCGCAGCCACTGGGGTCGATGTCTTTATCATCGCGTAAGCTTTTTCGAACCCTGACTTACAGGCGGCGATGTCCTTTGGTTGATTGTTTTCTTCCTGCTCCTGTAGCCAGCAGTCAAACATGGCCTGCGCCTTGGCTGCAGCGTGTGGGGTTTCGTCGGCACCACCTTTCCAGAGCTTGTCGATCAGGTTTTTACGGGCCATGGAAACTTCGGCTTTTGCGCTGTCAGGAAGCATGCGTTCCGCCAGCGGTTGCGGGCCTACGTCCTCTCCCATGGCTGCGGACTTGGCTTTGTCTACAAAATACTGAGCGTCCGCCCCGTCATCTTCCATTTTTTCCATATTGGCCAAGGTAATGTATTCCTTGTGAAGCACTTGCTGGAAAGAACTCCCTTTGGAAGACATGCTAGCGACCGTATCGGTATCGACGAAGCTCGAACAACCCGACAACACGAGCATGGCGGCTCCTGCAATCGACAATATTTTAATTGATTTCATCTTAGGGTATCCTTTTCCTGTTCCCATATAATTATGATCTAATTTCGTGGCCCGGTTCATCCGGCTCCGTTCTTTGGCATTCCTGGAATGTCAGGTACGTCAGGTACGTGCTCCCAGCGCCGTTATTCCCGTTTCATTCCTAAACCATTAAATACAGTCGTGTTCTTCAATACTACGGTGACTTGTACATGCATATCAAGGTTCCCAATCAATTCTTACAGATATTCAATCAGGCGCCTTATTTTTCATTGGTTCCCATCATCAATGTGACCATCGACTTGAAGAAGCTCATGACCTTGTCGAGCACGGCCATTTCATGGGCCTGGCGCGATTTTTCGGTATGTTCCTTATCTGCTTTATAGGCATCATAGGTTTGTGGCCCTTTGGTAACGGCGGATGATGATGACGAGCAGATCATGGTGTCGTCATCAAGTTTGCAAACGGCAATTTCCCCGGTCTTCCTGTTCAAACGCCACGCCACAGTTTCCGTCGCTTTGACGATTTGAAAATCACCGGTTTCCTGCGCATGAGCGACAACTACAGGGAGTGTTAATACCACGATCACGACAAAAGCGCCAACCGCATGAACCTGTTTTCGTCTGTCGGTATTGAGCAAGCTGGGTGTTAACATGATCCCCCTGATCGTGTTTATGACGAAAAACTGATCTTAACAGGCCTTCCTTACAACAATATAACACAAAATACCCACTTAGCCGCGCCAGAAAGTGCGGCTGAACAGAACTATGATTGTAAACAATTCCAGTCGGCCCAGCAGCATGCCGCTGGTCATCATCCATTTGGCGGCATCGGGCAGGGGTTGAAAGGTTCCGGCAGGACCGGTAATTGAACCCAGGGCCGGTCCGACGTTGGCAACGGACGTCGCGGCGCTGGAAATCGCCGTGAGAAAATCAAGCCCCAGCATGCCAAGCCCCAGGGCCAGGACAGAGAAGGTGAAAAACCACATAAAGAAAAACGAAAGGACGGAAACGATAACCTCGTCGGAAATGGGGTGACGATTGTAATAGGGAATAAAGACGCCATGAGGCTGGAGCAGGTGATGGACCTGAGTGCGGGCGGCAGCGTATAGAATCTGCAAACGGAATATTTTGATACCGCAGGTTGTTGACCCTGCGCATCCGCCGATAAACATGATCATGAAAAACAGGGGGTTGGCGAAATTTCCCCATGCTCCATAATCGGTGCTGGCGTAGCCGGTGCCGGTGATGACCGAGACGATATTGAAAGCCGAAAGTCGAAGGGCTGTTAGGGGCTCAAGGCCGTCGACGGTACTGAGCCAGGCGGTCACAAAGAGCACAATTATGACAACGGCTGACAAAAACCATTGGACCTGACTGTCTGTCGGCAGGGCGCGCCAGTCGCCCTGTAGCGTTTTCAGATAAAGGATAAACGGCAATGCTCCCAAAATCATGCCGGTGGTGGCGATGTATTCCAGCGCCGGACTGTTGAAGTGGCCGAAAGAACCATCAGAAGTTGAAAATCCGCCGGTGGCGATGGTGGTCATGGCGTGGGCAACAGCTTCGAAGCCGCTCATACCAAACAGCCAGTAGGCACACGCCCATAGACCGGTCAGAATCAGATAGATGACCGAGATGGCTGAGGCGATCTGAGCTGCTCGGGGCAGGGCTTTGTCGGACTGATCGGAACTTTCCATGCGAAAAAGCTGCATGCCGCCAACTTTCAGCATGGGCAATACAGAGATCGCCATAACGATGATTCCGATACCGCCCAGCCATTGCAGCAGGGCGCGCCACATGAGGATACCGGGTGGCGCATTGTCCAGACCGGTAATAACCGTCGATCCCGTTGTTGTCAGCCCCGACATGGATTCAAAAACAGCATCCGTGAAGCTTAAATTAAGTTCCGAGTAGTGGAACGGCAGGGCGGCGAAAAGGGTCAGGGCGACCCAGGACGCCGTGGTCATAACGAAAGCCTGACGAATGGTTAATTTTGCGCCGCCCGTACGACTGGTCAGGGCCATGCCAACGCCGACGAATAGTGTAACCCCGCCAGAAATGGTGAAGATTTCCCAATCCGGGTGGCCGACGGAATAATCAATGAACGCGGGGATGCACATCATCAGCGCCAGAATTGCCAGCAGCGTACCCGACACGAGAACGATAGGTCTGAAATCCATGGCCTGTCCGTCTGGGTTGCTTCCGTATTTTCTGATGTTCGGGTGAATTTCTATCACGCCGTTGTCTAGCCGACAATCAATCCCGTAGGCGGCGGCGGTTCAACCGGACTTGATGATCAAGTATATTGAAGGGCTAGGCGAACGGTACGCCATGTGAAGAAGGGGTGCCAATCATCGCCAGGAATTCACGCCGCGTGGAAGCGTTATCGAGGAAGGCGCCCAGCATGCGGCTGGTTACCATGGTGACACCCGGTTTGTGTACTCCTCTGGTGGTCATGCACTGATGCGCCGCTTCAATGACCACAGCAACGCCGCCGGGTTGCAGCACGTCATTGATGGTGTTGGCGATCTGCGCTGTCATTTTTTCCTGAATCTGAAGCCGATTGGCGAAGGCTTCTACAACCCGGGCAAGTTTGGAAATTCCGACAACCCGGTGACGCGGCAAATAAGCGACATGGGCCTTGCCGATGATCGGCGCCATATGGTGTTCGCAATGGGATTCGAACCGGATATCGCGCAACAGAACAATTTCGTCGTACCCTTCGACCTCTTCGAAGGTGCGCTCCAGCACCTGTTTCGGATCTGCGGTATAGCCGGCGAAAAATTCCTCGTAGGAACGCACCACGCGCGCGGGGGTGTCGATAAGGCCTTCGCGTTCCGGATTGTCACCGGCCCAGCGAATAAGCGTACGAACGGCAGCTTCCGCCTGTTCCCGGCTAGGGCTGTCCTGAATAGCGGACGCGTTGGGAGTTGCGGCGGCGTTCTCGGCCGGGTTGGCTGGCTTGTTCATGTCATCTGCCTTCTTCTGTCATACCTGCCCGACATGGGGCGTTTTGGCCGGTCCGTCAAGCGTGCGCATAATTTACCCGTTTAGTGAATAACCCCGCCAGGATTGGGCCCGTCAAGAGCGAAGGCCGGAACGGCTACGTTAAATCGGCCACCGTCTTCGGAAATCATGTGGAATGTACCGGACATAAATCCAGAAGGGGCATTCAGCGGGGTGCCGCTGGTGTATTCGAATGTATCTCCCGGTCCCAATGTTGGCTGATGGCCGACAATGCCGTCGCCGACAATTTCCTGGCAGCTACCGTGGGAGTCGGCGATTTTCCAGTGGCGGCTCAATAGTTGGACGACGCGATTACCGTTATTTTCGATACGGACATGGTAAGCCCAGGCATAGTGTCCCTGATCTGGATCGGATTGATCGGCCAGATATTCCGGTCGCACACTGACAGTTATGTCAGATGTCGTCTCCTGAAAAATGCTGTCTGTCATTGTCGGTCTGCCTGAAAATCCTTACTTATTGTCTCAGAAAACCCCAGTGTGGGGCAACTTTAGTTTTGGTGGCGGAAAATTATATTGCCTGCCCTCAGGTTGTTTTCCGATGGGAAGTCGCTGTAAGATCGCATTTGGTAACGGATTGCAGATGTTCAATATGGTTTTCTGCGGTTGCTGACAAAAGACATTTTAACTGAGGAAGCTGGACGGTCTGGAATGACAGGTGGATTGAACGAATCTGAAGCCAATCTGGAAATGATTCTTGCGGATATGGCGCAGGAATTCATCGAGAGCTGTGAAGACCGTCTGGATGATGTTGATGTCTGTCTTGGCCGGTTGCAGCGTCAGGAAGGAATCGCAGGAAACGACATTCTTGAGGTGAAGCGACATGTCCATAGCCTGAAAGGCATGGGGGCCACTTTTCAGTTTCCTTCTGTCACCCTGATTGCGCATGCCCTTGAAGATTATTTTGAAACTCTTTTTGAGCTGTCGCAGGACGGCATTTTTGATGTCCAGCTGTTCGTTGACCGCATCCGTGAAATCGCCGAGAACCGGATTGATTTGCCGCGTGACGAAGCCCTGGAGATGCTTCAGGCGCTGCCCCTGAAGGCGCGCCGGCGTTCGGTTATCAAAAATGACAAGGAGCTGACCCTGCTTCTGCATATGCCGCAGGGGATTCAGCGGAAAATCATCGGCAAAGAGCTTTCCCAGTTTGGCTTTAATGTTGTTATCGTCGATTCCGCAATTGATGCGATCAGGAATGGACTGTCTCTCAAGCCGGATATCATCATGTCGACAATGGTTGCGGACGACCTCAGCGGCATTGAGCTGGCCGGTGTATTTCATGCCGTAAATGCGACCCGGAACTGCCCGTTTCTTCTCGTCACGGCGGGCGATGTCGCTCCGCGGGTGGCGACTGATTTCCCGGAGAATGTGACGATTCTGCGCAAGGGTATTAACTTTGCCAGAGATCTGATGGGGGTCATGAAACAACATGGCTACGTAGGGCGCCAGCGCTGACATTTGGATGTTTTTTGATTCCCCTGCCGCCCCTGGCGGTTGCGACGTAGGTTTTTGAGTTTGCGGGTCTGGCTGAAGGAATATGGCCTGAGTTTTGTGAAAAGCATGATCTGAAAAAACTGACTTTTCAACGGCTTATCGTTAATTTGATCGAGGGCGCTTATTTTTTTCAGAATTTTGTAATATATCTGTAAAAGGCGTTTGACACGGAGCAGGGGAGCCCGTATAACCCGCCTCCTCGCAGACGGCCTAGCTTGTTTGTTGACTTGCCCCGGGGTTAGAGATTTTGGGGTTATGCATGATTGTGATTTTGAATATTTGAAGGGATACGCGGGCGGCGTTTGAGGTGTTGTTTTTCGGCACTTGCCTGACGGTACTTTGCTTGCAGAGTATTTGAGGGCGTCGTTTGGGCGATTTACGGATCGTTCTTGCCTGTGTGTTCTTTAGATGAGTGGCTTCGGGTTTTTGAAGTTTTCGGACTTTCTGGAGTTTGAGGCTGCTTGTCATGTGACACACTATTTGTGCAAGGACGGCTCTAAGTGGTTTGCATCGAATTTATTCGATCAGCAAATTCAACTTGAGAGTTTGATCCTGGCTCAGAACGAACGCTGGCGGCATGCT
>Ga0316202_10000221_pt1 | contig 80514 bp, 66 predicted proteins | sample 3monrhotite_MG_FD_204934 | JGI IMG/M metagenome (GOLD analysis project Ga0316202, IMG submission 204934) | Microbial mat bacterial communities from mineral coupon in-situ incubated in ocean water Damariscotta River, Maine, United States -... | ecosystem: Environmental > Aquatic > Marine >...
CCTCACCCTGCGGGCGAGCTAAAGCTCGTCCAATTCCTCTGTCCTGGGGAATTGTGATTCGGATCATCCATGACCCTCACCCTGCGGGCGAGCTAAAGCTCGTCCAATTCCTCTGTCCTGGGGAATTGTGATCCGGGCCATCCATGGCCCTCCCCCGTCAGGTGTGCCCGTGGCACGTCCATCTGCGTCATGAATCCGCTCTCCTGCCCGATTGTGCCTGCCGTTTTTCCAACCACACGATGAGCTGAGCATAGCCCATCACACTCATAATCGGAAAAACACTGGCAAATGCAATCAAACCGAAACCATCTATCATCGGACTACGACCCGGTATCGTTGCCGCAAGTCCCAGTCCCAGAGCAGCAAGCAGCGGTACCGTTACCGTTGATGTTGTCACGCCACCGGAATCATAAGCAAGCGGAATAATCATCGTTGGTGCCCTGAAAGTCTGAACAATGACGATGATGTAAGCCACGACAATATAGAGCCACAGGTCAGTACCTGTTACGATACGATAACAACCGATGGAAACACCGATGGCCACACCCAGCGATACCGCCAAACGCAACCCCAAGGCAGACACGGCTCCGCCTGACACCTGCTCAGCCTTCATACCCACCGCAATCAATGAAGGCTCTGCCAGAGTTGTGGCAAGACCTATGGCAAAAGCAAAAGCGTAAACCCAAAGATAATCATCCCACCTGACGGCCTGAACCACTGTGATGCCCTGTGCATACAGCTCCTGGTATACAAACGCCGGGTTCGTCAATTGTGACGCCATCAGTTCACCGAGAGGAAAAATCGCCTCCTGCAAGCCCATCAGGAACAGTGCCAGTCCCAAAAGAACATAGATAAATCCGCGCATCACACGCCATGGATTGGCAATCTTCTGGCGTAATACCAGCAACTGAAAACCTATCAAAACGACAGCAATCGGAATCACATCATGTATCGTTGTAAAGATGGTATCGATAAAGAGCTGTAGCATACTCATACCGTCAGCATGCCGTAAGCCATGACAAAGATCATCGGAACCAGAGAGGCAAAGGCAATCAGGCCGAATCCATCCAGCATCGGATTGCGCCCCTTGATGGAGGTTGCAAGACCTACACCAAGAGCTGTTACCAGGGGCACGGTAATGGTTGAGGTTGTTACACCGCCTGAATCATAAGCGATGCCGATAATTTCATGAGGAGCAAAATAGGTCATCATCACAACGATCAAATAACCACCGATAATAAAAAAATGCAGTGGCCAACCAACAAGTATGCGCAAAACACCCAGGACTATGGCTGTGCCTACCGATAACGCCACAGTCATACGCAGGCCAAAAGCATAATCGTTCATCGCCTGTTCACTCGCCTCTATCACCCCGCCCTGGGCAGCAATCTCGGATGCTTTTCCGGCCACAGCGATAAGTGCCGGCTCTGCCACGGTTGTACCAAAACCAAGCAAAAAGGCGAACAATAACAACCAGAACACATTGCCTTTTTTGGCAAATGCGTGTGCCATCGATTCCCCCATCGGGAATAATCCAATTTCAAGCCCGCGCACAAACAGTGCCAGGCCAAAAAGTACAAATAGCAGTCCTGAAAGCATCTCGCCCAGATTGGGAATCGGTTGCTTGAGTACAAATAACTGAAAAAAAACAATGACCAGTATAATCGGTGTAAGGTCGCGCAAAGCCTCCAGCAGAGGACGGGACACTTTTAACAAAGCAGACAAACTCATTACCTAAGCTTGCTCCTGAAGAGTAACATGAATGCTCCCGGGATTTGTGTATACGAATTCCGAATCAGGTTTAAAAACGGTTTTCAATAGTTTATAGCAGCAACAAAAAAGCTGCAATACGCGATCCTTGAACTTCATCCTCGCCAGAAACTCTAATGCAAAGAGCTTCCCCTATCTGCTCCCATGGCACTCTCACCTTGCGATAAAGGAGAGCAAAACCAGATTCATCATCAGAATACCGAAACGCAGATACAGCGCCCCTGGTCTAGCCGGTGAAACAGAAGAGCCCTCTCTTTTGGAATGATCTTCATCTTAAAACAGCTCTACACCACCCTCATCCATACTTTCCTGTGAGACAGGGTTAAGTTCTTCAAGGCGCAGACTGCTACGATATGCAACCATCTCTTCCCGCAGGCGCCCCAGCTCAACCACATACTCATCCAACGTTGATTCACTTTTGCCATGCAATTCGGCAATACCGCTTGCGACACGGGAGATAAACCCATTCATACGTTCAAGATACAGATCGGTATGACCCAGACTCTGGCTTACAATATCTTCAAATTGCAGTGCTCTGATCGCACTTCCCAAATGCTGTCTGAGCCCTGCATTGACATCATTCGCATGGTTTTGGCAATCAGAAATCATGCCGTTGGTCTTATTCAGGTGGGTCAGGATTTTTTCTACCTGAACCTTGGAGGCATACACCTTTCCCATATCTCTGGAGGCCAGTTTCCCCACCAGTAATCGAGTCTGAATACAGGAGTCACTCATCTTGCCACGTTTTTCCTTAATACCATGGTTCAATTCCGCTGCAACTGAAGAGAGCTTGAGAATCTTTTCAAAGTCCGGCGATTCACTACCTGCCTCGCCATGAATTGCGTTCAGCAGATCCGAGATCGTATTTTCATCGGCAACCACTGAATTCACCTTCTCTACGGTGTCAGTCATCCGGTTGACCGCACTCAGGCTTTTGCGGCTATCCTGAACGAGGGTATTAAGTAATTCTGTCAGCACCTTCTCCACATCTGCTACATGCTGGAAGATATTTTGCGGCTTACCCGGTGTTCCAGGCACCTCGACTATGCCCGACATCATCGAAGAAAAAAGTTTCATCTGCTGCGATGAATGATGATCAATACTAGCAAACGAGTCGTGCAAAGAGGCAATGGCATCGCTTAAAAGACTCTTGATCTGATGAACCTGATCCTTAATCGAACCAATCTCGCTTTCCATGCCATGCGAAACTTCATTTAGCAGCATTTCCAGTTCATCCTGCAATTGTAACTCCTGACTCATAACCGTCCTCCATGACCTAGTAATGAAGCCAATGTTCTGGCCACATCGTTTAACGGCACCAACTCTTGTACAGCTCCAGCTTTAAAGGCAGCCCCAGGCATTCCCCAAACCACACTGCTATCCTGATCCTGACCTATCGTTCTTGCCCCCGCCTCGCGCATCGCCTCTAACCCTTTGGCCCCATCTACACCCATTCCGGTGAGTATCACACCAACGGCATTGCCAGCTACGGTACTGGCCATAGAATTAAACATCACATCGACAGAGGGCTTAAACCTGTTAACTGCAGGACCGTCATCCAGATGACAGATATACCTGGCACCACTGCGTTTGATCATCAGATGTTTACCTCCAGGTGCGATATAGACACAACCGGGCAAAATTTGTTCACCCTCCTTTGCCTCACTGACCTGAAGAGGTGAGATATTGTTGCAGCTGGATGCAAAAGATGTGCTGAACGCGGGTGGTATATGCTGGCTGATCACTATCGCTGGAAAATTGGCTGGCAGCTGACTTAATACATGTTTAATCGCTTCGGTGCCACCTGTAGAAGCACCAATTGCCACCAGTTTGTCCGTGGTTTTAAAATGCATCATCTCTGCCGAACTAACCATGCCCTCCTTGATGGAGGGCGAACTCGCCAATGATGCCCTCACGGCCTTTACACGAGCCATGGATGCAACTTTCACCTTCTCAATAATCTCTTCGCTATAATCGGCCAGTCGATAAGTTCCACCCAGTTTGGGCTTGCTGATGTAATCAATTGCACCAAGCTCCATCGCTCTGAGTGTCACATCTGCACCTTTTTCTGTAAGCGTGGAAACCATCACCACCGGCATGGGTCTTAAGCGCATCAAATTGGCAAGAAATGTCAGTCCGTCCATCTTCGGCATTTCAACATCAAGCGTTAACACATCCGGATTGGTCGCTTTGATCTTGTCACGGGCAATCAACGGATCTGCAGCAGTACCCACCACTTCAATCTCCGGGTCTCCGGACAAAATCTCTGTTAGCAGTTTTCTTACCAAAGCAGAATCATCGACAATAAGTACTTTAATTTTTTTCATATTCACTCACTGATCAAACAACTCGACATCACCGGATACCTTATCAACGTCAAGATCGTGCTGATAATCCTTTTCACGGTGAAAAATCGTATGGTTATGCAGGGTATTGATGCGTTTCATCATCACTCTCCCTGTTTTCGGAAAGTAATAAACCTTCCTGGGATGAGTACCTCCCAGGTCTTCTGCAGCGATTTTAATCCCCTCATCTTTAAGAAAGCGCCTGATAAAACGGACATTCATAGACCCTACATCCGAGCTGCTCCCGTTGACCATGGCACCGCCAAAAATCTTGACCTCGAAGTTTTCCTTTTTACCACCATGACTGATAATATCGCTAAGCAGATGTTCCATGGCGTAGTCGCCATAACGGGTAACCACATCCACTGCACTTCCTCCCCAGGTTGGAGAGTCTTCGTGACTAACAGGTAGCATAAAGTGATTCATGCCGCCGATACTGAACTCACGGTCTCGTACACAGGCCGCAACACATGAACCCAGTACCGTTACAATACATTCATCAGATGTAGTCATGTAATATTCGCCGGGCAGAAGCTTGGCTGTATGACACTGGTTCAGCCTGTCGAAATAGACATTGATATGCTCAAACTTCGCATAACGTGCGCTAAGGCTAGAGCTTCTCATAGATGGTCTTCCCTACGAGTTTTGCCCTTTTGGTAACACCGAACAGCGTCTCGGAATGGCCTACAAACAGTACCCCATGGTCATGTATAAGATCAAAATACCGCTCAATCAGTGCACTTTTTGTCTCATCATCAAAATAGATAATTACATTTCGGCAAAAGATGATATCCAGAGGCCCTTTCATCGGCCAATCATGCATCAGGTTCAACTGCTTGAAGCTAATCATATCCCTGAGTTGCGGCTTCACACGAACCATGCCCGCATTGGCACCGGAGCCCTTATTAAACCACCGCTTCAACCGCTGATCCGAGATGCCGGCCAGTCTGGATTCATGGTACGCACCATTTGAACCGTGCTGCACCATATTGCTATCCATGTCGGTTGCCAGAATCTTCACATCCCAGTCGGATGGGACTGTCTCGGCAACAACCATGGCTATGGAGTACGGCTCCTCTCCACTGGAGCAGCCGGCTGACCAGATCCTTATCTTCCGGGACTCCCGATTAAACCGCATCAGCGCAGGCAGCAGTGTAGACTTCAGATAATCGAAATGGTGCTCCTCTCTGAAGAATGCAGTCAGATTAGTGGTCATGGCATTAATAAAATGCCCTACCTCTTCTCCTTCCGGCTCACTCTGCAACAGACGCGCGTAAGCCTTGAATGATGTAAGGCTCTGTGCCCTTAACCTGCGGGTCAAACGACCATAGAGCATATCTTCCTTACCATCATGTAACTTGATACCCCCCAGCTCCTTGAGCAATTGGCGCAGACGGTTGAAATCATGCGTTGAGAAATCAAATTCACGTCGCTTCTCAACTACAATTTCAAACTGATCTGCAGCAGCCATCACTAGAGCCCCATACCTTCAGCAAGGCCCAATTGGCCTGAAACTGTCAATAACTCTTCCGATTTGGCGACCCATATCACTGCCATACCTTTCTTGCCTGCCTCCTGTACAAATGCATAAAGAAGCTGCACCCCTGCTGTATCAACCTGTTTCAAGGCCGCGGCATCGATTTTCACCACCAAGCCGCCAGCCAGCGCCTCAGCCAGTTGCGCGCAACATGCCTCAACCTGTGCTATACCCAACTCCTCCGGCAGACAAACCACCCCTGTTTCAGCTTCCTCAGCATCAGCAATCTCTTCCATCATCGCTTCAGCATTGATAACGACATCCTGTTCCTGATCTTCCAGCATCGTTTTGGGGGCTATCTCATTCATGGAACCGACCTTCCACAACAGATTGACTGAGTGAAGCAGGGATGAGCATTAGAACTCTTCCCATTCATCATCATTGCCGGTCGGTGCAGGCTTCCTGGCAGGTTTTGCTGCAGATGCTCCTGCCTCTCTCTTCGCCGCTACTGTTTTTTTCTTCACCCGCCTGCTCTCTCTGGGAGTGATGCCTTTCTCATCCTGATTGTCACCCAGATCAAATGTGCCTACCAGTGCCAGCATATCATCAGACTGCTGATTCAGTGTCTGGCTTCCGGCAGCGGTCTCTTCTACCAGTGCCGCATTCTGTTGGGTTACATTATCCATCTGAGCAATTGCCTGATTAATCTGATCTATACCCGATGCCTGCTCCTGACCTGCAGCAGCGATTTCGGCGATAATATCGCTCACCTTCTGTACAGACTGAACGATAGTACCCAGTGCTTCACCGGATTTATCCACCAGTCTGGATCCGTCATTCACCGTCTCTACGCTCTCGTTGATCAACTCCTTGATCTCCTTGGCAGCTCCCGCACTACGCTGCGCAAGTGCCCTTACTTCACCGGCCACCACAGCAAACCCGCGCCCCTGCTCACCTGCCCGTGCAGCTTCAACTGCCGCATTGAGTGCCAGCAGGTTGGTCTGAAAAGCAATCTCATCAATCACACTGATAATATCGGATATTTTCTTGCTGCTGCTGGTGATACCAACCATCGCCTCAACAGCCTGGCTGGCTACCTGACCACCATCTTCTGCCTGCTTGCGTGCATCCACAGCCAACTGGTTGGCCTGACGAGCATTGTCTGCATTCTGTTGCACCGTACTGGTGATCTCTTCAATACTCGATGCTGTCTCTTCAAGAGCGGCTGCCTGCTCCTGAGTTCTGTCATTCAACGTGGCATTACTACTGGCAATTTCTGCAGAGCCACCAGACACATCGGATGCCGTCGCACGCACCTGACCAATCAGGTCTCTGAGTTTTGCTACCGTTTCATTGGTATTTTCCTTCAGCTCCTTGAAAGCACCTTCATACTCACTATCGATCTGCTCAGTCAACATCCCTTCAGCCACAGCCGATAACACACGCGATGTATCGCTGATCACCCGCTCATTCACATCTACCAGTTCATTAATCCCTATGCTCAAGCCCTCAAAGAAACCGCTCTTGCCAACAGTATCAAGACGCTCAGAGAGGTTGCCTGCTTTAGCCGCAGTAACGATCTGCTCAACTTCCATCTCCACGCGCGCCTCAGCCGTCCGATCAATCCACTCCACTACCGTTGCGATACGTTTACCGGCTTCATCGACCACCGGATTGGCAATCACATTCATGATGCGTCCACCGATATTCATATCCTTGGAGCGATAAACACCGGTAAGGCTATCCAGTAGACGGCGCTGATGTGACGGATCCTTGTGGAACACATCAATACAAGTACCAAGCAACTCATTGGCTTTAAAGTGTGGCAGATCTTTACGGAAATCCTCTTCCGCATCCTGCATCAGCTCATGCGCCTTGTTATTGATATAGAAGATGTTGTAGTCAGAATCTGCAATCATCACGCTACCGCTCACCTGATCGAGTGCAGTCTTGATGCGCAACATACTGGTCGCTTGCTGGCGGGTATCACTCACCATATAACCCTGTCTGATCTGCAGGGTTTTCAGGCCACGCAACACATCACCAACCTCATCACCACGGTGAATATCGATCTCACCCTTGAAGTTGCCTTCGGCAATCTCACCCAGGCTCTTGACGATATCTTTTACCGGTCGCAACACATTGCGGCGCAGATTCAACAAGTTAATGACAAACAGCAGAACAAAAATAGTTGCAAATACAGAGAGTACCTCAATATCTGCACCCTCGATTTCCCCTACAAGATCATGCAGGAATACTCCACCGACTCCCATCACCAGCAAAACAAGCCCCATCTGCACATAAAACTTTTGCAGCATGCTCATCTTCTTCAAAGCTGCTGGAATGCGTCCAAAACCGCTCGGTTCAAGCGACGCTTCTCCTGCATTAACCTTGCGATAGAGGTCAGTTGCAAAGGAGACCTCCTCTCGTGATGGTTTATAGCGCACCGACATATAACCGGTTACCTGGCCGTTTTCCGTAACCGGGGTGGCATTGGCCGTCACCCAATAATAATCACCATTTTTACAACGATTTTTCACATACCCAATCCACGGTATATTCGCCTTGAGTGAATCCCAGAGATCCTTGAATGCAGCAGAAGGCATATCCGGATGTCGTACCATATTATGCGGTTGGCCAATCAGCTCATCTTCTGTAAACCCACTCATCTGGATAAAATCGGGATTCACACTCGTCAATTTACCCTTCAAATCCGTACAGGAGACGATAATCTCATCTTCTTTCATTTCCACTTCATTATTTGTTACCGGAAGATTCCTTTTCATGTACCTCTCCTATACTGCAAAACTGTATTGAAACTTAACTGTCATCATGAAAGGGCTACTCAGCCAATGCCGGCTCTGCTTTTTCACCGAGTATCCCCTCATGAACCAGACGCCCGATATCAAGCAAAATAACCATCTTGTCATCGATCGTGGCCAGATCCTTGACGAAATCGATGGTAGCCGAGCCCTCCATATCCGGTGGTGGCCGAAGCTCCGACTGACCCAGGGTATAAACCTCTGAAACCGCATCGGTAACAATACCCATTACCCGCTCTTTGCCTGCTTTTGATTCCAGCTTGAGAATGATGACCACGGTAGTCGGTCCGGGCTGCACCACTTCAAGACCAAAACGGTCACGCAGATCAACAATCGGTATGACAATACCGCGAAGATTGATCACTCCACGCACATAGGATGGTGTATTCGGAATAGGAGTAACATTCTCCCACCCCCTGAGTTCCTGAACCTTGAGGATATCAACGCCATACTCTTCACCGGCCAGCATAAATGTTAAAAACTGTGACTCACTCTCTTGGCTTGCTGCTGTTTGCATCACTATCTCTCCTGCCCTGTCTGCGAATGTTCCAGAGCTTTCGCGCTGCCTATTTCCCGCCCCACATTGGAAAGTTCCACCAGTCCGGCGATGTCCAGAATCATAGAAACGGTACCGTCTCCGAGTATCGTGGCCCCGGATATACCTTTGATACGCTTGTAGTTGGTCTCCAGACTCTTGATGACCACCTGCTGCTGTCCTAACAGATCATCAACCAGCAGACCGACATGTTTTTCGCCCCACTCAACCACAACCAACAGTGCATTTTCGAGGTTGTCCAGATGCTCACCGACATTGAAAAGATCAGAGAATCGCATAATCGGGATATATTCATCGCGCAAGCGATAAAGCTCCGCATTGGCCCCGACACCACTGATAAAGTCAGGGGACATCTGCAGTGATTCAACAATGGCATTAAGAGGAAGAATGAATGTATGATCACCCACACGCATCAACTGTCCGTCAAGAACCGCCAGTGTTAAAGGGAGCCTGATCGTAAAGGTGGAGCCTTCACCAAGGGTCGAACGGATATCGATGCTGCCACCAAGGCTTTCAATATTTTTTCGGACCACATCCAGCCCCACGCCGCGCCCTGAGAGATCGCTGACTACTTCAGCGGTTGAAAAACCGGGCTCAAGCAACAGACGAAATGCCTGCTCATCAGTCAACAGGTCGGACTCTTTGATCAGCCCCCGCTCTACTGCTTTGGATACAATTTTATCGCGATCAAGTCCCCGACCATCGTCAGAAATTTCCACCACGATCGAACTGCCCTGATGAAAGGCGCTCAGACACACCACACCCTCAACAGATTTGCCGGCTTCAATGCGCTCTTCAGGTGGTTCCAGCCCATGATCCATGGAGTTTCGGACCAGGTGGACCAGCGGATCGTTGATCTTCTCCATCACCATTTTATCCATCTCGGTCTCTTCACCTTTGGTTTCAAGGCGAATCTGTTTACTCAGCTTCTCACTGACATCATGAACCATGCGCGGGAAGCGATTGAATGCAAAACTGATAGGCTGCATACGGATGCTCATCACCCCCTCCTGCAATTCACGGGAATTGCGCTCCAACTGCTCCAGTCCCTCCCGAAGTCGTTCGAGTCCATCCAGATTCAGATCCTCACCAAGTTGACTTAGCATGGATTGGGTGATGACCAGTTCACCCACCATATCGATAATTTCATCAATGCGTTCGGTACTGACACGAATCGTTGCTGATGGTGCTTTTGCCTTGTTAGCCTCACCTCTGCGACTGCCTTGCCTTCGATCTACCGATTTATCGGCCGATCGCCTGTCATCAGTTCGGCGATCTTCAGACCTTCGATCATCGGCTCTTCGTTCTACTTTTTTATAGACAGGCTGAATATCAAGATCGCACTCATCTTCAACCCATTCAAAGATTTCACTGATCTGCTCTTTTTCAATAGCAGCATGAAGCTTGATGCTCCAGCTCAAATAGCAGTGACCGGGAGTCATCTCGGTAAAGCCTGGCATAGCGGAAACATCTGCCTCCAGCTCAAGCTCACCCAGCTCTGCCAGTTCCCTGAACAGGAATGAAGGATCATTACCGGTGAGTAATAGATCAGCATGAGGAATAAAACTGATCTCCCAGCCAATCAACTCCTCATCCTGTTTCTCGTTACCTGCTGCTGTAACACTCTCTTCTGCTGCAGCTATGGTAGCGGGTCTCCCATCTGCGCTGTCCCTGATTGATTCGAGTTGGGCCTTTAACTTCAATGCCCGCTCTTCATCCGGCTCCACTTCTTCCTGATACGCTTCCAGCATACCTCGAATAACATCAACAGACTCCAGCAGGATATTTACACTCTTGCCGTCTGCTTCTCGCTCACTATTACGCATCTGATCAAGAAGCTCTTCCATGACATGGGTAAATGATGAAACAAGTACATAGCCAAAAGCTGCACCGCCTCCCTTGATAGAGTGGGCACCACGAAAGATTGTGTTGACGGTCTCCATATCAACTTCGCCTTCCGAGAGTTCAAGCAGGCCGGCTTCCATGGCTTCCAAGTTTTCAAAGCTCTCTTCAAAGAATATGCCTTTGAACTGGTCCAGATCGACAGACATCGGGATTAACGAAGCACGCGCTTGATAGTCATCAGCAGCTTATCCGGATCGAATGGCTTAACCAGCCACCCGGTTGCACCGGCCGCCTTGCCCTGCATTTTTTTATCCTGGCCTGCCTCGGTAGTAAGCAGAAGTATGGGCGTAAATTTAAAGCTTGAGAGTTTCCTCAGCTCGGCAGTCAGTGCAAGGCCGTTCATATTAGGCATATTTACATCAGTAATCACCAGATCAAAGCTGCCACCTTTGGCGACATTCAGGGCTTCATCCCCGTCACAAGCCTGAACCACATCGTGACCTACACTCTCCAGAGTGAAACTCACCATTTTCCTCATGCTTGCCATATCATCAACAATCAGAACCTTTGCCATATCCCCTCCGCCAAGATGCTCTTTGCGTTAGCCCCTATCAGTCTCACTGCGGGCCACTTATGTATAGCCTGCCTTTTTCCATCTTTTCGATATAACAAATCCAATTGATTAATCATCTTCACCGAAGAGATCAATATCATCGGCCTGATTTTCACCGCAGTGAGGACAGTATTCATATTCAGGTGAAATCTGTTTATCGCAGGAAAGGCATCGAGCATTCATATGCACCATTCGCCCCACCCGGACAGAGACAACAGCGGTCACCATCGCAAACATCAAAATGCCGATCAGGATCAAAACACCGCCAAGTACCTTCCCCAGCACCGAGTGGGGAACCACATCCCCGTATCCGACCGTACTCATCGTCACCAGGCTCCACCATAGCCCCTCAAATGCATTGCCAAAGGTCTCCGGCTCCACCAGATAGACCAGATTCCCTACCAGCAACGAGACCAAACCGATCGTGCCAAGTACCGCAGCAAGGAGATTGCATACACCAGAAACAGAGACCAGGAGTGATTTAAGCACGGGAAAAAATGTGGTGACTTTGATCAGGCGCAGCAAACGCAGAAGCCTTACGGCAACCGTCCCCTGTCCACCCATGAGTAACGGAAAAACGGTCAGTAGATCTACCACGCCGTTAAAGCTGCGAATATAGTCCCATCGATGTTTGGCTGCATAGATTCGCAACAGGTATTCGGCCAGGAAAACATAGAGAACCACCTGTTCAAATATAGCGAACTGAATTGCCCATCTGGCACCTACCTCAGGAATCGTCCCCATCATCGTGGTCAGCACCACGCCAACAATAAGGGCAAGAATTGAATAATTGACAGCTTTCCCCAGCGGGGTACGCACCTCAAAAAGAACAACATGCATCTTGGCTCTGAAGGAGGAAGCAAGATCGGCAATATCAGGCTCCGTATGCGCCTTGGCCTGCGCCCTTATCATCTCCATCGTCATCTCTTCATCATCAAGCTGGCCAGGCTCCCGATGTGTCTGCGCCATGGCCCTGATCTTATCCATCGACATCTCTTCATCTTCCACTGCTGCAGCATGTTCAGAGCATTCATCCTCTCCCCTGAAATTAGAAGCAGAACCAAGTATTTCGATTTCCTTTTGCGCCATCGTAGCCATATCCAGTACACTCCATATGCAGCCATCCAAACAGCATTACAAGGAGAGTATTCCTCATCGTTTATGCAGCCATTTGAATCATGAATACGCTATTGGGTGAAGTGCCCCCGGAATATCGGAGATAAAATCTTATACTGTAGGATTCATCTTACCCGGGGTATCACGGGTCATTGATGAATAAAAAAGGAAGATGAATATAAAGCCATCACATTGGAAACAGCTACTTGGCAAAGATCAATATGCTTTTATGCCAATTCAGTCATCCATCAACTGATGTTTGATAGCATATCGGAAAAGTTCCACACTGTTCTCCATTTTTGTTTTTTCGAAGACCCGTGTTTGATGCACGTTTACCATTTTCGCACTTATCGACAACTTCTCAGCGATATCTGAAACACTTTTCCCTGATATCATCCAATGCATGACCTGATACTCCCGGCTGGAAAGCTTTTCATGGGGCATCACGCTAGCTTCAGATTGCAGGTAACCCACAATCCTCGAAGCCAGGGCTGAACTGATATATTTTTCTCCCGAGGCAACCATCCGAATCGCCTTGATCCACTCTTGCGGTGTCCCCGTTTTCCTCAGGTAACCTGCCGCCCCTGATTTAATTGCAGCAATGCCATACTGCTCTTCCGGATACGCACTGAACATAAGAACAGGAAGACTTTCCCTTTCAGCGATGATCTCCTCTATAACATCGAGCCCAAGCCTGCCTGGCATTTTGATATCCAGCAGAACAATATCGAACAACTCCACTCTTATTTTGTCCAATACCTCGCGACAACTGGATGCCTCGCCTGTGACAGTGATGCCTTCAAATGCAGATAAAATGCCTTTCATCCCCTCCCTTACGACAGGGTGATCATCACATATAAGAATCTTTATCATTTGCCATCTTCTGTTTTTCTCAACTCAAGCCTCCAGAGACACTCCCTTCACTGACTTGCCCTTGATTCATCAAGTACAAAGAAGCATTCGCGATAATAAATGAGTATATCCGTTGATCTAACATAAATTAATAGGACTATATTTTTTCTACCGTAGGCCTTGTCCCTTATTTTTTGTAGGAGACATCCTAGACTACAGACTGAGAGGACGTGATGCACACCTTATTGTACACTGACAATAAGGCCAGCATCTAGATCGGTCATTCACTACTCTACGAGTCCATGGCTGTCGGCGTATCGGGCAAACTCCACATTGCTCCCCATGTTCATTTTTTCAAGCGCACGTGTCCGGTGCGTACTTACCGTCTTGATGCTTATCATCAGCTCATCGGCAATATCGGAGACTCTTTTTCCTGAAGCGATCATACACATGACCTGAAGCTCCCGACTGGAGAGCTTTTCATGGGGCAGCATATCTTCATCAGATTGTAGATAAATTGCTAACCTGGCTGCCAGATTTGAACTGATATATTTTCTGCCACAACTCACCTCCCGGATCGCCTTTACCAACTCTGTTGGCAGGCTCTCTTTCAAAAGGTAGCCAGAGGCACCGGACTTTAATACGGCTACCGCATAGCGAGCTTCCGGATATGCACTGAACACGAGGATAGGAAGATCCGGTTTTTTTCGCACCATCTCTTTTATAAGATCAAGTCCATTCTCATCCGGCTTGTTGACATCCATCAAAATAATGTCAAACGACTCATCTTCGATCTTATCCAATGCCTCCCGGCAGCAGCCTGTTTCGCCTGCCATCATGATATCTTTAGAGGCAGACAGAATATGCTTCAACCCTTCCCGTACGACAGGGTGATCATCACACATCAGTATTGATATCATCGCCTCTCCATATGCATCCATGCCAGACCCATGCCTTGAATACCAACGCACGCAACCATTCGAAGTAACGTGGTATTATACCAATCGAATATACCACCTGATATCGGAGAGACCGTGCTATTATGTAGGATTAGTCCTACCATCGAGGCACGGCAGTTGATTTATCATCGCAGGAACCGCCGACAGCAGATGTGAGAGAAAGAGTGTTGAAAACCTTACTGAAAAGATCATGCTCCTGACAGCAAAAGGGAGGAGGCTGTTCTGCTAGCTAACAAATATATTTATCGAGTCATACAATCACTCTACCAGCCCATGGGTGGCGGCATATCGGGCAAACTCTACATTGTTCTCCATGTTCATTTTTTCAAGCGCACGTGTCCGGTGCGTACTTACCGTCTTGATGCTTATGATTAACTCATCGGCAATATCGGAAACTCTTTTCCCTGAAGCGATCATACACATGACCTGAAGCTCCCGACTGGAGAGCTTTTCATGGGGCAGCATATCTTCTTCAGACTGTAGATAAGATGCTAACCTGGCTGCCAGATTTGAACTGATATATTTCCTGCCAGCAGTTACCTCCAGAATCGCATGAATCAACTCTTTTGGCAGGCTCTCTTTTACCAGATAACCAGCGGCACCTGATTTTAGAGCGGCCATGGCATATTGTTCTTCCGGATATGAACTCAGCATAAGAATCGGAAGCTCTGGTTTCCTGACTCTAATCTCCCCTATAATATCAAGCCCAAGCCTGTCCGGCATCTTGATATCCAGTAAAACCACATCAAAAGGCTCCTCTCTCACTTTCTTCAGAACTTCTCGACAATTTTCAGCCTCACCTGCAACTTCGATTCCCATCTGTTTGCCCAGCACCTGTTTAAGGCCTTCCCGGACAATAAGGTGATCGTCGGCTATCAATACTCTTATCATGGCTCCTCTCCTGTCGGAAAAGTTGCGATAATGCTGGTTCCTTCTCCAGCCCTTCCTGATATCTCCACATCGCCCTTTACGGAGTAAGCACGCTCTCGGATCCCAATGAATCCGATTGAACGGGCATCATTGACCTCTTCCTCACTGACCCCCCTTCCATTGTCTTTGATTTTCAAGATCACGATCCCGTCTTCTTTATCGAGACTAATTTCTGCATTTGTCGCCTCAGCATGTCTGGATATATTGGTCAGCGCCTCTTGAGAAATACGAAAAACTTCTGTGGCCAGCTTGCTGTGGACCTCTATTATCTCAACATTTGAATCGAAGCTGCAGCGAATGCCTGTTCTGTTTTGAAATCCATTTATCTGCCACTGAATTGCCGCAATGATACCGAGATCATCAAGAAGCATCGGTCTTAACCCTGCAGCTATTTGCTGAACCTTGGTAATCGCCGTACTAACAAGCATTGATGCCTCTTCTGCCCTTACCTGCAGACTTTCCTTTTCTTCTGCCAGCATCTCCTCTATTGATGAGATGTTTATATGGATAGCCGTTAACAACTGTCCAAGATCGTCATGGATATCCCTTGCAATCCTCTTCTGCTCTTCCTCTCTTACCTCGTGCATATACTCAATAAGGGAACGTAACTGTTCGTGTGAATGTTCCAGCGCCTTCTCTGACTTCACAAGTTCAGTGACATCCTGCATGACCCCAAGCATGCGAACAGCTTCCCCCTGTTCATTGCGAATCACATCGGCTGTTGCATCAATCCAGTGAACCGTCTCGTCAGACCACACAATACGATATCGAATCGTATTATGCTTTTCGCCCACTTTTAGAGCAGTAGCAATCGAATCCTTAAAGATTGTGCGATCTTCAGGATGAACAGAGTCAAGAAATGTTTCATAAGTAGTACCGGAATGTTCATGTTTATGGCCTAACATCGGCTCGATCAAGTCTGAGCAGTGAACGTTGTTGGCTTTAATATCCCAGTCCCAACTACCGATCTTACCGGCATTTACAGTCAATCTATAGCGCTCTTCACTGATGGAGAGGGCGGCCTCGGCCGACTTGCGATCAGCAACCTCCAGCGTCAACGCCTTGTTTAACTGTTCAAGCTCGCCAGTACGCTCTTTCACGCGTTTTTCTAAACCATCACGCAGTGTTTTCAATTCCAGCTGGGCGGATACCCGCAGCAGCACCTCTTCACGCTGAAACGGTTTGGTGATGAAATCCACCCCTCCAACCTCAAACCCCCGCACCCTGTCGTTCAACTCCTGCAGTGCACTAATAAAGATCACCGGCACCCCTGCAGTACGCTCATCCTGCTTCAGCCTTTGGCATAACTCGAAGCCGTCCATACCAGGCATACGAATATCAAGCAGAGCCAGCCCGGGGGGGCGGGCCAGGGCAGACTTCAGGGCCAACTCCGGGAGCGGTGCTGCACGCACACCATAACCAGCCTCCTTCAACAGGGAAGTCAGAAGATTCAGATTTGCGGCGGTATCATCCACCACCAGGATATCCAGAAGGCTCGACTGATCTGGAGCATTCATGCCTTCATCTCTGATCACAGCATCCATTTTCATTACGACTCCCTCGATTGCAGCAGCGCTAGAATTGGCTGATAGTCATAGTTCTTCGCCTTTTCTTTAAGTGCAGCGCCCAGTTCGGGGGCGGTTTGTGCGATCGTATGAATAACTTCGAGAATGTACTCCTCATCCAACATAAGCAACGCCTGCGCCAACTCCTGACGCAGTGGGTCAGGTATGAGCGCAAAGTCCACCGGAGAGAGCTCGGGCAAGGGCTGGGCTTCCGCCATATCAAAGATAAAATGGATACCCAACAACTGCTCCATCCACTGGAAGACCTCTTCATATCGGTAGGGTTTATGCATGACTGCGTCGAAACCGGCTGCCATCAATTCCTCGGTCTCCTCTGTAAAGGTGGATGCTGTCACCGCCGCTATTTTTACCGTATCACCGCCTGGCAGGGCACGGATACGACGGGTGGCTTCCACACCGTCCATCACCGGCATTCGCCGATCCATCCAGATAAAATGAGGGTTCCAGCAAGTGAATTTCTCCACGGCCTCGACGCCATTGCAGGCTATCTCAACGTCAAAACCTGTTTTTTCCAATAAAAAGCTCAGCACTTGCTGGTTCACCAATTGATCTTCCACTACCAGTATGCGGAACGTCGGTTGTCCCGGTGCCAACCCGATCACGTTACTGCGCAGTTTTGTAGTTTCTGCAAGCTCATCCGGGTTCACCAGCTGTGTGGGCATATCTATCCGGAAGGTGCTGCCTTCCCCTAAAGTACTGTCGAGAGAGAGGCTGCCCCCCATCAGCTCGACGAAATGCCGGACTATTGGCAGGCCAAGGCCTGTTCCCTGTTGTTGCCCCTGCGCGCCGACCTGAACAAAGTCCTCGAAAACCATGCCCTTATCCTCAGGTGCGATACCTGTTCCGCTGTCCTCAACCTCGATGAGAAGATGGTCAGCACGATTGTGTTTCAACCCCATACGCAGGGTGATATCTCCCTGTTCAGTGGCCTTAATCGCGTTGGTAATCAGATTAACAAGAACCTGCCGCAGCTTGCCCTCATCTCCCACAATATAGCGAGGGAAACCAGGAGCCTGCTCCAGCCGAAGCTCCAGCCCCTTCTTTCGAATCCGGACCATCAGCATCTCGGTTACATCATTGATCATGCGGCCAAGATCAAAAGCTGTCGACTCCAATACAACCCGGCCTGCCTCGATCTTGGAAATCTCCAGAACGTCGTTAATGATACACAGGAGATGATCCCCACTCCTGTGTATCGTTTCCAGAGTACTCTTCTGATCTTCGGATAGCTGCGTGTCACGTCGCAATATATCGGAGAACCCGAGTATCGCATTCAACGGCGTGCGCAACTCATGGCTCATATTAGCGAGGAAGATGCTCTTGGCCCGATTGGCAGACTCTGCAACATCACGGGCCTGATTGAGTTCAGCTGTTCGCTCTTCAACCAGCTGCTCCAGTTGAGCCTGATCTCGGGTGATAGCCAGTTCGGCCTGCTTGCGATCGGTGATGTCATGAGCAATACCCAACACTCCAATGAGTTCTCCCCCTGAGCCAAACATCGGTATTCTGCTCACCTCGAAGAGTCCGCAGTAATCACCCTTGGAAAAGGTCAGCCACTCCTCGCTGAGGGTTCTACCCTTTTCAACCGTTCCTGTATCATTCATCCAGATAAAGTTCAGCTGATTACCACCAGCTACTTCGCTCGCTTTTTTTCCCTTAATCTCCATTTCTTCCATGCCTATAAGCCTCTCAAACTGTCGATTACAAGAGAGAAATCTATAATGGGAATCCTTGAGCCAGATGGGATCAGGGATACTGGCCAACAGCACCTGCTGTCTGGACTGCGCCAACTCAAGCTCCCGATAAGGAATCTGAATACCGGCAGTAAAAATACCTCGATAAATCATGAGGTAGGCAATTGCCTTATAAATATGCCCCATAAGATTATATATGTCTGTCGCGTTACTGTAGAGAGAGAAAAACAGTTCGGCCAAGCCCAATACCCAGGCTGAGACAGCAAGCCATTGCAGACCGGGGTTCCCCCTGCGACGACTTTTCAGATAAAGCAGGATGGATGCTGTACCATAAAGAAGAGCAAGCAGATACTCTGAATAGATTTTGAAAGTGGTCAGCCCCTGCCCCTCCTCAAAGGTGTGAGGCAGCCACTCAACCTGCCAAAGGCCTACCCACCAGATGAGAGCTGCGAGGCAGATTCCCATCGCCACCACACTATAATATACTCTCAAAGACCAGATTACTGGCGCCATCAGAGCCACCCCTAGTAAAAAAAATACCAGCAGGAAACGCCCTGCCAACCAGAAATTTATCGCTTTCTCAACGCCGCTTGGGGTAACCATATCCGGCATTCCTGTAAATGAGAGCAGGTGTGCAAAATCAATCAAACCCACAACAAGTAGGCCCATGCCGAGCAGCATGTAACGACTGTCACCTTGATGGCGAAGACTCCAGCTAAGTGCGAATACCATCCCCACCACTATGATGGAGAGAAATTCCAACAAAGTATGTACAGGGAGATAATCATGCGCTGTAAGCATCGGCTTTTCGACTGCAAACATATTGACAAACAGGAGAGTGGCACCGAACAACAGGGACAAAGACAGGATCCAGGATAGCTGTTTTGATAATTCATCACGGCTCAAGCTTCGATTCTCTTGCTCCATCACACCGCCCTCCTTTCGCTTCCAGCTGCTCGGCTTCGCAGCATTGATCTCCGATTATAGCAATCCGTTCGCATGCAAAAGACTAATCCTTTTCCCTATATGCTGAGGCCAACACAGCGACTATATATTCGATCATATACATGGCCCTCAGAATGCTCCCCCCTTCTCAATTGAGCAATGTCCGTGTAAATACATTACGTAGTAATTCAGGCAAAGCGTCCAGAGCTTCAGCTCATCATTCAGGAAGGTGCCGGATTTTCACACAGCCCGGAACTTACAAAACCGAGTCCCTGCAAAGAGTCCGATACTCCAGGACCTGACCAACGTATATATTTTTCTCACTGCATTTAGCCCACCCTCCTCGCAAGCAACCACCGAACACCAATGAATCTCTTGTTGCCAACCCACGAGTCAGGTGAAATGATGGATAAAGACAGAAACAATTTGAAGGGGACGGAGCATTGCGTATCATGGCTGCACTATGAAAATTGCCGTCGCTATACTTGGAGCCACCGGATACACCGGTGCAGAACTAATCCGGCTCATTGAGTCTCATCCGAATTTTGAGGTAAAACATCTTGGTGCCCATTCCCAGGCAGGTAAACTTACCGGTGATGTCTTACCCGGTTGTGCAGGAAAAACTGCAGCCATGAGGCTTGCCACTGCTGATGCAAAGCTGCCTGAAGAGGTCGAACTGGTCTTTACCGCCCTGCCGCATGGTGCGGCTGCCGAGAGTGTTTTTTCAGCCCTTGAAGCAGGTAAAAAGGTGGTCGATCTGTCCGCCGACTTCAGGCACAAAGATCATGACACCTATAAAGCAGCCTATGGGGCTGAACACCCTCATCCGGAACTGTTTGATGAAGCCGTATACGGCCTGAGCGAGTTAGCCCGGCATAAGGTCGCATCAGCACGACTGGTCGCAAACCCCGGTTGCTATCCAACGTCCACACTCCTGCCGCTGTTGCCACTGCTAAAAGCAGGTCTAGTTGATACACAAACGATTATTGTCGATTCAAAATCAGGGGCTTCGGGTGCTGGCAGAAGTGCCAAAACCGACCTGCTCTATTGCGAGATCAATGAATCAATCAAAGCCTACGGCCTTCCACGCCACAGGCATGCCTGGGAAATGGAAGAGTGGGCCAAAGGTTTTGCCGGAGCTGATACCAGAATCCGGTTTGCACCACATATCCTGCCAATGACGAGAGGCATGCTCACCACGATGCACCTAAGTGGAACCGATACTGGCTGCTGGCTCGACATCCTGAACACAGCTTATAGTGATGAGCCATTCATCAAGATACTCTCTCCGGAAAGACTGCCATCAACCGCAGGCGTTTGTGGCAGTAACCGTTGTGACATCGGTATTTCTCTGCTCAGTGAATCTGAAGCCGTGATTGTCAGCTGTATCGATAATCTGCTCAAGGGTGCTGCCGGTCAGGCGCTACAAAATGCCAATTTAATGTTCGGACTGGATGAAGGAAGCGGCCTGGCGACACATGCTCTCTGGCCTTAAACGTCTGATCAAACCGGGCCACATCACCATCGTTTCAGCCAACACAGAATTCCGCTTTCGACCAGCTCTTCTGTTGATCATGTTATTGACCCTGCTTGCCATAGCAGCGGTTGCGGGCTCCCGTTATTTCCCACAGAAACAGCAAGAGAGTCAATTACCCGGAGTCATAGCCCAGCTGCAACATGAACGGAAACAGTTAAATGAAAGGCTTGCAGAAACCGAAGCCATGTTAGCACTTCGCGATGGGCAGATTGAAGGATTGGAGCAGGAGATGGAACTGCTGCGCGGTGAAAAACTTGCCATGACGAAACGTCTGGACATGTTTGATGATGTTTTGGCAGCAAGAAAGGTGAAAGGCGTACATTTTCTCAGACCCAGCTTCATCTGGAGTGATGAAACCAGCATCCGATACCAGATGATCCTTGTGAAAGGCGAAAACTATCCACGCTGGCTAAACGGCCATCTTGAGTTCTCTGTTGTTGATACCAATGGTCAAAGCAGCCTGCTAAACAACAAAAAGAATAAGAATCAGCATAAAGTTGAAATGACGACACAGACTTTCATTGAAGGAACACTGCACTGGCCAAACGACTGGATTCCGCAAAATATAAAAACCACCATGATTGATCACCTGGGCAAGAAAAAAGGCCATATCGAGGTTCCGATCCTTGGAAGCGGGTTATTCCAGCAGGATTCCATCAAGGAGAAAGCTGAATGATCAAACCTTATCTGCACTGGAATCCCGACATTGACCCATCGGTCTTTATTGCCGACTCAGCCGATGTTATCGGCCGAGTCAGGATTGGAACCGACTCCAGCATCTGGTATCAGTCAGTTTTGCGCGGTGATGTACATGACATTGTAATCGGTGAGCGGTCAAACATTCAGGATCACTGCATGTTACATACCAGCACTGATATTGCCCCGTGTGTGGTCGGCAATGATGTTACCGTGGGTCATCGTGTCATCCTGCATAGCTGCGAAATACAGGATTTCTGTCTGGTCGGCATGGGCTCGATCATCATGGATCAGGCCGTACTGGAAGAGGGGTGCTTCCTTGCCGCTGGCTCTCTGGTCACCGAGCGCAAGGTACTGCGCGGTGGTTATCTCTATGCCGGTTCCCCCGCCAAGGAGCGACGGGTACTGACTGAAGAAGAGAAAGCATTCCTCAAACGATCGGCCTCTCACTATGTTGACGTCGCAAAAAACCATAAAGGAAGTTAAATGAAACGATATGCTTCCATTGATAGCGGCTCCAACACCTTTCGCCTGCTGATTGCCGAAGCATCAAACTCATCCGAAAGACCCTGGAGCATCATCCATTATGGTCACTGCATTACCCGCCTTGGCGAAGGCTTACAGCATACGGGTCAACTCTCGGAAGCAGGCATGGAACGGGCCATTGATGCCTACCGTGAGTTTGCCACTGCGTTGGAAAAGTTTGATATACCACCCGCGCATACACTCGCCTGTGCCACGGCTGCTGTTCGAGAAGCCTCCAATGGAGTCGATTTTGTAGCCCGGGTTAAACAGGAAACCGGTATTGATATCCGGATTATTCCGGGGGAAACCGAAGCAGCATGGTCTTTGGCCGGTGCCTGCGCCATGCTGGAGGGAGAGACTGGCAGCGACATGCTGTTATTTGATATCGGCGGCGGTAGTACAGAGTTCATTCGAGCGCACGATGCAATACAGATCGATGCTATCAGCCGAAAACTTGGCGTGGTCAAACTTGTTGAAGCCCATCTGCACTCCGACCCGCCATCTACTGAAAACTATCAAGCACTTGTGGCTGCTGCTGAAGAACATCTGCAAATCGTGGAAAACAGCTGGCCGGATGGTCTGCCACCAAGACATCTAGTCGGCACAGCAGGAACCGTTACCACGCTTGCCGCTACAGCGATGGATCTTGTTACATATGATGCAGAGAAGATCAATAATTACCGCATGAGCAAAAGCTCCTTTTTCACCCTGCGTGATCGCCTGCTTGCCATGACCCATGATCAGCGTGCAGCAGTCCCCAGTATTGAACCTGGTCGAGCCGATTTGATTATCGCAGGCCTGGCAATAATCGAGACGATTATGCAGCGCTGGAATTATGATGAACTGATAGCCGTCGATGCCAGCCTTCTTGAAGGCATCTGGCTAAAGGCCTGTGAACAAAGATATTGAATGTATGCTTCCAATCAGAGATGGAACTCGCTTACAGAATTGGTTACATCTATTTATCTAAAAAGAAACTCAATATTCAAAGCCACCCAATTGTCATGTACGTTTAGCTATAGTCATGAAAGGATTATAAGATCAGTAGTTATAGTTCCGGTGAAGATTAAATATGGAAAAAATAGTGTTTGATAATCTAAGAACAAAGTGGATAACGCAAAGCGATCAATTCAAAGAATGGAAACGAGGTCTCAGAACCACTTCCATAAAGTTGAAAATGGCGCTATCTGAAAAACTAGGCGCTAAAGATTTAGTCTGGGATTCTGCAAATCACATTGCTGATTCCAAATCAGCTTGGACTAAAGACGAGAATGAAATGATTAACAGAATAATTAAGCTACTTGATCTTCAATTTAGTTTTGATCCAAGAGATGGGATGCCACAAAAAACAGGTATTGGTTTTATTAAGAACTAGCGTATTACCCACTACTTTACTAGATGATTCGAGCATCCACATCTGGCCGAAAGGATTCATTCTAGAGATAGTAAGCTAATTAGGTGGAATTCATCGACATTCCCCCAAATGAAGGACAAAGCATCTCAGTTAATAATTAGTTAAATTGAGGTAAATGAACGGCTGAAAATTATAACTCAGTCGAAGTAGGTATCCGCTGTGTGCTGGGCATCATCCATGGCCTGCTGAACGCGCTTAAGCGCCTCATCCAGATCATCATCGGCGGACACCTTCACAGGATCACCCATGACAAACACACCACTTGTAAACGGCTGCGGAATATAAAACCTGTCCCACGAATTGACGCGCCACTGGCGTTTGGTTGCATAGCATACAGGGATGACAGGCAGTTCCGCTTTCATCGCCATCTGAACCGTCCCTTTTTGCACGACCTCGCGTGGTCCTTTCGGACCGTCCGGTGTAATCGCCAGGTGCCTGTTCTCATCCTTGACCGCCCGAAGCATCTTGAGCATCGCACGGGCACCACCGCGAGTTGTTGAACCGCGTACAGTCTCCAACCCCAGCAGATGTATGGTATCGGCAATAAAGCCGCCATCACGATGAGCTGAGATCAGCATATAACCGTGCCAGACACCAATAGAGAGGCGTGGAATCATCAGCAATCGGGCATGCCAGAATGCGTAGATATTTCTCTGCGGGTCATCAGGGTTATAGGGTGTGCCGACAAACTTCCAGCGTATGGTATTCACCAGAAAGAGAAAAATCAGTTTAATCAAACGCGGCAATAACCAGGCGACAAAACGATCCTTCACGACTGAGTCATACCCTGTCCACCATCCAGCAGTGCTCCACCGGCATGATTTTCAAACTGTAGATGATAAAGCTCGGCATACAGACCACCTTCTGCCAGCAGCTCCTCATGCCTGCCCATCTGCACAAGCTTTCCTTGATCAAGCACAATAATACGATCGGCATGACGGATCGTGGAAAGGCGATGTGCAATCACGATGACCGTTCGACCTTTCATCAATCGATCAATCGCCTGCTGTACCAGTCGCTCCGACTCCGTATCCAGGGCACTGGTCGCTTCATCCAGAATCAGGATCGGTGCATCCTTTAGCAGTGCGCGAGCAAGTGACAGGCGCTGACGCTGACCACCGGACAGTATCGCCCCACGCTCACCCACCATCGTATGATAGCCTTCTGGGAGTTTTTCGATAAATTCATGTGCATTGGCAGCACGTGCAACCTGCTCAACCTGAGCAAAATCTATCCCGTCAAGACCATAGGCAATATTGTTCAACACCGTGTCGTTAAAGAGGATAATCTCCTGAGTCACCAGAGCAATCTGGCGACGCAGTGACTTTTGACTTAAATCACGAACATCCATGCCATCAATCAGCAGCTGACCGGAAGTGGCATCAATAAAGCGCGGTACCATATTCACCAATGATGTTTTGCCAGCACCACTACGTCCGACCAATGCAACCACTTCACCGGCATGCACGGTAAAGTTAACAGCATCGAGTACAGGTTTATCTGATCCCGGATAAGTTAACTGCAGCTCATCAAAGCGGATCGAATCCGTGAATGGTTTCATCTCCAGAGCCGTTTTACTATCCTCTACGGCAATAGGTTCATCAAGCACTTCAAAAATACGTTCAGAGGCCGCCAACCCCTGCTGAATCTCATTATTCGCCCGCGACAAGCGTTTGACCGGTTCATACAGCATGATCACTGCTGCCAGGAATGAAACCAGTGTACCTGCTGTCGTTTCACCGGAAGAGACGCGAAGGCCACCGTAGAGTAAAACGCCGGCAATACCGAAACCTGCCAGCAGCTCCATAATTGGAAAGGATAATGCGTTCACCTTAAATACTTTGAGCTGATGGAACAGGAAATCGCCGGTAAACGTTCTAAAACGACTCCGCTCGTACTCCTCCATTCCAAAGGCTTTGACGACACGAATACCGCCAACCGTCTCTTCCAGCAGGCTGGTGAGATCTCCCATGGCAGCCTGACCATCCATTGTCGCATGGCGCATTTTCCTTCCGAATCGGGCAATCGGATAAATAATGGCCGGGAACACCAGCATGGCTATCAAAGCCAGTAACCAGTCCTGTATAAACACCACACCTAGCAGGAAAACGATAGAGATGGCATCACGCATCAGGGCAGTCACAGCCGTACTCACCGCAGCCTGCACCAGGGTTACATCATAGGAGAGACGGGCAAGCAGCTCACCGGTTTTACGATGAGCAAAAAATGCCAGTGACTGATCGGTCAGTCGTTCATACAACAGATTACGCAGATCAAAAATGACACGCTGGCCAATATAACCCATCGTATAGGCCTGACCGAAATAAGCAGCACCCTTGATTATATACAGGCCGATCACCAGAGCAGGGATCAGGTAGATTAGCTCTTTACTCTTGCCGGTCAGCGCTTCATCGAGTACCGGCTTAAGCATATAGGCCATGGCCGCAGTACATGCCGCCAAAATAATCATACAGACAATCGCAATACTCAGACGGACTTTATATGGGGTAAGAAAACCGAGTAGTCGCCGATAGAGGCTGGTTGAAGTCGTTTCCATAAAGCTAGTATGCTTCCGCAAGCAACTGCTCAGTGCTCATAAACGGAATTTCAACATCAGCAGCAGCCTTGCTTCTTACGTTCTTCAGACGCCCCATCTTATGAAAAAAATCCACACTTGCGTCAAACAGGGTTGATGCGAGCAATCGTTGATGTTTTTTGCTTTTCAATTTCTTTTCCCTATGTGGATTAGAGATATAATCCAGTTCAACCAATACGCTTGGTATTTCCATGGCGCTTAACACAGCAAATCGTGCTCGCTTGGGTGTAGAATACTTAATCGGCCCTGCATGCTTCATCTTACCGATAATCGTTTCAGCCAGAATCTGTGAACTGTTCAGACTGTCACGACGAAACATGTCACCAAGGATGCGGTTCACCATCGGGTCATCAATATGGTCAAAGGCCACACCACCGACCTCATCGGCTGCATTCTCTTTGGCTGCCAGTGCTCTTGCCGCCTTATCCTGAGTCGCACCCCGCTCACTCAGCGTATAAACACTGGCACCTTTCACCGTACGGGTAGCCACTGCATCAGCATGAATACTGATCATTAGGTCCGCTTTGGAGCGGCGGGCCAGACGCACACGTTTTCCTAATGAAACAAAATAATCACCCTTTCGGATCAGGACAGCTTTCATGCCCGGCGTTGCATTTACTATCCTTGCCAACTCTTTTGCCACTGCCAGTGTAACTGTTTTCTCATATAGCTTGCGTGGTCCGACTGCCCCCGGGTCTTCACCACCATGGCCAGCATCAATAGCGATGATAAGTCCTTTTTTCACCTTGGAGGCACCGGCTGTCACCGCTTCTTTCTTTGCCTGATCAGGGCGTGTTAAATCCACTACCAAACGATGCGGCTTTCCTTTCATCGGCTTAAGAAGAAATGAGCGGGGCTGAACCTTCTCCTTCACATCAATGACTATACGCAAGGCCCCCTTCTTAGGAACACCATGACGAATCGACTGTATGACAGGATCAGGCAGAGAGAGCTTGTTCATATTCGTATTAAAACGTGTAGCCTGCATATCAATCACGATGCGTTCCGGCTTATGCAAGCGGAACAGCTTATACTCCACCTTTCTGTTCAGATCGAAGACCAGACGGGTATGATCCGGCGCTGTCCACATACGCACATCACGCACGACACCAGTCGCCGCCAATGCAGAGTGGGAGAACAGCAACATAAGCACTGCAGAGAGTAGCCTGAAGAACAGCATTTTGAATTTCATGTGCTGATACTCATACTACCAACGCCCTTTGCAAGGCTTCTGCTGATACAGGCAATAGAACAGTACTGTTATTTCACCCTGCCATACGTATCTTCAAAACGCTGAATGTCATCTTCACCGAGATATTCACCCACCTGCACTTCAATCAACTGCAGTGGAACCTTACCCTTGTTCTCAAGACGATGGGTTTCACCAATAGGTATGTAGGCGCTGCCATTTTTCGCAACGGTTTTGATCAGATCACCACAGGTTACCGTAGCTGTCCCGCTTACCACAATCCAGTGCTCGGAACGATGCTGGTGCGACTGCAGGCTAAGCCTGCCGCCGGGGGTAACTTCAATGCGTTTGAGCTTGTAATCACTGCCGGAGTCTTCCAGTACGGTATAACTACCCCATGGCCTGCGCACGGTAACATGCTCAAGGTGATAACTCTCGCTGCCCAGTTTCAGCTCGCTTACTATATCTTTTACACGCTGACTATCACCTGCTTTGGTTAAAAGGATAGCATCAGGTGTTTCAACAACTATAATATTTTCCAGGCCAACAGCCGCAATCAGGCGCGATTCACTGCGCAGCAATGAACCTTTACAATCAATGGCCAGCACATTGCCACTGATATCATTACCGTCTTCATCATGCTCTGCCATCTCATGCACAGCATCCCAGCTACCCACATCAGACCAGCCGATATCAGCAGAGACAAGCGAAACGCGCCGGGATTTCTCCATAATACCATAGTCGATGGATATGTCCGGCATTTCAGCAAATGAGTCACGGACTACTTCCTGCCAGTCTTCACCACCATTCCAGCGTTTACGCATCTTTTCAAGCAGAACGCCAACCTCGGGAAGATAGCTGTTTATCTCCTCAATGATGGTCGATGCTTTCCAGACAAACATACCCGAGTTCCAGAAGTAATTACCATCATCCAGCATTCTCTGGGCATTCTCCAGATCCGGCTTTTCAACAAAACGCAGTACCGGCAATACATCCGCATCCGCAGCTGTCGTCTGTACATAACCAAAGCCTGTTTCAGGGTGCTTGGGCACTATACCAAAGGTCACCAGCTGACCTTCCTCCGCTGCAGCGACAGCTTTTTCCAGACATGCCTGAAATGCATCTTGTTTGGTAATAATATGATCTGCCGGCAGTATGACCATCACAGGGTCTTCTTCCGTCAAATCCTGAAACAGAGCTGCAGCAATGGCGATAGCAGGCGCCGTATTCCGCCCACATGGCTCCAGTATCTGATTCAGGCCATCAAGCTCTGAAAAGGCTTCTCCACCTGCATGTGCTTCACCTGTTACGACCCAGACATCATCCCTGCTAATCAGCGGATTCAAACGTGAAATGGTTGCACTTAACATGGAATCCACGCCATTGAGATTAAGAAACTGCTTTGGCAACTGCTGCCTGGATAAAGGCCACAATCTTGTACCGGATCCTCCAGCCAGAACTACCCCTCGAATCAACTGACTCATGCTTTCCCCTTCATATCCACTTCTTCATTTGATGATTCTTCCGAACGCCTGTTCCACTCCTTAAAGCGGCTGCTCACATTAATGGTAATATACAGCCAGAGCAGACACAAACCGACATTCACCGCGATCAGAAAGATGCTTGGTAGTGCCATCACCGCGATCACAACAAAGATCAAGCCGCCCTGAATCAGATCCCCGAAACGCGTGAAAAAAGTATTCACTGCCAGCATTCCCTCATATCTTGTGATTCTATCCAGCGGCAGAAACAGAATCTGCTTCGTAGTATTTGCCACGGAATAATCAATACTGTTATCGGCCATCTTCACAATCGCAAACCAGGCAAGTACAGGAAATGCGAGCACTGAAAGATACATTATAAGGTTAAATACAGCCAGACTGATCAGGGCTCCACCCACACCCATCACCTGATACATAGGACGAACAACAAAGGCCTGCAGAATCAAGGTCGCTATATTCACATAAAGATAGAAGCTTGCATAAAATGCACCGATTTCATCACCACTTTTTTCAGCAGTGACAAAGTCAGCCAGAATAAATTCACCGGTTGAGTTAATCAGATTAAGCAGCACTACCGATGCTGCGATCCAGCGCAAATAGCTGGTATCAAAGACCCGTTTAAGCCCTCCGAGCATATGCGAGATCGACTCTTCATCCGAGTCGCTACTCTTTTCCTTTCTTAAAGTGATATCGGCTGTCGGAATCATCACAGCAATAACCAGCATCACGGTCGCAAATATCATCAAACCATAAGCACCCAGCTCCAGGTAGAGAAACTTGGCTATCATCGCTCCGATCATCGCACCCAAAGAACCACCTATAGCAATATAAGAGGTCAGTCGCTTACCTGTTTCCACACAGTGATAATCACTGACCATGGTCCAGAATTGGGAAATTTGCAGAACGGAGAAGATACCAAGCCAGACAAAGAACGGTACGCCAATATCATACCCCGCTGAGCCAAGGACATAAAACAACATGATATTGCTGGCCAGGAAAATCGTTACGATGTGGAACAGTTTGTCCCCTTTCAGGTGCTTTATAATGTGACTGTAGAACGGCACCAGCAGAAGCAGAAGCAAAGCCTGCCCGGCCAGAGCATAACTTCGAATTTCGGCACTTCCCCCTTCAAGGATCAGCCCTTCGCGCACCGGTTTCATCAAATAATATGCCAGCAGAATTAAAAACAAGCGGATAGCAAACTGGAGTGTCGCCCTGCCTTCAGGGCTTCTCATATCATGCCATGCATGTTGTACTAGATTCGACAACTCATCCCCACACTACCGATATGTTCCCGGACAGTTTATTCACGTTTATCAGGCCACAGCCAAAACCACAGCTATTCCAATATTAAATTCGAATTGCGGGCATTAATGGAGTCAAAAGAATGTCACCCACTAAAAGTGAAACCTACCCTATGCACCATTATGACTGCAAACAGATAAGAACAGAGTATGTAAACAGACAGGGATCAAGCTTACCCGCAAATCCCTATTTAGCATATACCATTATTAAAATGGGCTGCAAGCGACAAAACGCTGCAGGCGACCCGATTTAATCGGAACCCCTCTGGCTGTCAATGTATTGGCATATTCGTTTACTTCTGTCTTTAGCGGCTTCCAGCGATTCCCGTCGTACATCCATAATTCAAGCTGATCCTCACGCACCGTCACCGGCACCTCACTTCGTCGTGAGTTTTCCTGAATATACTCAACCATAAGGTCGGCTGTAGTCGACACACCCGACTCGACTGAAAGCAACCAGGATCGCTGGATACAGCGACTGGCAGCTTGAGCAGTTGGCAGATATTTCGGGCTTCTGCCGCCCTCAATATTCATTTTCACCTCAGCTCTTGATACTACAGGATGATCCAACACAAGTTGACCGACCAGCAGCCCCCATCCCTCATCTGTCATATAGAGCGAGTCAGCCCCTGCATTGATGAAGCCCTGGCCATAAAGCTCTGACGGCAACGGTGCATCAAATACAGGCGGAGCTTTTGGATCCACGGGAGTCCACTTGTATTTCCCGAACAGCTTTTTATCCAGAAAATTCGCATGTGCAGTAACATAATACATCAGCGACTCATAAGACTTTCTGAAATCCTCTTCACCATAAACAATGAAATTATCCCTGTACAACTCCTTACCAACCACCGAAGCCAGGTTGCCGATACGCGCATGCATGACCGTAGGCGAGAACCAGCCATAAGTGGATTCAGGGCCATTTGGTTCTAGACCTAATAGATGTCTGATTTTTTGTTGCAGACGATGTCGCAGGTGCGGGTTTCTCAAAGTCAAATCCTTCAATGGATTACTTGCCCCTACATCGGGTGGATAATAATACTGGAAATTATCATTGAATGTTTTGTATGGGTTCTCCACAAACGGGTCATAGGTACGCCCGAATGTCAGATTATAGTCCCAGGGAATAACCGTCCATTTATTTACTGTCGGATCACGGTATAACCAGTAGTTCTTATTATAGGTATCACCATCCGTCACCAGTGCATTCACTGCAATCCAGTTAAGTACGGATTCATCATCAAATTGTTTAGCCAACACCTTATGCATATCAGCCACTGATGCACCACTGACCGCTTCAGCCATTCTCTTAAGCGTACTGTAATCGCCGTCCTGTGGCGTAATTTTGTTAAAGCAGATATCAAGACGGTCGGTGCTATTCAAATCACCGCAATATTCCGCATCTTCCGGCTGATAAAACTCTCCCTTGGTATCCATATGATTTGCAGCAAGAAAGTTCGTACCCATCCACTCAATCGACAGATAGAGGCCAACGCGCTGCCCCTGATTAAAATTAACCCTGACAAAGTGAACTTCCGGCACTTTCATACCCAGTGCTGCCATCAACTTCCAGGCCATCCACTCGCGCATCATCGCCTTGTCCGACGCCATGGAACGCAGAGCAATCCTGCGCTGTCCATACCAGCGTCCACCCTCTTTATCGAGCTTGATAAGCAGGGATTTCTTGGCAAACACACGGGTCGAACTTCCCAGCACATTAGCTGTACCCAGCAATGTTTTATCAAGCGCATGCCCTTTGGTTTTCATTTCAATATCAAAAGTCGAGCGGTCATAGATTTCTTTTCTGAAGATAGACTCAAGATCATCGCGATCCATATTGATGTAAAACTCTTCGATCGGAATCCGATACAGGGCCTGCTCAAGTGCGGCATAAGAGAAGTTGAATGCCTCGCCATGGGAAACCCTGTTTCTATACTGATCCACATTATGCTTACCTATCATGTGCTCGCCACTGACAGCTTGCCCTGCAGGCACGACTGCTCTCAATAGATCAGTTTTAATCCATCCAACTGGCTTGCCATCAACCTGAGGGTTCACACGTGCCCAACCATTCTGGCGCTGCAATAGTGAAACCTGATCACCCTTGGCAACCCAGCTATTCATTTCCGCCTCTTGTCTGGATTCGGTACGTAACGTGGAGGTTTTCACCACTTCATATAGCTCACCATGGCCTGCTTCCACTCTTCCAACAGGAAGCGGGTCTGCTGTGGCAACTACCGGTGTCGCTTCCACAGGAATCAGTGCACTGCTCAACACCCAGCCAACCTTGTTGCTAAGCGTCATACTGACCCGACTCCAATCACCCTTGCGTGCTATCTCGGATGTAGACTCATTACGTGCCCCCCAGGCCACCACATCATATTTCTTACCCGGACCTGCCCTTAAATTACTGGTCTGTTTAAAGAAATACAGTTGATCCGTCTTTCGATCACCCTGAACAGGATTAAGCTTTACTGCTTCGACTGGGGAATCAGATATGGCACTCACAACTACTGATGGAGCTGCCGATGCAGCCGCTATCACCGTTGTGGCTGGTAATGTCTGGACTGTTGCTGCGGCTTGCACACCGGCTTTTACCAATTGTATCGAACTCTTAAATACCCAGCCTATACGTTTACTCTGTTGCATCCGTACCCTGAGCCAATCACCATTATTACCAAGCTCCGTCGCATAGGAGTCAGTACCTGCCCAGGTAACCACATCATATTTTGCATCAGGGCCTGCACGAAGGTTCGCCTTTCGGGTAAATTGCAGGAGGTTTCCTTCTTGAGCCTCATGGACTGGAAGCGCCCTGCTCTGTTGCTGCACAGGCATCACTTCAGGTGCAGACTCGTCCGCACGAATCTCAACTGTTTTTATCGGATATGCTGCGGGAGCACTCGCCGTGGTCGTTGCTGGACGTGTATGTTCCAGGGCTATGGAACCCTTATGCACCCAACCTATACGCCCGCTCTCCTGCATCTGAATCCTGCGCCAATCACCTTTTGCATCCATCGTAGTAGCATATACATTGACCGCCGCCCAACTCACCACATCATATTTTGCACCTGGCCCCGCACGCAAACTAGATTTTCGGGTAAAGCGTATAAGCTTCCCTTCTCTAGGCACAGGGCCTGGAAGCACACTTTCCGGCTTCTCTACAGCCAGCAGAGATGGTTCTGAAACGGCCTTGCCAGCGTCAACCGGCTTTACCGGCACGGGATCTATCTTGGTTTTCTTGATCGGAACTTCAACAGCCGTGGAAAGTGCAGCATCCTCCCGGACTCTCTTGGTCGCCACAGACGAGGCTTCAACCCATCCAACGCGCTCACTCTTCAGCATGCGAACCTTTAGCCAATCACCCTTCTGCTCCAGTACAACTATACCTGCCCCGTTTCCACCCCAGCCCAACACATCATAAAGTGAACCTGGCCCGGTACGAATCGTCGTGGTTTTATTAAGCTGTTGCCCTGCACCAATTGTGAAACTTTGTGCAGGATTTGTATCCAACGATTGAGAAGAGTCATCCGGCAATAGCGTGTCAAAAAGCACAAGATCATTTTGTTTTCCTACAGCTTTCTGTTCCGCAGCTTTTGCCGCTGCAACCCTCTGCTCTTCAGCTTTGATCTGTGCAGCTTTCAGTTCCGCAGCTTTTGCCTCTGCAACCCTCTGCTCTTCAGCTTTAATCTGTGCAGCCTTCAGTTCCGCGGTTTTTGCCTCTGCAACCCTCTGCTCTTCAGCTTTGATCTGTGCGGCTTTCAGTTCCGCAGCTTTTGCCGCTGCAACCCTCTGCTCTTCAGCTTTAATCTGTGCAGCTTTCAGTTCCGCGGTTTTTGCCTCTGCAACCCTCTGCTCTTCAGCTTTAATCTGTGCAGCCTTCAGTTCCGCGGTTTTTGCCTCTGCAACCCTCTGCTCTTCAGCTTTGATCTGTGCAGCCTTCTGTTCCGCAGCTTTCGCCGCGGTGGCTTCCTGATCAAGGACACCATAACCATTCAATTCAAAAACCTCGGTTACACTGCCCGCCCCGGACAGGCGTGCCGGCGTATCTATCGCTGCAGCCTCCACCTTGGCACTTTTTTCTACTTCCACTGCTTGCACAGGCATATCAACTGCTTTATCTACCGCATGCTGTTCAATAAGTTGAATAGGCTGTTGAGCCAAACCATTCAATTCAAAAGCTTCTGACACGCTACTCGTTTTTTCCACAACCGGAGTGCCAGCAGATACTACTACATGTTTACCAGTATCTATTGGCTCAGCCTGCTTCACCACACCGTAATCATTCAATTCAAAGAGTTCATTCACTGCCGCTGAACCACTCGTATGATGTTTAGCTGTGGATTCAGCTACGATGATTTCACGCGCTTGCCTTGAGCCCTCTGCTTTCGATACCTTTTTGAGCGACGGACTATAAACCCACCCTGATTCACCACTATTCAGGCGAACTTTTGTCCAGTCACCTTTTCTTGCCAATTCAGTCGCTTTATCCCCGGATTCAGCGGTAGCCACCGCTTCATAAGAGCTGTCTGGTCCTTTGCGAAGATTTGAGGTATCCAATAACTGATGAATATCACCCTCTGCTGCAAACAACCAGGCGCTGGCAGTCACTGTCGAAATAGACAGCAATAGCAAACGAGAAAAAAGCCTTTTTCTTACCGGCATAATTTAGTCTCTCCACCTGTAACTGACACCTAGACCGGTGAACCAGGAGATCGGTGAATTACGCCCAAAAAAGGCTCTGCCAATACGCAGGTTAGTATTCCAACCATTGCCAAAGGAGTGACTATAACTGAGCTGAATCGATGTCTGATCTGAACTCGTAATACTCGTCTGCACTTGATTAATGAAAATCTGTCTCTGTATACCACCACGAGAAAAACCGAAATTATTAATGATGCGCAGATCAAGATAATCACCTGTGGTCTCAAAGTCTGAACCGGTAAATGCATACTGAATCGCTGCATATGACCGCAAACTATTGCCCTTACCGCTAAAGTAGTACGTGAACTTTGAACCTGCTTTCCATCCCCATTTCTTTGAACTTACACCCCAACTACGATATGGAAATTTATCTTTGGGATGCGATGCAAACAACACTCCCAAGCCTGCACCAAGTGCGCCCTTGCCCAAAGCTGATGGGCTGGCGTTATCGTAACCTGTCGGGATAATTACAAACGCTTCCCATGCTGAGCTATCAAGATAATTGCCACCAAAACGGGTACGTACTCCCAATTCCACATCACCCAAGCCTGAAGCAGAACCTGAAACTGCGACACCGCCACCAGGGAGATTATTCTGCCCGCATCGGCGATGGCCCAGGCTCGCATTGGCATAAACGGTGTGATAATAGGACCATCCATATTCATAACCAAGTGTCAGCCCGGTATTTCTGGCCTTGCAAACATTAGTAATCACATTTCTATTCACATCCCAGTGCTTATTGGCAGCATCAAAATTCAGATCTGCAGAAACAAGCTGTTCTCCCTGATCAAGCATGCCAACACCGGCATTGGTATTCACTGACACTGTAAACAATGACACAAACAGTGCTGCTGGTGCAATCAACTGTTTCATCTTTCGCCCCTTCACTAAACTCATATCACTCCCATCCCCTTATGATTTCCAATAGCGCCTGACAATATATTCTGCTGGTTTGTTCTGCGGCGTATAATCCGTGTCATTGATACCACCGGCCTTGATATCGCTGAACCACGCCCAGATAAACAGAGCATTGATCCATGGCTGATCCAGTGCCTTTAACCATAGATCCAGCGCATCGCGCTGCAGAGTCAAATCGACCTTTGCCTGTTTTAGGGTATGCCACTCCCAAGGTTTCTCAAAGGCTCCGGCTGCTGATGGCATTCCAATCTCCATCACCCAAAGCGGACGTTCAATTTTCTCAGCAACTTCTCTGAGCTCTTCTACTGCCTGCTCAATATGAACCTGCATATCCTCTTTATCCCCTGAGCTTCCTAGTGAAGGATAGAGTGTTAATGATGCAGCATCCAGATCCTTCCAATACTTAAAAGCCTTCAACCCTTCAGTATTGTGCGCCGCATAGGTTAACTGAACGGGTCTTGGAAGAATCTCCCGGACCTGTGCAATCAGTGCTGGCCAGTCCACATGCAAAGATGCCCGAGCAAGCTCCGTCCCCACCACAAAACCATCCACATCGTGCTTGGCAGCAAATCTTGCACATGCAACAATCTGCTTTGAATAGCTATCGAACCAGCTCTGCCAGCCTACAGGGTCAGCATGCTTGATAGCTCCGGCCCAGGAACCGGGGATTAGGATCTGAGGTTTGATAATAACCTTCAGACCCACATCGTGTGCATAACCAATCGCAGCCGCCAACTGCTTCTCGGTTACGGCATCCGACTTTCGTATTTCCACTGCATCAGCAGCGTCCTGCTCAAGAAAAGGAATAAAAACAACAGCATTGGATCCCATCACTGCAAGCTTATTCACCGATCTGCGTGCCACAGGGTTGTCCCATGCAGTATTCTTGTGCTGCAGTGCGTTGAAACCGCGCATCATCTGGTCATTCTGCAAACCATCACTGCTGCAGCCGACTACAAGTGCTGACACCATCATGATCACAAGGAAAAAAATCGACCTACGCATTAACCTTCCTGTAAACCCGCCACCCCAACTGATCATAAACAAGGCGGAAGCCTGTCATGCCATGATCGTACAGATTCGGGTAACGGATATTCACCCAATCCCGCCTGCCAGACACAGTATCCGGTTGCGGTACAGCAATCTGCCGAACATTCGGGTTTCTTTCGCGCATCACAGATTTAAAATCCTGTGAAAAGGATAAGACCAGACCTTCAGCATCGCCTCTTGCAGCGATGACTCGATATGCACTTCGCTCGTACATCAGTGTCGGCTGCCTGTGTGCCTTTAACCACAAACCAACCTGCAGATCACCATCACCTTTGGCATTAGCAACATTCTTGCCCGAAAGTGCCTGCACCCACTGCTTCATTTGCGGGTTCGCAGTTTCGATAAAGAGCCACCAGCCACCGACCACGCTGATTAACATAAACACTACCAGAAACACATATTCTCGGCGTGACTGCATTTTCACATAGGTAAGCTCTGCCATCAAACCGGCACTGACCAGAGTCAGAATTTCAAACGGATGTGTCAGATAGTACTGACTTGTTGCAATGCCTATAGCAATCAAGGGGTGCAGAAGCAGCACGAACGATGCGCGGAAACGGCTGTTCTGATTGATCGTATCAAACAACAAGTACAGGGATACAGGATAGGCAATCAGCAGATAACCGGTTGCAGCCAGCAGTGGCTTGAAAAACTGACCACCATTATCAAGCAACCACGGGTACTCCTTGGCATGCATCATGCCACCAAGGAACATAGAGTCAGCATGCTCAATAAAATGCATAAATGAACCTTCAAAAATCCAGTTCAAGTAGGCCCATGTTGCAACAGCAAAAGCAAAGGGAGTACCCACAATCAGATACAGACTCATGGGTGACACCATGATCGTACGTCTCGGTGCAATCACCACCAGCAATGGAATCAGCGCCACGAAAATATATACAGCAGAACCATCGATAAAGAAAAAGAAAACGAATGTAACAGCCAGAGAGATATAGGAGTGAATATCATGGTCAGAGATGATGTGTTGAGATGCCCGGTAAAGCAGATAAAAAGCCACCATGCTCAAAGCAATATGCGAACCCGATGTTGCAGCCCATAAAAATCCCGGATGCGCTACCATCAGAACACCAAGCACAGCCAATCTTGTCTGACTCAACTCCACCTCTTTAAGGTGGTGTCCCCAGAGAAAGAGAAGAAATGCCGTAGCAATCAGCGATAGCAGATAGGGTGCAGCCCCGCTTTCCAGCCCGGGTATATAATAAAATGGAACCAACAGATAAAGTGGCAGATGAGGCACAAGGAATGTGAAGTTCTCAATCAACATATCCTTGGCACCAAGTGCTGCAATCACCGTGGACCACCGCTCTGTAGCACTTTCAGACATGAATCCATTGGCAAGCAACCAGACCGTAATCACGGTCATAATCAGCACCAATAGTGACAGAAACCCTTTCCCTTCAAATCCTGAGCGCCTGACCATCTCAATCACTGGCTGGTACCCTGACTGCTCACAGGCTTGCCTGCTTCTATTTCATGCGTCACCTTAAACGTTGTCAGACCATGATGGGTTTTTTCCCAATAGAACGGATTATGAATCAGCTGCCACAAGCCCTTGTAACCCGCCCATGACTGCAACATCCAGTATAATGGCACTGTCAATGACCATGGAATCAGAGAGAAGTATCTACGTTTGAAACCACTGAGCATAAACAAATAAATCAGAAATCCGTTGGCAATCAAGAGGTTAAATAGCGTGATATATAATACAAATGGCGGAAAATAATCATTAAATGCTGGCGTAGAGGTAAACAACCAGATGATATACATGAGAAACAGAAGCGGTGTGATCAAGGCGCTGAGAATGGTGCCGCCAATAAAAAACTGAAAACCCCAAAACCCGACATGGCCCAGCTTTCCATAAAGCTGTAAGGGTCGACGCATATGTACCAGATAGCTCTGCATATAGCCTTTCAACCAGCGAGAGCGCTGCCTGATCCAGTTTGGGATTGAATTGTTAGCCTCTTCAAACGTCGTTGAATTCACCACACCCACGCGATAGCCCGCCTGGGTCAAGCGCACGCCCAGATCACAATCTTCTGTGACATTGTACGGATCCCAACCTTCCATCTCTCGCAGTATCGGCATTTTAAAGTGATTTGATGTACCCCCCAGCGGAATAGGAATGCGAAGTGCATCCAGAGCAGGCAAATAAAAATCAAACCAGAGGCTGTATTCCATGGTAAACATGCGCGTCAACCAGTTTTCTGACACATTGAAATAGTTCAGCCTTGCCTGAATCACAGCTGTATTCTCAGGAGCCTTCTGGAATGCAATCACGGCCTTTTTCAACTGATCCGGCTCTGGTGCATCCTCCCCGTCATAAATGGTCGCCAGCTCTCCTCGACAGAAATGCAATGCGTAGTTACACGCTTTCGGCTTGGTTTTAGGTAAAGAATCGGGCACCCGGATAATCTCGAATATCCCCTCTAGCCCCAACTCCTTCGCCTTATCAATGGTTTCATCATCATCATTCTCAAGGATCAGCTTGATATCAAGCTTGGATAACGGGTAATCCATTGAGCGCAAGGCCTGGGCAATATGTGGCAAGGTTGCTGCCTCGTGGTACATAGGTAACAGAATTGAATATACGGGCAGGCTTCTCTCATCAATCGCCAACACCTCTTCATCGGTCACGAGGTTATCAAAATGCTTATCCCCACCCACCCATGTCAGCAACATGCGCAAGCCAAAATTCAACAACAAAAACACGGAGATAATTAAATTGAGCAACACCAGTGAATTTACCGGCCAGAGAGTCACAGCAACCACAGCGATTGTCATCCAGACAAACAGGAATATCAGCTGGCGATCAGTAAACACTTCGGAGGCGGAAAATTCCGGTTTACTATTAGCTAATTCATGTACAGCTTTTTCAGTATAAAACTGGTTTCCGATATCCTGAAGCATCCAGATAATGTCAAACTTGGCTGTAATAACAAAGTCAAACGGCTCACCAACAATTTCATCGACCAATTGCAGCAATTGAGGGTTAACATCCACGACTGCAACCTTCAACAGGCCGCCCTCCCTGCGCCATGGTACAAACAGGTTTTCCGAGTAGGTCGACAGACTGTCCCGATCCAGCAATGATTCATCAAGGCGATCGTTTAGAAGGTCGACATGAGGCTTTTCAAAATGCTCAGCCAGCGTCTGCCCAAGCATAAACGGCTTCACCCAACCTTTAGATTGAATGATATCTCCCAGCCTGGTTCCCCAATGCCTCTGGGTCTCTATTGCCTCTTGCAGCTGCTCTTCATCAATCAGCCCCTTTGCAAGCAGCAGATCACCAATACGGCCTTTGCGAAAGTGATCGGTTAAAGCATCGTAAAAATCGACAGTGCTTACCCAGCGTCGGGCCAGGATAATATCACCCAGCCTTCCACCTTCTGTTTTCTGAATTTCGAGCGCCTGCTCCAACTGGTCGTTGCTGATGAGCCCACGGCTCATCAGCAACTCACCAATTCGAGGTTTAGCCACCCCTTCGGATTGGCTCATATCCGCAACTACCTTTTCTCATCAAGATGATCCAGAGAATCGCCCGGATGGATGGTATGATCCTCGTGCATATTCGCTGCAGCGTCACCCTGCATGCGTTCTTCTTCAGCCTGATAGATTGCATCGTCATCTTCACGAGCAAGCTTATTAGCCCTGGACATGCGGTAGAGATAGACGATTACCATCGTCAGCAAGAACCAGAGCAGCACCATCAACCAGAAACGGTATTTACCCAGCACATCAAACCAGTCTTCAACATCAGGATAATATACCTGAGCCAGAGAAGGCTCCTGACTGTTCAATGTTTTAATCACTCCGAGCGAATCAATAAAGGCAACGTCATCCTCGGTCAATTCAAGGCGTTCTGTAACAGCCAGATCAAAATCATCCGATGGGCTCACCCACAAACCGTAAGCCAATGGTGCTTTTACGATCTCGGCAACGGTTATACCTGACAGGTTGCTGACATCGAAATAGGACTCTCCATTTGGCGACAGGATCTTGACTCTCCCCTTATCAAAACGAACAGGAGCCTGGATCTCATCACCCAAAGCGAACTGTCCCACAGCCACAAATGGGTTTGCAGGTTGCAGCGGAAAATCAGCATCGGAAAAATAGAGTCGCGAATTGTCGATCAGCAACGGAAAGTCAGCTGCCAGTCGCGCCAGAAGGTGCAGTGCACGTTCAGGCTTGACCAGGTAACCATTTTCCAGATAGGTATCAAACCCTTGGGAAAAGTAATTAGCCATATCAGAGAACTTGGCTGGTGCTGCATCCTCGGTCTTTTTCACGACCAGGGCGCTGTCCGGTGTGATCTGAACATAGTCATGCGGCATCACGCCACGGCAATCACCCTGCTCCACATCATGCTGTACCACGACACGTATATCATTGTATTGTTTCTGATATTCCAACGGCAAAGCAACTGTAAAGTTTTGTACCAAGCCGGTATTTTCCAGGCGTGAAGATTTCACCATAACATCATTAAGGAACACATACATCTCATAGGTAGGGTCCTGTTCCCAGCGCACCGGAGCAATCACATTCAAACTCAGGAAGTCCGGACTGGTTCCTACCGGCAAAGAGAATGGAGGAATCACCATCTGCCAGCTTGTTTCACGGGTGATATATTTAACATCTGCATCAAGTCCGAGCTTGGTCAAAGGTATAGAGTAATAACCGGCATCACCCTCCTGCCCCAACAAACCCAGCTTGATACGCAAGTCGTCAGGCCTGTAAACGCGGTAATCCTTGCCCGCACTGAGCAGCCTCCATTCATCACTCAACAGATACATCGGCTGCACATCATACGGATCGGTTACCACAATAGCTGAACGGTTCTGCAAGCTGATCAATGAAAGGTTACTGATGTGATCCAGAGAGCGGCCCATGCTAACCACATCGCTACCCTTCTTACCTACAGTCAACCGCCTCTCATCAATAAGTTTTTCAAGCTCAACCTTTGGTGCAATAACGATATCGCCTATCTCAGGTAGACGTTTAATCGAAACCTCTTTTCCATCTTCGATCAGCAGGGCCATCAGCCCCAAGGCTGAAGCAAACTGCTCTTTCGTAAGAGCGCCTTCAGAAAGTGTAATCGAGACTTCCTGTGGCAACATACGCCAGGCATCACGAATCGAGCGCTCAACAGACTGATAAGCAATCGTCAAAGAGGATTCCGGTAGCAGATGCAGGAAAGCGCCATTGATGCGGTCATCAAAACAACGGTCCTCGGTCACCAATAGCGTACTGCGAACCTCAACTTTCACATGCTTCCCACGAAATGCAGATGCTGGCAGCAGTATATCCAGTTCATGCATAGCACCATCTGCAGACAGCCCCACCTGCTTGTAGGGGACACCATTCACAGAAACACGAACATTGGCATTTTTGTGAATGTCAGGGGACGCGCGATAGAGCAATCTGAATTTACCATTTACAATCCGGGTATCCAGCGGAGAATCAAAAAAGAAGGTGTGAAGATGTGTACCGGCAGTCCCCTCAAACATGATGCCATTCTTAAAACCTAAACCCTGGAAGGATACTGCTCGCGAAGTCGTAACAATATCAGCCTCTTTATTGGCTCTTTTTTTCAGCTTCGTTTTTTTCTTTGATACCATCAGTGGCCTTGAAACCTTTTTAGGCAACCGCTTGGCTGAAGCAGTCTGAACCTGCGATGAACGAATCCAGCCCTGAACACCCGTCTTTTTCACGGCCACAAAGACCCACGAGCCTTGACGCTCCATTTCCACCATCTGCGCACGAGCATTTAAACTGAGCAAGCGGGATGCTGTTGATGAAGGCCCTGCATATAGAGAGGCCTTTGTTGCTGACACTTCCAGACGGTCACCTATTGCAGCCAACGAGGCCGATACGCCAATGGCCATCATCGCAACCGATGCAAAAAAGATCGCCATCAGTTTTTTAGTCCACAACAAACAAGAATTCATTTACTCACCCCAATTCATTCTACTCTGGTTCACCCTGCCAGCAGCAGAATGCAAAAGAAAAACCCCTCGCACAGTAGCCAATTAATTTTCATTAATCAATGGCAAGACAGGGCATCAAATAACAGGATAATCGACAGGGAGAATAGAAGAAGGGGTTATTTCAGAACAATCAAGTTGGCAGCCAGAAAAGGACTCGTACGCCAATATCGCACAACTCAAACAATCAATCGGGGAATCTTTCTGCGATTACAGCATCTAAACCCTGACCATGATATGATATACAGAACAAAAAAAGGGCCGGTTATAAAAACCGACCCTTCTTATTATATATGGCTCCCCGAGCAGGACTCGAACCTGCGACATATGGATTAACAGTCCACCGTTCTACCAACTGAACTATCGGGGATCAAAAGTGCGCGAACCGTACGGAGCAGGAGCATCCATGTCAATATGTGCAAAGGCACTTTTTTTCCATGCTCCAGATTGAGTACCATACAAGCAATTATTCGCCATAGCGCGAACTGTTGCGTCAAGACTCTATTGTTGCCAATATGCATGGTTGTATGATCACAGACACACATTGGGCGGAGAGGATTATCCATTGAATTTTGCTACACTATGGAAATCAGGCTGGTTTATCGGCGCCCTTATCTCAGCCCTGTTTCTGGGTATGTATACAAGTGATTTTAACCCCGTACGCAGCCTGGAGTTAAAAAACTATGATCTGGCTGTCCAGAGCAACATTCACCCCTCCAGCGGCGATATCATACTGCTTAATATTGAACCCCAAGCTGACACCAGCTCAGAGCGACAAACAACCAAGGCTATTACTATACTTTCCAATGCCGGGGCTCGCGCCATAGCATTGGACCTTCTATTCTCCAAATCTGAAACATCTGACCCCGAATACAGACAGCTACTACAAACCATACAGCACTCCGGCAACACCTTGATGCCAATATTTTTCAAAACCAATGATAACAGCATCACCAGCAAGACCCCCCTACCCAGCCACATCAAGCACGCCACGATCAAACAGGTCAACTGGGATGGAACACGACCCACTGCTGCCAACAATCTCTACTACCCTGATAAAGGGCTTGCAGAAGCCTCAGCAGGACTGGGGCAACTGAGCCTGCTTGCTGATAGTGATGGTGTTGTAAGAAGCGAACCACTCGTTATCGAATATTTCGGACAGCTCATCCCTTCCATGGCACTGGTTCTGGCCGCAAAAGTGCAACATATCCCGTTAAATGATATCCGCATTAACATAGGCATAGATATTGAGCTTGGTTCAGCCAACATTATCACTGACCCAAAAATACACCTGTATCCCTCATTCTATAGTGATGGCACTGCTACAAACTTCCCGGCTTACTCCATCAAAGACCTGCTAAACGGAAAGCTTTCAAAAAAGCATTTCAACAACAAAATCATACTCATCAACCATGGTGCTGGATCAGGCCTCGTCTCCACACCTCTGGGGATCAACATCTCACGCAGTGAATTTACCGGCCATGTACTTGAAAGCATCCTTAACAAAGAGTTCGTCCAGCGACCAGACTGGGCAGCCCCACTCGAACTGGCCCTCCTGCTCCTGATTGCCCTCTACCTTATATTCCTTCTGCCCAAAATCAGCACAAAAGCCTCCCTGCTGATATCCGGGTTACTGCTGTCCCTGCTGCTGCCTGCAGGGTTCATGCTGCTAACCAGCCAACTGCTATGGATTCAAACCCTCACTGCCGCACTATTGCTGGGCTGTGGTCATATCGCATTCGCACTAAAGTGTTATTTGACGGTCAAGGAGCGCAAACAGAATATTACAGTCGATCCGGTTAAGACCAACAAGATGCTGGGCCTGGCGTTCCAGAGCCAGGGCATGCTGGAAAAGGCATTTGATAAATTCATCACCTGTCCAATCGACAACGACATGCTGAACATACTTTATGATCTGGCACTGGCCTTTGAACGCAAAAGACAATATGCCGAAGCCATCAGCCTCTATCAACACATGGCCAGGCACAACTCCGACTATAAAGACATTCAAACCCGTCTGATCAGTGCAAAAAGTGCAATAGAAACGATCTCCGATAATGATACTACTGTCGGCCTCTCTGCCGCCCTGCAGTCTGGTGACAGCATCCCGACTCTGGGCCGCTACGAAATCATCTCCGAGCTTGGTAAAGGAGCCATGGGTACGGTTTACCTGGGTAAAGACCCGAAAATAAACCGTCAGGTTGCTATTAAAACCATGGCTTTATCACAGGAGTTTGAGCCAGATGAACTGGAAGAGGTAAAAAATCGTTTTTTCCACGAAGCTGAAATTGCAGGCATGCTCAACCATCCCAATATCGTCACCATCTTCGATGCTGGAGACGAGCATGATTTGGCTTATATCGCCATGGAATACCTCAATGGCATAGATCTGGTTCCCTACACCCAAAAAGGCAAACTACTCACCCTGCCTACAGTACTGAAGATCACTGCTAAAGTTGCCGAAGCCTTGCAATATGCCCATGACAACGGGGTCATACATCGGGACATTAAACCTGCAAATATCATGATACTGAAAAACAAAACCGTGAAGGTGACTGATTTCGGGATCGCACACATTACTGAATCCAGTAAAACCAAAGCCGGAGTCGTTCTGGGTACACCATCGTATATGTCTCCCGAACAACTCTCCGGCAAAAAGCTTGATGGCCGCACCGATCTATTCTCTCTCGGCGTCATGCTCTACGAGATGGTCTGTGGTGTACGTCCTTTCCGCGGCGAATCAATTTCAAAGCTGATGTATAAAATCGCCAAGGAACCACATGCAAGCCCACTAAAGCATAACCCTGACCTGCCAGCCAGTGTAGTCATGCTTATCGACCAACTGCTGGCCAAAAAGGTAGATCTGCGAATTGCCTCAGGCAGCGAAGCACTGGAAAGGATTCAGCAGTGCATTAAGGAGCTCAATAGCCAGGAGGGCGAAATATGAAGGAACTGCAAATGCACGCCATGACTGATGTCGGCAAAAGACGCCAGCACAATGAAGATCATGTTGGCATCGCTCCAGCCCATGGTATTGCTGTACTGGCCGATGGTATGGGTGGCTACAATGCCGGCGAAGTCGCCAGCAGCATGGCCGTAGATATCATCATCGCGGCATTAAAAGAACAAATCCTGAAAATACCCACAGCCCGGATTAACGAACATACAGGTTTCACCGAAGAGTCCATACTTGCTCGCGATGCTATCCTGCTTGCTAACGACTCTATCTTTCAAATGGCCAGCTCCAGGAGTGAATGTGCAGGCATGGGCACCACTGTTCTGGCTGCACTGTTTTATGGCGACCGCCTGACGGCCGCCCATGTCGGCGACTCCCGTATGTATCGGTTGCGTGATGGAGAGCTATCTCATGTCACCGAAGATCACTCCCTGATTCACGAACAAGTCCAGCGAGGACTGGTAACTGCTGAAGATGCACGCAACTCTCGTATCAAAAACCTTGTAACCCGTGCACTTGGTGTAAATAGCGGCGTGGGTGCGGACATTGTCGAAGACATTGTTATTGACGGTGATATATACCTGATGTGCTCTGACGGACTGACCGATGTCGTCTCCGATGAGATGATTCGCAGCACACTCTTAAAACACCAACATGACCTTCCAGCCACTGGCAAGCGTTTGATCCAACTGGCCAACGATGCCGGCGGCCCGGATAATATCTCCGTCATTCTAATCAAGGCGCCAAAACCCAGAACCAGCCTTTTCTCGCGTCTGTTAGGCAGATAATCATCACCCCCACACGATCACCATAGCAGTGGATCACCTTTAGCGCCCGGATGAAAATACAGAGATCGAAAAGAGTCAGACTGCAAACGATGTCACGTTGATAAAAAGAGCCTGATATTACAATTTGGATTATTCAGGTGCCTCTTGTCTGTCTCTGAGAAACTTCTTCGCCATGTTTTTCCCGGTAACACTCCCGGCAACCAAATATAGCAGCGTTAACACCCAGATTGCGCTCTGCTTCTGCCTGCGCAGCAGATTAATCTTTAGATTCAGGGCTCCCTTCTCCCAACCTATCTGAAAAGGTTCTGGGCACACTTCCATTGAGCGCCTGATGTAGTGCATCGGTTTCCAGAATACATAAGACCAACACCACAACCATCGTCGGTAATATCCCCAAGCCTCCGGCCAGAGCCATAGCCTGCTCCTTCATGACTCCTCCGTAACTATAAGCAAGCCATGCCGTTACCCCGGCTGCAAACAGGACTGCATAAGTGATCAAAAACACCTTGGTGCGCTTCAAGGCCAGGGCCCAGTGGGAACGCACAAATTCGGATTCTGATTTAACCTTGGCCGGAGCCATGATCAGAATATAGGAAAAGATCGCCAACGACAGGGCGACAGGAACCGCTGTCACTTCAAGGTAGGAGGAGTTACTCAGAGCAATCAGTATCAGCAACACATGATTACCTATCAGATTAAACAGAAAAATCTGATGTGGGAATTGCCCGTCCTTCAACTCATCTTGACTGAATTCCGACTGATCAACCATCATCACCTTCGATATTAAACCCAGAACCTGCATTCCAGGTCAGTAGATTTCTGAAAACCGTAACAATGACACCTGACTTTATGGGCGAGCACTAACATTAAACAACCGTTCATACTCTTCCAGTGCATAGCGATCAGTCATACCTGCAATATAATCGGCAATCACTCTTGCCTGACGATGATCAGTCAAACCACCGTTTCTTCTGAATTCTTCCATTTCATTCTGCTGATTCTCCGGCAACATGGAAGGACTCTGTATATATACCTCAAAAATTTCTCGAATGACCCGCTCAGCCTTGTTGGCCATACGTGCTACTCGATAGTGGCGATACATGTTCTTATAGAGAAACTTCTTCATCTCACCGTTCATTTTACGGGCATGCCTGGAGAATCCAACCAATGGAGAGGATGCCGCACGCACATCCTCAAAGCTCTTCACCTGCATCTCATCAATGCGAGTGAGGGTCTCTTCAATCACATCAACAATAAGAAAGTTGATCATATTCCGAACCGTTTCATTCACCTTCATGCGTTCACTGACATCCGGAAAAATTTTTTCCACTTCAGCGTAGTGGCTGCCAAATAGCTCCAGCCCCTTCAGTTCTTCAATACTGAGCATACCAGCCCGGTAGCCATCATCAATATCGTGATTATTATAAGCAATCTCATCAGCCAGATTACCAATCTGGGATTCCAGAGCAGGCTGCTCATGAAGGTTAAAATGCGCCAGATCCCTGTTCTTCGGCGTATCATAGGTCGAATGATGTTTTACAATACCTTCACGCGTTTCATAACTCAGGTTCAGGCCCGGAAATGCAGCATATTTGTGCTCAAGTTCTTCAACGATACGTAACGATTGTCGATTATGCTCAAACCCGCCATATGGATTCATGACATCATCAAGTGCATCCTGACCAGAATGGCCGAATGGCGTATGACCAAGATCATGAGCAAGCGCCACAGCTTCAGCCAGATCCTCATGCAGATGCATCGAACGGCAGATCGAACGGGCAATCTGAGCCACCTCAATCGAATGCGTCAAGCGCGTGCGATAATGATCCCCTTCATGGTTAACGAACACCTGGGTCTTATACTCCAACCTGCGAAATGCAGTGGAGTGAATAATGCGATCCCTGTCCCGCTGGAACGGATTGCGATGGGGTGATTCCGGTTCATGATGAACACGACCACGAGAATAGCCTGTGCGGCAGGCATAGCTTGCCAGTATGGACTCGTATGTTCTTTCACTCATGAAGAAGCAACTTCCCTCATCATAGCCAGCGCCTCAAGAGCAGCATCACGCGGATCGGGGGCATGTAAAATGGGACGTCCGACTACCAGATAGTCTGAACCAGCGACAATCGCTGATGCAGGATCAGCCACCCGTTTCTGGTCCTGCGAATCCTGTCCACCCCAGCGAATACCCGGGGTTACTGTGATAAAATCCGAACCGCACTCCTGCTTGATGGCAGCCGCCTCAAACACACTGCAGACCACGCCATGCAGTCCTGCCTCACGCGCGAGCCTTGCACGTTCAAGAGCAACCACCCTCGCCTGCTCTTTAGGCATAGGGTCACTGGTCAAGACGGTTACAGCAATCAACTTCATATCAGGAAACCCGGCAGCAGCCCTGGCCGCAGCACCAAGCATCTCTTCACCACCGCCAGCATGAACATTAATCATATCAACACCCAGGCCTCCAGCGCTCTCAACAGCCTGCGCCACAGTATTCGGAATATCATGAAATTTCAGGTCGAGGAATAGCTTGTGCGACCGATTCAACTCACGCACCAATTGTGGACCTTCTGCAACGAACAGCCGCAAGCCAACCTTGAGCCAACCGACAGAGTCCCCCAAAGTGTCACGCATACTCAATGCCGCATCGGCACCATCCACATCCAGTGCCACCATCAAACGATCTCGCATCAAACTTTCTCCTCTACTTTTGGATGCAGTGTTCCCCAGGAATGACATTGCGGGCATTGCCAGCGCACCTCAACCACTTCAACCCCGCACTGGTCACAGGTATAATTCTTTGCCGTTGTTCGCCACAGCTTGGCAAAACGCATATGTGCATCCGATTCATCACCAAGTGCCGCATTCAAACGCAGTGATTCACGCAGTGAATTGGGCACAAACGCCAACTCACGACACAGGCTAGCAGCTTCTTGTACCGAACGTTCACGGGCTACTGTTTCTATCCATGCCAGGGCAAGCTCAGCATCATGGCTGCTACTCCAGAATTCACGCAGTAAAGCGGCTGCCCGCTGGCTATAAAAATCGCCGTATGTAAGCAACATGGAAATAATCAATGGAAAATGCTCGCGTGAATACTCCCGCAAAGCAGAAATACCGGTCACCGCTTTCTCAAAGTCATTCTCACGCAGTGCAAGCTCAATCTCCACCATACGAGCCGGTGCACAGGACGGATCCAACTCCATAGCCTTTACAGCAAATCCGCGCGCACCCTCATCGTCGCCCTGACCATAACACTGCCTGGCCATCTCGGAAAAGAGGTACGCCCGATGAGAGCCATAAGACTCACGCCTCACTCGCTCCAGGCGCGATAACAACTCCTCCGCCACAAGCCACTCCGAACTCTGCTCCCGAATCCTCAGACTGGCTTCCAAAGCACCGGCATGATCTGACTGAATATCGAGTGCTTTTTGGTACTGATAGAGAGCCCTATCCAGCAGACCGCCGGTTTGAAAATCAATAGCCAAAGCAAGATGTGCCTGCAGATGCATCGTTTTAGGTAAATCCGGACGTGCCAGAAGATTCTGATGTATTCGCACCGCCCTGCCAATCTCCCCTTTAGTGCGGAACATTTCACCAAGAGCCATATATACATCAGCGGCCTCGGACTTTAAACGGGCAACCTGCACCATCTCCTGCAGGGCCCTGTCAGGTTCGTCAGATAACAGATAATTGATTCCGCGCAGCAGTGGAGATATCCGTTCATCCTCCTCCTGTTCAGCTTTATCTTCTTCCTGAATTGGACGCAGCACTAATGCAAGCAGTACTACCAGTGCAACAGCGGTAATTGCCAGCAATAGTGTATTCATACGTCGTCTTGCAGAGGAATATTGCGCAGGTTATCCACTTCCCGTTGCAGTCGTTCATTTTCATCCCGCAAACGCGATATTTCCATTTTGTGTTTACGACGGGAAAAACTCAATGACAATACACCACCGAAGAAACCAAACATAAATGCAATAAATACAGGGATATAAAGAGAGATTGATGTGCTACTGACGCCAAGAAAGTGAATCTGTACAGCAGTAAGATTGGCCAGAGCAAACATCGTTGCAAACGATGTCAGCACAACAACCAGTAACACGTTAATCCAGTTGATAGAATTCAGACCATGATGCATAAAAAAGGACCCTAAGCCGCGCTATCAACCCTTTCACGCAGATCTTTACCCGGTTTGAAATGAGGAACCACCTTAGCCGGAACCATCACCGACTCTCCGGTTTTTGGGTTACGACCAAGGCGTTCATTGCGTTCTTTAGTAGTAAAGCTGCCAAAGCCGCGCAGCTCCACATGACCACCGGAGGCCAAAGCGTCGCCGATAACCGAGAAGATTGTATTCACTACAACCTCGGCTTCACGTCGGGTAATACCCTCCTGCTTCTCTGCTATGATATCTACCAGTTCAGATTTTGTCATAACACTCTCCGGTTTAGCCTTCGGAATAGCTGATGACTCAGACCATCCCTGTTTAAGCCTCCCCTTGAATCAACAACAATCCAAAGGAAGGCTCAGGCTTATTTCTTGCTGCTAGTCGCACCAAGCATACGTTGTAATTCCAGCGCAAGTGCTGAAGGGGCTTCATCTCCAGCTATCTTCTGGGAATAGTTGCGTACTGCATCACGCTCTTCATCACGAAGCTGCTGACGAATCGACAAATTCACCTGCCTGCGTTTGCGGTTTACTTCGATGATTTTTGCTTCAACATCATCACCTACTTTTAGTTCACCGTCTTCACGTGGTACTTCACGCCGTGCCAGGAAAGCATGTACACCTTCTGCAATTTCAACAATCGCGCCACCCTGATTCAGCTCAATCACCTTACCGTTCGCACTGTCGCCTTTCTTGATATTGGACATGAAAAGTTCAAACGGATCACCGGAAAGCTGTTTGATTCCCAATGAAATGCGCTGTTTCTCGGCATCAACGCCAAGTACGACACACTCTACTTCCTGACCCTTGCTGAACTCGGCCAGTGCATCTGAACCTCTTTGATCCCAGGAGAGGTTTTCCATGTGAACCAAACCATCCATACCATCAGAGACAGGTACGAAGAACCCGAAATCAGTAACATTTTTGATCTTACCCGTGATATGGGAACCAATGGCATGGTCTGCCAGCCAGTTCTGCCAAGGGTTTTCACTCACAGCCTTCAAACTCAAACGAATACGGCGAGAATCAGCATCCACTTCCAGCACTGCAACATCAACCACATCGCCTTCAGACAATACGGATTCCGGTTTCACATCACTCTTGGTCCAGCTCAGTTCCGAACGGTGTATCATGCCTTCGATGCCCGGCTCAATCTCTACCACTGCACCAAAGTCCAGCAGACGGCGCACAGTACCTGTAAGGCGCATGCCCGGCTCGTAGGTCGCTGCCACATTTTCCCAAGGATCTGACTGCATCGCTTTCATCGATACCGAGACCTTGCCCGTTTCAGCATTCAACTTCACAACTTCCACCGTCACTGACTGACCAAGCGATAGCATCTCGGATGGATGTTTGATACGGCGCCATGAGATATCTGAAACATGCAGCAATGCATCCACACCACCGAGGTCAATAAACGCTCCGAAATCAGCCATGCGTTTCACTTCGCCGGAAAGTTTGTCGCCTATGGCTTTGTCAGCAAAGAACTTCGCACGCTCAATATCGCGCTCAGCAGACATAGGTTTCTTGCGTGAAACGACAACATTTTCAGGTCTACGGCGTGCTTCCAGAACCATCAACTTACAAGGTTTCCCAATCAATTGATCAGCACTGACATGCATATCGGTATCAGCTTCAGAACGCGGCATAAAGGCATTCAGGCCGGAAAGGTTCACACGGAAACCACCTTTCACTTCAGCTGTAACAACGCCTTCAACAATTTCGCCACTTTCAGCCGCAGTTTCGATCGCAGCCCATGCTTCGCGTTGTTTGGCTGCCAGTACGGAGAGCACTATACCAGTGCCACCACCAACCGACTGTACCTGCGCATAGACTTCTACACCGACTACAGGTAAATCAATACCTGCCTGAGTAAATTCAGCAACGGGAACAGTGCCTTCGCCTTTAACACCCACATCCAGTGTCACTACATCTGCATTGACACTAACTACCATGCATTTAATCATTTCACCGCGCTTCACTATTGGCTCTTCTTTCAGTGAAGCCTCAAACATCTGTTTGAATGATTCCTCTTCTGCTACTTCCTGTGTGTCCTGCACTACTTCCAGTTCTTTGGCCTTGGCTTCGCTCATGATTCTTCCGTCCTAGTTCAATTCTAACGAATTGTTATTCAGTATGTGTATCCGATCCAGACTCAGATTGCTGTTATCAGCCTGCGTCGTTCAAGCACGCCCAATATACGGTCGACCACATCATCCACACGCATCGTGGTGGAATCAATGGTAATCGCATCTTCTGCCTGTCGGAGCGGTGCATGCTGACGTTCCTGATCGCGTTGGTCACGCATTTTCAGCTCTACCACCACAGCCTCCAGACTACTCCCGCCCTCATCTTTTAATTGTGTCCAACGCCTGCGCGCCCGTTCACGTACAGATGCAGTAAGAAAAAACTTTGCCGAAGCATCGGGTAAAACCACAGTCCCTATATCGCGTCCATCCATAATGCATCCAGCCACAGCCAGCTGCCGCTGTAGTCCCAGAAGCTTCTCACGCACCACAGACTGTGATGCCACTTTTGATGCGGCCTCACCAACCTGCTCACTACGCAACTTGTCCGTAATATTTTCGCCCTGCAGAGAGATACCGCCCACGGTCCATTCAACTGCCTCAAGCAAGCCATCAATCATCTCAGTCAAGCCTGATTGATCATCAAGTGCTATTCCACGCGTAAGTGCAACCGAGCCAACCAGACGATAAAGCAGTCCTGTATCAAGCACCGGCAAGCCTGTCTCTTCGGCCAGCATTTTTGCCACAGTACCCTTTCCACTTCCTGAAGGGCCATCTATAGCAATCTGCAACCCGTCAACCGCCTGCCAGTCCTTCATCTCAGCTATCCGCCCAGCGTACATTCATACCGATGCTTTGTGCCAGGGCAACAAAATTAGGGAAACTGGTAGCAATCGCTGCTGCATTATGGATACGAACCTCACCTTCTGCACGCTGTGCTGCTACAGCCATAGCCATAGCAATACGGTGATCACCCAACGCATCCACATCAGCATCACCTTTTAAACTATTCAGCCCGCGAATTACCGCACCATCCGGCTGCTCCGTGATATCAGCCCCTGCAGCAGAAAGCGCATTGGCCATCGCAGAGATTCGATCAGACTCCTTCACACGCAGCTCCTCTGCATCCTCCAGCACAAACTCACCGTCAGCAAGAGCTGCTGCTGCAAAAATCACAGGGAACTCATCAATCGCATCCGGCACATCATCAGGATCGACGGTCATGCCATGCAGACCACCGGATTTGACACGCACATCAGCAACCGGCTCTTCACCGACCTTCGCTTCATTCTCCAGTGTCAGTGCAGCACCCATTGTATGCATCACCCTGCGCCAACCGTCACGGCGATCGTTGATACCTATACTTTTCAGTGTCACATCCGATCCTTCAACAAGGCTGGCGGCCACTGCGAAGAAACATGCAGAGGAAGGGTCTGCAGGAATCACCACATCACCATCAGGTGCAGTCAGTTTGCCTGTGGGTTTTAGTGAAATCGTACCATCAACCGCCACTTCAACTGGCTGGCCGAATAGCGGCAACATACGCTCTGTATGGTCACGCGTCGGCTTCGGTTCATTCACACTGCTTTCACCATCAGCATAAAGTGCCGCCAACAAAACGCATGATTTCACCTGCGCACTGGCCACCTCGGAAACATGATGAATAGCTTTCAGCTTGCCTCCGCTAACTGTAATCGGTAGCAGATTACCATCGGCTTCGCCCTCCACACTAGCACCCATCTTGCGCACAGGATCAACCACGCGTTTCATCGGACGTTTACAAAGAGAGGCATCACCGGTCATTGTGGATGTAAACCCCTGACCTGCTAACACACCGGTCATCAGCCGCACACAGGTACCGGCATTGCCAGCATTAAGTACGACATCGGGCTGTTTCAAGCCATGCAATCCGACACCATGAACACGCAGTGATGTTTTCTCATCGTTGAGCCACTCAATAGAGACACCCATATTGATAAACATCTGTGCGGTAGCTATATTATCATCACCGGGCAAAAAACCGTAAATCTCGGTCACGCCTTCCGCCAGTGAGGCCAACATCACAGAACGATGCGACATCGACTTGTCTCCGGGAACAACGATATCCCCTTTAAGCGGCCCTATGGCCGGACCTGCAATCAGTGTACCGCCGATATTCATGATAAATCTTCTCCACGTTCAGCCAGCCAGTTTTCTCGCGCATCTCTGGCTGCAGTAAATTCATTCTTCAACCTTTCACCATCACCAGCAATCAAGGCATCACGCATGCCGTTCAATTCCTGCTGGTATCGTTCAATCTGCTCCAACAGTGCATCACGATTGCACAGTGCGATGTCACGCCACATTTCAGGTGATGATGAAGCGATACGGGTAAAATCCCGAAAACCACCGGCTGCAAACTGGAACGGATCGTATTCATCACTCCCCTGCTTGCTTACAGCATTCACCAGTGCAAATGCCGCCAGATGCGGCAAATGGCTTACAGAAGCCAGAAAGCGGTCATGCTCAAGTGCCCCCATCACCTCAACCCGGCTACCTGTCTGCTCCCACATCTCTTTCACCAGTGTCAGAGCATCGGCATCTGAATCTGGTTCAGGAGTCACTATACAGAGATGCTGATCAAACAACTCGGCAAATGCAGCCCCAGCACCTGACTGTTCGGTTCCCGCAATAGGGTGGGCTGCGATAAAGCGCTCAGACCTTGGCAAATATTTTTGAGCAGACGCCACTGCCGTCTGCTTTGTACTGCCTGCATCGGTCACTACACATTCAGGTGATAAGTGATCGGCCATGGCTTCAAACAGCGCATCATAGGCCTGCATCGGCACAGCCAACAGCACCAGATCCGCATCGCGAACTGCCTCGCTCACATCATGGGTCCAGTCATCTACCACACCGAGCCTTTCAGCCAGCTCCAGATTCTCACGATTGCGCCCCACACCGGTAACGCGTTTAACCTTGCCTGCACGTTTAAGTGCAAGACTCACAGAGCCACCAATAAGACCTGTGCCGATCACTACCAAATGCTGAATAGGAAGATTCACGATGCTGGAGACTCCTGATTCTTCAGGCTGGCGACTATGCTCTTGAGCACCGTCAGAAACTCCGCATTCTCTTCAGCATTACCGACTGAAATTCGCAGATAATCGGCCATACCATAGGGCGCAAGCGGGCGTGGGATAATGCCGTGATCTTCCAGCCTGTGCAAAAGTTCACTGCTCTGGTTATGGCGCATCAATACAAAGTTACCGAAAGAGCGGCCACCGAGCAGCCCCATATCATCCAGAGCGCCTTCCAGCTTTTCACGTTCAAGGTTTGAATCCCGAACACGCGCCATCACCCAGTCGCGATCATCAAGTGCTGCAAGTGCTGCAGCCTGAGCCAACATGTTCAGATTAAACGGTTCACGATATCGATTCGCCAATGCCACAATCTGACTATCTGCTATCGCATAACCAATGCGACAACCTGCCAGGCCATAAGCCTTGGAGAAGGTACGGCTGATCACCAGTCCCGGATGATTCAAATCATGGACTGAATCACCCAGTTCATCAGCAACAAATTCGTAGTAGGCCTCATCAACAATCACCACCACATCCCGCGGCAAACGATCAAGGAACCCCTGAATCACATCATTTCGGTGCAGCGTACCGGTCGGATTATTCGGATTTGCGATGCAGACCACCTTGGTCTTACCATTCACGGCTTCCAGCATGGCATCCAGGTCATGGCTCAAGCCATCGGCTTCCGGCACAACAACACATGTTGCACCTGCAGCTTGAGTCGCAAGCGCATAAACGATAAATCCGCGCTGCGCATAAACCACTTCGTCACCGGGACCTGCAAAGGTGCGAATAAACAGCCCCAGCACCTCATTAGAACCATTACCAAGCAGTATCTGATCACGCGAGACACTATGATCTTCAGCCAGCCTCTCTTTCAGGGCGTTGGCATCACCATCGGGATAGCGGTGCACCTCGGCAGCAGCCTTGCTCATCGCCGCGATTGCTTTGGGAGACGGCCCGTAAGGGTTCTCGTTAGAAGCAAGTTTCAGCGCGCGCTCAAGCCCCTTCTCACGCAACAGTGTCTCCACCGGCTTTCCGGGCACATAAGGGTATAGACCTGCTGTCTGTGGTACGGCACGAGCCATCCAGTCAATTGTCATCATCACAGCCTGTCAGTTAAAGCGGCTTGGAAACCGGATAAGAACCCAGCACCTTGATAAAACCACCCGGTTTCGACTGAATATCAGCAATCGCATCGGCAACTGAAGCATCATCGCGATGCCCCTGAACATCCGCAAAAAAGACATATTCCCATAACTTCTTCTTCGATGGCCGCGACTCGATACGGGTCAGGCCAATACCGCGCCCGGCAAAAGAGGAGATCAGCTTGTGTAACGCGCCCGGCTCGTCCTTGATTGACATCACCAGGGAGGTTTTATCCTCACCCGAAGCTGGCGAATCATGCTGCCCTATAACAAAGAAACGTGTTGTATTATCATGATAATCTTCGATATTACGCTGCAGCAACGGTAACTCAGACTGATCAACGATGGAGTATGGACCAATAACGGCACATTTTCTCCAGTCCAGTGCGTCATGCCCAAGCTCTTTCGCCTCATCAACAAGCTGGGCGGCGCGGATGGTCGATGAGGAGTCCATCAACTGTGCATGGGGAAGGTGTGAAGCCAGCCAGTTGCGACACTGGCCCAATGGTTGCGGATGCGAAATTACGATCTCAACGTCATCGAGTGAATCGGCATAGGTAAAGAGGTGATGGTGAATCGAAAGCTGCACCTCGGCACAGATAAACACATCCCGTTCCATATCAGCGAACAGATCCAGGGTAGGAGTCACAGCGCCTTCAAAGGCATTCTCTACAGGCACCACGCCATAGGTCGCGCGCCCTGCTTCGACTTCATCAAACACATGTTCAAGTGATCCACAGGCAAGATATTTCGGAGTTGACCCGAACTGACGCGTAGCTGCGGTATGGCTGAAGGTTCCCACAGGCCCGAGATAGGCAATAGTCATTGGATGTTCAAGTGCCAGACAGGCACCGATAATTTCACGGTAGATACCATGAATCGATGCATCAGGGATCTTGGTTTCGTGCTCGGCAGCGGCCGCATCAGCATTGCGTGCAAGCAGCCTGCGGATGATTGATGCCTCGCGGCTCGGCACATAGAACGGAACATCACCCTTATTCTGTTTGGCTTCGCCCACCTGGCCGGCAAGACGTGCACGCTTGCGAATCAGATCAAGCATTTCGTCGTCAACCGCATCAATTGCGATGCGCAGTTCATTCAGTCTAGATTCAAGATCACCCATGCCAGCACGCTAGCAGCGAGAGTTTGTGCAATCCATCCATGAATTACACCGGCTTATAGGCAGGAACTCAGATAATGGCCGGTATGCGAGGATTTACATGCAGCCACCTGCTCAGGGGTGCCTGCAACCACCACCGTGCCACCCTTATCACCACCTTCCGGCCCCATATCAACAATCCAGTCTGCCGTTTTAATCACATCGAGATTATGCTCAATCACAATCACCGTATTTCCACGCTCCACCAGTGCATGCAACACATCGAGCAGTTTGGCAACATCGTGGAAATGTAACCCTGTAGTCGGCTCATCCAGAATATAGAGCGTATCGCCTGTTGCGCGGCGCGCCAGCTCCTTGGATAGCTTCACACGCTGGGCTTCACCACCGGAGAGTGTGGTGGCCGACTGGCCAAGCTGAATATAACCCAACCCTACCTGCTGCAATGTAGTCAGCCTGTTTTTCAGTGGTGGTATGGCTGTAAAAAACTCCAGCGCTTCATCAACCGTCATATGCAACACATCATCAATCGTTTTGCCTTTGTAGCGGATATCGAGTGTTTCGCGATTATAACGTTTGCCCTGGCAGGATTCGCAGTGCACATAGACATCAGGCAGAAAATGCATCTCCACCTTGATAATGCCATCCCCCTGACACGCTTCACACCTCCCCCCTTTCACGTTAAAGGAGAAACGCCCTGCTTTATAACCGCGAGCTCGGGATTCAGGCACCTGCGCAAAAAACTCACGAATCGGTGTGAATATACCGGTATAGGTCGCGGGATTCGAACGTGGTGTACGCCCGATCGGGCTCTGATCAATATCGATAATCTTGTCGATTAGCTCTGCACCGAACAATGAGGCATGCGCCCCCACTCTCTCAGTTTTCAAACCTTTGGATCGGACAAGAGCACGGAACAAAGTGTCGTTGGTCAGGGTAGATTTGCCGGAACCTGAAACTCCGGTCACGCAGGAGAAACGGGCAAGAGGGAACTGCGCCTTCACCTGCTGCAGATTATGCTCACAAGCCCCGTCCACACCGATCATGGCGTGTTTTTTCAATACCTTGCGCCGCTTTGGAATCTGCACCTTCTTGCGGCCCGAGAGATAATCCGAGGTGAGTGAATCCGCATTCAGAATCTCATTCAAAGACCCCTCTGCAATAACTTCACCACCATGTTCACCGGCCAGTGGCCCCATATCAATCACCCAGTCGGCGGTACGGATGGCATCCTCATCATGCTCAACCACAATCACAGAGTTTCCGAGATCACGCAAGCGCCTGAGTGTGGCCAAAAGGCGATCATTATCCCGCTGATGCAGGCCGATCGATGGCTCATCAAGGATATACAGTACGCCAACCAGCGCTGAGCCAATCTGGGTAGCCAACCTTATACGCTGTGCTTCCCCTCCTGAAAGGGTGCCGGAGGTACGCTCAAGACTGAGATAGTCCAGTCCTACCTCGATCATGAAACCAAGGCGTGCAGATATCTCCTCCAGCACCTTGTCGGCAATGGTGCGCTGCTGCTCCGAAAGAGTTAACCCTTTCACCCAGAGCTGACCCTCGCGCAGCGGCATGGCCACAATTTCAGGCAGTGATTTGTCATTAATTCGCACAAAACGGGCTGCCGTTGTCAGGCGTGAGCCTTCACAAACAGGGCAAGCAATCGTATCAATATATTTGGAGAGGGCCTCGCGCACATCATCCGAGCCCGTTTCACGATAGCGTCGTTCAAGATTCGGAATCACCCCTTCAAAACTACGTTCAACCGTTCGATTCTGCCCGGGTGTTTCATAGATGAACTGAATTTTCTCACGACCACTACCGTAGAGAAACAGCTTCCGCGCTGCTGTTGGAAGATCATCAAACGGGGTATCCATACTTACCCCCCCATGTGCTGCTACCGCCTCAAGCGTCTGGCGATACATAAAGGTTTCGCGTCCGGCCCACGGTTCAATCGCGCCATCGGCAAGGGAGAGTGATTTATCGGGAACGACCAACTCAGGATCAAAAACCGTTTTGCTGCCCAAGCCATCACAGGACCCACAGGCACCAACCGGTGAATTGAACGAAAACAGTCGTGGTTCAATATCAGGGTAAGAGATACCGCAATCCGCACAGGCAAAGCGCTCGGAGAAGACCTGCTCCTCAGTTCCAACAAGCGTAAGCATCAATCCCTCACCATATCGCAGAGCTGTCTCCACTGAGTCAGCCAGACGTGTTCGGATACCGTCGCGAATCACCAAACGGTCAACAACCAGCTCGATGTTATGTTTGATATTTTTCTGAAGCTCCGGTGCCTCATCCAGCGCCATAACTTCACCATCGATACGAACACGCACAAAACCGTCTTTAGCCGCCTTCTCAAGCTCCTTGCGAAACTCACCTTTTTTGCCACGTGCAATCGGCGCCAGCAGCTGCAGCCTGGTTCCCTCTTCAAGTCCTTCCAACTGATCGATAATCACTGAGGCTGGTTGCGAAGTGATTGATTTGCCGCAGCCATAACAGTAAGGCTGACCGATGCGGGCAAACAGCAGGCGCAGGTAGTCATACACCTCGGTAATCGTACCAACGGTGGAACGAGGATTGCGGCTGGTGGTTTTCTGTTCAATTGAGATGGCTGGAGAGAGCCCTTCAATCGCATCCACATCCGGGCGTTCCATCATACCAAGGAACTGCCGTGCATAGGCTGAGAGCGACTCAACATAACGGCGCTGGCCTTCGGCATACAGGGTATCAAATGCCAGAGAGGATTTACCGGAACCGGAAACACCGGTGATGACCACCAGCTTGTCACGCGGAATATCCAGACTGACATTTTTCAGGTTATGTACACGTGCACCTTCCACACGGATGATATTCTTGCTCATTACTACTCCGGATAATCACTCAACCATCTATCGAGTCAAAACATAATCATTCACCGCAGAGTACGCAAAGGACACAGAGGATTAGGTTCTCTTTCCTCTACGTCCTTTGCTGTGAAATTTCTGCCACATCACAGCCCGGCAAGACAGCCGGGCTGGACTCGCTTTAGCGAGCCCTGAGGATGTGAAGGCAGGAAGCCTTCACATCATATCCTGAGGATCAACATCTACTCTTACACGCACATCAGATGGCGCTTTCATTGCCATCATGATTGGCTGCAGCTTCCATGGTAACAAACGCCGTGAAACATCACGCAGTACTATTTCAATACGGTATTTTCCTGCCACGCGCTCCATCGGACATGGCATAGGTCCACCGATCTGAAGACCATCAATTTTTTCACATTGACGGACTATAGCTGTTGCCACTTGTGTCGCTCGTTCCACCTTTGTCGATGCGCAGACAATACGTACCCAGCGAGCAAACGGAGGGAAAGAGAGCATCTCTCGCAACTGCAACTCCTCTGCAAGAGTGGATTCTGCCTGAGTCTCGGAGATACGGGTTAACCAGCCGGCTTCAGGCATACGCGTTTGAATAAATACTCTGCCAGGCTTGTCTCCACGACCGGCACGCCCTGTTACCTGTGTCATCTGTTGCCACCAGCGCTCTGAAGCACGAAAGTCAGGCAGGCTCACACCCAGATCAGCATTGACTACACCAACCAACGTCACATTAGGGAAGTCATGCCCTTTCACCAGCATCTGGGTACCCAGCAGACAATCAAGCTCACCCTTTTCAAACTGCTCCAGCGTCTCTTCCAGACGGGAGTGACTGGTGATCACATCACGGTCAAAACGGGCAAAGCGCAGTGCAGGCAATTTTTCAGCTAGCCACTCTTCCAGCTTCTCCGTACCCTCACCCAGAGGAAGAAAGGCATGCTCGCCACATGACTCACAGGTTTTTGGAACCCTACGCCGATAGCCACAGGTATGGCACCGTAGTGAGGCAGCCCGTCGATGAAGCGTAAGTCGCATCGAACAATCCGGACACTCTGGCACACTGCCACAAGCTGTACACTGCAATGCCGGTGCATAGCCACGACGATTCAGAAACAGTATCGACTGGTCTCCATCAGCCAGAGTTTGCTGCAGAGCTTCCAACAAGAGACCAGATACAGGCTCTTCAACGCTGCGCATATCAACCACTTTCGGCTCAATTTGCCCATGGCCCGGATTGATGCGATCCGGTAAATCAAGCCTTCGGTACACTCCCTGCTGCACCTGCCGCCAGCTCTCAAGGCTTGGTGTCGCCGTGCCGAGCACTACTGGAATATTCAGTTCCTGGGCCAGAAGCACAGCCATATCGCGGGCCGAATAACTCATACCCTCCTGCTGTTTAAAGCTGCCATCGTGCTCCTCATCCACTACTATCATGGCAAGCCTTGGCAAGGGTAGAAACAGGGCTGAGCGCGTACCGATAAGGATTTCTGTCTGTTCAAGATAATCACGCACAACAAGGCGCTCTTTAGCCGTCATAGCCGAATGCCAAAGCGCCACCTTTTCAAATCGTTGCTTCAAACGCCCCAACCACATAGGGGTGAGGCCGATCTCGGGCACAAGTACGAGTACCTGACCTCCGGATTGAATCACAGGCTCCGCAGCTTTCAGATAGACTTCTGTCTTTCCCGAACCTGTACGACCAAAGAGTAGAAACGGTTTGAATTGTTCCCTGCTTTCAAGAATTGCATCGATTGCCTGTTGCTGAGCCCCGGTGGGTTCCGGAGCTGCAAATGAATCCGAGACGGCAACATGGGGCCCCCACATCGGTTCTGGTAGCACCTCTTCAATAAGAGCATTGCCACAGCTGCGGCTAACCAGATGCCGGATACCAGCGGTTTGACTGGAGCGCTCCAGTATCGTTTTGAGCGATATAGCTGCACGCGTACGAAACAGGCCTGCCAGTTCGGACTCGGGTTGATTAAGCCGTTCCGGATCAAGGCCGCGGAAACGACGGATATCATCCTGGGATGCCCAACCAAAGGCACTACTCCAGAGATCTCCGGGTTGCGCCAGGTAATAACGGCGCACACGTTCCAGCCATATCAATCGTTTCTCATCAAACAACGGTGTTTCGTCCAGACGATCCAGCACCGGCTTACATGCAAAGTTTCCGTCTGGTCTTGCATCGGTCGATACAATAATGCCGAAACGCTTGCCCCTGCCAAACGGAATCTGAACCCGAATACCGGGAAGCGGCTGCCCAAGAACTTCAGGCCATTGATAGGTAAACGTACCTGGAAGCGGAGAAAAAACTGCGATTTCTACATAGGCAGGTTGCTCTTCTGCTGATGACATCGCTAAAATCAGCTGACAATATCGGAAACAGTTTTCTCTATACTGTTTTCTGTGGAGGCCGAAACAAATTCAGGTACCAGCACTTTCAGCTCCCGATGCAAATGATTGATATCGCGGACACCACATGCCTCACGCAGATTAATCAATACCTGCTGGATCTGCTGCCAGTCGACTTCACGGCTTCCTGAAAGCAGAATTTTCGGATGAGAGGTAGGCTGCAAAGCCTCTGACTCGTGGAACAGCTCTTCATACAACTTCTCACCCGGACGAAGGCCGGTAAACTTAATCTCTATATCGTGTCCCGGCTCAAGCCCGGTCAGACGAATCATCTGCTCAGCCAGATCGACAATCTTTACCGGCTCACCCATGTCCAGCACAAAGATCTCCCCCCCTTTGCCCATGGTTGCTGCCTGCAAAATCAGGCTCACAGCCTCAGGTATGGTCATAAAATAACGGGTAATATCAGGATGGGTCACCGTAATCGGACCACCGGCTTCTATCTGGTCACGAAACAGAGGTACTACCGAACCGGCTGAGCCCAGCACATTGCCGAAACGGGTTGTTACAAACGCTGTGTTATTGGAACGTCGATTCAGGTTCTGACAATAAATTTCGGCTGTACGCTTGGTTGTACCCATCACATTGGTCGGGTTGACAGCTTTATCGGTTGAAACCTGCAGAAACTTTGTCACTCCGAATTCAACTGCCAGATCAGCAATCTGGCATGTCCCCAGCACATTGGTTTTCACACCTTCAGCAGGGTTCTCTTCCACCAGTGGCACATGTTTGTAAGCTGCAGCATTGAATACCACATCCGGCCTGAAGTGCTCAAAGAGCCAGCGCATTCTAGGCTCATCCCGGATATCACCAAGCACTGCATGTAGAGATAAACCCTCATGATCCCGGGCCTTCCGGGTCATCTCCTGCTCAATGGTGTAAAGGTTAAACTCCGCATGATCCAGCATCAGCAGCCTTGATGGACCATGACGCAACACCTGACGACAAAGCTCAGAGCCTATAGAGCCGCCCGCCCCGGTCACCAGCACAACTCTCCCGGTTATCAGCTTGTGAATCTCCGAGTGATCCAGTTCAATCGTATCCCGTCCAAGTAGATCTTCAATCTGAACCTGCCGCAGGCGAGAGACCTCCACCTTACCATCGGCCAGATCGGATACAGAGGGTAACGTACGGCAAGGTACAGCATGCTGCTGACATTTTTCCACTACTGACTGAATCACCTGATGTGATGCAGAGGGGATTGCCAACAGTACGACTTCCACTCCAAGCTTCTCCATCACATAATCCAGTGCCTCTAATCTCCCAACAACCCGAACCCCGTGAATCTCTTGCCCCTGCCGTCTGACTGCATCATCGAGAAACCCGATCGGCTCATAAGGACCGGATTTAAGCAGGTCACGCACCAAAAGCTCCCCTGCTCTACCAGCACCGACCAGAAGCGCGCGTTTACGCTCATATGTCTTAAAGCTCAGATGCCTGTCTTTCAACCAGCGATAAAACAATCGGGGTGCAGCCAACCCCAGAACAAGAATGGCCGGATACAAAATCAAAACTGAACGTGGCAGGCCCTCCAGGCGTTGCCAGATAAACATAAGCAGGAACGTGATGAGTGCGCCTGCCAGAACAGCTTTGAGTATACGCAACAGATCAGGAATAGATGCAAAACGCCAGATTCCTCGATAGAGACCAAAATACCAGAATGCAGATCCAAGTACAGGTAGTGCTATGAACATCAACACTTCAAGGGAAGCATAGTGAACAGCAGGGATGCTCCCAAGATTAAATCGCAGATAAAAAGCCAGGAGTGCAGACAGTGGAACCCAGGAAAGGTCATGCAGAAATACCAACCAGCGATTTCTAAGTGTTACCAGATTATCCATGCCTGCCATGCTTCACAAAAAAGAAGGCGCGGCAATCGCTATGATAAACCGCGCCCTAGTGTAGAGAATCAATCAATGATTGTGAGCATCTTTGCTTCTAACCTCAACTGAACCCCTGATCTTTTCCAGTCTCTTTTCAGCAATGCCTTTCACATTGAGAAGCTCATCGACAGAGTTGAATTCACCATGCGCTTTTCTGTAAGCGACAATCTCAGCAGCAATTTTTTCTCCAATTCCGCTAACCTCCTGAAGCTGTTCTATCGTAGCTGAGTTCACATCGATCAAGTGACCGGCAGCATATATTGGTGTGGCAATCATCATGAGTGCCAGAAAGAGTGATACTAACAGTTGTTTAAATATCATGATTTCCCCCTGTATGAACAGATTTATTACTATCGGCTGACATGGCTACCGCCAGCAATAGTGCTGCTAGTATAGCAGAGAAATGCTCCTCCATACTGGAAGAGGATAACGCATGCAGAGTCAGGGCCAGTCCGGACAGGGTGAATAGTGGAGCTGTAAAGGAGTACCGCCAATCGGATTTTATTCCCTCTCGCATCCACACCGCCAATAAAACCAGCAAGAGCAACAAGCCGAGAGGCCCCCACCGAATCAGATTAAGCAGATACTGATTATGCGGGTGTGCAAAAGTTTGCGTAGTTATAGTTGATTCAGAGACCTGATATTGCTTATTCAAATCAACAACAGCTTGTGGTAAGCCTCCCGTACCCACACCCAGCAGAGGGTGTTCCTGCCAGATATCGATACTGGTTTGCCACATTTGAAAACGTGACTGGGTAGCCAGGATCGCGTTATCAGAGCTATCTCGCCAGTTCAGGTCTTCCTGCTGCTCTATTTGAGTGAATGCAAGCCAGGTTCCTTGCAAACGCTCCTTGCCAGGTCCCATAACAACGACGAGTACTATAAGAATAAACCCTGCAGCAATCGGCAACACGATTCGCCAATTTTTTGAATCGAAAAGCCATTTTATAAGTACACATAACATCAGAGCCACAGCTATAAGGTAACCACTTCGCCCCTGTGCAGAAAAAACCATTATGTACGACCAAGCTGCTAATCCCCATGCAAGCCAGCGTTTCCTTTCAGTCCATATCAATCCCAAGTGCAATAACCAGGCGGCCCATATACTGTAAACCAGTCCAAAGCCGATGTGACCAATATGGCCTGTGGCATCATCTGCGCTTGATCCATCGGTTGTCACTTCCACAAATTCATACATCTGCAGCACACAGTAAACGAGGTTAAGAGCAAGGCCCGACGATAGTGAAACAAGAAAAACCTTGCGCCACTTCTCTTCTTTAAGCAAAGCAACAACGATAGGTATCAACAACCAGAACCAGTGACGCCCCAACACATGCAGGCCCCACTCAAGATCAAGACTCCACAATAAACCAAGCAGCAACAGGGCCATATAAACACAAAAGATAATCGTTAAAACTGTATAATGTTTCCAGCACAATCTGGCACCTTTCCACCAAAAGCCAGATACAAGCCCTAAGGCCAGCACTACTCCAAGGGCAATATTTGTTGCAGCGACCGAAAAGGGAAACAGAAACCCTGCAACAATGAGAAAGGCTACTGTGGTTTTGATTGCGATATTCACACAGCCTCCTTTGGCTCATACCTGTGAACCCATATCGCTAGCAACAGATAGACCAGTGTCCATACGGCCAGAATAATCGTAACCAACAATGGTTCGTTCAGCGTCAATGCAATCAATGCTGAGGCTCCGGCCAGAACCATCACAAGATATTCAGCCAGAACAGTTTTTTTATGCCCCCACCCCATCTGAACCAGGCGTTGGTAATAATGGCTGCGGTGCGCTTCCCATATCCGCTCCCGGTTCAAGCCTCTGCGAATCAATGTCACCGTTGCATCAACAACAAATGGTGAAAAAACCAGCACAGGAAACCACCATGCAAAAATGCCATCATTAATGCCCCACAGACTAAATCCGGAAGCAATCAAACCAAGTGTTGCTGAACCGACATCACCCATGAATATTTTTGCTGGTGGAAAATTCACACAGAGAAAACCAAGTGCAGCAGCAGCCACCATCGATGTAAACATCGCATACTCATTCTCCCCCTGCAACCAGCCAGCGAAGGCAAGAAAAGAAAAACCGAACAATGTCATGCCTCCGGCGAACCCATCCATGCCATCCATGAAATTATAGAGATTGAGCATCCAAACAATGGCAAACCATGTTAATAATACCCCCATCCACCCCTCGAACATAATCAGCCCACCAGCAATCAATACAACTGCGGCCACTGCATGCACCACAATGCGAATCAGTGCCGATAGCTCTCTCAAATCGTCCACAAAAGATATTCCTGCAACGAGCAGTGCTGATGCAGCAATCCAACCCATTGTTTCCGGCACACCGTACAGAAAAGACTCAAAGCCCCATCCGATAAAAACCGCCAGTATAATGGCCACCCCTCCGGTTCGGGGCGTCGGTGTTTCATGTAGAGAACGTTCGTTAGGGGTATCAAGAACCTTCAACGGTGAATATCTGGATATTAAAAGCAGTGAAAGTATCAGCGACATCACAAATGCAAGAAACATACTTACCGGCCCCACCCGAGAAACCTGATCATCTCCGGTAGTGCATCATGGAGATTACGTTCAGGCTGAAAACCCAATTCTCTGCTAATTCGATCCGAACAGTACCAAGCCGAACCCGACAGTTTCTCCAGCACATCGGAATCATACAGGATCCGGCGCCCTGCCAGCATACGCATGCCATCACCCAGTTTTGCAAACAAACGTAATACGGAAAGCGGTACCACCCAACGGGGCGGCTTGCGACCTAGTGCCTCGCATATCCACTGGTAAATCTGCTGGGTAGAATAGGCTGCGCCATCAGAAACGATATATGCCCTACCTACAGCCTTTGGATGTTCCGCCACCAATAGAGCAGCACGGATAATATCATCAACGTGCACCATGGAACGTCTGTTAGCAAATTCGGGAATCGGGGGAAACCGGTGATTGGCAATGGCCATGATCATGTTAGGAAGGTTACCTTTAACACTATCGCCATAGACCATGGTCGGACGTATCACAACCGGCTCAGATACAAACCCACCATTGAGGACCAATTGCTCCGCCATATATTTACTGACACCATATGAGCCCTCCGGAAACGTGGTATCATTTTCATCTATAGAGCCCTTCTGATGACTATCTCCAATCACCTTGACTGTACTAAAATAGACAAACCTGGGAACTGAGGATTTCTGTGCTGCAAGCAGCAACTTGCGGGTACTTGCCGTATTGACAGGTAAATACTCTTCCTCATCTTCCCAGTCCGAAGCAATCGCATGCGCCTTTCCTGCCAGATGAAAAATAACATCCACCCCATCAGTCAGCCCTTCCGGCCAATATCGATGATTGAGATCGAACTGGACAGATTCAACGCCATCAATCAATTCACCACTTCGAAATGTTCCACGCACATGCCAACCCTGCTGCTGGAGGTAGCAGCACAGGTTCTTGCCGATAAAACCGGAGGCTCCGGTGACAAGTGCTGTTTTCAAAAGCGTCTCTGAGAATTACTCACGATTAACCTCGACATAATGTGATGACCTGCGCAAAAAAGGTTTTTCGATCCCATGCCAGAACAGAATAGCTGCAGTCAGCACTAGTATGCCTGCCGTGAAAAGCCCGAGAACGGGTGACCAGGCAAACAGTCCGGCTGCAATCAGGACCTGTAGAATCGGGAAGTGCACAATATAGATGCCATAAGAAAAGTCACCGAATTTCCCGAAACGCCCTAACCCTGGGAGCAAACAGGCAGCATAAATCACAACCATTGCAAGCGCTGCCGGTTCCAGCCAGGAAAGATCAGAGTGACTGCGGAAAAATAATAGCAGGAGCGCAACAATCAGTAGGCCGGGCCACCAGCGTTTGAAAGATCCAAGGTAATAATAAAGCGTAGCTCCGGCGATGAACCAGCTTAACTGGCCAGGCAGTTGTCGCTGTAATTCCCGATAATGCTCTACCCCCTCCCGCTCACCCCACCAGCCAAGCATCTGAACGTAACAAAGTGACATAACATAAGTCAGCAGCAGCACCTGCCAGCGCCCCCACCGCCCCATCGACCAAACCAGAACAGGTACGCTCAGATAAAACATAACTTCAATTTTTAGTGTCCACAGCGCCCCATTTACAGCCTGCAGGCGATTATCTGCAAACAGCCCCGGCAGTTCAGGCTGAAGAAAATTCATAAACATCAGATTTGCCGCCAAATATTTGAACGTCTGAATCGATAAATATTCATGCCAAGGGAGGGTTGTCAGAAAAAAACCGGCAACCACAACCAGTACAATAACAGAAATGTAAGCGGGCAGAATTCTTCTTGCCCGCTTTTCAAAATAGCGTAGCGACGTAGATGAGTTCTCATAACTCATAAAAATTAGAAAGCCGCTGACTATAAAAAATGACTGCACGGCTATTTCAGATGAAAGCCATTGATTCAAAAAAAGCAATTCATATTCGCCACTCAAGGCATAGGCATGAACCAAAAACACAATGAATGCAAAAAGAAAACGAAGCAGATCAAAATTATTATTTTGCAACACTATCGACTGAGCAGTATGCCTCACTTCACTCCTCTCGCCAAACAGTCCGTCGAATATAATCAGTGTAACTCTGGATAATCCTGGCCACCTGTACGGAGACATTGCCACCCTGATAATCAGGAACTACAGATATTATCTGACCCCTATCATGCTGATCCAAGACAAGTGCGACAGCATCTATTAACCTGGCAGGAACAATATCAGACATGACCAGCGTCCCCTGGTCCATGCCTTCAGGGCGCTCATGAGCCTGACGAATGGTGACTGCCGGAAAGCCTAATAGCGAACTCTCTTCAGCGATGGTTCCACTATCGGACACCACACATTTCGCCTGTTTTTGCAGATAGACGTAATCGAGGAATCCCATAGCTTTCATAAAGCGGATACGCTCATCAATATTGCCGTGCGCCAACTCACCCAGACGCTTGCGCGTACGCGGATGGACAGAAAAGATAACCGGCACATCGTAGGCCTGGGCCAGTGCATTCAAGGACTCAAGCAATCCGGCCAAGCGCTCAGGCGTATCAACATTCTCTTCCCTATGAGCACTGATAAGAAAATATTCGCCAGCCTTCAAGTCCAGTCTTTTAAGAACATCAGAGCCATCTATCTTCAGTGCATAATATTCAAGAACCTCCTGCATGCAGGAACCGGTCTTGATAATCGTTTCAGGGCGAATGCCTTCGGCAATAAGATAGTTTCGGGCATGTTCGGTCAACGGCATATTGATATCACTGATATGATCGACAATGCGGCGGTTAATCTCTTCCGGAACACGATCATCAAAACAACGATTACCCGCTTCCATATGGAAAACAGGAACCTTCCTGCGTTTGGCAACAATAGCAGCCATACAGCTGTTGGTATCACCATAGAGCAAAATCGCATCAGGTTTTTCAAGTGCTATCACCCGGTCAGATTTCTCTATCACCTGAGCAATCGTACCTGCAGCTGTTTCAGCGGCTGCATCTAGGTAGTGGTCAGGTTTTCTGATTTCAAGATCCTCAAAAAAGACACGGTTCAACTCATCATCATAATTCTGCCCGGTATGAACAAGGATATGGTTAAAACAGCGATCCAGTTCTGCCATCACACGCGAAAGCTTGATTAGCTCGGGCCGCGTGCCGACTATCGTCATCACTTTCATCATGCCAGTAACTCTCCACCCTCTGCTAACTTCACTTCGCCGGGAAGCAGGTTGTGCCTCTTAAGTAATGCCTGCGTTCCATCGAAATCAAGCACAGTATCTTCAGAACTAAACTCCTTTATCAGTACACTCGGCTCATGCTCAAGACTGAGTTCCGGCAGCATTGGGCGAATTGCATAGTAGTCACCACGACGGGAGGTGTGGTAACACTCCTCTTCGGATACCATGATCTCGTGCATTTTTTCGCCCGGTCGAATTCCAGTCACCTTGATCTCAATGTCACGATCTCCGATCAGCGCCCTGGCAATATTTATGACTGTCGCCGCAGGTGCATCGGGAACCAGTGTCTCGCCAGCTTTTGCCGTATTTAATGCGGCAAACACCGTATCAACAGCCTGATCGAGAGTCAGTAGAAAACGGGTCATATCCGGCACTGTTATTGTTACAGGTCCACCATTGGCAATCTGATCATGAAACAGAGGAATCACCGACCCACGCGAGGCCAGTACATTACCGTAGCGTACACAGATGAAGCGGGTATCCGGGTTCAAGACATTGGCCGAGGTAAACACCCGCTCCTGAATCGCTTTGGTCATGCCCATGACATTCACCGGTTTGGCAGCTTTATCAGTACTGATGCCAACGACAGTATCAACCGCATAATCATTTTCACGAATCGCGCGCACTATATTCATGGCACCGATACAGTTGGTCAGCACAGCCTGATCGGGAAAATACTCGCATGTCGGCACTTGCTTCAATGCTGCAGCATTGATCACTACATCAGCACTTCTGACAGCCGAACAAACGTCTCCAAAATCACGCACATCACCGATACGGAACTCCAGTGCCTGTTGGAAATTATTGAATATAACCTCATCGGTCGTTACCGTTTTGTGCAGATAGGCCATGCGCATATCATGCTGTTTACCCTCATCACGGCTCATCACAATCACTTTCTTCGGCGTCCCCATCTCTCCAGAGAGTAGACGTCGAACCAGCACCTTGCCCAAAGAGCCTGTGCCGCCAGTCACCAGTATGCTTTTATCTTTCAAATTCATGCTGATCTCTCCTGTATCTGCACTGCCTGCTCGGACAACATATCATCCCATGAAGGAGGGCAATATCCGGTCACCTCATTAAACCTTGATGCATTCAGGCTGCGTTCGCAACTAAACCCGGAATCCGGCTGCAAGTTGATATCTTGCCTGCCCATAAATGCGGTCAACTTCGACAACAACTCAAACTTGTTGATAGGGTCACTGGCTACATGCCATAGACCTGATATCTCTTTGTGATCGAGCAACACAGACTCGATGATCCTTGCCATCTCCAAAGTGGTAAAACCGCTGTAAATCGCGCGGGAATATCCATTGATCTCGCCACTCTGAGCCAGAAACCATTCAATCAGGCTTTTATTACGCGCAAGCTCCAACCCGATAATGGATGTTCGCAGTGTTACTCCCTGCTTATCATGAACTTCCCCTAGAAGTTTGCTACGCCCATACAGATCCCTGGCATCTTCCAGATCACTCTCCGTGTACTTCCCTTTTGAGCCGGAAAACACACAGTCAGTGCTCATGTGAATCAGCCGCGCACCTATCTCTCCACACAACTGGCTCAAACGGTGTGGCAATAGCGAATTCACCTCAAGGCTTATAATCGCATCATGTGCTTCCGCACGCTGCTTTACGATGCCAACTGCATTAACAATGGCTTCTGGCTGAAAGTTTCTGACTGTTTGTTTAATTGTATTGAAGTCACGCACATCAACACCGTAGAAGGTGTTGGCATCATGAAACAGTCCGTAGTAATCATAACGCCCACGCTCTCCCCTAAGGGTCACGCAGACCTCATGCCTGCCGCTCCATGACTTCAATAGCTGGTGACCCAGCATACCGTCACCGCCAAGTATCAGAATTCTCACTTATGCTGCTCCTCTGCCAACTGCCGCATCCATCCTTCCAGACGGTCCACCAACATATCACGCGCAAATTCGATTTCATAACAGGCCCTTGCAGCGTGTCCCATGCTATTGCGTTCATGCACAGGCATGCGATATAGCTCAAAGACAGCATCTGCCAAAGCCTCGTCATCCTCAGCAGCAACTGCAAGCCCGGCCCCGGCCTTTTGAATCACTCTTGCCCCCTCACCGTTCAATGCAGCGACAACAGGCTTGGCACAGGCCATATATGTCTGCACCTTGCTCGGAATAGTCTGGGCAAATACCTCATCAGCCTTCAATGTGACCAATAACGCATCAGCCTCAGCAAAAAAATGCGGCATGCGTTCGGCCGGATGTGAACCAAGAAAAGTAACCGTAGCAGCAAGATTCAGCCTTTCCACCTCTTGGCGCATCCATTCTGCCCTCCGCCCATCACCAATAATCACCCATTGGATAGCAAACTCATGTTTCAACCTCTCAGCTGCGGCAATAATAGTTTCCAGCGATTGTGCCTCGCCAAGATTGCCGGCAAACATCACCCGAAAACCTTCATTCACACCCTGCAAGCCTGTCCCGGAGGGGGGCAATGGCCGGTAAAAGGTTTCTGCCCAGTTAGGGTAATATAAAGTGTCTTGCTCGACTGCACCTGCCCGCACAGCGGGATCCACAAAGGCTTGTGACTGCACCAGAACCTTGTCGCAATGGCGATATATCCACCTCACCATGCGTCCGACACCCTTCAATACAGCTGGCGAATGAACAGCACCGGCAGCAGTCAGGCTTTCCGGCCACAAGTCCTGCACCCAGAACAGCATCGGTGCCTTTTTTAACCGCCGCATCAGTATCCCCGGAATAGCGACCGTGAACGGCGATGGTTCATAAACAAAGATAGCATCAAAATTCTGCTTTCTGAAATACCACGGTGCCAGCAGAGAACCAAAGATCACAAATGAGAGGTAGTTCAGTGCCAGTTGCCAACCGCGCCCCTCCCTTCTCAGGAACATAGGTGTGCGATAAACGGGAATTCCGTCCATATCGTCATGGCGTTTCTTCCACCAACTGTACCCTTCGAACAACTTACCGCCTGGATAATTAGGCATGCCCGTTAATACAGCAACATCATGGCCACGCTGCGTCAACGCCTGTGCCAAATCATTAATGCGGAACTGTTCAGGCCAGAAATAGTGACTAACAATGAGTACCTTCACGATTCAGGGAAAGCCAGGCATTGAGCAAACAACTCAACATGACTGCGGGCTGCTATATCCCAAGTATAGGAACTAGCAGCCAACTGCTCTCCTTTGGCCCCCATACCTTTACGTAAATTCAAATCAGGCATGAGTTCAGAAATCACTTTCGATATTGCACTGGAGCTGGCCGCAGAAAGCCTTCCCGCCCCTGATTCGGCCAGAGCATCAAACCCGCAAGCATCAGTCAGTACCACGGGAATACCACAAACTGCGCCTTCCAGAGCCACAATCGACATTGCCTCTTGTCTTGAAGGAACCACCAGCAAAGAGGCACCATGGTAGGCGGAGGACTTTAAATCACCTCCAGCATAGCCGGCAAAATGCACACGCTCAGTCAATCCCGATGCATGCACACTGTCCTCCAGCATATCGCGCATACCACCATCCGGCCCGGTAAATACCAGGTGAAGGTCAGAAAATCTGGATGACAGCGCGATAAAAGCATCAAGAAGAATGTCCGGTCCCTTGATTTCATTCAGGCGGCCCACAAAAAGAATATAGTCTGCACTTCCAACACCTGCATACTCGCGAAACAGCTGATCATTGCTGCAGGAAAAGTCATCGAGTCGCACACCATTCGGAATATGCTGAATCTTCTCGTCCAGCATCCCATGCTGTCTTAATACCACAATTTCATCTTCCGCAATCGCAATGGCCGCAGCCGCATTCTTGACCAGGGCATTCCCAACCATCTTGTTATACCAGCGTTTAAAACCCAGTGAACGGCCAAATAGCGACAGTGCACCAGCGGGGCATATAACATAAGGCTTACCAGCCAGACGCGCCATCCAGTAAACAATAGCATTAAGAATAGTCCAGTGATTCATCAGATGAATGACATCGGCCTGTTTTACCATACGGTAGATCGTAAGTAATCTTGGTGCAGGCAGATACCAGCGTCTGCTCCAGCAGGGCAACAAAACCACCTCGTCCGACTCCGGTAAAGCCGCAAATTCACCTATGGCCAATGACAGTACGCGTGAAGATATGCCTCTCATGCCGCACATTGATGTGTGCAGCTGGCGTATACGCTCAACTGTACCTCCGCCGCTAACCGGATCGAGACTCATATTCACATGCAGAATATTCATGCGGTCGGATGCTTTATGATTTCTCTCATTGCACCGCGAAAGCCTAGAGGAAATTTAAAACCATGTTTTTTTATCTTTGCTGATGAAAATCTGGTTTTTCCATGCAGACTTGGACCACGAATAACCCTTCGGATGATGTGAGAAACTATTCCCGGCAAGTAAAAAGGAAGCTTCATAGCTCCCCCCTCACCTTTTTGCAGATAATCATAATAACCAACTATACCGGCAATGGTATTCAATTCATCTTCATCACATGAAACATAAAAACACTCAGGTTTCTGTAATGGATGATCCAAAAAAAACAGTGCGGCGGCGGCTATATCTTTCGCATGAACAATGTGAGCGTGCTCGGCACCTTTCAATAGCACTTTGAACCTGTCTACCCAACTATTCCTTGTCGCATATTCAATAAATCCAGGACGTTGACTGCTGACCACAAACACAGGACGAAGGACACAAACTTTTGCATCAAGGCCAGATGACATCACCAACTGTTCAGCGGCATATTTACTTTTCTCATAGGTATTTCTGGGATGGCAAGAGGTACTCTCATCCACCCAGTCATCACTGCACGCCCCTAATACCCCGGCAGATCCAATATAACAGAGATAATCAACAGATGATCTTTTTGCGATTCTTATGATCTTTTCTGTTGCCTTAACGTTGATATCCCATATCTGCTCAGGCTGAGCAAACTCAGCAGCGCAATGAAACAGAGCAGTTGCCTCTTCAATCAGCCGTTCAATGGTTTGTTCATCCCGGATATCCCCTTGAATGATCTCCACATCAGGGTGCCATGCGTCAACCTCGCTACGAGTCAACACTTTCACATGCCACTGCTGCTCAATAAGAAGATCAACAATATACCGTCCAATACTACTCGTTCCTCCAGTGATTGCGGCAACTTTCATTCTGATATAATCCTGAATTTCACAAGCATATCTCGAACAAAAATCCGAAACCGGAGATAATTTCCATATACAAATATAAACAGGCTTGAACATGATTTATGCTGTTTTAAAGCCCCAAGGCATTCATTCAGACAGGCACGTCGATGTACTCGACTTACTCCGCCTTCACGCATGCAGGAAACGAGCTCAGGATAAAACACAGCTTTCAGTTTCTCCCCTCCACGCAAATAAAATTCATAATCGATTGCAATCCGATAGCTTTCATCGAACGGCCCAACCCTACGAACAAAGCTCATATTGGTGAATGCAGATGGATGAGGGATCGTGTCACGTTTGATAAATTCCCCCCAGTCAAAGGGATGACCTACCGGTGCTGCAAGGCATTCAGGAGTTTGCTCACGGCTAACCATTTGAATCTGCCCAAAAAGAACATCCTTATCCCGATTCGCCAGTAAAATAGTCGAGAATTTTTCCAGCACTGTAGGGTTACAAAAGTAGTCATCTGAGTTCAGGAAAATAACCCATCGCCCAGTTGCATGCTCCAGCCCCTGATTAAATGCATGAGATAAACCACGATCCACCTTACTATGCCAATATGCCAAATGCTCCTGATACTTTTTTATGATATCAGCTGTACCATCCGTTGAACCACCATCAATTACGATATACTCATAATCATTGAAGTCCTGATGAATCACACTGTCAAGACACTGCTTGATATAGGCCTCAGCATTAAAACATATAGTAATCACTGAGATCAGGGGAATTTTACTATTCATCCTTTTATGCATTAGCAGCCCCTAATCATCCGCAACTCCAGTTCCTTTACTCAAGACAACAAACATATGGTCTCTGACAAACGGACTGGCAGGCTGAACGTTAAAACCTGGGTTACCCAATTGACCCAGTCGGTAGTATAGCTTTGGAGACAACTGATAGAGCATTGCCTTGATAGTTAGCTTCACAGTCATTGTGATTGAAAATGTACGAACATACTTATGTCGTTTATAGACCAACTTCTTAATTTTCAACCCATACTGTGATGCAGCAAACTGAAGTGCCTTTTCTGTCCAGAAAACATGATGCTCAAACACTCCTGCATAATACCAGTTCGAGATGCCATAACGATTCGCCCAAGCACTATCAGCATCACCAGTCTCGATGACAATATCGCCATCCGATTTAACCATCCGCACGAGGTTGCAAAATGCTTCCGCCGGATCATATAGGTGCTCAAGCACATCAAACATCACAAGAAGGTCATATGGATCACCACTCCATGAAATAGTGGAGTCATCAATAAAACCATGTATGAACTCTCCACGCAGACACTTCTCCAGAACTGGATGCATCACTACATCTAAAGCCGAACGACGTCCTTCAGTCGTCGAAAATGCAGCTAGAAACTCCCCTCTTGATGCTCCAATATCCAACATATCAAAACTGCCTGGACCTATTTCTTCTTCAATCAAGCTTTTTTCAATAGAAAAATCACATGAAAGATTCCAGATATTTTTAATCTGACGAGCAATCACTTCTGAAAGAAATACCGGAGCAGGTATGGTCAATTTGAAAAACAATGAGCATCGTGGACATTCAGCCATCCCAATACCATCATCAGGAAAAGGAATCACCTCTTGGCCAAAACTGTAGCTTTCTCCCAGTAGGCGACCTACATTTTTATAATTCGCCTCCCCACATAAAGGACAATGCAGAACCGATTTCCACTGACTACTCTCAGGCGAATTCATCTTTTTGACTCCAAATTGAACGTAACTCGAACCACATTCGCCCACTAGCCAATAAAATCATGACCACAGCCGAAGATAGTCCTACAACAGGCATCCATTCAAACAGTCGCAGTATTATCGCGGGCACAATAACGATCAATAGTAAACCTCCACCAAATAGAAAATATCGTTGTCCAATAATATTATGGATATTTTTAATCGGCTGTACGCAGGTGGAATAGCGATGAAATACTGAAGCACAATTAATCAATGTCGCGACAATGATACCCACTCCTGCTCCTATCAAGCCCAGCATAGGAATCAATAGTATTGAAAAAATCACATTACAAACTGCCAACAAGGCAGTGAGTTTGAAAATATAGTTAAGATCACCGCGACGAACCAGAATGTGGTATAGAGGAAGGATCGCAATAATTGCCAAACCTGAAGGGACAATCACCCAAAACAGGTAAATCACCTGACTACTAATCTCGACAATTCCCATGCCCTTGATAAGCACAAAAGATATACCTGCAATAATATACATCAATATTGCAATCCTTAGACTAGGGGCAAGCAGTTTCAAATAAAGCCTGATACTGTTCCCACCTTCCTCATGCACAGGTAGAGCCATAAACGATCGAAAGCCCTGAGAGAATACATTTTGAACACTAGTGGCAGCCCTGACTGCCAAGTCATAATGCGTCACACCAGCAGGACCAACAAAAAGATTCAACAACATTTTATTCAATGGATCAACAAACAGAGTTAGTACACCTGCCCCCTGAATTTTCACTCCCCTTCGGGATAGATCATTTAATCTTCCCCAGCCCAATACAATATCACCTGGCCTCAAGCCATCAAAACCAATCCATTTAAGCCATACATATTGCGCCACAAAAAAACGAATCAAAGAGGCCAAAAAGTACACCGATGCAAGCATAGTTAACAGTGGTGCACCTTCACTCCACATAAGCCAGCACATTCCAGTCAGTAAACTGACTGGATAAACCATATTATACTGAGCGGCTAAATCAAAACGACCAAGACCCTCTATTGCAGATGCCGAAAGCATAGAAAATAGCTCCAGAAGGGTAGCTGCTGTCAGCAGATAAAGGACGGTGATGATCTGATTCTCCAGAAAAATATCATCGCCAAAATAAACAAGAGCCCTAACAACAACATCACCCTCATAATAAACAAAGGTCATCAACATCAATGCACTCAAAAGTGTATACAGAAGCCCAGCTCCGATCAGCTCAGGCGCTTGTCCATTCTCCTGTTGATGTGACTCTTGCAACCGACTCACAAGAACCGTAGTCATTCCCTTATTAACAGCCAGAAAGAGCATAGTGAAGGAGAGCAACAGCGTAAGATATCCAAAATTCTCAGATCCAATCAATCTGATTCCTATCAATATCGCAACAATACCGGCAATCATATTCATGACGGTTGCTAAACCGCCCCAGAATGAGTTTTTTATCAACGCACTCATATTGCCTTTTGGTAATTATGCAAGCTCAACACTTTGAAAGTCACTACCCCTCTAATCTCATTCACCACCACACACAGGGAAGTGGAGCAACTCCAAATGTGATCATCTACTCTCATCTATCATAACACTTCTGAGCTTACGGGCTGGCACTCCAACCATAACCGAGCCTGGTAGAACATCACGCGTAACGACACTTCCAGCCCCGATGATTGAACCTTCCCCTACTGTAATCCCTGGTAAAATTACTGCTCCAGCTCCAATCCAAACGTTATCTTCTAAAACCACAGGTTTTACTAGTTCGCTTTCACAGTACACTTTCACATTCACATCGTGTGTCTGAGATGTTATAACAGCATGAGAAGCAATCAATACATTATCACCAATTGTGATGCCACCCAGCCCCCACATGTGGACAAACTCAGCAATCGAAACTTTTGAGCCTACCATCACGTTATCAGGCGAATGTATAACCACACACGGAAAAATATGGCTCCCCTCACCAAACCCAGCCAGCATTGCGCGCCATCTCAAGTCTCTAAAAAACCACCGCAATCTTAAAACTATTCTGCTTGAGTAACATGTATAAATATTTTTAAATATCACAACAAGTACATCGTACAAAAAAGATACAAAACCTGTATTCCTAATACTCGCCATTTTCCCTCTTATTCACGCATATCGATTCAGGAAAGGAAATATAAAACCGTTTCCGACATCTCCAACCAAAAGCATAAAATAACGCTCAACTGAAATATTCACCTTCTCAATATGAAACTAATATCCATTATTGGCAAACCAAAAGATCAATCCTCACATGAGCTCACAAATATAGCCTTCACAAATCAACTAAACCATTGGAAAGTGATCGTAAATGACAGTGGTAATCCCCCCCATTTTTAACCGAAGTTAAAAGTAGAGGTTATGCAGCTAACGCCAGTTTCTGAGCTGGAGTAATGCCACCGATAGCCATGTTAGGTCGTTCATTATTGTACGTCCATAA
>Ga0316202_10000222_pt1 | contig 80263 bp, 84 predicted proteins | sample 3monrhotite_MG_FD_204934 | JGI IMG/M metagenome (GOLD analysis project Ga0316202, IMG submission 204934) | Microbial mat bacterial communities from mineral coupon in-situ incubated in ocean water Damariscotta River, Maine, United States -... | ecosystem: Environmental > Aquatic > Marine >...
GCTCATCATTACACGCCGATATAGCTTTCTTTAGCTCTAAAATTTCTTCCTGAGCCATATCTTTAAGTTCAGCATCGCAATCAGCATCGGCCATTAATTCCTGATTATCTTTTAGCTGCTGTTCCAGAGCGACATAGTGGGCGGCTTTTTCTGCAACTGGTTCAATTTCAGAAAATTCGCGGGAAAGCTCGGTATAGCGTTTGAGATCAGATGTAACTTCAGGGTCAGCAAGCATGATGGTAAGGTCTTCACGCTTGTGTAAAATGTCATCCAGACGTGTGTTCATCGGGCTCCCTGTCTTTGTTTACAGTGCTTGTGCTTACTGATTTTACTTCTACATCAAACAATTTACGCGCAGCGCCCATCAGTAAATCGCCTTCCATGTCTTCAGGCAGAGTTTTTAAGCTACGTAAGCTTGGGTGCAAAAAGCGTTTCATCAAAGAGCGGCTAAAGCGTTCAACGGCCTCGCTCTGCTCAGGCGATAAATCTTTTAAATAACGTTGGGCTTTAAATAATTCATCTTGGCGAATAGACTCATTCTGCTGCTGAATACTGCGAATAAGTGGTACAGATTCGAGTGATTTTAGCCATAATAAGAATGTTTTTTCTTCTTCTGCCAAAAGGGCGCGAGCTTGTTCGGATTCTTTTTCGCGATTTTCACGGTTGCCTTGCACCACTTGTTGCAAATCATCAATATCGTAAACATATGCGCCTGGAATATCAGAGATGCGCGGATCAATATCGCGTGGTACGGCAATATCAACAAGAAACATTGGTTTGCCTGCTCGTTTTTCCATGGCCCGCTGAACGGCTTCGGGCAATAGCACATAGGTGTTTGCGCCCGTACTGGAAATAACAATATCAGCAGCATCCAAATAGTCGGGTAATTGCTCCAGTGTTAGGGCATGGCCTTCAAATTCAATTGCAAGGTTTTGGGCACGTGTCAAAGTGCGGTTAGCAACCAAAATATTATTGCAACCATTGGCACGTAAATGACGGGCAGCCAGTTCGGCCATTTCACCAGCGCCAATGAGCAATACTGTTTTGCCTGTTAACTCGTCAAAAATACGTTTGGCAAGTTCAACGGCACAGGATGAAATATTGACAGACTGCTTGCCAATAGCCGTTTCACTGCGTGCACGTTTGGCGGCCGAGAAGGTGGATTGATACAAACGGTGTAGGATGTGTCCCGCAGTGCCAGCAGCCAAAGCTTGTTCATAGGAGGATTTTACTTGGCCAAAAATTTGGGGCTCGCCCAATACCAAAGAATCCAAACCGGAAGCGACAGCATAAAGGTGTTTCACTGCATCATCGGTGGTGTAAGCGTAAAGGTGAGGACAAACTTGATCGAGATCCATGCCTGATGTGCTGGCGAACCATTCGTGAACCAGTGCAATAGCCGCATCGGGATCATGGGTAACGACAGTCATTTCAACACGATTGCACGTGGAAAGCAGTGCAGCTTCGCGAATAGGGGAAAGGGCAACTTGTGCCTGTAAGATAGATGCAATATCTTTTTCTTGCACAGCAAGACGCTCACGAAGTTCAACGGGCGCTGTTTTATGATTTAAACCAATATGACAAATACGCATATCGCGAACCTAACTTTTTGTCGCTGACTGTCCATCTTCAGACAACAACATCGAGATTTGAATGGCTTGGTTGTTTTCGATGATCCACGCTTCGGATTCCAATACACCTTTGGTATCAAAAGATATATTTAGATGAATAAATGGCGTGTCGCTGTGTTGTTTAAAGCATGGTGCTAAGCGTTTTTCTGTGGCTTGCATCGAGCTAATTGTGGGGCGAATGCGCTGGTATACACCCGATAAAAAGGTGCCCTGATCTTGCCAAGTTTGTGAAAGTTGTTTGAGGCGCGTTAGATCGAAATCGCTATGTGTGAGCTGCGTTACATCTTGGGACGCTGGCGATGGCGAGGCTTGCCACAATGCGGTATATGTTGCGTTGTCAATTTTCCCTTTTATTTGACTGCCCAATAAGCCAATGATTTTATGATCATGAGCAGATAATGATGTTTGCCAAATAAACTGAATAGCATGACGCGCGATAGATAAGGGAGCTTGGTCTGATACTTGCATGAGGCAAAGCATAAACAGTGTGTGGGATGGGTCAAATATAACAGCGCTAGAAATTGAAATATGTCTATTTTTAGCGTGGGTTACAGCTGTTTCTTTGACTAATACATGCAGAAGTGTTATAAATCCGCGCTTGGGCGGAGTGAGGAGTGAACATAGTTTGAAATATTTTTCATTAATGTTGGTGCCAGATGCTGGGCAGGTACGTACTTACCGTGTAAGCCAGCGTAGTTTCGTTTATGTTGCTGCAGTGGTTTTGGTATTGCTTGGCTTTGGTGGTTGGGGCACGTATAGTGTTTATCAGACGAAAGAAATAAAGTTAAGTTTAGCGAACTCGCAAGAGATGCTGCAAGTGGCGCGTCAACGTCAAAATGAATCCTATGCAGACATGCAAACAAAATTAGATATAGAAAAGAAAAAATTAGCGGTTTATGCGCGCAATCTTGGTCAGATGCAGGCGAGTGTTTTGCGTTTGGATTCCCTTGGCGAACGCTTGGTGAAAGTATCCAAATTAAATAAAAATGAATTCGATTTTGGTGTTGCTCCTGCATTGGGTGGGCCACGCCTTGAACAAGCCCCCGTGTTGGCTCTAGATGAGCAAATGCAACATGTGAACTTGCAGCTGACACATTTAGATGCACAGCTGGCTGCCATTGATATGGTGTTACAGGGTGATCGTGAAGAAAGCTTGGCTCGTCCTCATGCTTGGCCGACTGAAGGCGGTTATTTAAGCTCGCCTTATGGTATGCGTATTGATCCATTTACGGGTCAACGTGCCATGCATCGTGGTGTGGATATTGCCAATCGATTTGGTGCGGCAGTATTGTCGGCAAGTCATGGTGTGGTTGTGTTTTCAGGTAAAATGAGAGGCTACGGCTATTTAATTGAGATTGATCATGGTTACGGCTATCGCACGCGTTACGGACATATGTCCAGCGCTGCAGTGAAAGCAGGTGATGAGGTTGAATATAACCAATTAATAGGGCGTGTAGGCTCTACAGGGCACTCCACTGGTCCGCATTTACATTTTGAAGTACGTCGTTTCGGTAAAGGTTTAAACCCTTCAACCTATTTGCCAAGAGGTTAGTTTTTTAAAGCTGGATTCCTTGGCAGAATTACGACCATCGACTAACGGCAAACCCACACATTCGACAAATCATCAGTATGAACGAATTTAGCACATAGATTAGCTAAGAGGGATAGGTTATGTGGTGTTCTTTTTATGTAGCATAAACATGCTATATCTCCGCTATATTTTTATTATTATAATTCAGAATAAATTTCAGGAAGGGGGTTAAAATGCAAAAATATTTTTATCTATTAATTGTAAGTATGCTACTTTTAAGCGGTTGTGCACCGATGAAGGGTGGCTTTTCTGGTGGGAAGGACGATGGTGAATTAAAAGCATCATATAAACCTTTAGCCATTGATGATGGGCCTGTATCAGAACTGGCGGTAATTAAAGCAGCAGACAATCTAATCATTGTAACAGTCGATGGTAAACGTTATTCAAATTTCGTAAAAGTTATGGTAGGTAAAGGTGTAACAGCTGTTATTGTCAAAGAAGGTAGGCATACGATTTTGGGCTTCTTAGGTGTCGACTTGAATATTGGCAGTGTGTTTTATAAAAAAGGGCATGAGTATTTCATCGATTACGCAAGAAGGTCTCCAAAAGTTCATTACTGGGTAGAAGATTTAACGACTGGTGAAATTGTTTATGGAAAAAAGGTTGATTAACACAAGCAAGCTTTAGTTGAATGGCCTCTTTTGGCTAAACCTAGATATTAAAGAACTGCTAATTTGTATGATTAAGCGATGAGTTGAATGGTATGTTTTTAAGGAAAACTGTGGTGGCTTTTGGCCACCACAGTACCAGAGGATTATGTACTACATTCCTTGTTTGTTATCGAAGCGGTCGAGGTTCATCACCTTGGTCCAAGCTTCAACAAAGTCATGCACAAACTTCTCTTTCGAGTTATCAAATGCATAGACCTCTGCAACAGCACGCAGCTCAGAGTTTGAGCCAAAAATCAGATCAACAGGCGTAGCAGTCCATTTAAGTTTACCTGTTTTGCGATCATGACCTTCATACACACCGTCATATTTGGCTGATTTCTTCCATGCCGTGGACATATCAAGCAAGTTCACGAAGAAGTCATTAGTTAGCGTTCCTGGTTTGTTCGTGAACACACCATGCTCAGACTGTTCGTAGTTGGCATTTAGTGCGCGCATACCACCTACAAGAACCGTCATCTCAGGCACGGTTAGATCCAACAGGCTCGCCTTATCAACAAGCATATCCGCTGGTGATCTATAGTTATCACTAGCAAAGTAGTTGCGGAATCCATCGGCTTTTGGCTCCAGCACCGCGACAGACTTCACATCCGTTTGGCTCTGCAATGCATCAGCACGACCAGCTTTAAACGGAACCTTAATCTTATATCCTGCATCCTTAGCCGCTTTCTCAATACCAGCAGCACCACCCAAAACAATCAGGTCAGCAAGCGAAACTTTGGTTCCACTGCGTTGTGATTTATTGAAGTTCTTCTGAACCTTTTTCAAGGCTTTAAGTACTTTTTTCAACTCAGTTGGATTATTTGCAGCCCAACTTTTTTGTGGCTCAAGCTGAATGCGTGCGCCATTGGCACCACCACGCATATCACTGCCACGGAAAGTTGATGCAGATGCCCACGCTGTTCTAACTAGCTCAGGTACAGTCAAACCCGATTTGAGTATCTTGCCTTTTAGTTTTTTAACATCACCTGTACCAATCAACTTATAATCCACTTCTGGGATTGGATCTTGCCAAATCAATTGTAAGTTTGGCACATCAGCTCCGATATAGCGCGCACGTGGCCCCATATCACGATGTGTTAATTTAAACCAAGCTTTGGCAAAGGCAAGTTCAAAGGTTTCTGGATTTTTCTGAAAACCTTTGGCTATCTTTTTAAAGCTTGGGTCAAATTTAAGCGCCAAGTCTGTGGTAAACATAATTGGTGCATGTGTTTTACCAGCAATATGCGCATCTGGAACCAAAGTCGAAGCAGATTTGTCTGTTGGTATCCATTGCGTAGCACCGGCTGGGCTCTTGGTTTTTTTCCAATCGAATTTGAATAAATTATCCAAATACATCATCGACCAATGGGCAGGTGAAGATGTCCATGCGCCTTCCAAACCACTGGTAACGGTGTCTTCAGCATTGCCTTTACCGCACTTGTTTTTCCAGCCGAAGCCTTGTTCTTCAATCGCAGCAGCTGCCGGCTCAGCACCAACACATTTGGATGGATCATAAGCACCATGTGCTTTACCAAATGTATGTCCACCTGCAATCAATGCTACGATCTCCTCATCATTCATCGCCATGCGACCAAAGGATTCACGAATAGACTGTGCCGCTAACAATGGGTCAGGGTTGCCACCTGGGCCTTCTGGGTTCACATAAATCAATCCCATCTGCACCGCAGCAAGTGGATTTTTCAACTTGCCTTTTTTATCGCGACGCTCATGCGCAAGAAACTTGGTCTCAGGACCCCAATATACCAAATCTGGTTCCCAATCATCTTCACGACCACCGGCAAAACCAAATGTTTTGAATCCCATGTTTTCCATGGCAACAGTGCCAGTTAGCACCATCAAATCAGCCCATGAAATACTTTCGCCATATTTCTGTTTGACAGGCCAAAGCAGACGACGTGCTTTATCAAGGTTTCCGTTGTCAGGCCAGCTGTTAAGCGGGTCAAAGCGTTGTTGGCCGCCTGCAGCGCCGCCACGCCCATCAAATGTGCGGTATGTGCCTGCACTATGCCATGCCATACGAACAAAAAATGGACCATAGTTGCCATAATCTGATGGCCACCAGTCTTGTGAAGTGGTCAACAGTTTATTAATATCTTTCTTCACAGTTTTAAGATCCAAGCTTTTAAATGCTTTTGCATAATTAAATGTTGCACCAAAGGGGTTTGATGAAACATCATGTGCACGAAGAGGGCTGAGGTTAAGTTGCTCAGGCCACCAGAACTGGTTCGATTTGGCTTCGCCTGGCCCCATAGCTGGAGCTGCCAAAGCCGCAGTGGATAGCGAGAGGCTCATTAAGCCCGCCATCACTGCACTGATGAATAAGTTTTGTTTTTTCATAGTTCACATTCTCCTATTAATTTATACAACAGTTATTAAATTAGCGTTACCCTGTTGCTTATATACGTACAACTCATAATCGCTATATACGACTATAGTTGATATCATATCAATAGATAATACATATGTATAATTGATTGTTCCTATGTTATCTATAGATTTTGACTATAATAATGAATGGAGTTTCTTTATATGAATTTACGTGAAATGTCTTATGTGGTTGCGGTGGCGGATTTGCGTAATTTTAGTCAGGCAGCCGAGCAATGTAATGTAAGCCAGCCAACATTAAGTACTCAAATCAAAAAGCTTGAGGAATCTTTGGCAGTAAAGATTTTTGAACGCAATAACAAACGCGTCATGATTACCGAAGAAGGTAGGAGTATCATACAGTCTGCAAGACGAATCTTGCAAGAAGTTGAAACAATCAAAGAGATTGCCGAAAGTGCCAAAAACCCCTTAGCTGGAAAATTTCGCCTTGGAGCCTTTCCAACGCTATCTACCTACATATTCCCTAGTATTGTCCCACAGATTAAGAAGCTCATGCCTGACTTGCGCCTTATTCTTATCGAAGAAAAAACGGCTGTGTTAATTGACAAACTTCACAAGGGAGAGATTGATGCGGCGCTATTTTCAATGCCAGTGCATGAGGATTTCTTTGAGAAGAAAAAGTTGTTTGAGGACCCATTTTTCCTAGCCGTCCCACCAGATCATTCATTGGCAAAAAACGCTGAAATAGATATGGAGGAGCTTGCTAAACACCGTCTATTGTTGCTCGATGAAGGACACTGTCTCCGTGATAACGCGCTGGAAGTCTGTCAGCAACATAGTATTTCGGAGGAGCAGGATTTTCGGGCTACTGGCCTTGAAACTTTGCGTCAGATGGTCAAGGCTGGAACGGGCATAACCCTCATGCCAGAAATAGCCATTAATAACCTCGAAACAGGAATTCATTACCTTCCCTTTAAAGCCCCAGCTCCATACAGGACCATTGGGATATTTTACCGTAAAACATCAACCAAAAAAGAAATTATTCATATAGTTGAAGAAATATTGAAGGGCTCTCATCATTAAGAAGCTTGGTGGAGGGTTCTTTCATGTTTTAAGATGCAGTATTGAGCGTCAGTTATTTCTGTATTGACAGAAATAACTGACGACGCTATTATACGGTTATGAAACTGAATCAGGTCGCAGAACGTTTTATTCTTCACTGGGGTGAAATGGGCTCTAAATGGGGAGTGAACCGTACGGTATCGCAGATTCATGCTTTGTTGTATTTGGCAGGGAAGCCAATGCCGGCAGAGGAAATTGCCGAAACACTTGGTGTGGCTAGATCTAATGTAAGTAACAGCATCAAAGAACTACAAAACTGGAAGCTTATATATGTTGTCCATGCAATGGGTGACAGGAGAGACCATTTTGCGACTTCGACTGATGTTTGGGAATTGTTCCGCATTGTAGTAAGTGAGCGAAAGGAACGTGAATTTGACCCAACTATTGGTGTGCTAAATGAGTGCCTGAATAGTGATCAACTGTCTCAGGAGAGCGCTGCTGTTCAGCAACGCATAAAAGATACGCTGCTGTTAATGGAGTCGCTTTCTACATGGGGTGATCAAATGCTCAAGTTAGAGCCTGAGACCTTAATGAAGGTGATGAAGTTAGGCGCAAAGATAAAAAGTTTGATTGGTTTGAAATAAAGGCATTTTTTTGCTTATATATTTCTGTTTTGACAGAAATTAATGTAATGACTGGAGGTTAGTATGTATAACAACTCACCCATGATAATTTTCTATGATGCATCGTGTGAGTTGTGCCGAGCAGAAATCGAGGCGGTAAAATTTCACGACAACGAAGAGCAGTTTATGATGATCGATTGTTCTGCTGAAGAATTTAATGATACAGCATATCAAGAAGAGGGAATTACGCGGGAAGCGATGATGAATTATATGCACGTTCGAAACAGTAAAGGCGATTGGTTCGTTGGGGTTGATGCATTCGAATTGATATATCGAACTCTTGGGCTATCCACCGTCGCTTGGTTGTGGGGAGGTAGGCTAACTCGGCCTCTTACTAGCCGACTTTATCCATGGATTGCAAAGCACCGTGAGCTCATTTCCTGGAGTGGTCTACCGCTTATATTTCAGTTATGGGGTAAGTGCGCTGCCCAACAAGCGTATAAACGGAGTCGTCACTGTGCCGACGGAAAATGCACACTATAAAGGAGTATTATGATGAGTATTGAAATGTTTTTAACAACGTTAATGGTGACCATAGGGACAGTGCTAATAGCCATGCTCTACCTTAGGCATACAACTAGGCAGGTTATTATCGAGTTGTGCAAGTCAGAATTTGGCGCTGATTTCTGGTTAAGAAGTGCAGATATACTGGCCTACAGCGGCGCACTAATACTAGTATTGATCTTCGGTGGGGGTGAAGAGGGTTGGGTTGAAGCACTACGAATGACACTAATTTTGGCCTTAAGTGGTGTTTTTGTAACTGTAATGTTTGTTGCTACAAACATTTGGCGCACGGTTTCACCTCAATTGAGGGCGTCGAAATGAACATCTTAATTTGCGGAGCAAGCGGATTTGTCGGCAGACATATCAGAGGTGCGTTGCAGAAAGCTGGACACCTTGTGATAGGCGCTGTTCGTCAACCACGGCATGTGCACGATATTTCAGTAGATTTCTGTAAAGACAGCAGTAAAGATGTTTGGTTACCTCGTCTTGAAAATATTGATGTGGTGATCAACGCGGTCGGAGTGCTTCGCGATAGCCAAGACAATTCGATGCAACGATTGCATCAGGATACACCATTGGCCTTGTTCGATGCTTGCAACGAAGTAGGTATCAAGCGCATTGTGCATATTTCAGCACTAGGCGTGGATAGTGGCATTGATGTACCTTATTTCACCAGCCGCCTTGCTGCAGAGCAGGGGCTGCAAGAGATGTCCACATCAATGCGCTGGCTCTGCCTGCGCCCATCGGTAATCTATGGTGAGGATGGGGCAAGTGCACGTATGTTTCGATGGCTATCAAGGCTGCCTGTGCATCTGCTACCGATGGGTGGCAATCAAGCTCTTCAGCCAGTTCATATTGATGATATTTGTACAGCTATCGTATGTTGGATAGAAAATGATAGTGCCGAAAATTTAATGGTTGCGGCAGTTGGATCCGAGCCAACCACGATGCGCGGCATGCTTGACAGCTACCGCATTCAATCCGGGCGAAGTGCGCCATGGCATGTCGCCATTCCTAAATCATTAATTCGATTAACTGCAAGGATTGGAGATCTCATTCCGACAAGCCCATTGTGTCGTGATACTTTGGCAATGATGGCTGTAGGCAATACAGCAGACCCAACCGCATTTAGTAAACTACTTAAGTATACACCCATGAGTTACCGCGAGTTCATACAGTGAGTTCGCAGACAATACAGACTAGAGAGCTATTCCTTATCCGTATTGTGCTAGCAACCATATGGGTTATGACGGGGATTCTCTCGTTTGGCATATTCCCACAACAGGAGAGCTTGCAGCTATTAGCAAAAGTGGGATTGCACGGTGAAGTTGCGCTATTTGCACTTTATGGATCCGCATCGCTGGATGTTTTGTTAGGCATACTAACGGTAACCCTTCCAAAAATTTGGTTATGGCGGATACAGGCAGCTCTGGTGATTGTCTACAGTATTCTTATTGCGATTTTTTTACCGTCGTACTGGTTGCATCCGTTTGCTCCTATACTGAAAAACCTACCCATACTATTGCTATTATGGATATTACATCAGCACCAGAGAGGTGAGTAATGTACGAGTTCTTGATTATTAAGTGGATTCATATTATCTCAAGTGTGGTACTGGTGGGAGTAGGCTTTGGAAGCGCTTTTTATTTCTACTTCATTAATCGTACACGGTGCGTCACTGCGATTTCGGAAGTGTCTAAACTAGTTGTACGAGCTGACTTTTGGTTTACGACCCCAGCGGTGATTGTTCAGGCTCTTACCGGCATATGGATGGCCTCAATAGCAGGTTATTCATTGACAGAGAGTTGGCTGCTTATCACATATGCGATGTTTGCTTTAGCAGGGTTATGTTGGTTGCCAGTTGTATGGTTGCAGATTCGCATGGCCGATATGGCACGAGGAGCAGCACAAAATAGAATAAGCTTACCAGAAAAATATTGGGTATATGCACGCAAGTGGAAAGTCCTAGGTATGATTGCATTTCCGGCAACGCTGACCATTTTTGGTTTGATGGTTTTTAAGCCATAATCACTTCTGAATAACCGCTTTTGGCCAAAACGGTTATTAGGTATCTGTGTATCTTGAGTTCGACCTAAGCTGAGACATTCATAACCGTCAGTGATAGAGCAAGTTCAAGGCTGTGATTTTCACAGTTAGAATATGCTAGAGACCTATCATTGATGGTTACTTAATGTAATTGGCTTTAGCTTGCGCGAGCCGATGCAATGGCTGCCATATTCACAATATCATCGACGCTGGCACCTGTTTGCAACACGTGAACCTGCTGTGGAAGTCCAATAAGGATAGGGCCAATAGCCGTACCTTTACCCAGCTCTTTGAGTAATTTATAAGCAATATTACCAGCTTGCATGGTTGGGAATATCAAGACATTGGCAGCACCCTTGATATGAGAGAAAGGATATTGCGCCAGAATATCTGGGTTCACAGCTGTATCGGCTTGCATTTCACCTTCAACGGCTATTTCAGGATGGTCGCGATGCAATATCTGCACGGCATCAGCCACTTTCTTGGCTTCTGGGTGAGATGTGCTGCCAAAGTTTGAGAAAGAAAGCATGGCAATACGTGCTTCGCAGCCCAATGAGGCAGTCGTTTCAGCGGTAAGCACAGCCAATTCAGCCAGTTGCTCAGCATTCATATCCACATTCACGGTACAATCGGCCATAAAATATGCATGATCTTCCATAATCATCATATACATGCCATAGACATGGTGGCGTTTGCCTGTGGTGCTGTCATGGCCTAGGACCTGTAAAACGGGACGAAGCACATCAGGATAATGGGCAGTGCGCCCTGATAACATACCATCGGCAAAACCTTGGCGTACCATCATGGATGCCAGTGTATTGCGATCATGGCGTAAATTCTTCGCGGCATCTTGGCGTAAAACACCCTGACGTTTGCGATCAAAATACCAGGCATCGGCAAGGCTTTCAAAGCGGCTGTCTTCTAAGTGGGGGTCTAGTATTTCAATACCTTCCGCACTTAAATGCATGGCATCAAGGTGTGCAGAAATGGTTTCAGGGTTACCCATCAAGATAGGTTTGGCGACGCCTTGATCACGCATAATGGTGGCCGCTCGGATCACTGTTTGATCTTCGCCTTCAGGCAATACCAATTTGAGCGGTTGATGCTTGGCCTTTTCCATGATCATACGCATAAAGGTACGCGATTGATCAATGCGATCTCCCAAAGCATTCGCATAGGCTGCATAATCTTGAATAGGTTTACGTGCGACACCTGTATCGCTTGCTGCTTTGGCAACGGCAGCTGGCACAACTTCAATTAAGCGCGGGTCAAAGGGTTTGGGTAAAATATATTTCGGCCCGAAACGAAGTTCTGTTTCACCATAGGCCTTGAGTACAGAGGCTGGTACTTCTTCGCGGGCAAGGTCTGCAAGTGCATGCACAGCAGCCATCTTCATTTCTTCATTAAATGTCGTGGCACGTGCATCCAGAGCACCACGGAATAAAAATGGGAACCCGAGTACATTGTTCACCTGATTTGGGTGATCGGAACGACCTGTTGCCATGATTAAATCACTGCGCGTTTTCATGGCTACATCGTAGTCAATTTCTGGGTTTGGGTTTGCCATGGCAAACACAATAGGTTTGTCTGCCATGCTTTGTAACATTTCAGGTTTGACGACATTACCCTGTGATAGACCTACAAATACATCCGCATCCACCATAACCTCTTCAAGGCTTTGGGCTTTATCACCATTGGCGAAATAAGCTTTGTGGGGCGGAAGCTCTTCATCGCGGTTGCTATGAATCACACCTTTGCGATCAAGGAAAAAGATATGCTCATGTTTGGCGCCTAGCTGCTCAATAAGCTTCATACATGCAAAGCCAGCCGCACCTGCACCAAGGCAGACAATTTTCACATCTTCGATGTTTTTGTCCTGTAACTTCAAGGCATTGATAAATGCTGCTGCCATAATCACCGCAGTACCATGCTGATCATCATGCAAGACGGGGATATTCATGCGTTTTTTTAGTTCTTCTTCAATAATAAAACATTCAGGCGCTTTAATATCTTCTAAATTGATGCCGCCAAACGTGGGTTCAAGGCGTGCGACTGTTTCAATAAAGGCCATTGGATCAAGCTCATCAACTTCCAAGTCGAACACATCAATATCAGCAAAACGTTTGAATAATACGCCTTTACCTTCCATCACAGGCTTACCTGCCAATGCGCCGATATTGCCCAAGCCAAGCACGGCAGTACCATTACTAATGACACCGACCAAGTTGGCACGTGATGTATATTCATCGGCTAGTTCAGGATTCTTTTCAATGGCTAAGCAAGGCTCTGCCACGCCCGGGGTATATGCGAGGGATAAATCACGTTGGGTGATACATGGTTTGCTAGCACGAACACTGATTTTACCAGGGGTAGGGAAACGGTGATAGTCCAATGCATCTTGACGTAGCAATGCTTTTTTCTGATCTTCATTCTTCTTGTTGCTTGGCATGGAGGTTCCCCTGATAAATAGTAAGTGGTCGCACCATAGCATAAAACAAACGTGTAAATGAAGTGTTTTCCCGTAAGATATGATGGAATGTTCGCGGGTGAAGGAGCAATAGGATGAGTGCAATGATTCGTGTTGGTATTGCAGGAGCAGGAGCGGTTGGCTGTTTTTATGGGTTGGCATTGCAACGGGCTGGGTTGGATGTGGTGTTTTTGGCGCGTGGTGAGCATTTTCAGGCATTGCAAAACAAAGGTGTATTATTTGAAAGCGCGGGAGTGAATGAGAATTTTGCAGTTTGCGCCTCTGATGATGTTCAATCGTTGGCCGACTGCGATGTGATTTTATTGTCTTGTAAGACCACGCAACTGGATGATATGTGTCGATCATTGGTAAATGTTGTAAAGCCGAGTGTTGCTTGGCTAACCTTACAAAATGGCGTACAAGCTGCCGATCAAGTTTTGACACATTTCCCTTACCATTCGGTGTTTGCAGCATCGGCATTTATCGGTGTACGCATCGAAGAGCCAGGGCATGTGGTTCACTCTGCGGCGGGGCATATTCGTTTGGGTTCTTGGCGTAAGAACGAGAGCAATCATAGGATCAAAGAATATTTGCAACAGGCATGGCAGAAAGCAGGCGTCGATGCCAAGATTGAGACGGATATGCACTCGATGTTATGGCAGAAAATGCTTTGGAACTGTGGTTTTAATGCGCTGACAGCACTCACACGGCGTTATGCCCGTGATGTGGCTGTGCATGAGCAGATGTCTGTGTGGGTGCGTGCTGCGATGTTGGAAGTAGCCGATGTTGCGGATGCAATGGGTGTTGAGCTAGATAAGCACATGATTGAAAAACATATGCAGATGACGTGTGAGACAGGTGAAGTGAAAAGCAGTATGTGGCAGGATATGTCTCATAAGAAACCGACAGAAATTGCGGCGATGAATGGTTATGTTGCAGAGCAAGGTAAAAAGTTTGGCTTAGATGTACCCATCAATACCATGTTGGCGAATATGATAGACTTGGCAGAAGGAGCTTACATTGCACGTTGAAAAGACAGTCGATCGCGCGATTATTTTAGCGGCAGGTTTGGGGACACGTTTGAAGTGGATGACCCGCCATCAACCCAAGGCCTTGATGAAAATTCAGGGTGAGGCATCCATTGTGCATGTGATTCGCCAGTTGGTAAGACAAGGTGTTCGCACCATTGTTATAAACACCCATCACCACGCCGATATATTGATGGATTATTTAGGAAATGGTGAGCGTTGGGGTGTAAATATCATTTTTAGTCAAGAAAATGAACTTTTGAATTCTGGTGGTGGTGCGCGTACAGCTTTGAATAAGCTGTCAGGAGAAGGTTTGGTAGCCGTCTACAATGCTGATGTGATGACTGATGTGGATGTGCAGCTACTAGCAAAAGAATGCCCTGAAGGAGGTTGTTCTTTGGCATTGGTGGCAAACCCGCTGCATCACCCTGAAGGCGACTTTGCTCTCAAACACGGGCTTGTCAGTATGCAGGGAGTACCACGTCACACTTTTTCTGGGGTATCGGTTTGGCATGAGACTGCGTTGAAAGAACATTCAATCAACACATCCTTTTCCCTGTTAGACCCGATCAAGAGGATGATGGAAGAGTGCCGTTGCATGGGACATGTACATCACGGACAGTGGTTCGATATTGGTAGACCAAGAGATATGATAAGTGCCAATAAGGACTGGAAAACAGCATGAATGAAGGGAAAATGATATTACACCCACAATTGGAAAAAGATTGCATAGTGCTTGGGCAGTTGGATTTATGTGCCGTGCTTTTGATGCCAGATGCGAATTACCCTTGGCTCATTCTTGTGCCACAGCGTGAAAATATATCTGAAATTTATCAGTTGAGTGATGCTGAGCAGCAGCAATTGATGCGGGAATCCTCAAAGGTTTCACGTCTGCTTTCTGAGTTATTTCAGGCGGATAAAATCAATGTGGCAGCGTTGGGGAATATGGTGCCGCAATTGCATGTACACCACGTGGCTCGTTTCCGCACAGATGCTGCATGGCCTGCACCTATTTGGGGGGCTGTGTCGGCAAAAGAATATGATGCTAAAGCCTTAAAGGATATGCAGGGTCAACTACGAAATGCTTTGGGTATTTAATTTAAAAATATCATATTAAGTTATGGAATATATGCTATTTTAAGGATTTTATAGATAATTAAATGTTAAAACATGATTATATTTGTTGTTTTAACTGAAAATGATAGCTATTTTCAATTTTTCCGCATCAACAAGGCGATTTTTAGGTTTATTGAAGGGCACTACCCATGTGTCACAGCTTTATGTTTGTAATAAGCGGTAGGCAATCAATAGCCATATAAGCCAAAGGATGGATGTGCTAATTATATACACGCTAAATCTATGTATAACGCGATTATAGCTTATATGGATAAAACTGTGCAGATATCTGAATAAAACAAATGCGCTAGCCAAAGCGACCAGCACAAAATCGGCCATCTGAGTGGCATATATAGTTATAATTGCAACATAGAAAAGTACAGGGGCCTCAAATAAGTTCTTAAAATTATCCGAAGGCTCTATCACAGACTGGAGAAGTTTTTCACCATCGGCATGGTTGGCAAGGGCTTGCGCTTTGATACGTTTTTTTCGCATTTCTGCAATTCTTGTTTTATATAGCCATAGCCACACAAGCATAGTGAGAAATACCTGTGCAAGTAAGGGGAAAAATATAATTTTTTGATTGATCATCTATGTACGTTAGCAAAAATGCGGGAACTACTAAAGCGTATGGGTTTCATCAGGTTTTTGCGGCCTGTATGTCTGCTAAATGAACCTCTTTTATATTACCAGCATCAGGATTATTGAACGTATCCATATCAATGCTATTTTCACTGCGGGCAACAATGGTTGTGATTGCGGCATCGCCTGTAACATTGACCGCAGTACGAACCATGTCGAGTAAACGATCCACACCCATAATCAGAGCAATACCTTCAATGGGAAGGCCTACCTGTTGGAATACCATCGCTAACATAATCAAGCCGACACCGGGAACACCGGCTGTACCAATGGATGCCAAGACAGACATGCCAATCACAGTGAGATAGCCGCTTAAGCCCAAATCAATGCCATAGACATTGGCAATAAAGACTGTTGCGACACCCTGCATAATGGCTGTGCCATCCATATTGATGGTAGCGCCAAAGGGTACGATAAATGATGCTGTGGAATTATCCACGCCGAGGCGCTTTTCGGCGGTTTGTAAGGTAACAGGGATGGTGGCATTGGAGCTGGATGTACTGAATGCAAAGATTTGTGTGCCACGCATTTTTTTAAGGAAAGTCAGCGGGCTTACACGCCCCAATAGCTTAAGCAGTATCATCAGTGTTCCTGTGGCATGTAGAACCAATACGCATACCAATACAGAAAAATAACTCATCATGGGCAGAATCATGCCCAAACCTTGCAATGAAAAGGTTTTCGCCATGAGTGCAAAAATACCGTATGGCGCTAACTGCATCACCACATTGACTACTTTCATCATCACTTCATTGAGGCGCTCAGAGGCATCAATAATAGGTTTGCCAGCATCGCCAATCATTAAAATACATACGGCAAATAAAATGGTAAAAAAGATAATTTGCAGCATGTTTCCTTCGGCATAAGCGGCGATGGGATTACTAGGAATTAAATCAATGAACACTTGGCTAAGTGGAGGTGCTGTTGGTGCTGTAAAGTTACTTGTTGTGGCTTGGGCGAGTTCAAACCCTTCCCCTGGCGCAAAGATGCTGGAGATGACAATAGCCAAGGTGATGGCTAAGGCTGTGGTGAGCATAAATAGGGCAAAGGCTTTGCCGCCGACACGACCGAGCTTATTAATATCTCCGATACCGCATACACCGCAAATCAGTGAGAAGGTCACCAGTGGCACGACAAGCATCTTGAGCAAGTTGATGAACATCGCACCAACAACGTGAAACAAGCCATTGACCAAATAATCTTGAATCCATGTTATATGGGATGCAAAGGTATTGATAAGACTTCCGAGGATAAGTCCTGCAGCCATCCAAATAAGAATCTTTGTAGTCATATGCATTTTCTTTTTCATGGTTTTTTCCTTAAACTTTTATTGCGCTATTGCAGCATGAATGTCTGGGAAGAACAATCGATTGTTTAGAGTAGAGGGACATTCTTTATGATTGACGGGTCACAATCATTTTTTCAACGCTCATTTCAAGCATGGCAGAACGGATGCCTTCGCGGCCCATGCCTGAATGTTTGACGCCACCATATGGCATGTGTTCGGTGCGAAAGGATGGCGCATCATTGATGATGATGCCACCGCACTGAATCTCTGAAATAGCCTGCTGAATGATGCGCGTGTCATGACTAAATATGGATGCCTGCAGACCGAATTCGGATGTGTTGATGTGTTTGATGGCAGTGCTTACGTCGTTAACGGGTGATACGGTAACCACAGGCGCGAAAATTTCATGGCTACAAACCGGCATAGATTCTTGTACATGGGTAAGAATAGTCGGTGCAACAACCAAGCCTTTACCGAGGTCTAGGCACTGCCCACCTATGGCAATCTTTGCACCGCAAGACACAGCATCTTGAATCCATAACTGAATACGATCAGCCGATGCTTTGTTAATAACAGGGCCAACGATGGTGTTTTCATGGGAAGGGTTACCGCTAGCTATTTGGCGTGTTTCTTGGATGAGGGATGTAAGAAATTCGTCATATATGTGTTGATGGACATAAACACGTTGTGCCGAAATGCATGATTGCCCTGCAAAGCCAAAGGCGCTCAGTGATAGTTGCTTGGCAGCCATGTTTAAATCAGCGGTTTTATCAATATAAACGCCAGCATTGCCGCCCAATTCAAGTGTTACTTTTTGTTTCCAAGCCTGACGTTTTAACGTCCACCCAACGTTTGCACTGCCAGTGAAACTTAACATTTTAATAGCATCATCTTGCAATAATACTGAAATATCGCGATGACGCATGGGTAAAACATTAACGGAACCATCAGGAAAGCCAGCCTGGCTAATGATTCGTGCCAATATAAGGGCAGAAACTGCGGTATTGGAAGCGGGCTTGATGATGATTGGGCAACCAACAGCGAGAGCTGGAGCAACTTTATGTGCCATGAGATTAAGTGGGAAATTGAATGGTGTTATGCCAAAAATAATACCGATAGGTTCACGGCGCGTATAACCTTCATAGCCTTTACCACGAGATAAACCATCCAGCGGTATTTGTTCGCCACAAAATCGGCGTGTTTCTTCGGCTGCATAAGTGAATGTACTTATGCAGCGCTCTACTTCTTGTTCGGCAAACAGACGTGGTTTTCCAGCCTCCATAATCAGTGTGTCTATCAACTCTGTCGAAGCTTCCTTTAGCAGTGTGGCAATGTTGAGTAAGCCTTTCGCCCGCTGTGAACGTGGCATGGAAAAAAGCCTTGGAAGAGCTTGTTTAGCACTGTGGATGGCTTCGTTTATTTGTCTTCTTCCAGCAATGGAAGTGGTGGCAATCAGTGAGCCATCAAACGGGTTGTAGATGTCCAAATGGGCTTGGATACCTTTGCGTGCCTCGCCGTGTAGCCATAGGTAAAAATGTGGGGCTTCAGGTTCTGAATTGGCAGGGTGAGATGGGAATGAAAGTTCAGAAAGCATGAAGTATTTATAGCACATTATCTTGTGAGTGGCGAAGCATGGCTGCTGTGAGTGCATTGCACGACAATGGAAAATACAGACTCTAAACAAAAAAATAATATTTTTTTGACTTTTATGGAGAGGGTGCTCTATGCTTATATTTCATGTCTTGAGGGAGACTTTCCATGTTTAGATTTTTATCAATTTGTATGTTGTTATCACTTTTTCTGGCTACACCTGCGCTTGCCGCTGATAGTGATGAAGGCTTTATTTCAAAATCATGGCATAGCATTACGTCTTATTTCACGGATGAAAAAGACAAGGAAAGACAAGATGATGATGGTTTACCTCATGAGGAGGAAGACGATGCCAGTGATGATCTTCCTGTAGCGCCAACGCCAACCCCCGTGGCGGATACGGTAGCGCCAAGTATTCAAATTCAACAAGCAGGCATTACGATTGAAGCCACGGCTTTACAGATGTCTGTGAATCTTGGGGTGGTGACAGCAAACGATTTGGTGGATGGCGCAATCACGCCAACGAATAATGCACCCGCAACATTTTCCTTGGGAGTCACAACCGTAATCTGGACGGCTACAGATGCAGCAGGTAACACATCCACAGCGACACAAAATGTAGTCGTGCAGGACACCACAGCACCTGTAATTACAGCTCCTGCGGCAGTAGTGGTAAATTCAACAACAGGGCAACCAATTGCGGTGACGATTGGTGCGACAACTGCCACCGATGCTTTTACGCCAGTGAGCATTACCAACAACGGCCCAGCCACCTTCCCGATTGGCGCGACCACAGTGACATGGACAGCAACCGATGCGAACAACAACAGTGCCACAGCAACGCAACTGGTGACGGTAAACGACACTTCCATCTTCGCCACGCTGCCGCCCGATCCGGGTGCAGCGGGCAAGCTGACACTGGCGGGTATTGATTCGGACAATGATGGTGTGCGCGACGATGTGCAGCGCTGGATTGTGATGACCTACCCGAACTCGCAGAAGACGAGGGCGGCGTTGACGCAAGATGCCAAAGCTATGCAACTGATCATATTGAATGCTGCCAATGCGGCAGTTGCCCGTGCGAATTCGATTGAGGAAGACAGAGCTACTTTCTGTATCACCTTCGTTAGGCGGCAAATACTGGGTATCGGCAACAGTGATGCATATCAGATTGGTCGAGAAATGGAGGCTATTTGTTTGAATACGACTGCAAGGACAGAGGCATGGCTTCAGGCTGACCGTTATTTGAGCGGCATGATGTTCAATATTCCAGGTGATCTCTCCACGGGTTGTAATTTCAATCCCAACACGATGCCGAATTGAGGGGAGTCAAATGCGATTAATTTATTTAGCTGTTTTCAATCTCTTTTTATCAGCCACTTCTTTTGCTTTACCTGTTTGGGCTGAGGAGAGCGATAAACCTATTGTTGCCATGCTGCCGCCTGATCCTGGAATTACGGTGACAGTTTACTAAACACACTTTTTATTTAGTTACTGCCCTAGATTACTATGAGTTACTCTTTCTAACCTTGCTCTTTGTCTAATGGTCTTTGGGAGCGGGTCTTGCAACTTATGTGCGTGTATTTTTTTTATGTTAAACATAGGAAAAATTTGCCTGTAGCGTACCAAGCATGCTGTGAGTACACTGCCGCGACAATGGCAAACATAGACCCTCAACAGAAATATATACGTAACTTTTCGATTATCGCCCATATTGACCATGGGAAATCAACCTTGGCAGATCGCTTGATTGAAGAAACAGGCGCGCTTTCCGAACGTGAAATGAAAAAACAAGTGCTTGATTCCATGGATTTGGAGCAAGAACGTGGCATTACCATTAAAGCGCAAACGGCAAGTCTAGATTATCCCGCGCAAGATGGTGAAGTATATAAATTAAACTTGATTGATACACCCGGCCATGTGGATTTCACCTATGAAGTATCGCGCTCATTGCAGGCTTGTGAAGGTGCGTTGCTGATTGTGGATGCGGCACAAGGCGTGGAAGCACAAACCCTTGCCAATGTTTATTTGGCAATGGAAAACGATTTGGAAATTATTCCTGTGATCAATAAAATCGACTTGCCTTCGGCTGATATTGAAGAAGCCAAGCGACAGATTGAAGAAGTGATTGGTATTGATGCCTCAGAAGCTATTGAGGTGTCTGCTAAAACGGGACAGGGCATTGGTGAAGTGCTGGAAGCGATTGTACAGCGTATGCCGCCACCACAAGAGCATGATGATCATATTTTACGTGCCTTGATTATTGACTCATGGTTTGATTCATACGTCGGAGCAGTGGCATTGGTGCGTGTGTTTGATGGTGTGCTGAAAAAAGGTGATAAAATTCGCTTGATGTCGAATAAAACTGCTTATGAAGTGAATGATGTAGGGGTGTTTCAGCCCGCACCAGTATCGGGTAAGCAACTTATCTCTGGTTCTGTGGGCTTTATGATTTGCGGCATTAAAAATTTGGCTGATTTACGTGTGGGAGATACGGTTACTTTAGAGCGTAACCCTGCTGAAGAGGCGTTGCCAGGCTTTCGCGAACCCAAAGCGATGGTGTTTTCAGGTTTATACCCTGTTGATTCCAATGATTATGTTGAATTGCGTGATTCACTTGAGAAGTTGAATATGAATGACCCTGCTTTCACCTATGAAGCAGAGAGCTCAACGGCCTTAGGGTTAGGGTTTCGTTGTGGTTTCCTTGGTATGTTGCACATGGAAATTATTCAGGAACGTTTGGAGCGCGAATATGATTTAGACCTCATTACGACGGCACCATCGGTGGTTTATCGGATTCATCATAATGATGGTACGGTGCAAGAGATTGCGAACCCCAGTGAATTTCCAGATCCGCAATTCATCTCTAAAATTGAAGAACCAACTGTACGCGCCAATGTGTTTATGCCCGAAGAATTTGTAGGCTCGATGATGAAGCTATGCCAAGATCGGCGTGGTATGCAGGAAGATATGAAGTTTATCGGTCAAGGCCGTGTGATGTTGACATATAAGCTGCCGCTGGCGGAAATGGTCATAGACTTCTATGATAAGTTAAAATCGGTGACGCGTGGCTATGCTTCGATGGATTATGAGTTGGCAGAATTTCAAGAAGAGGATGTCGTGAAGCTTGATGTATTGGTTCATAATGAGCCTGTGGATGCATTGTCGATGATTGTGCACCGTTCATTGGCGGATTCACGTGGTCGTGCGTTGGTGAAAAAACTACGTGAGTTGATTCCGCGTCAGCAATTTGATGTGCCTATTCAAGCAGCGATGGGCGGGAAAATTTTAGCGCGTGAAACGATTAAAGCGGTACGTAAAAATGTAACTGCCAAGTGTTATGGTGGAGACATTTCACGTAAACGTAAGTTGTTAGAGAAACAAAAACGTGGTAAAAAACGGATGAAGTCCATTGGCAGTGTGGAAGTGCCACAAGAAGCATTTTTGGCAGTATTAAAATTGAGTGAGGATTAGTGACATGAGTGCAGCAAAACCAGTATGGCGTGAGTGGATTGAATCTTTAATTGTGATTGCGATTATCGCGATTGTGATTCGTAGTTTTATTATTGCGCCGTTTAAGATTCCATCATCGAGTATGGTACCAACGTTGGAAGTGGGCGATTACCTTTTTGTCACACGTTATGACTATGGGTTTCGTATTCCGTTGACTGATATTCAAATTGCACCAGAGCGTGCCAAGCGTGGGGATATTGTCGTATTTGATTACCCAGATGACCGAAGTATTGATTATATCAAACGGATTGTCGGCTTGCCAGGTGATGAAATTCGCTATGAAGATAATAAGCTCTTTGTGAATGACAAAGAAATGCCATTAAGCAAAAAAGGTCCACGAGCTTATTTCTTAGGTGATGGCAGTGTGGATATGTCGGTTGTTTTTGAAGAGCGTTTGTTTGATGTGACGCATGATGTCTTGCGCAAAGACTTTTCGATTCGTGATGGTCAATGGAAGGTGCCAGCAGATCATTATATGGTGTTGGGTGATAATCGGAACAACTCTAGGGATTCACGTTTTTGGGGTTTTGTACCACAAAGTTATTTGGTGGGTAAAGCTGCCATTGTTTGGTGGTCTTGGGATGGTGCGAAGGGTGAAGTGCGCTGGAATCGCTTGGGAACCTTGCTTCATTAAAAAATGGAATGGTCAGAACAGGAGTATGTATGAGAAATGAACAAGGTTTTTCGATGATCAAGCTGATGTTTTGGGGTGCGATTATTGGCGCAGGACTGTTTTATGCTTATATGATTATCCCTGTTTATAACGCTTATTGGAAGGTTCAAGATACCTTTGAAGGTGTGGCACACTCGATGGCTAATCGTAGTGAAAATGATATTCGTAGGCGCCTCCCAGATTTATTTCATATAAAGTACTTGGCTGCTGGTGAAGTGCCAGATGAATTTTATGATAATTTGGAAATTAAGGCCGAGGATGACCGTGTTGAAATTTCCTCATATTACCATGTGACAGTTTGGTTGATGGGTCCTGTTGAAGGTGTGGATCCAAACTCTGATTATACAGAATCTGATTTGAAGGGTATGGATAAGTTGCGCGCTAAATTACGACAGGATTTTGATTTTGAACCCTATGCCGAAACACCGTAAAAAGGCTCTGCAGTCACAGCGATATTTTGAGCAGCGTATTGGGGTTCAATTTTCTCAAGCCGATTTATTAACGCGAGCATTAACGCACTGTTCTTATTCGGCGCTGCACATGGAGCGTTTGGAATTTTTGGGTGATGCTGTTCTCGGATTGGTGATTGCTGAATATCTGCATGATTTATTTCCCGATGAAGCCGAAGGTCAGCTGTCGCGTTTGCGGGCAGGACTGGTACGCAAGGAAAGTCTTTATAAGGTGGCTCAAAGTTGGAATTTAGAAATATACCTTCATGTTGGTGATGGTGAACGATCCATACAGGGTGTGAAATCATCCTCTATTGTTGCCAATGCGGTGGAAGCGGTGATTGGAGCTGTATTCAAAGATGCAGGCTGGCCTGCGGCACAAGCTTTGGTTTTGGCTGCTTGGCAGCCACTGTTGAAGAATATGAATATTTCTGATGCGCGTGATGCCAAAAGTCATTTGCAAGAATATACGCAAGGCAAGGGTTGGGGACTGCCAGAATACAAAGTTTGTGATTTGGGTGTGGATCATGAGCCTCGTTTTAAAGCGGAATGCTGGATCAAGGGCAAATTATGTGGCACGGGTTTAGGCGAGCGAAAAAAAGTGGCAGAATTGGATGCTGCGCAGCAAGCATTGTTATCACTTGATGGTGAGGCTCATACATGAATTTATGGTTATGGCGTAGTCGATGGATGGCATTTTTACATGATCTTCTTTGGATACCATTGGCTTTGGTAGCAGCCTTTTGGGTGCGCTTTAATTTAGAGAGTATCCCATCCAATAATGAGCCAGCTATGTGGTCGATGTTGGTGGTTTGTTTGGTGGCTCAAACGACATCCTTTTGGTCGTTTCGTTTATACCGCGGAATTTGGCGGTTTGCATCCATTCCTGATTTATTGCGTATTATGCAGGCTGTTGCTGTGGGTGTATTGGTTTCGTTTGCAGTGCTTTTTATTTGGTTGCGTTTGGAAACAATTCCTCGCTCGGTCATGTTGTTATACCCGATGTTTTTACTGGTAGGTTTAACGGTTCCTCGTTTGTTGTATCGCTGGGTGAAAGATCATCACATGGGTTTTGCTAGTAGGCAAGGTAAGCGTACATTGGTTGTTGGAGCGGGTCAGGCTGGTGAGTTGTTGTTGCGTGATTTACTCAAACATGAAGCTTATATGCCTGTTGGTATATTGGATGATAATGAACGCAAACATGGCATGGAAATCCACGGTGTGCGTGTTTTGGATCGATTGAGTGAATTAGAAACGTATATTCGAACTTTATCGATTGATTTGGTGGTCTTGGCCATACCTTCAGCACCCCACGAAGCATTGCAACAGCTGATGCAAGTTTGTTCTACGCATGGTACCACTTGCCGTATTTTACCATCATTATCAGAATTGCAAGGGGATAAAGTTTCAGTTGGCTCACTAAGAGATATACGCATTGAAGATTTGTTGGGTCGTGAAGAAATCCAATTGGATGATGCAGGTGTAAGTAGTTTTTTACACGGTAAGTGTGTTCTGGTGACAGGTGCTGGCGGCTCGATTGGTTCGGAGTTATGCCGCCAGATTTTATCTTTTCAGCCATCACAACTGTTGATGTTCGATCATGGTGAATTTAATTTATATAGTATTGATCAGGAACTAGCCGCGAATCATGATTCAGTCATTTCAATTTTGGGTGATATGCGTGATGAATCACGTATGCGCTGGGTATTTGAAACATGGCACCCTGATGTGGTTTTTAATGCTGCGGCATACAAACATGTGCCTTTGGTTGAAGGAAACCCAGCCGAGGGTGTGAAAACGAATGTATTGGGAACCTGCCGATTGGCTGATATTTCGGTTGAGTATGCTTGTCAGAAGTTTGTGCAGGTATCCACTGATAAGGCAGTGAACCCTGCCAATGTTATGGGGGCTAGCAAACGAGCCGCAGAGATTTATTGTCAGAACTTAAATCAACGACAGCAGAAAACAGCATTTATTACCACACGGTTTGGTAATGTTTTAGGCTCTGCGGGGTCTGTGGTGCCGTTGTTTCAAAAACAAATTGAGCAAGGCGGCCCTATTACGGTGACACACCCTGATATGACCCGTTATTTTATGACCATTCCTGAAGCAGTGAGTCTTATTCTACAGGCCGGGAGCATGGGCTCAGGTGGTGAAATTTTTGTACTTGATATGGGCTCGCCGATGAAGATTACGGACTTGGCAGAACAGATGATTCATTTGTCTGGTATGGAGCTTGGTAAAGATATTGAAATTGAGTTTACGGGTCTGCGGCCAGGTGAAAAACTGTATGAAGAGCTTTTCCACGAAAAGGAAACACTGGTAGGCACGAAACACCCCAAAATTATGCTTTCGGGCAGCCGAGATATGAATTGGAACGATTTACAGGACATTTTAGTACGTTTGCAAGCAGCGTGTGTGGCGCGTGAAGTAGAGCATGTTAAAGTATTATTAAAAGAATTGGTGCCTGAGTTTACAGCAACGGAATGCGGTGTTGATATTGCTGAGAAAGGGAAGGGGCTGCACTGAATACAGGTGCAGCAATATGTGTTGATGTGGTAGTGTTTGCACCGTTGCATATGGTGTACACATATCGCTGGGTAAATGAGTTAGGCACACCGTTAAAAGGCATCCGTGTACGCGTGCCGTTGGGTTCGGGCGAGCGTAGCGGCGTGATACAACGTGTTCATCAAGAACCACCTTCGGATACCTATAAGTGTGTTCTGGATCGCTTGGATCTTTACCCTCTATACGATGATTTGCAGCAACGTTTTTTACAGCGTTTGGCTCATTATTATCTTGCCAATGAAGGGCAGGCATGGGAAATGGCATTGGCGTGGGCTGTGGATGATAAACGCCGCTTTCGATATGCCGACAAACAGGCATTAGATCATGGTGATGAAGTCCTAGCGTTGGCTTTTCACAGTCGAGCTGCGATTTCTTTGCAAACAATTGTGAAACGTTGTGCTACGTATCCCCAATACCGTGTTTTAAAAGCTCTGGAAGCTGGATATTTAGAAGAGCATATTCAAGGTAGGTCTCAGGAAAATGCTGTCATGGAAACAGCATCTGATTGTGTGCATACATTACTTACTAAGCAGTCCGAGGCCTGTGATCAGATTATTGCGACGGGTTTGAACTTCCGAAGTTTTTTATTGTTTGGGGTAACGGGTTCAGGAAAAACTGAAGTTTACCTGCGTGCTGCGGAACAGCGTGTCAAAGAAGGCGGGCAGATTTTAATTTTGGTGCCTGAAATTGGTTTAACCCCGATGTGGTTATCGCGTTTATCCATGCGCTTTAAAAACTTGGCAACATGGCACTCTGCCATGCCGCATGTAGAACGCATTGCTGTACGCCATGACCTGGAGAACCTTGATGTGTTGATTGGCACACGTTCGGCTCTTTTCTTACCATTGCCGCGTTTATCCATGATTGTGGTGGATGAGGAGCATGACAGCTCATTTAAACAGCAAGATGGTGTGGGGTATTCGGCTCGTGATATGAGTTTACTTTTAGCCCAAGAAAAGAGCATCCCTGTGGTGCTTGGTTCGGCAACACCAAGTTTGGAGAGTTGGCGGCAAGTAAAAGCAGCTTCAATGACACTACTTGAGCTTCCTGAACGTGTATCTGGTCATGCTGCGATTAAGCCTGAAATTATTGATATGCGCGGTAATCATGCGGTGTTATCTGAGCCATTCTTGCAGGCATTAAAGGATACGAAAGCCGCAGGGAAACAGTCGATTGTATTTCTTAACAGGCGCGGTTATGCCCCAGCATTGCAATGCACAGCATGTGGTCATGTGCCCGAATGCCATGCCTGTTCTATCCGATTAACCTTACACCGTAGGGCGGGGCAATTACGCTGTCATAGTTGTGATTATGTACGTCGCGTACCGCGTGTATGTGAGCATTGTGGTGAAGATTCTTTGCTGCCGTTGGGAGCAGGGACAGAAAAAATAGATGAGTTGCTGAGCGAGCATTTGCCAGAACTTTGTTTTGCCCGTTTTGATCGTGATGTCGTTCAAAGTCAGAAGCAGCTTAAGCAGACCTTAAAGCAGTTTGCACAGGGTGAGTTGGACTGTTTGGTTGGTACACAAATGTTGGTGAAAGGACATCACTTCCCGAATGTCACATTGGTGGGCGTGGTGAATGCCGATTTGGGCCTAAATTTACCCGATTTTAGAGCTGGTGAACGTTGGTGGCAGCAAATGACCCAAGTGGTTGGTCGCGCAGGACGTGGCGATTGTCCTGGGCGTGTGTTGATTCAAACATGCAACCCTGATGCACCGTGGTTGGCGCGTGTGGGCGATGTTCAGGCGCGCGCTATTCTTGATGAAGAGCAAGAGCTGCGTGAAGCATTGTCGTTTCCACCTTTTGGGCGTTGGGTACGTATCGTTTTTTCTGCGCGAGATTTGCATCGGGCTCAAAAAGCTGCGGATACTTTGGCTGAGGTATTGCAGCAATGGGACAAAGTGAAAGTCAGCGGACCTATGCAGTGTGCGATGGAGCGGGTGGCAGGACGTTTTCGAGTTGAGTTATTATTGCGTGATGCGACGCGAAAGGTGTTACCTTGGAAGCTTGCACCTGTTTTGAAGGCCGTTGCTGTGCCATCAGGGGTACGACGTAGGGTAGACGTTGACCCTCAGGATATGATGTAATGTTCCAATGATGATAAGTATAGGTTTTGAAAAGGTAAGTTTTAAGGCTTTGTGCCTACGAAGTGCAAGTGTGAATGTTTTGAATGGAGAGTTTGAATGAGTAAGAATGTCATTCGCGTAGAAGGCGCACGTGTACACAACCTGAAAAATATCGATATAGAGCTGCCACGTGATAAGTTGGTTGTGATTACAGGCGTTTCGGGTTCGGGTAAGTCATCATTGGCTTTTGATACCTTGTATGCGGAAGGACAACGTCGTTACGTGGAATCTTTATCTGCCTATGCGAGGCAATTTTTGGGTATGATGGAGCGCCCCGATGTGGATGCCATTGAAGGGCTTTCGCCAGCGATTTCGATTGAGCAGAAAACCACCAGTCGTAATCCGCGCTCAACAGTGGGTACGATTACTGAGGTATATGATTACCTGCGTTTGCTCTTTGCACGCATTGGTAAACCTCATTGTCATAGTTGTGGTAAAGCCATTACCGCGCAGCCAGCGAGTGCGATTATTGAACAGTTAGAGAGCTTGCCTGAGGGTAGCAAAATACAGGTGCTTGCGCCGATTGCGCGGGGGCGAAAAGGCGAGTTTCGTAAAGAGCTGGAACAAGCGGGTAAGGATGGTTTTGTACGGGTACGCATTGATGGCGAGGTGATGCCTTTGGATGATGCCCCTGAACTTAAAAAGAACATCAAACATAATATCGAGTTGGTGGTGGATCGCTTGGTGGTTCGCGATGGCATTCGTACCCGTTTGGCTGATTCGGTCGAGACCGCCCTGCGTTATGGCGAAGGTATGTTGATTGCGCTGATTGGTAATGATGAGCGTTTATATTCTGAACATTATGCCTGTGCCGATTGCGGTATTTCTTACCCTGAATTGGAGCCGCGTTTGTTTTCATTCAATTCACCTGCGGGCGCATGCCCTGAATGCGATGGTTTGGGCATTCAAAGTGTTTTTGACCCTGACTTGGTTGTACCAGATGATTCACTTTCTTTGCAAAATGGCGTCATTGCACCGTGGGGTGGACGTGAAACGGTGATGTTCCATCAAACATTGGCCTCTGTTGCAGAGCATGTGGGTGTGTTGATGGATATGCCATGGACTGATCTTCCTGAAGAAGCTAAAACGAAAATCCTGCATGGTACAGGGCGCAAGAAAGTCGATTTCATTTATCAAACAGGCACACAAAGTCGAACGGTGAGTCGCCCCTTTGAAGGTGTAATCCCTAATTTGAACCGTCGTTATCGAGAAACAGGTTCCGAAGATGTGCGCGAGGAATTGGCTAAATACATCAACGCAATTGCTTGTCCAAACTGTGAAGGCTCGCGTCTTAATCGTGCTGCAGGACATGTATTGGTCGGTGATTTATCGCTGCCAACGGTGTGTGCTTTACCATTACATGAAGCACAGACGTGGATAGAGAATTTAAAACTCAATGCGCAAGATCAAAGCATTGCCGAGAAAGTGGTGGAAGAAATTTCTGCACGTTTGGGTTTTATGATTGAGGTCGGGCTGAATTATTTAAGTTTGGAGCGTACTTCGGGCACGCTTTCAGGTGGTGAGGCACAAAGGATTCGACTTGCCACACAGATTGGTTCGGCATTGGTTGGTGTTTTATATATCTTGGATGAGCCTTCGATTGGTTTGCATCAACGTGACAATGATCGATTATTGACGACGCTCAAACGGCTACGAGACTTGGGTAATTCGGTCATCGTGGTTGAGCATGATGAAGATGCGATTCGTACGGCTGATTTTATTGTCGATATGGGACCATTGGCAGGTGAACATGGTGGTGAAATCGTGGCGCAAGGTGATTTGGCCGCGATTTTGGCATCAAATACACTTACCGCGGATTATTTATCGGGTAGGAAATCCATTGCCATACCCAAACGTCGAAAAGTAGATAAAAAATACCCTATGCTTGGCATCGAAGGCGCATGCGAACACAATTTAAATGATATTACAGCACGTTTTCCGATTGGACGGTTAAGTTGTATTACTGGGGTGTCAGGTTCAGGTAAATCTACCATGACCTTGGATACCTTATATCGTGCTTTTGCTCGTCATTTAGGGCTAAAAACAGACAGGGTTGGGCAGTATAAAGCGCTTATTGGTAGTGATTTAATTAATAAAATTATCGATATTGATCAAAGCCCTATTGGACGTACGCCGCGCTCCAACCCTGCGACTTATACAGGCCTTTTTACGCCAATTCGTGAGCTGTTTGCAGGTGTTCCTGAATCAAGGGCGCGTGGTTATAAACCTGGTCGTTTTTCATTTAATGTGAAGGGTGGGCGCTGTGAAGCATGTCAGGGTGATGGCATCATCAAGGTGGAAATGCACTTTCTGCCCGATGTCTATGTGCATTGTGAAACCTGCCAAGGGAAACGTTATAATCGAGAGACCTTGGATGTGCGTTACAAAGGCAAAACCATTGATGAAGTCCTGAATATGACAGTGGATGAAGGCTTTGATTTTTTTGAGGCGATTGTTCCTTTAAAAACACGATTGACTACCTTGAAACAAGTTGGCCTTGGTTATATTCATTTGGGACAAGCTGCCACCACGCTTTCAGGCGGTGAGGCACAACGAGTCAAACTTGCCAAAGAGCTAGCAAGACGTGCCACAGGTGATACGCTTTATATCTTGGATGAGCCGACTACAGGCTTACACTTTGCGGATGTTGCAAAACTGCTTGAGGTTTTACATGCCTTGGTCAATCACGGCAATACGGTGTTGGTGATTGAGCATAATTTGGATGTGATTAAAACAGCCGATTGGATCGTTGATATGGGACCCGAGGGTGGTAACCGTGGTGGCGATGTGGTTGTTTCGGGTACGCCTGAAGATGTGGCTGGATGTGAAAAATCATGGACTGGGAAATATTTAAAACACTGTCTATAGAGAGTTTATTCGTATTATTATTTAACAGTTTTTATAACATACCCTGGGTTGGGCGTTTGTGTTAGCTCCATGCCATTGAGTGCGGCAATACGATCGGCAGTGAAGCGGCCAAGTATTTGCTGGGACTGACGTGCCAATGATGACCAAGAATCACCTTTTTTCCATATATGCAAGGCAATGCGTGGAATACCGCCAGATTTTTTTTCATTATAGCTTTGCAAGGAATTGCGAATGGCTTTGAAATCAGCTTCGTATTGAGAAATATCGCTGCGTGGCGCCCACATAAAGAGCAAAAAAGCTTGTGATTCTTTAAGCCATACAGTGGCATCAATGTATGCCTGCTGACGTGTGGCGTACTTGCTTTGATGCGCGCATGAGCCGATGGGTGGCCTAAGACTGTGCCGGATGTTAACCCTTCAATATGACGCTTGGGAAATAGTGACTGCAACAACTCTGTAGCAGTACGACGTTTGCTTAACGTCTTGGTCGAGAGCTTAAAATAAACCTTTTTTTGGCGTATGCGGGCAGTAACAGCTTGAGCTGTGTTTTTAATAACCCAGCGCTTGGGAAATTTGAGTTGTATGTGCAAATCTGGGTGTAAAAAATGTTGTCCGACAACCGCACCTTGTTCAGGGTTATCGGCATAAGGGTACCCATCCAATGCAGCCAACATGCGCTGATGATTGATTAAACCTTTATCATGTAATGCTTCTGCTTGCTGGCGTGCTTGTGATATGCGTTGTTTAGTCTCTGGGTGACTGGCAAAGGCTACGTGGTATTCGACGACTTTATCACCGACATCTTTTTGCTCTTTTTTATTGATGTCTTCCAAGCGTTTTAGTGTCGTTAATAATTGTTCGACAGCTTGTGGATCATAACCTGCTTTGGGACTGTACTTGAGTGCCAACTCGTCAGATTGTAATTCATGGTCACGACCATAACCACTTATAAAATAAGCTGTTAATAGATTTGTAAGGTTGGATGTGCCTGGTTGCACGGGGGCAAAAATTGAGATGACAAACATACCGAGCTGATAAGCATTGATTTGGGTATAGCGTTGTACGGCATGACGGGCGGTAACATGACCAACTTTATGAGCCAAGACAGCCGCGAGTTCAGCTTCGCTGTTGAGGTGATTTAAAAGTCCTCGGTGGATATAAATATGACCGCTAGGAAGCGCAAATGCATTGATGGTAGGATCATCAACAACACGGAAGTGATAAAAGAGTTCCTGTCGATCGGAGACAGCTGCAACACGTTGACCAAGCTCATCGACGAACACAGCGAGAGGGTCTTTTTCATCCAGTAGAGGAAGTTGTTGGCTGTATTGTTTTGCTAAGGCGAGACCCAATGCGAGCTCATCTTTTTCGGTCATTAAAACAAAGTCTTTATTCTTATTGGCAGGGTTGGTCGCACATGCGGATAGACATGTTAGCAATATCAATCATATGAAAGGTTTAAATTTAAGTATAATAGTTAATGTAACTCCAAATCCGCGGGGGAATATAAGGATAAGAAAAGCCTATCCTTGCTGGATATGCGAATTTTACCACGAACGACGATTTTTTGATCTTTTTTCAACTTGGGAGGGCTTCTAAAGTTTTTTCTATAAGCTCTTGGAATACTTATATGTAACTTTCCCAGTTTAAATCTCCAACCTTTTGCACCTGTTAGTTGAGTGACTTTTCCTTGAACGACGCGAAACTGGCCAATATTTTTTCCTGATATACGCTTGCCATCTAGAAGTTTGAAACGTGAAGTATTCCAAATGCCTATTTTTTTACTACGGGCAATACGCTCTTTTTTTAAGAGTTTTTTCGCCCAATGTACATTGGGTTCAAAGGTGTAAACATGTGCATAGCCATGTTGTACAAGCCAGCCATTCACCCACAAACCATCACGCATCCAGACTTGTGCAAGTGTGCGTTTGTAGCGATCTTTTTTCTCTTTATCGAAGCGTAGACGAACTTGTTTGCCGAGAATGAGCTTTTCTAGTGCTTCTTTGGCTTTTTTTCCGCCAATTTGTCCAGGCTCATCGCCACGACGGATTTCAGGGGTGTTTAGTCCGAGGAAACGTATCTTTTCTCCATGGCGTGTTTTGAATGTATCGCCGTCATAAACCTTGGCAACACTAGCCCAGCGCTCCTCTCCGATCAGTGATAATGTGCCTGTGGATGCGATGCCTGGCAGGCAGAGTGTTAAGAGCAGTGTGAGTGCTCTAACGGATATGGCTAAAACTTTTATGACTGTAAGCTTCCGACAAGTTCACGATAGGTGTGCATATCATGGCGAGTAAGGTAATCACGCAGACCATCGCAAACCTTGCTACAGATCAGAGGGTCATAAAATAGGCCCGTACCAAGCCCAAGTGCATCAGCACCGGTTACAGCAAACTCGATGGCATCGTTGGGTGTGGTGAGGCCGCCTTGCCCGAGAATGGGAATATTGTGTTTGGCAGAGATAGCACGAGTCTGGTGAATTTTCCATAAGGCAACGGGCTTAATGGCTGGACCAGAGAGCCCGCCAGAGATATTTCCGATAATGGGTGTGCGTTTTTCAATATCAACAGCCATGCCGACCAGTGTATTGATAACCGATAGCCCGTCAGTGCCTGCCTCAATGACCAAGCGCGCGGTTTCTGCGATATCGGCATTGTTGGGGGACAGCTTGGTAATCAATGGCTTACTGGTCATAGGGCGCATGGCTGCGACTACCTTGGCAGCCATGACAGGGTCATTACCAAAATGCACGCCGCCTTCTTTGACATTTGGGCAGGAGATATTGATTTCAATGGCAGTGACAGGTGAGTCATCATACATGCGTGCGACTTCAGCATAATCTTCGAGTGAAGAGCCATTGGCATTTGCCCAAAATTGAGTCTCATGGTGTGGAAGTTTGGGAAGGATTTCATCAATGACATAACGAGTGCCTGGGTTTTGCAGGCCAATAGCATTGAGCATACCAGATGGTGTTTCATAAACACGGTGCGGGGCATTACCCATACGTGGTTCAAGCGTGGTTCCCTTAAGAATTACTGCGCCAACATCGCTGTTGTTAAACCCTTCAATACGGGTGTACTCCTCACCAAAGCCAACACAGCCTGATAGTAATACAAGTGGTGTCTGCAGTTTTAAGCCTGCAAAAGAGGTGGAAAGGTCGGGGGATGTTGATTGAGCTGTCATGCGGCAAGCATAGCGGTTTTAATCCTGAAACAACATAGAGCTTATTTATGGTCTAAAGTAGAGTTTAGGGAGTTTATTATGAAACGACTATTTTCTACATTTTGGTTGCTGTTGGTATGTGCGCTATTACCCATTCATGGGTATGCCAGTGATGCCAGTGATGCTAGTGAGGCTAAGGATAAAGTGGATGATGCGCGTCAAGTCATTATAGAGATTATGAGCAACCCGGATAAAGGCATTCCATCAGATTTATTGCGTAAGGCATCAGCCGTGGCGATTTTCCCAGGGGTGGTAAAGGCAGGGCTTGTATTTGGTGGAAAATATGGTCGTGGTGTCGTCCTCAAACATGACAAAAAACGAAATACTTGGTCTGCACCAGCTTTTTATTCAATTGGTGCAGGGTCGGTAGGCTGGCAAATTGGTGTGCAGTCGACGGATATGGTGCTTTTGATCCGTAGTGAACGGGGGTTGAAATCCTTACTGAAGAGTGAATTTACTTTGGGGGCGGATGCAGCCGTTGCGGCAGGCCCTGTCGGCCGTCGGGCTGAAGCTTCGACGGATGCGAGACTAAAAGCAGAGGTTTTATCGTATTCGAGAAGTCGTGGCTTGTTTGCCGGTGTTTCGTTGGAGGGGGCAAAAATCAATGTGTTGGATGAATATAACCATGCATACTATGGTAAGGTTTTGAGTTCCAAGGATATCTTGTTGCGAGGCAAGGCGCTGGCTCCGAAATCAGCTGTTCGTTTGATCCATACATTAAAGAAAATAGCTAAATAGCTTGTTAGCATCAATAGAAATTAATGCTAACAGGCTACTTTAACTTATGATTCGGTTTGTTGAATGCCTGCTAGATACCAAGTTGGGTCATCGCTGTTGGGCGTATGACGAAAAATCCATGTTTCTTGCATTTCATGGCCTTGTGATTCATTAGCCTGGACTGCACTGTTTAATGTTTCCTCTTTAAGCATGGCATGAAACTGAATGGCAACCCATTCATCATCCAATTCAATCCAACTATCTAGCATGTTTGCTTTTAGCATGCCTACTTCAGTACGGGTTTGGTCTTTACCCAATGATTGCATGTCGGATTCGATTTTACCTGCTACTTCAGGTGTACAAAAAGTGCGTATATCATTCATATCCTTTTTATCCCATGCAGCCTGCATGCGCATGAAAATATCTTTGGCAGCGGGAATGAAATGTGCCTCATCAATATCTGGGCGTAACATTTGAGCAGAGGCCTCTGGTGCAGATTCGCTAGATGTGAATAAATCAGGTTGTGTGGGCGTAGCCTGTTCTTGACCTGCATAGGCATATGGCTGCGGACTACTTTGTGCTTTGCGGCGCATGAACCAAATAAAACCGAAGATAATTGCTCCGATAATGAAAATATCGAAAAAGTTAACGCCTTCAAATGCACCGCCGAAGAACATCGCGCCTAAAAGTCCACCCAATGCCAAACCGCCAAGCATACCCATCATCCCACCACGGGCAGGAGCGCTAGCTCCTTGCTTGTTTGGTGCGGCCTGTTTTTTCTGAGACATACGGGGAGCTGGTGCAGCGGCTCTTTTATTAAAACTTTTTCCAAAGCTGGAGCCTCCGCCAAAACGCTTGGCTTCGGCGTGATTAGCACCAGAGACAACCAAACAAAATATAGCGAGCATGCTAAAGGCTAAGAGTTTTTTCATGATATTTCTCCAGTGCTGTAACGTAATTGTGCAAGCCTCGCCTCAAACATGGCTTGGCGAAGTGGACGATCTTTGATGCTTTGCAACTCAGATGCAAGCTGTTTTTTTTGTTGTAGACTAACGGGCTTGGCTTCAGGGCTGGTTTTATCAGGCTGGATACCGGCCACAACTTGTACACGGGTGAATATTTTGGCAATGCGGCCCATACGAGCCTGTTCAAAGCAGGATTTGCGTATGTCATCACGCAGGAAAATTATTTGCTGTGCCATGGTGGAGTGGCTTACTGCAATGATTAAGGTGCTGCTGCCGTCGCTGCTGGGTTTTAACTCAATAGGCTCAGTACGTTGCGCTAACATAGGGCCAACAATATGTGGCCATAACCTGCGTAAGCGTGATAAGCCAACCAGTTGATCCAAGCGTTCCTCACCGAGAATTTCTGCTAGATTATGATGAATGTCTGTAAGCTTTGAACGCGCTCTGAGTTTCTTTTTAGCCATGGTGAAAAAACTGCATTAAAAAGGAAGCTTTTTGCCGCCAAGGATGTGGGCATGCAGATGGAATACTTCTTGCCCTCCACCTTCGCGAACATTGATGACAATACGGTAACCTTCTTCGAGGTTTAATACATCATTGGCGATATGATTGACTCGCGTCATCAACGTACCAAGTAAGCTTGGGCTATCCACATCAGCTAGGGTAGGGATATGGATTTTAGGAATGACGAGGACATGGATAGGTGCTTTGGGATGTATGTCGTTAAAAGCGAAGACATCATCATCTTCATAAACCTTATCTGATGGAATACTGCCTTCGATAATTTTACAAAACAGACAATCACTCATAACTGACTCCTTATAGTTCTGAAGTTTACCTCTTACGATATTTTAATCAGCTAAAATCATTTCTTCTTTTTTCTGTTTGGAGAGTTTTTTAACGTGCACTTCCATTTTAAGGGCTTCGGATTGATTGCCGATTTTTTTTTGATAAACCAATTCAAGAGGGGCCTTACCGCGCAAAAATTTCGCACCTTTCCCCGATTCGTGCTGCTTAAAGCGTCGCTGAATATCAATCGTAATACCTGTATAAAGCACACCGCCTTTACAGCGAATGATATAGAGGAACCATGCGTTTGAGTTGTCCATTATATGATCGATAAGACTTCAAAATACCTATCTTTGCCAGCTATTTTTAAAGCGAAGTCTTCGCCCGTACTTTTACCGACCATAGCTTTGCCAAGCGGAGCCTTGCTTGTGATAACGGTAATAGTGTGTTGTTGATACGGAATTTTTAAGCCACCAGCATCGGCGGCTAATAAGAAGGGCTGTTGTTCGTTGTGTTCATCATTTAAAACTACCAATGAACCCAGTTGAATGCTATCTAACGGCTGTGGTGTTAATTGTTTGAAATAGGCTAAAGATCGCTCAAGCTCGAGCAAGCGAATGCCTTGACCTTGTGCAAGGTAGGAAGCTTCTAGTCCCATGGTTTCATATTTACTGGAGCCAAGACAGTCTTTATGCGTAGCTGTGTCACGCGCGACTTTGACAGCGTTCTCTGCAATGGTTATGTCGGCTTTTAGCTGATTTATAATCAACGCAAGGATATTTATTTTATCTGAATATATCATGAGGTAATATAGACGGCTTTTTGTTTATAAAGCTTACCGCAGCTTATGATAAAGCAGGCAAATGAACCTTGATACTGCTTGGTATAAATTTTAACACTTTAGATCGGCTTGTATGCCAGAATGCTGAAAGTAAAAGCAGGGAAGCGCCTATAAAAATACCAGTCAGAGCAAAGCTGTAACTTACAAAACCATAGGTTTGAAATAGTGTTGAGAAAGCAAATAATACATAACCTAATGAGGAAACCATAATAGCTCTTCTGTCTACTGCGAGTGAAATCATGGTGAGAAAGACGTAGAGGGTAATGACAAGCCCAATACTCCATAAACTCTCTTGCTCCGTTAAAATACCTAAGAATGAGAAAATCGGATGTACGATTAATGGCGCAGCGGCAAGGTGTAACCAGAAGGCCACATCAGAGTTTCTAGTTTGGCGCACTTTGTCTGAAGCATCCCAAATCATGGCGATAAAGAATAGAGAAATGCCACTCACAAACAATAAGGGTAGCAACCACTCAACCAACGAAGGGAAGGCTTTAAGGCCAAGGGTCAGTATGATGGTGATAATTGCGGCGGCAGCGGCAGCAACGGTAATAGGCACTCTAAAGCGCCTCCAGTGTAACCAAGCGAACAGCGCCGTTAGTACGACAGAGATGAGGATAGTGCCGCCAGCAGGCATGCTTTCGATCATTAATGTAATAGGCATCGATGCTATGCCAGCTAAGAAGGATATGAGCAATATAATGGCAGGCAATGCCATTTTACGTTTGAGAACAAAGAACTCGGCTAGTCCCCAAGAAATAAGTGATAGAGCAGCGGCACCAAAAAATATATGAAATGTCGAGGCAAACCATGCACCTGAAAAAAGCAACAAACTGGATGCGATTACAACAAAAATATCATTAAAGCCCGAGAGCAGGCGGAAGTTTTCTTCATCGACATGCACAGTGTTATTTTGAGAAAGTATAAGCTCCTGAAACTGCTGGACAGATTCGCTGGAAAAAACACCTTTTTCTATGGCGATATTTAGATCTTCATTGGTATACATAAGTGCTTTCCTATAATCGTATGATAGAGGTTAAGTAGTGCTAGGCGCTACGTGTAAGCACATTTTCATCTGTATGCTCAAAGGTTTTTCTGTAAATATCGAGCATAATGCTTTGTTTATACTTTATGCTGTCGCTTTGAATGGTCAGCACTTGGCTAAATGCGGTTGTGCTGGCTTTTTTCTGCATAAATGATGATTGGGCAATGCCGCCATCAAAACCACTATCCTCGGCAGAGACTTCAATAATGGTAGCATCAGGAAAATCTTCATCATCCAACACCTTACCACATGCCACCACGCCAACACCGCGTGGAATGGTGAATGAATGGGTAACGACACCTGTGGCTGAATCCCAAGACCAATAACCAACCTGGTGATGGAATACATCGCCGCTTTCTTTGCGTTGCACAATTTGTTTGTAGTGTAATACAGCGAGTGTTTGTGCTTCTGCATTGCTTACATCACCAATGGCTTCGAAGGTAATCGTTTCAAAGTAGGGGTTGTTTTCCGAACCATTTGGTTCAGGCGCAATATCTGTGCCTTTATCACCTTTCCAAGTGCCGATGAGTTGTTGTAATGGTCCGTAATTAATTTCGTTCATTGCAGTGTACCTTGTTGACCTTTAATAGTTTTTTCTTTTTCTTCATACCATGAGAAAAAAATGTCAGAGCAGGTATGATCGGCACAGACAGGAGAAAATGACAAGTTACTACTGTAGTATGTTCCCTCTCCTAACTGATCCCATACTGTTGTTGAAACTTTCCATATGCTGATGTCGAGGGCTGATATATGATGCTTTAACATTGCATAAATAATAGATTGAATATTGCTTTTGCCTCCTCCTTTAGACATAAAGGAGCCATAGTTATCCGATCTGATTATACGTCGAAGCCCTTGCTCTTCTTTGCTTAACACAATGTATGCAAATAAATCGTTACGATTGGGGTTACACAGTAGCGTTGGATGAAAACCATCTGTGATTAATGAGTCCGCTTCGTTTGAGTTTGTACTGAGGGAAAAGGTTTTAAAAATGTAGTTGTCGGCACCGCTCATATATTCCTCTCGTATAAAGAAGAAATTTTCTAACTTTTGTAGAAGCTTTATAGGTAGTTCATGTAGCCCCGCCTCATAATCTTCTAATATGGAAACGGATTTAAGTTCGTAGAACTCCGCCATTACCCTTAAATTAAGCTTTAGAATATTTTCGCGCAAATTCTTATGTCGTTTTCCGAGTTCTGACTTGTAATTGTTTATAGGTTCTTGAAGTGTGGGTTGTTTAAAATTTATAGGTTTCTTGTCTTTCTGTTTTTTATATATGGGTTGTTTTTTGTTGTTTTTATAAATTGAATATGCAGTTGTAATGGTAATAAGGCCTACAAATATATTAATAATGCTTTCTGGTATGTTGAGTATGGATTCCATACTATTTAACATGTGCCTTTCTCGAAGCCTTTTCTTCATGCCCAGAGACACCAAAGCGGCGAGCAAGCTCTTTAAGCACATCATCAGCTGATAAGCCGTGGTGTGATAACATAATCATACTGTGAAACCATAAGTCGGCTGTTTCGTAGACGATATTGTCTTTATCATTGTTTTTTGAGGCAATAATGGTTTCGACAGCTTCTTCACCAATTTTTTCTAACATTTTGTCAGGTTTAGCGAATAGGGATGCTACATAGGAAGCATCAGCAGACTCGGATTTTCGTGCTTCAAGAATAGCAGTGAGTTCTGCAAGAATTTCATTGTTATTCATGCGGTGCTCCGTAGGTAAATAGCTCAATGGTTTGTATTAAACCTTCGATATGTTGATAAGATGCCTGCCAATCCAAAGGTTCATCATCGAATAAACCATAACGAAACTGCACTGCAAAAGGGTTTAATTCGGCAAGCAGCCATAACTCATCATCAATACTTTGCTGCAGCTCCTCAAGCCGGTTCAGCAAGAAGCTAATATCATGAGTTTTAATTAAGGGTTCGCCGAGAGATACTAGCCATGCCTTTAGCGACTTTTCTGTAGCCTGTTGCAAGTGAAAACCTACAATTTCAATGTCGGGATCGGCACTTACAGCGAGTGTTTTTGCAGCTTTTAAATCTTTCTTTGCCATCAACAGCAAAGGCTGGGATATATTAGGCGGATTCATATAAAATTTTGCCATGCTGTTGAATAGGTTGTAGTAAATGCTGATTATTTTGTTGGTGTAACTCGTTTTCACTAAATAAGAGTAAGTCTTTTGGTACTGGGTAGGACGCTAGTGCGCGATAAAGTTTAGCTGCTTCTTTACGGCGACTATGCGTTGCATCGAATTCCTCTTTTTCAATGATACATAAGTCAACATCCGAATGATCGTGAGCATTGCCGACAGCATAAGAACCAAAAAGAATAATACGTATAGGGTTGACTTCTTTTACGATGGTATCGACGATACCTTGCAAATCAATCATGATATTGGCTCCTCAATGGTTATCCATTCATTATTTTGTTCCTGTTTGTAAAAACATGATTCACGATTGGTGTGGCAAGCAGGGCCTGTTTGCGCAATTTTAAGCAAGATCGTGTCACCATCACAATCAAGGTACATGTCTAGCACCTTTTGTACATTGCCACTGGACTCACCTTTTTTCCACTGCTGCTGCCGTGAGCGAGAATAGTAGTGTGCATAAGTTGTTTCCAATGTTTGCTGCACAGCTTCTTCATTCATCCATGCCATCATCAACACACGCCCCGATGTCGCATCTTGGGCGATAGCAGGCACGAGGCCTGCATCGTTGAATTTGATGGATGCCATGAGGCTCATGCAGTCAGCCTTGCTAACACACGTTCTGCGGCTGCAATGGTGTTGTCGATGTCTTCATCGCTGTGTGCGGCGGATACAAATGCAGCTTCATATTGAGAAGGAGCCAAATAAATGCCTTCCAGTAGCATTTCGTTGAAGAACTTACCAAAAAATGCCAAATCGCAGTGCCCAGATACATCCGAACCACAAGTTACGCTTTCAAGTTCCGTGAAGAATATGGTAAACATCGAACCAAAACGATTACCTGTTGCAGGTACGCCAGCAGCTTTACAGCCAGCCAATAGACCTTCAAACAAACGTTTGGATTTTGTTTCTAAATCAGCATACAAAGCATCATTTTGCAAGCGAGACAATGTTTCCAAACCAGCGCGCATAGCCAGTGGGTTGCCAGACAATGTGCCAGCTTGGTAAACAGGGCCATCAGGTGAAATTTTACGCATGATTTCTTCGCGCCCACCGTATGCGCCTACAGGTAAACCACCACCAATGATCTTACCCAAACAGGTTAAATCAGGTGTGATGCCGAATAGTTTTTGTGCGCCACCAGAAGATACGCGGAAGCCACACATCACTTCATCAAAGATAAGCAATGTGCCTTCAGTAGTACAAAGATCGCGAAGTTCTTGTAAGAAACCATTGGAATACAAATCCATCACACCCGTATTGCCAGGAATTGGCTCAACAATAATGCATGCAATTTCATCTTTATTTTCAGCAAATAGGCGCTTTACTTCATCCAAGTCTTGGAAAGGTGCCGTCAAAGTCAGTTTTGCATAATCAGCAGGTACACCCGCAGAATCAGGCTCACCAAATGTTGCCGCACCAGAACCAGCTTTCACCAATAAGCCATCAGCATGACCGTGGTAACCACCATCAAACTTTAAGATTTTATCACGACCAGTAAAACCACGTGCCAAACGCAATGCACTCATGGTTGCTTCGGAACCAGAGCTTACAAAACGCACCACATCAATGGATGGCACCATATCGATAACCATTTGTGCCAAATCAATTTCAAGCTCACAAGGTGCGCCAAATGAAACACCTTTTTCAGCAGTTTCCTGAATGCCTTTAATCACAGCATCATGGGCATGACCTAAAATCATAGGCCCCCATGAACCCACATAGTCGATGTATGTATTGTCATCCACGTCAGTCACGTATGCGCCTTTTGCATGATCAAAGAAGCGTGGAGTGCCACCTACGCCTTTAAAGGCGCGCACAGGCGAGTTTACACCGCCAGGAATGATTTTCTTGGCTTGTTCGAAATCTTTTAAAGATTGTTCAATGTTGGAAGCTTGCACTGGTATAGTTATCCTTTAGTTAGTATATAAAATGGTGACAAAACCCTAAACAGTGAGGGCGAACTTGTCGAAGCCCTGAATGCTATGGCAACAACCTCGTGATGTTATTTATTGTATCGGATCCAAGCATCAGAAATACCTTGTTGTTTTAGTTTATGTGTAAAAGCCACTGCCTGCTGTTTCTCTGCAAAGCCTGTAGCAACAATACGGTACCAGTTTTTACCTTTTACCACGACGGCAACAATGCTTGTTTTCATTCCTTTCATTGCCTCACGTTGTTGTTCATTTTTCGCTTTTTTCATTGAATCGTGTGACGATACTATAACACTCCATGTATTTTTAAGAGACACGGGTTGCACTTCTTTTATGGGCGTTCTGGGTGTAATAGCAACGGGAAGAATGCTCTGTACAGGTTTAACAATAGCATTTTTATTATCAGGTAAAGTTGGGGCTTTGGCGTTGTCCTGTAAACGTATGGATTCTTTTTTGAGCGTTGACAGTTCTTTCTGAATGGTGACAAGCTCTGATTGATTGCTCAAATAATTGTTTTGCATTGTATTGAGTTGAGTAGAAAGTGAATCGATTTGAGCCTGTGAAGACATACTTGTCCATACTCCGAAACCTCCTGCAACCAGTGCAATAAGCGCCATAAATATAGCCGAACCATTGCCACTTGATGTTTTTTCTGTGTTTGAAGTTGTTTTAGCCTGTTCCTTTGTTGAGCTACTTGCCTCTGTAGCACTTTTATTTATTTCTGCAGTATTAGTTTTTTGCGGTGTACTCTTCTTTACAATTGGCTCAGGTGTTATCGCATCAAGCTCTGGAATGGATTTTTTCTCCACAGCAGGTTTAGCTGTTATTGCATCAACCTCTGGAGTGGATTTTTTCTCCACAACAGGTTTAGGTATTGCTGTATCAACCTTTGGAGCGGCTTCTTTTTTCACAACGGGTTTAGGTGTTACGGTATCAACCTTTGGAGCGGCTTCTTTTTTCACAACGGGTTTAGGTATTACGGTATCAACCTTTGGAGCGGCTTCTTTTTTCACAATGGGTTTAGGTGTTACGGTATCAACCTTTGGAGCGGTTTCTTTTTCCATAACAGGCTCAGATGCTATTGCATCAATCTCTGGGGATGCCTTTGTTTGAATGCTATCGTCAAATTGGTTGCTAAGCTCCTCTATTTCTTTATTGAGGTCATTAAAATCAAAATTAGCTTCTGGGGATACAAATGTTTCTTCGGGAACACTGTAGGTAATATCAGGTATGGAGGTTAGATCATTAGAGCCAATGATATCCTCGGGATTAAGGATGTCGTCTATGCTATTAGAGGAAGAAGGGGTGGGGTCTGCATAAGGATCCATGATCTTCTTTGCGTCAAGACGAACCGTATTTTCAAAATCGTCAGGTTTATTTTCGTTTGCCATGAGAGCTTCCTTTTAAGTGATCGTTAAGTTTTGTTGTAGCAGTGAATGAGTTAATCTGCCCAATAGCTTACTTTGGCAGTACAGGTTTCAGACACTTCAACCCGTGAAACATATAGACGCTCGTTATTTAAACGCCCAACCATTTCTTCGAATAATAAACGGGCAACATTTTCACTGCTTGGATTAATTTTATCAAAGGGTTCAATATCGTTTAAGTTATAATGATCCCATTTTTCGAGGGCTAGTTTGAGCTCAGATTTCATAATTTTATAATCAATGCCCAAACCAAGCTCATCAAGTTCTGTGCATGTTACAAAGAGTTTTACATGCCAATTATGCCCATGCAGCCGGGCACAATCACCAGGATAGCCTCGTAATTGATGGGCAGCAGAAAAATGAGTTTCAATACTAAGTTCGTAACGGGGCACGTTTATTCCTCGGGTGTAGTCTCAGATTTTGGGATTGGCTTTGACCACATATTATGTCCATATTTTAGGTAGCCACGGACATTATGTAGACGATAATCTAGATCTTGTTCAATAGGGACAATCACGCCTTCCAGAAGCGGTTGTAAATACGGTGCGAGCACAGAGCCACCACCACCTGTAATCATAATTGCATCCATATCCCAATCATCATTCCACAGTCGGTTGGCATCGGAAGCAATATTTGCAGCCAATTGTTGAAAGGCAATTTGGGTGATTTTTCTTAGGTCATAACCTTTCCCACGAATTTTAATGCTGCCCGTTTCAACGGCATCGAATAGGCGGTACAACTCAACATTGATACCACAATTATCTTTGAGTTTATTGGCAATGACTTCAAAGGCTTTGGATATGCCATTCTGAGTGGTCAGGCTACCACGTTCGGAATAACGGGCTTTATCGGAAATAGTATAATCGCTGGTCCGGAAACCAATATCAATAATACCAATTTTTTCATCAGCAAAGCGTTGCTCTGCACCTTTTCCAGAATCATTGAGCAAGCGGTCCATGACTGAGCCAATGGGTTGAGGGATGACTTTGACATCTGTAATGCCAATAACAATCTCTTTGCGTGTGCCTTTGCTATTTGTTGTAACAACGTGGTGTGATTGACGGAGCATATCGGCTAATTCAGTTTTGTATTCGCGATAATGCCCAATAGGTAGGCCTACTACGATTTTGAAAGACTGTTTATCACTGGTCATAAACTGTGTGATAGCAGCCAGCGCCAATATTTTTGTAGAGGAAGCAATAAATTGGGTTTGATCTAGGGTGAATTGACGGTTGGAGCTTTGACGTTCGGCTAACTCGCCTATGAAGTAAGAAGTATTATCAACATCGACTTGTAGATGCTCATCTTGTTGTGCCTTTGGGTTTAGCAGGGATTCTTTGAATTGGAAGTCAATGGCTTCGCCATAAATAGATTTAAAAACGCGAAAATCTTTACCATTTGTTGCCTTGGTAAAGCCAAAGCCAATATCAATACCGATTATTGCATCCATATGATTCATCCTTGCGTCACGAAATAATTATTTCCAGCTTGAAACTAAGGGCTTAGCTATTGATGTCAATTTTGCGAGTGAAAACAAAGGGATGGAGCATGTTTAATTTCGAGCATTTGGCAGAAGGAAAATGCCAGATACCACGCGACCTTCAGCAACGAGAATGTTGTAAGTGCGAGCCGCAGCCCGTGAGTCCATGCATTCAAAACCAATATGAGTATCAGCCAACCCTTGTAGCACATTTTCGTTCGGGAAATGAGTCTGACGACCTGTGCCGATCACCAATACTTCTGGCGGTTGATTCAGTATATGTTGCAAGTGTTCCATACTCAGTTGTTGCAGGCGCTCAGGCCCCCAAGGGGAGAGAATATGATTTTGATGGATGCTGATGCCAGCCGTGTAACGGGTGTTGGCGATTTTGAAATAATCATCGCCATAGCCGCGAATTAAGGGTGTGCCAGCAATAATGTCGGGTGAGACATCGGCACGAAAAGATCCACCTTCAAGCATGAGAAGAAGCCTTTATGGCCGTGCATCCATTTCTTTTAAATCTTCTTCAGAGGTTTGTAGTAGACCTTTTAATTGCAACATAACAGGGCTTGCAACATAGATAGATGAGTAGGTACCAACCAAAATACCAACCAACAAAGCAAAGGCAAAGCCATGAATTACTTCACCACCCAAGAAGAAAAGAGCCAATACAACCAATAAGGTAGTGAAGGAGGTCATTAAAGTACGTGATAGTGTTTGGTTAACGGAATCATTACACACTTTTACTTCATCTTCAGGGTGCTTGAGTTTGCGATTGGCTTCAAGGTTTTCACGGATACGGTCAAAGACCACAATGGTATCATTGAGCGAGTAACCAATTACAGCCAGAAGCGCTGCGACCACAGGAAGTGAAAATTCGTTACCAGTGATGGCAAATACACCCAGTACAATAATTATGTCATGCATCAAGGCAGCATCTGCCCCAACAGCAAAACGAAATTCAAACCGCATGGTGACGTAAATGAGAATAGCGAGCATGGCAATTATTACAGCACTAATACCAGCCTGAGTCAGTTCCTCACCCACTTGAGGTCCAACAAACTCAACACGGCGCATATCAATGTTTTCAGCACCAAAGTGTGATTTTAGACTGTCCAAAATCGCATTGCTGATGCTAGATGAATCTTCAGCCTCTTTGTTTTGCACGCGTATGAGAATTTCCTCGGGGCTTCCGAATTCTTGAATGATGGCCTGTTCATAACCAACGGGTTTAATGGCAGCGCGCACATCAGAGATACTTGGCGCTTGTTTGAATTGTACTTCAACCAATGTTCCACCAGTAAAATCAATGCCGAAGTTAAGCCCACGGATGCCTGGAATCAGTGCTAACAATGAAATGATAAGCAATAGGGTAGATAGGCCAAGGGCAATTTTACGTTTACCAAGGAAGTCGATATTTGAGTTTGGGTTAATAAGTTGCATGGTTGTCTCCTAAATGCTCAGCTTTTCAATGCGGTCACGTTTGGCCGTGGAATATGCAATGATTGCACGTGTAACCATGATGGCAGTAAACATCGAAGCAATAATACCCACTGATAATGTTACGGCGAAACCTTTTACAGGCCCAGTACCGAATTGGAACAACACGATGGCGGCAATCAAGGTGGTGATATTGGCATCCACGATGGTTAAGAACGCTTTGCCATAGCCGCTATCAATCGCTGCGAGCGGTGTTTTTCCGATATGTAACTCTTCTCTAATACGTTCAAAGATGAGTACATTGGCATCCACAGCCATACCAATGGTTAATACGATACCTGCCATACCCGGTAGGGTAAGGGTTGCACCGATCATGCTCATAGCAGCAACAAGAAGAATCATATTGAATATCAAGGCAATATTCGCCACAAGACCGAAAAGACGGTAATAAACCAGCATAAAAATCAATACGAAAATCGAACCAATCATGATGGAATTAAAACCTTGATCAATGGAATCTTGACCTAGACTAGGGCCAATGGAGCGCTCTTCCACAACCTTCACTGGGGCTGGCAACGCGCCAGCACGCAATACGATGGATAGGTTACGTGCTTCTTCAGGGGAGAAACTTCCTGTAATTTGAGCGGTGCCACCTGAAATGCGTTCGCGAATGACAGGTGCTGAATTCACTTTGCCTTCAAGGATAATGGCAAAACGTTCACCGACATGTGCTTTGGTAAGTTTGTCAAAAATGCGTGCGCCTTTGCTATTAAACTTCAATGTAACAGCGTATTCGCTATTGCGTGAATCAATGGATACACGTGCATCTGCTATCAATGAGCCAGAAAGTTCGGTACGTTTTTTGAGTAAATAAGGCTGTTTAAATGGTTTGCCGCCACGTATTTCTTCTTTACCATAAACAATGATATCACCAGGTGGAATATCGCCCTGTAACGCTTTATCCAAATCACCTTTTTCATCAACCAGCTTGAATTCAAGAATGGCAGTGCGACCAATCAATGCCTTGGCAGCAGCAGAATCATCAAAACCAGGAATTTGAACCAAAATACGACGCTCGCCTTGGCGTATGATGACAGGCTCGGTGGTTCCCAAGGCATCAATACGATGACGAATCACTTCAATGGATTGCTCTACAGCATTGTGTTTGATTTCTTTGGCTTCGGCATCGGTCACGACAAAGTGGAGCCTGTTACCATCAAGTTCAGAGGTATACTTGGGTAATGCATCCTCAATCAGTTTTTGTGCTTTGCTTAATTCATCCGACTTTTTCAGCGCAACAATGATTGTGCCGCCTTTGGCATCAAGTTTACTGTAGCGGATTTTATTGCTGCGTAAAACGCTGCGCACGGTGCCTATTTCTTCTTCAACACGGGTTGAAACAGCCACATCCACATCCACATCGACAACAAGATGAATTCCACCCTTCAAATCCAAGCCGAGATTCATGGGTTTGCTTAAAGAAGAGGGCCACCATGATGGGACGGAAGTGATATTTGGAGCAGCCGCCATAACAGAGACCACCAATGTGATAAGAATAAGCCAAGCTTTCCAGCGCGGATATGCGTGCATGATGTGTTCCTTGTACGTCTAAGTTTTAGTTATGAGTATGTTCTGAATTAATCTGAAAGGGCTGCAACAGCATCACGCTGGATTTTGATGCGTACACCCTCGGCAATTTCAACTTTTAAATAATCATCTTTCACATCGGTGATAGAGCCGTAAATGCCGCCGTTGGTCATCACTTTATCACCTTTTTTTAAGCCTTCGACCATACCACGGTGTTCTTTGGCACGTTTTTGCTGTGGACGAATCAACAAGAACCAAAAAATAAGCATAATCAAAATCAGTGGAATTAACTGTGTAAAGCTGCTTGATGAAGCCCCGCCTTCGGCAAAGGCTGGTGTTGTGAAAGCAAGCAATGCTGCGATGCTGGTGAAAATAGAACGGATAATGTTGTTCATTGAATAAAACTCCTGTTTGTTATTCGGTTGTTATGATGTCTTTTTTCGGTATTTCTGTAAAAACTGGTCACGAAATTCACTCCAGTTGCCCCCTTCGATGGCATCTCTGGCGCGCTGCATGAGATCGCAATAGTAGTGAAGGTTATGCAAAGTATTCAACCTTGAACTTAAAATTTCCTTCGCCATGTACAAATGACGCAGGTAAGCACGGGAGAAATTACGGCATGTATAACAGCTGCAGTTATCCATGATGGGCGCGCTATCTGTTTGATGTTTAAGGTTTTTTATGTTTATTTTTCCGTCGTCTGTAAACAGTGTTCCATTGCGCGCATTGCGGCTTGGCATGACGCAGTCAAACATGTCAATGCCGCGATCAATGCCCTCGATAAGGTCATCTGGGGTGCCAACACCCATCACATAATGTGGTTTATCGGCGGGAAGGTGGTCGGCAAGTTCGTCCAAAGTGGCGAGCATTTCCTCTTTCGGCTCACCCACTGAAAGACCGCCAATAGCAATGCCTTCAAAGTCCATATTGGCAATGGCGTGCAGGCTTTCACGGCGCAAATCACCATACATGCCGCCTTGTACTATACCAAACAGTGCTTGCGTGTCGTTGACAGGCAAATGTTCACGGCAATTTGCAGCCCAGCGCATGGACATTTCCATGGATGAGCGAGCTTCCTCATAAGTAGCAGGGTAGGGGGTACATTCATCAAACGCCATAACGATGTCTGAGCCAAGCTTGCGTTGAATTTCCATACTTTCTTTAGGGCCAAGAAACCAGCGTGAACCATCAATGTGAGACTGAAAGCGGACGCCATCAGGCTCGATTTTGCGTAGATCACCCAAAGACCATACCTGAAAACCACCGGAGTCAGTTAAAATAGGGCGATCCCAAGCCATGAATTTATGTAGCCCACCCATTTTTTCAACAACATCTGCGCCAGGGCGAAGCATTAAATGATAGGTGTTACCAAGAATGATGCTTGCTTGAATATCATCAACCAAGTCGGCAGGTGTCAGACTTTTTACGGTTGCCTGTGTGCCAACTGGCATGAATACAGGTGTTTCGACTACCCCGTGGGGCAGTGTAACGCGGCCACGACGAGCATGGCTATGGGCATCTTTGGCAAGGACTTCAAATTTAAGTGCAGACATGACGGCGCAGGATAGCCATCTGTGTGAGGGATGGAAGCCTACATTAATGATTTATAGGCCAATAGATTTGTAAGGTTATATTTTAAATCTAGAGGTATGAGAGGGGCAGCCCTATATATATAAGGTATAATTACGATTTTTATATGGTAAATAAAATGCCGACCTTCTTGTGGTATAAAGAAGTATCGGCACTTTAAATCTATAAGAGAAGAATAAGCTTGAGTGTCGGCCTACTTATCTGGTTCTAAATATAGATATGTTATGCCTCCGCTTACACCTGCTCCAGTACTCCCAGATATAGCAACGGGTTGTAGAGAAACATTTTTATTACCACCGCCAATAAGAGCTTGTACTCCAAGGCCAACTCCTACAGTTGCAGAGCCGCCACCACCAAAGTACTTCCCTGCTAACTGATAGTCACCAGCTTTGACGTTGGCGGACATGACAGCATAAGTCATGGTGGTTTCACGATCGAAAGACACGTCAAAGCCTAGGCCAACACCAGTTTCTCCTTTGTAGTACTCTGTTCCACCTGCATTAGCTTTGAATGAGCATTTGACACCTTCTGTCGAGTGAACGATTAAACTTAGAGCCGAGCCAGGTACGGTTTTACATGTGAGTAGGCCGACGCGTGTTCCTTGCGTTGTGCCTGCAAATGCCGCCATAGGTATTGCAATAAGTGCTATCAGTGCTACGCCGAGTATATATTGTTTCATATTGTTTAAGTGATTCATAAGAAACTCCTTTTCAGGAAACTTTCAACGCATCGATCTATGGATGAAAGGAACCCTTAGTTTAAGCATAGATGATATTTTCAGAGTATGTGTAGCAAGGCGGTTTATGTAGCGAGTTTTTTAGTTTATTTGCCTTGGTATATATGAAAGAAGGCATGTGATAAAAGTTTTATTTGATGGTCTTTTTAAAGTAATATAAATAAGCTTTGTTAGTGTTTTAATGCAGGTTAAATAGGGTCGATTGACTTGAGGAAGCAGTTTGGACAGGGTACGAAATCAAAAAAATAGGGTGGAAAATTCACCCCAAGGTACCCACGATATGACAAACAAAAGTGCAGCAGCGCATAACATTACGGATGTGCCATGTGTTGGCAAAACGAGTGCAGATCTGGTAAAGGGTATGCAGCGACATTATCTACGGACGCTAGGGCAACATACACTAAGCCAATCGCCACATTATAAATATCAGGCATTAGCTCTGACCGTTCGCGACCATCTAATGGAATGCTGGAAAAATACCAAAGATGCGTACCAAGAGCAAGATGGAAAACGTGCATATTACTTGTCTTTAGAGTTTCTAATGGGGCGAGCTTTGGGTAATGCGATTTTAAATTTAGGCTTAGATGAGCAAGCAGAAGGTGCTTTGCATATGCTGGGTCTAGAGCTTGAAGAAAAGATTGAAATGGAAAAAGATGCTGGTTTGGGCAACGGCGGTTTGGGTCGTTTGGCGGCATGTTTTGTTGATAGTTGTGCAACATTACAATTGCCTGTTACCGGTTACGGCATTCGTTATGAATATGGCATGTTTCGTCAGCTAATCGTTGATGGACATCAGATGGAAGAGCCTGATCATTGGTTGCGCAATGGTAATGTTTGGGAAATTGAACGCCCTGAATACACGCAACGCATTCATTTTGGCGGTCGTAGTGAATATTATCATGATGACAACGGCGATTTGCGTAGTCGCTGGGTTGATTGTCATGATGTCTTGGCAGTGCCTTTTGATACGCCGGTTCCAGGCTTTAAAAATGGCACAGTGAATACTTTGCGCTTGTGGAAATCTGAAGCGACTGATGAATTTGACCTTGGTGAATTTAATTCAGGTGATTATGCTGGTTCTGTGGCTGAGAAAAATGAGGCCGAGCATATTTCCATGGTGCTTTATCCCAATGATGCCAGCGAAAATGGCAAAGAATTGCGTTTGCGTCAGCAGTATTTCTTAGCATCTGCGAGTATCAAAGATGTGTTGCGTCAGTGGGTAGAGCAACATGGTAAAGATTTCAGTCAATTTGCAGAGAAGAATGTTTTTCAATTAAATGACACGCACCCAACGGTATCGGTTGCTGAATTAATGCGTATTTTGATGGACGAATATCGTTTAGAGTGGGATGAGGCTTGGGCGATTACCAGTAAAACAATGGCTTACACCAATCATACATTGCTGCCTGAAGCATTGGAACGTTGGTCTGTGAATTTATTCAGTCGTTTGTTGCCGCGTGTGTTAGATATTATATATGAAATCAATGCGCGTTTCTTGAAAGTGTTAGCTGAAAAATGGCCAGGTGATGTGGAGCGCCAGCGTCGTATGTCGATTATTGAAGAGGGTGATGAGCAGCAAGTTCGCATGGCATACTTGGCGATTGTGGGGAGCTTTTCAGTCAATGGCGTGGCACAATTACATTCAGATTTATTAGTAGAAGGTTTATTTTCTGATTTTTATGCACTCTGGCCTGAAAAGTTTAATAACAAGACCAATGGTGTCACACAGCGCCGTTGGATGGCTTGGTGTAACAAGCCATTAAGCAAATTAATCAGTGATAACATTGGCGATGCTTGGATTACGCAGCTGGATAAATTGAAGCAGATTGCGCCATTGGCCGATAAAGCAGCTTTCCGCAAGCAATGGGCTGCATGTAAAACTGAGAATAAAGAGCGCTTGGCAGCGATCGTTCAAAAAGAGTGCGGGGTGACTTTTAGCCCTGATGCGATGTTTGATATTCAAGTGAAACGTATTCATGAATACAAACGCCAGTTGCTGAATGTTTTGCATGTGATTCATTTGTATGACCGTATTAAACGTGGCGATACAGCTGATTGGACCAATCGTTGTGTGTTGATTGGTGGTAAAGCAGCGCCGGGTTATTACATGGCAAAGCAAATCATTAAACTGGTAAATAATGTTGCCAATGTGGTGAATAATGATCCGGATGTAGGCGATAAGCTTAAAATTGTGTTTTTCCCGAACTACCGTGTTTCGGCGATGGAAATTATTGCACCAGCAGCGGATTTGTCCGAGCAGATCTCAACTGCCGGTAAAGAAGCTTCAGGTACAGGTAATATGAAATTTATGATGAATGGTGCAATGACCATCGGCACATTGGATGGTGCTAACATCGAGATTCGTGAAGAAGTGGGCGATGATAATTTCTTCTTGTTTGGTTTGACTGCGGAAGAAGTGGAGCAAACGCGTGGGCAGTATAATCCAAATGCGATTATTGAATCGGATGAAGACTTTAAACGCGTAATGAACTTGATCGAGTGCGGTCACTTTAGTCAGTTTGAACCTGGCTTGTTCGCATCTATTACAGGTTCGATTCGTTGCAGTGATGATCCATGGTTAACCGCGGCAGATTTCCGCTCGTATGTGGATGCTCAACAGCGTGCTTCGCTAGCCTATCAAGATAAGACGGCATGGTTGAAGATGAGCATTTATAACACAGCCTATAGTGGAAAATTCTCTACAGATCGTACGATGCAAGATTATAATCGCGAGATTTGGAATTTAGAAGCAATAGCACCAAAGGAAGAGCGCTGTTTGCCTTGATTTACTAAAGTAAGATAAGGATAAAAAGGCGAGCCATAGGGCTCGCCTTTTTTGTTTTGTGCGAAGTTTTTTAGAGCAGGTTTAACGAGTGAGTGATTTAAATGTAACACGAGATATTCCAATGCTGCTGGTAAATGATCTGGTGATATTTAAAATATTCATTCCTTCTTTGGAGGTACTTAGCAGATCTTATATAGCATAAATATCGATATAAGGTGGATTTTCCTTGATGGCTGTATGTACAGTTTTATCTGCTAAGGAAGGGTAGTTTTGAAATATAAAGCTATGTATTATTGCTGAATGATGTGCACTGCCTAATCATAATTTCCTCCTACAACTTGAATATTGTGTATAGTTTATTGGGGGGAAGTTCAGAGCTCTTTAAATAAATTTTTGGCGTTGTTTGGGTTGGAGGAGTGCATGTCTAGAAAGCTGTATTTTTATGTTACAGGTATATCTTTTATATTGTTCAATGCGATGATAATGCTGACCCTAGAGAAAAAGTCGGTTGCAGCTCTTTCGTTTGATTGACCACTAGATGGATCATAGTACTCTTATAAAGCACTGCTCAAAAGAGTCGTTTTGTGTGTTAGTTGCCTTTGCTTGGTTTCTAAGCCAGGTGGATACGGTGAGCCGCAGACCTAGGCCGCCCTTCTTTTTCCAAAATATCCGCCTAACCCCTGATTTTTTTTTAATAAAAGAAAGTTTTTTAGTTATTCGCATAATCTCTTGATACTTCTGATTAACGAGCACCTGTTCATTCATAGGTAAGGTTTGAGCCTCTAAAGTGGTGTAATAACTTAAGCTTAGCAGGCAATAATAAATATAGTTTATTCCAGTAGTTTTATTTACGTCAAAAGAATAAGAGCTTTTTTTACGTGTTTGCAGCTGAGTAATGTGCATTTGTTAGAGTGCTTTATGGCGGAGCCTCTACCTTCGCTGTAGCCTATATCCACAATGATATAGGCTACAAAGTTTAAATATATTTAATGCCTGTAGCGTTACTTCTTCTTGCTAGATTTTTTTTTACCTTTTTTATCCTTACCACTTTTTTTATTATCTTTTTTGGCAGAACTTTTCTTCACGGCCTTGGTTTTTTTTGCGCTTTTTTTACTGCTTTTTTTATTTTTTTCATCTTTCTTGGCAGGACTTTTCTTTGCCGAGTCTTTAAGAGCGGAGCTATTCTTTTTTTTCTTTTCAGTTTTCTTGATAGAACTTTTCTTCACAGCTCTGGTTTTCTTTTCTGCATTGCTAGCATGGCTGCCTTTAACTGCTTCTTCAATAGGTTCCAATGCATTAACAGCTGCCAGAACTGTTGCTGCACGTTTTTCACCAAAACCTGGTACAAGGATTAGTTTTTTTAACCCTCCCTCTGTCAGAGTTTCAATCGAATCAATACCGTGTTCGATCATCAGTGCTGCGGTAGCTTCACCAATGCCTGAAATATCTGTAAGTGTCTGCTTCACTCTCACCTCCTGTAACTTAAACTTTCACATATAAACGATCACACTGGGCATGGCTACGCCAAGTCTAAAGATAATTCAAGTGACATAAGCGTTGAGAAATGGGGGGGGGAAGTTTTGTTTCGCTCATTTTCACTGTATATTAGTTACAGTTATTTGTGCTGGATTTTGCTGTAACTCATATTGTTGGTTTTTCTAGCCCGAGGCTTGGCTAAAAGAGGCTAAAGTTGGGTTGAAGAGAAAGGTGTTGAGAGTCACTTAGGAGGTTTCATGAAGCTTTGAGGGCTGCTTACTATAACTCATGCTTAACACAGATAATGCCAGCGACTGGCTGGCACAAACGCAAAAATATTGTAAACGTTGATGATGAATTTAGTGCAGTGGTAGTTTTGATACCTTACGGATTGCTCAATTAAAAAGGGGAGTGAGTTAGTAGCTAAGATCGGAACTTAGGGAAAGGAAGTCTTTGATTGCACGTAGATTATATTCTTTGTTTTAGAAAGACATAAAAAAAGGAGTTGTGAAAAACACAACTCCTTGATTTAAATTAGCCAAAAAATTGGCGTCCCCAAGGGGATTCGAACCCCTGTTGCCGCCGTGAAAGGGCAGTGTCCTAGGCCGACTAGACGATGGGGACCTAGGTCGAACGCGGCGAATCATATAAACAATGACCACCGCGTCAACATATTAAAAAATGGTGCGCCCACCTGGACTCGAACCAGGGGCCCACGGATTAAAAGTCCGCTACTCTACCAACTGAGCTATAGGCGCATACATTCAAAATGAGCTAAAAGATCTAACTCGTATCCAACTAGCGTTACCACTGCTGGACGGCGCGGAATAATGGCGTGGAAAATTCATCTGTCAAACATCAATTTCATGCTTCCCGTTTTTGTTTCTTCCGTGTTAGTCTTAGGCTATGAAATACCAACCTATTCCAGATTATCATATGCATACGCCGCGCTGTAATCATGCCGTGGGAGAGGTGCGAGAATATGCGAAAATAGCGATCCAACGTGGTTTAAAAGAGATTGGTATGTCCGATCATTCACCTATGCCGAATGGTTTTGATGCTGCGTGGCGTATGGATGCTACGGAGTTGCCCGATTATTTACGAGAAGTGGAAAGTGTTCGCGATGAGTTTGCTGCAAGGTTATCTGTGCGTGTAGGTCTTGAGGCCGATTTTCATCCAGGTACTGAGGATGCTGTGCAAGCGATGATTGATGGTTATGCATGGGATTATGTTATGGGTTCGGTGCATTATATTGGCGACTGGGCATTTGATAACCCAGATGAAGAAGAGCATTGGAAGCAGGTTCATGTTGAAGATGCCTATTGTGACTATTTTGATTTGGTGGCTCGTTCAGCGGCAACGGGTATGTTTGATGTCATTGGTCACCCTGACCTTATTAAAAAATTCGGTCAGCGGGCACCTGATGGCAGTGTGCGTGTGGATAGAGCTGAATCACTTATGCTGGAAGCTGTAAAAGCATCCGGTACAGTATTGGAAATTAGTTCAGCCGGGTTACGTAAACCTGTTGGTGAAATTTATCCGCATACAAGGATTGTTAAAAAGGCAGCTGCGATGGGCATTACTTTTTGTTTTGGTTCGGATGCACATGCGCCAGTTGAGGTGGGGTATGGGATGGATGCATGTTTGGATATATTGCAGTTGTATGGCGTTCATGAGGTCGTGGCTTTTGAAAAGCGACAACGCCGAATGATTGCGATTAGGGGCATGAAATGAAAGGGACTGTATTGATTACTGGGGCTTCGGGTGGTTTTGGGCTGCTTTTCGCCCAAGCGCTTGAAAAGCAAGGTTATGCACTATTGCTTCATGGCCGAGATAAAGCGCGCCTTCAAATGACACTGGATAGTCTGAAACAGCCACAATCACACCGTGTACTGTTAAGCGGGCTTTCGGCGCGTAAAGATGTGGATGAGTTTATTGAACAAATTTTATTGGAAGATGATTTGCTCGGTGTGGTGAATAACGCAGGGTTTGGGGCTTGGGGGGCATTTGAAATGTGTGAGAGTGTGCCTCAGCTGGATGTATTGCGTGTTGATTTGCTTGCTCCGGTGATGCTTACTCACGCTTTATTGCCACGCTTAAAGCGTCAGAAAGGTTTTGTGATTAATGTTTCATCGTTGGCTGGAGAAACACCACTGCCTTATATGAGTACCTATGGAGCAGCCAAGGCTGGTTTAACATTTTGGAGTGAGGCATTGCGTGCCGAGCTTCAGGGGCTCGTGAGGGTTGTGACATTGGCTCCAGGGCCTTCACCGACAGGCTTTCGCGATGTTTCAGGGGCGCCGAAAGCAAAAGGTGGGTTGTTTAGTACTTCTCCGAATATTGTGGTTGATGCTGCGATGCAGAATTTGTCGCAGGGTGGTGGGTATTGTGTGCCAGGATGGCGACATAAAGCCTTATGGTGTTTGCAAAAGTTGATGCCGCGGATTTTATCTTTGCCTATCATGGCACATTATCTCAAACCATAGGGCTGGCGTGAACAGCTCTTGCTATCAACTGCGCATTTCGAGCAAAGCCAAGCATGCGCGGATTACGATTAAACCCAGTCGTCAAATTGAGGTAGTGTTGCCTTTGGGTATGCCTAAGCGTGAGGCTGACAGACTGGTAAAGCAACAGCGAAATTGGATTAAGCGAACCTTGGCGCGTATGCAGCAACAAGCGCCTGTGATGAGTAGCGCACTTCCTGCATGTATTGAATTGCCAGCCATAGGAAAGCAAATTCAAGTGGACTATGTGGCGAAGCAGAGGAAACCTCTTATTTGGAACCAAGAAGCCTTGCAGTTATTGATTTGTAGTGACCAGGCATGTGTGCCCGAACTACTAAGGAGTTGGTTGAAGGGCTATGCCAAAGAGCATTTGCCAGCCTTATTGGAAAAAACTGCTTCGGAGATGCCTGTGGCTTATCGAGCTGTCTCCATTCGATTGCAAAAATCCCGTTGGGGAAGTTGTTCAATGTTGGGTAATATTAGTTTGAATGCCAAATTATTACTCTTACCATTGGAAGTAGTGCGTTATGTCTTGGTACATGAATTGTCGCATTTGGAGCATATGAATCATTCGACAGATTTCTGGCAGTATGTTGAACGCTTTGAGCCCAGTTACCGCACAAGAAAGCATGAGTTGCGCCAGCTATCCATGGCGCTTCCGTTATGGCTGTACGATTGAAATTGTACAAGGGATAAAAAAAGTCTACGATATGTCATGGGTCAACTGTTGCCTGTAAGCTTTTTATACGATGGCTGTCCAATGTGGAATGTTAATACGAAAAGGGTGGGATTCACTATATGGCTATAAAGCACGCTCCTTTATCACCTCGATTGTCTATTTACCGTTGGTTTCCAGGTATGGTTGCCAGTATTGCCCATCGCGGCAGTGGCGTTGTTTTGGTGCTTGCGGTGCCATGTTACCTTTGGATATTGCATGGCATGACAGGTTCACCACAAGATTTTGATGCGGCAGTGGCATTGTTGCACTCTCCCTTGGGTCGATTAGGCCTGTGGTTGGCTTCTGTGGCACTTATTTATCACTTTTGTAATGGCATTCGTTTTCTTTGCTTGGATGCGGGCTGGGGTGAATCACGTGATCTGATGCGGAATTCGGCACGTGTGGTGATTGGCATTGCTGCGGCTGCATCGGCTGCGCTTGGAGTGCTGTTATGGTAAATAAACCTAGAGATTTAGGCTCTGCACATTCAGGTTTTAAGGATTGGTATTGGCAACGCTTGAGTGCGGTTGTGTTGGCAGTGTTGCTACCGGGCGCATTCATACTGCTATGGTGTGTTTATACAGGGGCTTTGGATCAGTTTGGCTTATTGGATTGGTTGGACTCATTTGTTTCGCGATTACTACACACATTGTTAATTGTTGCATTGATTGTTCATGCTTATATGGGTTTGAAAGTCATGATTGAAGATTATGTGCATGCTGGCCTGCGTGTTTTATTAATTGGGTCGATGTTGGTTATGATGAGTTTATTTGGTATGTGGTGGTTGGCATTGATTTGGGCGTGGGGAGGCTAAGGATGGCTTATTTATCCACAGATAAAGTCGAACATCATTTTCATGATGTGGTGATTATTGGGGCTGGCGGTGCAGGCTTGCGCTGCGCATTGCAATTGGCTGAAAAAGGGCATCGTGTGGCAGTGGTTTCCAAAGTTTTGCCAACACGCTCGCACACCGTGGCAGCACAGGGTGGCATGAATGCCGCTTTGGGTAACGTGTCTTCGGATCATTGGCATTGGCATATGTATGATACGATTAAAGGTTCGGACTATCTAGGTGATCAAGATGCCATTGAATATATGTGCCGAGCCGCACCTCAATTGGTTCGAGAGCTGGAGCATCAAGGTGTTCCTTTTTCACGTTTGGAGGATGGTAAAATTTATCAACGCCCATTTGGTGGGCAATCACGTGAATTTGGCGAAGGTGGTCAAGCTTCACGAACATGCGCGGCAGCTGATCGCACAGGACATGCGATTTTGCACACCATGTACCAGCAAAATTTAAAAGCGGGGACACATTTTTACGAGGAGTTTTTCGCACTTGATTTAATTACTGATAAAGATGGTTGTCAGGGTGTGATGGCATGGGATATTGCTAAGGGAGCATATCATTTATTTCAAGCAAAAGCAGTCATTTTGGCAACAGGTGGCGCAGGGCGTATTTTTCAAACAACAACCAATGCCCATATTTGCACGGGGGACGGCGGAGCCTTAGCATTGGATGCTGGTTTGCCAGTTGAAGATATGGAATTTTTCCAATTCCATCCCACAGGTATTGCCGATGTTGGACCGCTTATTTCAGAGGCAGTGCGAGGTGAAGGTGGTTATTTAATTAACTCTGAAGGCGAGCGCTTTATGGAGCGCTATGCGCCAACGGCTAAAGATTTGGCATCTCGAGATGTGGTTTCGCGGGCTATTGCGGTTGAAGTGCGTGAAGGTCGAGGTTGTGGTCCGAATAAAGACTATGCTTTATTGAAATTGGATCATTTGGACGCGGATGTTATTTTGGAGAAGCTGCCGAATATTCACGAGCTAGCACTACGCTTTTCAGGTGTGGATTGTACCAAAGACCCCATACCTGTGCAGCCGACTGCACACTACACTATGGGTGGGGTGCCAACCAATCGTTTTGGTGAAGTGGTTTATAATAAAGGGAATGACCATGATGTGGTGATGCCTGGCTTGTATGCTGTGGGTGAGGGGGCGTGTGTTTCAGTGCATGGTGCGAACCGTTTGGGTGGTAACTCGCTGCTTGAAATTATTGTGTTTGGACGGGCGTGCGGTAATCAGGTGATGAAGCGTTTAAAAGAACATCGTTATCACCCTAAACTGGATGCGGACTGCTGGCAAAATGGCGCGGCGCGGGTAAACCGATGGCTAGATGAGCACAGGGTCAGCGATGATTGCGAAAAAATCGCGAATTTACGCGTGGAAATGCAACATATTATGCAAACTTATTTTAGCGTTTACCGCACAGATGAAGTGATGTCCGAGGGCGTGAGGAAAATAGAAGGTTTGGCTGAGCGGATGTCATCCTTGGTGATCGAAGATAAGAGCCATATGTTTAACACCGAGTTAATTGAAGCTTTGGAGTTGGAAAACTTGATGGCTTTGGCAAGGGTGACAGCGGCAGGTGCGCTGGCACGTCAAGAGTCTCGAGGGGCACATGCGCGTGATGATTACCCAGAGCGTGATGATGAAAAGTGGATGAAACATACGCTGGCTTCTATTTTACGTGGTAAAGTATCGTTAGATTACAAACCTGTGCGTACCTTACCGATGACAGTGGATTCTTTTCCACCTAAGAAGCGGGTGTATTAATATGAAACATACTATAAAAATTGAAGTTTACCGCTATGATCCTGAAAAGGCTGAAGAACCTTACATGCAGAGCTTTGAAGTGCCTGTAGAGAAGTCAGGCATGAAACTTCTCGATGCACTGAATTATATTAAGTGGCAACTTGATGGTACGCTGACTTATCGTCGCTCATGTGGTGAAGGCGTGTGCGGTTCAGATGGTATGAATATTAATGGAGTGAATGGTTTGGCCTGCATTACACCCATTGAAGGGTTAAAACAGCCAATCAAGGTGCGACCTCTGCCAAGCATGGAAGTGATTCGTGATTTGGTCGTCGATACGACGTATTTTTTTGATCAATATCGGCAAATTAAACCATGGTTGCAATCCAAGAAACCAACACCAGAGCATGAGCGCTTACAAACACCTGAAGAACGCGCTGAGCTGGATGGTTCGTATGAATGTATTATGTGTGGCTGCTGTACCACATCATGTCCATCGTGGTGGTGGAATGGTGATCGTTTTATGGGACCTGCGGTTTTGTTGCAAGCTGATCGCTGGATCAAAGATTCACGCGATGAGGCAGCTGGCGAGCGCTTGGATCAATTAGAGGATACGTTTAAGCTTTATCGCTGTCATCAGATTATGAACTGTATGGAAGCATGTCCGAAAGGTTTGAATCCAACCGCTGCTATTAATCATATCAAACGAACATTGCTCAATCGAAAGTCCTAAATGCTGCTGTGATATGAACTTGGAAATGGATGTGCGCCGCCTGCGTTATCGTTTGAAACGGCAGGGGATGTTGGAGTTAGATGCGTGGTTATCGGGCTTGGATGACGCGTTGTTATCGGACGATGTGGATGTGATTACTGCTATGAATGATTTATTATCATGTGAAGCGCCTGTATTGTTGAAGGTGATGCATGGTGATGTTCCTGTTCCCGATGTGTTAAAAACCTACCTAAGGAAACTGTAATCGTGCAATTACTGATAAAACTTTTGATAAGCATGTGTTTGTTGATGTTTGCTGCATGTGGGAATGCCTCTGATAAGTTAGAAATTGCTTTGCCTGTAGCGGACGGTGCAGGACTTGTTTTTGACCCAGTTGAACTGGATATGGGTACAGTTTTGGAGGGTGAAAAAGCTACTGCAACATTATTGATTCGCAATAATGGTAAAGAATTTGCTCAAATTGTGAAGGTGGAAAGCTCATGTGGCTGTACAACTACTGAGCCTGAAACCCGCATGCTAGCAGGTGGAACATTTACCCCCTTGCATGTGGAAGTGGATACATTTGGTAAGACAGGCGATATTCGAAAATCAATCATGATGACAGATCAAGATGGTGTGCAAACGGTTGCTTGGCTGACATTCCATGTGAAAGAAAACCCTCATGCCATGGGTGAAAATCGGAGTATTTTTGATGGTAAGTGTGCTGCGTGTCATGTCGAGCCAGCTAGGGGTAAGGTGGTTGGCTCAGAGATTTATACGGCAGTGTGCGTGATGTGCCACGGTGTGAATGCTAAAGGAGCATATGCGCCTAGTTTGCGTGAGTTAGATGATGCGGCAATGTTAACTGGCTTGATTAGCAATGGTACAGGAAGTCCTCACATGCCCGCTTTTGCGAAGGGGAAAGGCGGTCCCTTGAGTGATATGCAAATAAGCGCACTGGTAAATTGGATTATATCACTGGACGAGTAGTGCTTTGGTGAGTATAAATTCGCCCTTATGAAAAATATTATAATTGCTCCTTCAATCCTGTCGGCAGATTTTGCCAACCTAGAAAAAGAAATTCGCGCCATTGATGTTGGCGGTTGTGATTGGGTTCACATCGATGTTATGGATGGTGCTTTTGTGCCGCCGATCACCATTGGTGACAATATTGTGAAGGCAATCCGCCCACATACTGAAAAGGTTTTAGATGTCCATTTGATGGTGGAGAATCCAGACCGTCAAGTTGAAGCGTTTGCTAAAGCTGGAGCAGATATTATTACTGTTCATCAAGAGGCGTGTGTACATCTTGAGCGCACCTTGCAATTGATTCGTTCTTTGGGCTGTAAAGCAGGCGTGTCGCTATGCCCTTCAACACCTGTATCAACGATTAAAAACGTGTTGCATTGTGTTGATTTGGTCTTGTTGATGAGTGTAAATCCTGGCTATGGCGGACAATCATATATCCATGCTGTAACTGATAAAATTGCTGAAGCACGTAAGATGTTGGACGATGCTGGCTCAGATGCACACTTGGAAGTAGATGGTGGTGTCAATGCCGCAACGGTTGCTGAAGTATGTGGTGCTGGTGCAGATGCTATTGTCGCGGGCTCTGCTGTTTATAATAAGCCTGATTATGCTGCTGCGATGCAAGAACTACGTGAGTTGGCGTAAATTATAAAAGTTTGTAGGAAGAAGGGACTTTATTAAGTCCCTTTTGCTTGTAAAGTGTTGTAAAAACTTGAGGGGAGGGAAGCTATGACAGAAAAGACGAATGATTCACGTCGTAATTTTTTGTATCTTGCTGCCGGTGGACTGGGTGGTGTAGCTGCAGCTGCTGCAGTCGTACCATTTATTGGTAGTATGTTACCTGCTGCAGATACATTAGCGGCATCAAAAACTGAATATGATGTATCAACTGTTGCAGAGGGTCAGTTGGTTGTAATTCAATGGCAAGGGAAGCCAGTGTTTGTGACCAATCGAACAGAAGAGTTGCTAAAGCAACTTGATGGGCATGATGAAATGTTGAAAGACAAGGATTCAACGGCCATTGATGCTGTAAGTGCGAAATGGTTGACCGATGAAAATCGTAAATACCGTTCGATTAAACCAGAGTACCTGATTGTTGTTGCCAGTTGCACGCATTTGGGCTGTATTCCTGGTTATAAACCAAGCGCAGGTCGTAAGGAATGGGGTGATTCTGTTCCGGAAAACTGGCCTGGTGGATGGCATTGCCCATGTCATGGTTCTTTGTATGACTTATCAGCACGTGTGATTAACGGATCTCCTGCACCGTATAACTTGTATTTAATGCCTTACAAATATAAATCTGACACTACTGTCGTGATTGGGTAAGGGGCATACATATGTTAAATACTATTATGAAAACAAAGTTGTTTGGTTGGGTGGATCGTCGTACAGGTGCAGAAGCGATTATTAAATCGCAGCTGACTGAGTACCCCGCGCCTAAAAACCTAAACTATATGTGGAACTTCGGTTCATTGGCATTGTTGGTATTGGTTATTCAAATCCTGACAGGTATTTTCTTGGCTATGTATTATAAGCCATCGGCTGCTTTTTCTTATGGCTCTTACACTGTCGCCTTTGATTCGGTTGAACGCATTATGCGTGATGTGAATTTTGGTTGGCTTATTCGTTATATGCATGCTGTGGGTGCTTCGGCATTTTTTGTTGTTGTGTATATGCATATTGGTCGTGGTTTGTATTACGGTTCTTATAAAGAACCGCGTGAACTGTTGTGGATCATTGGTGTGGTTATCTTGTTGATTATGCAAGGTGCGGCATTCTTCGGTTATCTATTGCCTTGGGGTCAAATGTCTTTCTGGGGTGCAACAGTTATTACCAACTTGTTTGGTGCTTTGCCAGTGATTGGTGAGTTCTTGCAAGAAGTATTGCGTGGTGGTTTTGCGGTTGGAGATCCAACCTTGAACCGTTTCTTCTCATTACACTATTTGTTCCCATTGTTGCTTGTAGCGATTGTTGGTGGTCATATCCATGCATTGCATGTGGTTCACTCGAACAATCCTGAAGGCATCGATTTGACCAAAGAAGAAGAAAAAATCATGTTTCACCCATATTATACTGTAAAAGATGCATTTGGTGTGGCTGTGTTCTTGTTGTTCTATTGCTACTTTGTATTCTTTAACCCGCAAGCTTGGGGTTACTTTATTGAAGTCGACAACTATGTGCCTGCGAACAATTTGTCTACACCTGCGCATATTGCACCTGTATGGTATTTAACACCTTGGTATACGATTTTGCGTTCATTTGAATCGAAGCTATTGGGTGTTGTAATGATGGGTGCTTCGTTGGCAATCCTATTTGCATTACCGTTCTTGGATCGCTCGAAAGTTCGTTCAGCACGCTACCGTCCAGTATTTAAACAAATGGTTTATTTGTTCTTCGTGACTGTGATTGTATTGGGCTACTGTGGACATTCAGCACCAACACCAACGCTTAAATTGATTGGCCAGATTGCGACAACGTATTATTTCGCTTTCTTCCTACTATTGTTGGTTGTGCCAAAATTTGAAAAAACCAAACCAGTACCGGAGGGGATTTAATATGAGATTTAAACAATTATTAATCGCTGTTGGTGCTTTGGCGGTACTATCTTTTTCACAAAGTGCTATTGCCAATGAAGGTGGCGGTGCAGCATTAAAACATGCTGAAATTGATGTGACTGATCAGGCTCAAATCCGTCGTGGATTGACAGTCTTTACTGATGTTTGCATGGGTTGCCATTCGGCAACATATGTAACCTACAAAGGCTTGATGGATTATCCTGAAATTGATCTGAGCCGTGAAGCTGTTGATGAGCTTCGTGGTGATCATGCGATTACTGAAGGCATGCGCACCGAGCTTTCTCCTGAAGATGCTGAGTCATCTTATGGTAAGGTTCCGCCTGATTTGTCATTGATTGTGGCAGCACGTCGCGGTGGCGCAGATTATATCTATTCATTGATGACAGGCTTTGAAAATGACCCAGAAGGAAAAATTCCTGAAGGGAACTATAATAAGTATTTTACAGGTCATCGTATTGCGATGCCAGATCCATTGGCATGGTTGGATCATGATGCAGAAGATACAGCGCAGTTAGAAAAAGATGCGCAAGATGTTTCTGCTTTCTTGGCATTCATTGCTGATCCTCATCAGAATGAGCGCCGTGCAATTGGCTGTTGGGTCATGGGCTTCTTATTGCTGCTAGTGCTTGTATTGTGGCGTTTAAAGGTTGAAGTCTGGAAAGATGTAAAACACTAAACTTTAGTGTGTTGTATAATAAAAGCCTGTCTAGCATCTGTTAGGCAGGCTTTTTTTTATCTGCATTTTCACGTTCCTTGACCCTTATCGGTCACAACCATACAATCGGCACGCCTATTTTTTGGCGATTCTTAGGAGTTCTGACCACTATCCATGTTCGAATTTGATAAAATTAAACGTCTCCCACCTTATGTTTTTGCTGAAGTGAATAAGCTTAAAATGGAGCTTCGTCATGCTGATAAGGATATTATTGATTTTGGTATGGGTAACCCTGACCAGCCAACGCCACAGCATATTGTCGATAAGCTCTGTGAAGCGGCACAAGATGGGCGTAATCATCGGTATTCTGTTTCGCGTGGTATTCCAGGGCTTCGTAAGGCCATTTGCGGCTGGTATAAACGCAAGTTTGATGTTGATCTTGATCCCGAAACAGAAGCTATTGCAACCATTGGTTCCAAAGAAGGCTTGGCTCATTTAGCTGTAGCGACCACATCACCTGGCGATTTGATTTTAACACCGAACCCAGCTTATCCGATTCACCCTTACGGTTTTATTATTGCAGGGGCAGATATTCGTCACGTGCCGATGGGCCCTGATCGAGATTACTTTGCTGATATTGAAAAGGCAGTAAAAGATTCATGGCCGCGCCCTAAAATGATTATTGTAAATTTCCCTTCCAACCCTACGGCACAAGTTGTGGATTTGGATTTTTATGTGAAACTGGTGGATTTTGCACGTGAAAATAAACTTATTGTGGTTTCGGATATCGCCTATGCTGAAATCACCTTTGATGGCTATGAATGCCCATCGATCATGCAGGTTCCTGGGGCAAAAGATGTTGCGGTAGAGTTTTACTCCCTATCGAAAAGTTATAATATGCCAGGTTGGCGCATGGGCTTTATGGTGGGTAACCAAGAGATTGTTGCAGCGCTTGCGAAGATTAAATCCTATTTGGATTATGGTACATTTCAGCCATTGCAAATTGCTTCGTGTGCAGCGTTGAATGGCCCGCAAGATTGTGTGGAAGAGATTCGAGCCATGTACCAGTCCCGCCGTGATGTGTTGATTGATGGTTTGCATGGCATGGGCTGGATGGCAGATAAGCCGAAGGCATCGATGTTTGTTTGGGCAGAAATACCCGATGAATTTAAAGCGATGGGTTCGTTGGAGTTTTCCAAAAAAATGTTGATCGAAGCAGGTGTGTCTGTATCACCAGGTATCGGCTTTGGCGATTATGGTGATGACTTTGTGCGCATTGCGTTGATTGAAAATGAACACCGTACGCGCCAAGCCTTGCGTGGCATGCGTCAATTTTTGCATGCAGGTGCAGGAACGTAACATTCGCCAAAGAGAGCACGAGACCGTCATATGCCGTGTACTTTGTTGTTAGAATTGTGGAGATATAAATGAGTGAAATTCGAGTAGGTATTTTAGGATTGGGTACGATTGGCTTAGGTGCTGCGCGTATTCTGATTGAGCAGCAGGCATTGATGGCACGGCGTCTGGGTAAGACGGTGCGTTTGGTTGCCGCAGCAGATCGGTTGATTGATCGTGACTTTGGTTTGGATTTATCCGCTGTGCGTTTGACCGACGACGCCAATGATATTGTGACTGCCGATGATATCGATCTAGTCATTGAGTTAATTGGTGGCTATGAGCCTGCACGTACATTTGTGGCTACGGCAATTGAACATGGCAAACATGTCGTGACTGCGAATAAAGCCCTAATTGCCAAGCATGGAGAAGAGTTGTTTCCATTGGCAGAAAAGCATGGTGTAGCGATTGGTTTTGAAGCGGCTGTGGCTGGCGGTATTCCTTGCCTGAAAGCCTTACGTGAAGGCTTGGCTGCCAATGCGGTTGAATCGATCTATGGTATTTTAAATGGCACATGCAACTTTATTTTGACCAAGATGGAAAATGAAGGTGCGGACTACGCTGATGTGCTCAAAGAAGCTCAGGAGCTAGGTTATGCAGAAGCTGACCCTACCTTTGATGTAGAAGGCATTGATACAGCGCATAAGCTTTCTATTCTGGCATCGATGTCTTTCGGTTCAAAGATTAAATTTGATGAAGTGTTTACCGAAGGTATTAGCAAGATTACAGCAGCCGATATTGAAGCTGTAGCCGAGCTTGGCTACCGCATTAAGCTGCTTGGTATTGCCAAGCCGCATGGAGAGAATGGTGTTGAGCAAGTGGAAATGCGTGTGCATCCAACCCTCGTACCATTATCGGCACAGATGGCGCAGGTTTCTGACTCTTACAATGCAGTCATGGTATCTGGTGATTTTGTGGAACATACCGTATATACAGGGCGTGGAGCAGGAGAACGCCCAACAGCATCAGCAGTGATTGCGGACGTGATGGATATTGCACGCATTGCTGATGGCGGCGTGAAATATTTAGCACCACCGATGGGTTATGTAGCCTCAGAGCGTAAAGAGCTAACAACCTTACCGATGGTGGATGTGCAGAGTGAATATTATTTGCGATTTATGGTGCAAGATGAGCCTGGCGTGATCGCCTCGATTACCTCTATCTTGGCAGACCATCGCATTAGTTTGGAAGCTGTGTCGCAGAAAGAGCGCCATGCAACACAAGCCGTTGCTGTGATTATGTTGACCCATGGTACAACGGAAGGAAATTTGCAGGCTGCGATGAGTCGTATTACATCGCTTGCGAATGTTCAGGAAGATGTTTTGATTCTACGTAAAGAATCATTTGGAGTTTAAGATGCCTCGTTATGAAGGAATAATTAACCGCTACCGTGCTTTTTTGCCGATAGCCAAAGATGATTCGGTTATCACCTTGTACGAAGGTAATACGCCGTTGCATGAATCGCATAATTTACGTAATGCTATCAATCCTGAGCTTAATATTTTTCTTAAGTTTGAAGGTTTGAATCCAACGGGCTCTTTTAAAGACCGTGGCATGACCATGGCTGTCACACAGGCTTATAACGCGGGTTCACGCAAGATTATTTGCGCTTCTACTGGCAACACATCGGCATCTGCTGCTGCTTATGCAGCCAACTGTGGTATGGAAGCATATGTATTGATTCCTGATGGTAAAATTGCTTTGGGCAAGATGTCTCAGGGCATGCGTTATGGTGCAAAGGTCATTCAAATCCGTGGTAATTTTGATGATGCTTTGCAAATTGTACGCGATATTTCTGCCGACGGTTCGATTTCTTTGGTGAACTCGGTGAATCCTTTCCGTATTCAAGGTCAGAAAACTGGAGCCTTTGAAATTGTTGATGAGCTTGGTTTTGCACCTGATTTTCATGCGCTTCCAGTAGGAAATGCAGGAAATATCACGGCTTACTGGATGGGTTATAAGGAATACCATGAAAAACGCATCTCCAAAAGCTTGCCGAAGATGCTTGGTTTTCAGGCTGCTGGAGCCGCACCGATTGTAAATGGCGCGCCAGTAGAAAACCCTGAAACCGTCGCGACTGCGATTCGTATTGGTAAACCTGCATCATGGAAGCAGGCTGAAGCAGCACGTGATGAATCGGGTGGGCGCATCGATGCGGTAACGGATACGGAAATTTTACAGGCTTATGATATGTTAGCATCACTTGAAGGTGTGTTTTGTGAGCCCGCGTCTGCTGCATCGGTTGCAGGTATTATTAAGCTGAACAAAGCGGGTTATTTCAAGCCTGGTGACAAGATTGTTTGCACACTTACAGGCAACGGTTTGAAGGATCCAGATACTGCGATGCAGGGCATTGCCACACCTGTGACCATTGACGCTACACAAGATGCTGTGCGTCGTGTGTTGGAGTCGTAAGCTTTAAGTGAGTAAACCACTACTGATTGTCAGTCATGGGCTTATTTCGAATCAGGATGGATTAATACTCCATCCTGATTTGTTTTTATGGCAGGATTATTTAACGAAATGTAAGCAGCAGTGGTTTCATTTTGATTCGCGAAATCCCTTGGCAATGTATGCGGCACTATTGCGTGTTGAGCCTTCTTTGTTATTGGCATCGAGCCTTTCATCCAAGACATCATTGAATCATATTAAACAATACTGGGTGGCATCGCCGTATCATGCCAAGCTAATGCGTGATTCAGTGCGGGTCATGCCGGAAGATATGCTGCCTTGGTGTGCAGAGGATGCGACTTGGGCATGTGATGTGTTGAACCCCTTGTTACAGGAAGAAGGCATGCACCTTGAAGCGGTGGATGCTGCGCTATTACTTTGTTGCGAGAAACCGCTCTCTGCAAGTCCTGCTGTATTTGCTGAGATAGCAGGAAACCGACTACCGAACCGGCATCCCGCGGGTAAAGATGGTGGACACTTGATGCGTTTGATGTCTGAGATACAAATGCTATTCAAACAATCACCTGCGTTGCGTCGCCAAAAGCGTGGAGATCTCGATGTGCATGGGCTGTGGCTCTGGGGCAGCAGTGAGGCGCGTGATTTCGAACCTTTAAAAGCGACGGCTGTAGCAACACGCAATTCATTTTTGAGTGCAGTGGTGGATGGTAAGGATGCGAATGTTATTATTACGGAACCAGAAAAGCTTCCTGAGCTTATAAAACAAGGTAGCACTTTACCCAAGCAGGTGTTGCTGCTTGCTGATGATCATGCTGTGTTGTTGAAGAAAGCGGTATTACCAAACCTTTTTAATAAAGGGTGGTTACCAAGAGCGGTGAAGAAAGAGTCCGAGTTAATTTCGCTGCTTAGAGATAAATTCACGGATGATAATGTGGAAAAAAACGGTGAGAAACGTTAGTTTTCCTGAAAATATAGATTTCTAGATAAAGGACATGGTCATGACTGATTCCAAGTTGGCGAGTAATACACAAGCATTACAAGATGCCATGAAGCAACGTATTTTGCTGCTTGATGGTGCTATGGGCACGATGATTCAGGCGTATAAACTGGAAGAGGCCGATTATCGTGGTGAACGTTTTTCCGATTGGGATGGTGATTTAAAAGGTAATAATGACCTTCTTAGCCTGACGCAGCCTCATATTATCAAAGAAATTCACACTAAATATTTAAATGCTGGTTCGGATATTTTGGAAACCAACACTTTTAATGCCAATGCGGCATCCATGGCAGATTATGCTATGGAAGAGTTGGTGTATGAGCTTAATGTTCAAGGTGCAAAATTGGCGCGTGAAGCCTGTGATGAACTTTCTACAGATGATAAGCCACGTTTTGTTGCTGGTGTGGTTGGTCCGACCTCGAAAACCGCGTCCATTTCCCCTGATGTGAATGACCCAGGCTTTCGCAATGTGACGTATATGGAGCTTGTCGAGACATACAAACTTGCCACCAAGGGTTTGATGGATGGTGGGGCAGATATCATTCTTATTGAGACCGTCTTTGATGTGTTAAATGCCAAAGCTGCGGTATATGCTGTTAAAGAAGCCTTTGAAGAAGCTGGTTCTGAGCTTCCGATTATGATTTCGGGAACCATTACGGATGCATCTGGCCGTACATTATCAGGTCAGACAGCAGCGGCCTTTTATAACTCATTGGCGCATGCAGAGCCTATTTCGATTGGTTTAAACTGTGCTTTGGGTGCAGGTGAGTTACGCCAATATATTGAAGAGTTATCCAATATATCACCTTGTTATATCAATGCACATCCCAATGCAGGCTTGCCAAATGCCATGGGTGGTTATGATGAAACACCTGAAGAAATGGCTGCTGAAATTGGCGAATGGGCACGCTCTGGTTTCTTGAATATTATTGGTGGCTGTTGTGGTACGGGTCCTGAGCATATTAAGGCGATGGCTGCGGCTGTGGAAGGTGTGGCGCCACGCCAAATTCCAGAAGTTAAAGTGCAATGCCGTTTATCTGGTCTTGAGCCTTTGCATATTGATGAGTCATCATTGTTTGTGAATGTAGGTGAGCGAGCCAACGTGACGGGCTCTGCCAAGTTTAAGCGCCTGATTATGGAAGGCGATTATGATACGGCCTTGGATATTTGCCGCGAACAGGTAGAAAACGGTGCGCAAATTATCGATGTGAATATGGATGAGGCCATGCTTGATGGTGTGGTTGCGATGCGTACATTCTTAAATCTAATTGCTTCAGAACCAGACATTTCCAAAGTTCCGGTGATGATTGATAGCTCGAAGTGGGAGATTATCGAGGCTGGTTTACAGTGTGTGCAAGGTAAAGGCGTGGTCAATTCGATTTCGCTCAAAGAAGGCGAAGAGAATTTTATTCATTATGCCAAATTGATTCGTAAATATGGTGCTGCTGCTGTTGTTATGGCTTTTGATGAAGATGGTCAGGCCGATACTTATGCGCGTAAAACCGAGATTTGCGCACGTTCTTACAAGGTTTTGACTGAACAATGTGGTTTTCCACCTGAAGATATTATTTTCGATCCGAATATTTTTGCCATTGCGACAGGTATTGAAGAGCATAATAACTATGCCGTTGATTTCATTGAAGCTACGGGCTGGATCAAGAAAAACCTACCGCATGCCATGATTTCAGGTGGTGTGTCCAACGTATCCTTCTCATTTCGTGGTAACAACCCTGTGCGTGAAGCGATTCATTCGGTATTCCTTTATTATGCCATCAAGCAAGGCATGGATATGGGCATTGTGAATGCAGGCATGTTGGAAGTGTATGAAGATATTCCAACTGCATTGCGTGATGCTGTGGAAGATGTGGTATTGAATAAGCGCGAAGATGCAACCGATCGTTTGCTTGAAATCGCAGATGATTATCGCGGTGATGGAAAAGTGGCAAAGAAAGCCGATGATGAATGGCGTAAGCTGCCAGTTGCTAAGCGTTTAGAACATGCTTTGGTAAAGGGGATTGATGCATTTGTAGAGGAAGATACGGAAGAGGCTCGCCAAGCCTTTAGCGCACCGATTGAAGTGATTGAAGGCCCATTGATGGATGGTATGAATGTGGTGGGTGACTTGTTTGGCGATGGTAAAATGTTCTTGCCGCAAGTAGTGAAATCTGCGCGTGTGATGAAAAAAGCAGTGGCCTATTTGATGCCCTATATTGAAGCTGCGAAGGCCGATGGCGTGTCGTCATCCAACGGCAAAATATTAATGGCTACGGTCAAGGGTGATGTGCATGATATTGGTAAGAATATCGTGGGCGTGGTCTTGCAATGTAACAACTTTGAAGTGATTGATTTGGGTGTCATGGTGCCTGCGGCGACGATTCTCGATGAAGCAGTTAAACATGATGTGGATATCATTGGCCTGTCTGGCCTGATTACTCCATCTCTCGATGAAATGGTGCATATTGCCAAAGAAATGAAGCGTTTGGGCTTCACCAAACCCATCATGCTTGGCGGTGCAACCACCTCGAAAGCTCATACAGCCGTTAAAATTTTACCAGAGTACGATGAGCCGATTATTTGGGTGAAAGATGCCTCCAGGGCGGTTGGTGTGGCTCAGAATTTAATTTCAGAGGCTCACAGAGAAGATTTCGTAAATAAAACACGCGAAGAATACATCGGTGTACGCGAGCGTTACTTGGGTCGTCAAAAGCAAATTGAATGGCTGTCTTTAGCAGATGCGCGGGCGAACCCAACCAAGCTGAATAAAGATACGATTGCAGCAGCGCCCAAGCAGCTTGGCGTGCAGGTGTTGGATAATATTTCCATTGCGAATATTTGCGAATATATCGATTGGACACCATTCTTTTCAGCTTGGGAATTAAACGGTGCATACCCACGTATTTTGAATGATCCGCATAAAGGTAAAGAAGCGCAAAAATTATTTGATGATGCTCAGGCATGGTTGGATAGAATTATTGTGAACGATTGGTTTACTGCCAAAGCAACGTTTGGCTTGTTCCCTGCTGCTGCAACTAGCGATGACAGTGTGATTCTCTACACGGATGAAACACGTAGTACCGAAGCAACGCGTTTCCACTTTGTCCGCCAGCAACAAGATAAAAAAGATTCCCGTGCAAATTTATGCTTGTCTGACTTTGTTGCTCAAGAAGCTGATTCGGACGTGCAAGATCATATGGGTGGATTTGCGGTTGGCATCTTTGGCGCAGAAGAAAAAGCCAAGATGTTTGAATCTGAAAACGATGATTACGCAGCCATCATGGTCAAAGTGTTGGCTGATAGGCTCGCAGAAGCATTGGCTGAAATGCTGCATAAAGATGTGCGCACCAAGCATTGGGCGTATGCGGCTGATGAGTCACTAAGCAGTGAGGAGTTAACCAAAGAAAAATACCAAGGTATTCGTCCTGCGGCAGGTTATCCTGCATGCCCCGATCACACTGAGAAAGGCACCTTGTGGCAGCTTCTTGATGTTGAAAACAACATTGGTATGAGCTTAACAGAGTCTTACGCCATGTTACCAACGGCGGCAGTTTCAGGTCTCTATTTCGCCAACCCCGAAGCGCAATATTTTATGGTGGGTAAAATCAACAAAGATCAGGTCAAGGATTACGCCAAACGTAAAGGTATGAGCATGGACCAAGCAGAGAAGTGGTTGTCCCCGAATTTGGGGTACTAGTTGGGTACGGATATTAAGCCTAGCCTAGCTCTTGATGGTAGTTATGATATTATTGAATTAGATATTGATGATAGCGATGCTGCACTTGAGTCATTGGGTACTAAAAGAAAGTTTTGGTTTATATATAATAAAAAACGTTATTTATTTAAGGAGGGTAGAGAGAATACGGGAGAAAATTGGGCTGAGGTTATTGTGGCAGATATTAGTGAGTACTTAAACATTCCGCACGCACCGTATTATTTAGGTAAAGTTAAGGATAGGCATGGTGTAATAACGCCTACCATTGTTCCAGAAACAGGCATGTTGATACCTGGAAATGAAATTTTAGCTAAAATTGATAACCGTTATGACGGCTCTTTAAAGTATAAAGCGCGTTTGCATAAAGTAAGTACAGTGCTTGCAGCATTGAAGTCTTTCGGCTTTGACGAAGAACATTTTAATACTAAGATATCAAGTGGTGCGGAAATGTTTGTTGGGTACTTAATGCTTGACGCGTTAGTTGGTAATACGGATAGACACCATGAAAACTGGGCTATTATTTCACATGAGGATAGGGAGTACTTAGCTCCTAGTTATGACCATGCATCTTCCCTAGGAAGGGAGTTAATGGATGAAAAAAAACATGTTCGCCTTACAACAAAAGACAAAAACCAAAGTATTGAAGTCTATGCAGCAAAGGCACCGTCTGCTCTTTATGAAACTGAAAGCTCTAAAAAAACACTAACTACATTTGAAGCTTTTAAAGAAGCCCAACGAAAACTTCCTCATGCTGCGGAGTATTGGTTGAATCGCTTAAATGACTTGGATACTGAGATGATTAATGCGATAGTTGCACGTACCCCTAATTCAGTAATGTCTGAGAATGCCTTTTTATTTACGAAGAAGCTGCTTGCTTTTAATAGAGATAGGTTGCTAAAATGTATGGTTGGAGACAAATGAAAACATTAATTTTGACATGGCAAAACCCTGCAACAAGAAGTTGGTTTCCTGTTGGGAGATTAGACTATGATGAACAAGGTTATACTTTTCGGTATACTGAGGGTGCTAATAAGGCAAAAAACGAAGATTTTAAAACTTTTTCTAGAATGGAAGATATGAGCACTCCATACTATTCAGAAGAATTGTTCCCATTGTTTGCAAATCGTATTATGCCAAAATCACGCCCCGAGTTTAGTGAGTACTCTGAATGGTTTGGCGTTGAGGAAAGTGATAATAAATTAGATTGGCTAGTGAAAAGTGGGGGTAGAAAAGCTACAGACTCTCTAGCTCTTTTTGAGGCACCTGAGAAAGTTCGTAACACATTTGAAATGTCATTTTTTCTACATGGACTTAGGTATTTAGAGAAACCTAGTTTAGATAGAATTGATTCATTAAATGTAAACGATACGTTGTTTTTAATGAAGGATTTTCAAAACCCTTATGATAAGGACGCTTTAGCTGTAAGGTCAGATAACCCAAAAGTTCTAATTGGTTACTGCCCGCGTTATTTAACAAGGTGTTTCTTAGAGCTTTTAGAAACTGATGAATCATCTGTTGTACTAAGTGTAGAAAGAGTAAACAGCAATGCTCCTTATGAGTATAAGCTTTTATGTAAACTACAAGCAGCTTGGACTAAGCCATTACAACCTTTTACAGATGGAGACTTCTTACCTCTTAGTTAAAATAGTAATGGTATCAGGCTTTCATAACTTGATATTTATTGGTCGCTTCTTGAATAAAGGCTTTGCCCATTTTTCATTCACCTTAAAAGTGCTGCTCAAAATCCATTCGTTCATGCAAAATGTTTACAATCACTATCATGGTTGGTTTAACGATATAAAATACCACATGTTTAGCAACGGTATAGCTTCGCAGTGTGGGGTGAATTTCGAGCCTTTGGTTTCCAAGTTTGGGATCATTTGCAAGGGTATGTAAGCAATCATCCAAACGTTTCAGATAGGTGTTACGCTGCTTCTTACCCCAATTATCTTTGGTGTATGATGCGATTTGAATTAAGCTTCTTTTTGCATCGGGTGTTAGCCTGAAAGTGCTCATGCGTTGGTTTTAGTATCCATTTCAGCTACGAAAGATTCTAAGGAGTAATCAGCAAAATTACCTTGCTCAGCATCATCAATACCAGTTTTCAACGCCTCTTTAAGGCGAGCTATTTTTAAAGCGCGTTGTTCATCTTTTTCTTTGAGTAAACGAATGGCTTCTCTAGCCACTTCACTGGCATTGTTATACTCACCTGTGTTGGCTTTATCACGGATAAATTGTTCTAATTTTGGTGTTAAACTGAGGTTCATAGTGCTCTCCTAAGATTCACTATTTTGAAGAGGAAAGATATTTATGTCAAACATTGTTATCAATCATTGACATAAATACAGCGCATCATGACCATACATAGCCATGGCAAGCCAAAGAAAAATTATTCATGTGGATATGGATGCATTTTTTGCATCGGTAGAGCAGCGGGATAGCCCTGAATATCGTGGTAAGCCATTGATTGTGGGCGGAAAGCCGAATAGTCGTGGTGTGGTGGCTGCTTGTAGTTATGAGGCGCGTAAGTTTGGTATTCGCTCGGCGATGGCTTGCTCCAAAGCATATCGACTTTGCCCTCAGGCGATCTTTGTGCCGCCGCGTTTTGAAGCTTACCGTGAAGTATCAGGGAAAATACGTGAAGTGTTCTGGCGTTATGCATCACAGGTTGAGCCGTTATCGCTGGATGAGGCTTATCTGGATGTAAGCTATACCGAATCATTTGAAGGCTCTGCCACGCGCATTGCACAAGCTATTAAGCAAGAAATATTAGAAGAAACTGGGCTTGTGGCTTCTGCGGGTGTCTCATATAACAAGTTTCTAGCAAAAATCGCTTCGGATATGGATAAACCCGATGGTTTATACGTGATTAAACCAGAGCAGGGGGCTGCATTTGTCGTATCTTTGCCGGTGGGTAAGTTTTTCGGTGTTGGCCCTGCGACAGAGGCTAAGATGCATAAACACGGTATTTATAAAGGCGAGGACTTGCTTGCTTGGCATTTGGATGATTTAAAGGTGTTGCTTGGCAAGTCTGCGGATTATTTTTATCAGGCTGTGCGAGGCATTGATAATAGACTCGTGCGCAGCTCACGCGAGCGTAAATCTTTAGGCAAAGAAACAACATTCAGAGAGGATATTCTGGATGTTGATGAGCTTCTTAGGCATATTGATGTATTGGCTGAAAAAGTGATTGAGCGCTTAAAAGAGCAAGCGTTGCAGCCCAAAACCATCACTTTAAAGGTGAAATATGCTAATTTTAAGCAGGTGACACGCTCGTCTACGCAAGCAAAGGTTATAAGTGAAATTGAAAACATCAAACCTGTATTACGGGAGCTTCTATCCCAAACAGAGGCGGAGAAACAAGCCGTGCGATTGGTTGGTGTGACTGCCAGTGGCTTTGTTCAAAAAGAAGATGAAAACACCAGTAACCATGGGGATTTGGGTAGTCATGTGCAATTGCAATTGAAGCTTTAAAAGGTTCGTTTTTCAGCTAATTAAAACCGCTTGTTCAAAGAAAATGAAAGCTGGTGACCGCTCTCTAAATTTCATAAATGATGAAAAGAAATTATTCTGATAGCATTTGGCATCGAATAAGATGCCAGCAATGATGATGGAGAGGTTGAATGTCAAACAAAGAAAACTCGGATGCAGAATCGCCAATTTTTAGCTTACAACGGGTATATGTGAAGGATATTTCCTTTGAAAACCCTAATGCTCCTGTGATTTTTAATCGCTCAGGTAGCGCGCCCAAAATTGATATGAATCTTGGCCTATCTCATAGAAAGGTGAATGATGAGCACTGGGAAGTGTCTTTGAAAGTTTCTGCAACCACGCGCGATCAAGAAAACGATGAGCTATTGTTTGAAATAGAAGTGGAACATGCGGCTGTATTTTTTATGAAACATATTCCTGAAGAGCATATCCCAACCTTGCTTGCGGTTGATTGCCCTACAATTTTGTTCCCATATACCCGTCAAATTGTCAGTCAATTGACTGTGGATGGTGGTTTTATGCCATTTATGTTGGAACCGGTGAATTTTAGAGGCATTTATGAAAATCAGCTGCAACAACAAACAGCCGAGCAAGAAGGCGCGACTATCCAGTAACTATGTAGGTCTTCCTATTTCTTTAATGGGAAGGCCTTTTATATAAGGCCTTATTGATCGACGATCTTTAATGTTGCCCCGTGCTTGATATAAAGCATGGTGAGTTCACGGGTCATGGAACCATAAAAAGCGAAATAATAAGGGTAATCCCAATCTTTATCCTGAATATTGGGTTCCGCGCCAGCTTCTAAAAGCATGCGAATGGCATCAATATTCTTTTCAGTAAGATGTAAAGGTGTTGATAGCCAATCATTTTGAGCATCTACATTGGCACCATGTTTGATGAGTAATTCCATGCTCTTGAGATGAGCATGTTTGCTTGCCAAGTGTAAGGCAGTATTTTCTTTCTTATCAGTTGTATGAATATCAAAACCATCTTCCAAGGCTTTTTTTAGGGTATTGAAATCATTTTCTGCTGCTGCTTTAAACCACAAACTCTGACTTATCATCATTGTAACCTCATGCACTATGTTGTTGTAAGTATATCATGCCAAAGGATAGTTCTTATTTTGGCCGCTGGAAACTTAATATTTCTTTTGTGTGTGATAAAAAAACATGAATAAATAACATTATTTTTTTAAGAAAAGTGTGGATGATGTGTAATGTCATATTCGTGACATATATTTAACTTAAGTTTTTTTAATTGATTGGTAATTATATTTTAAGAAGTGAGGAAATGAAGGATGTTTAAAAAAATCGGTTTTATTCTTTTCTTAATCTGTACTCCGAATCTGTGCAGTGCAAATGAAAATGCCAACAGTTTCTCTGTAGATATAGAATCCTCACAAAGATCATTTGAGAACCAAATGTTAACTCTAAAGGTGATGACATCAAAATTGCGAGAGCTTCTTTATAGCTTGAAAGATATTAAAGAGCTTGAAAATGCGGGCCTGCCTCACCGTGATGCTGAGTTAATGTACAACACACTCTTGGCAAAAATAACACAAACAAAAAATCAGACGCTATCATTGATTACGTCACTTTAAAGGAATTGCCATGTTGAAACTCTACTCACTTATTGCAGCGTTTATTTTTTTATTTATTAGCGTTGAAGTGCCTTCTGCACAGGCTGCTGATCAAGCGCATTATATTAACCTTGTTGCATTTCAGGCTGATCAAAAGGACTTTAAGTATGAGTCGATTTTTAATGGTAATTTAGGTAGTCTTATTACGAGTGTTGAAGCTCATGCACACGTTGTGTTTGCGACGCGCACATCAAAACTTCAAGATCGTGATGTTATTAACTTGCAAGCCGATGTGATGCGTATGACAAAGCAGGGAAACCTTGCTAGTGGCGGTTTGGATTGTCGTTTTATTTTTGATGATGAATCCGATGAAGACTCGTATTTCTTCTCTATCAGTGGCTTATGCGACCGCCTTGTCTCCAATGAAAATGGAACAGATAGGCAGAAAATAATTATTAAACGTAAAATGCTCTCTGATCCAAGTACAACGTTTAATGTTTGGTTGAAGTTGTATGAAGACCCGAAAGCAGGGCTTGTTATTTACACGGACATTGATTGATACAGCCTTTTTTATTACCTGCATTTTTTTAAGTAGGTATAAGCTCATAGCTTGAAGATTTTTTAACAAAAAACGAGTGCTGTTTAAAGACGTTAATTCGAAGTTTCGGGGCATAATACTTAATTATTGACAAAAGAGTGCTTCCGCCTCAATTTTGAATCATGGTAAGAATAACAAAAAAGAGGCCTAACCTAAAAAAGGGCTCTGAGGTTCCCCCAATAAACTGGACACTAAAATAATCATTTTAGGAGTCACCAATGTCTGGGAAATATGCAACATTCACCAAAGAGTTTAAGCT
>Ga0316202_10000223_pt1 | contig 80094 bp, 75 predicted proteins | sample 3monrhotite_MG_FD_204934 | JGI IMG/M metagenome (GOLD analysis project Ga0316202, IMG submission 204934) | Microbial mat bacterial communities from mineral coupon in-situ incubated in ocean water Damariscotta River, Maine, United States -... | ecosystem: Environmental > Aquatic > Marine >...
AGCCTCTATCGCGCAGCGGGAGCGCCGCTGCTTTTATAAGCCTCTATCGCGCAGCGGGAGCGCCGCTGCTTTTATAAGCCTCTATCGCGCAGCGGGAGCGCCGCTGCTTGCTCCTGTAGAATTGTGACTTAAGTCAATTTATCGGGAAGATGATCCCCTAGAATCAGCACATGTCTTCTTCTATATTTCGCGCAACCATCATCCTGCTCTCGATGAGCCTGATATCATGCACCCAGTCACAGCAGATGAGCTTAAAAGGCGACTGGTCCCCCTTTAGCAGCTTCTGGGAAAATGAAAAACCGGTTCAACAGGAAGTAGTAAAACAACCAAAAAAGACCAACCCCTTTTTGGCAGGACTCAGTGACGCTGAAATCAAGAAGGTGAAAGATGAAGCATGGCGCTTATATGGCCGTCACTGGAAAGGCGTTGCCAAGCGTTCACAATACGTACGACAGCCACTGATCGAAACTCTGGATCGTTATGGTTACCCTCGCGAGCTACAGATGGTCCCAGTGGTAGAATCCAGCTACGACCCCTACGCCTACTCCAGCGTAGGTGCATCAGGCCTCTGGCAGCTCATGCCTGTTACAGCAAGTGATTTGAAAATCAAAAGCGACCAATACCTTGACGGGCGTCGTGATATACGCAGCAGTACGCGTGGAGCAGCAAAATATCTGACGCGCCAATATCGTCGTTTCGGCAGTTGGGAAATGGCATTTGCCGCTTATCATCTCGGCCCTACAGCTGTACAGCGCCGCCTGGACCGTCGTCCATGGAAACCGGAGGATGGCCTGAGAGCCATGCCGCTCCCACCGATCACCAAAACCTATATTCGTCATATACTTGGTCTGATTGCCCTGCATGAAGAGGGTCTGCTGAGTTTCCCCAAACCCTTTGCCACCGAGAACATCACAGTGCAGATACCTGTTGATATTGATCTGTTACAGCAAAAGTCCGGCTTACCGAAGAACCAGATTTTCCGTCTCAATCCAAAACTGGTATTAAATCACTACTTGTACCAGAAACCAAAAACACTGGTCCTGCGCATCTCGAAAATCCGCATCAACAGGGTAAAGGAAAGTATCCGGAACAACCCGGCCAAACAGATGTCAGTTACCATTGTAAAAAGTGAAAGCCTGTATCAAATCAGCAGACGCTATAATACTTCGATACGGCTGGTGCGCGCAAATAATCCGGGCATTACCATGCACCCGGAGGCTGGCCAAAAGATCGTACTTCCCTTCAATGTAGTCAAGCGGAGTGGTGCCGAAGCGAATCCTATGATCAAACCTGTTTCCAGAGCAAAACTGCTAGCAGATAATAGCGCTGCTCGCATTTAACCGGATCAGATATTCAGCTCGGGAACCAATGGCAGCAGAATAATGAATTCAGCGCCCTGCTCAGGCGGGCTCAAGACCTGCATGCTGCCACCATGTTTTTCGACTATGGCATACACATTTGCCAAACCGAAACCATTGCCATCACCCTTGGTGGTGAATGCAGTAGTGAACACATGATCAATGATATCAGGTGCAATACCCGAACCTGAATCACTTACTCTGATCTCAGCCCAGGGATAAGCTCTGGTTAAAGCAACCATAATCGTTCCATTATTATCTCGACCAATAGCTTCAATCGCATTCTTCAACAGATTCAGAATCACCTGATACATCTGGCAGTGATCGCCAAGTATTTGCATCTTTTCTTCAGGATGACTCCACTCCACCTCAATAGAGGGTGGAAACATCGGCCGGGTAAGATTAATCGACTCATCAATAGCACTGCAGAGCTCAACAACACCAAATCGTTCTTCAGAATTATTGGCAAAAGCAAGGATGCGCTCTACCAGACCGTTGGTGCGCTCAATAGTTTTATTGATCGATTCAAGGTGTTTGAGGGTCACCGGGTCTTCACTGCGCCGTTCTATCATACTCGAAGAGCTTAGTATGACATGCATAGAATTTCGGATATCGTGTACTATACCCTGAGTAAAATAGCCCAAGGATTTCATTTTCTGATCATGCACAACATGACAGGAATCTCGCTTCTTTTTACCGTTTTCAGGTGAACATTTACGCTTCATGAGCACCCTCCCCCTTCAAGCCCTGTCCATAAACAGCCAACGAAGATGGCATAAAGCAACCATATTTACAATGATATAATCAATAGATAGAGCCGACGCCTAATGTCAGGTCTTAACTTACATCTGGTGATCTGCTGGCATCTGATGATCTGCTGGCATCTGATGGTCTGCTGGCATCTGATGGTCTGCTGGCATCTGATGGTCTGCTGGCATCTGATGGTCTGCTGGCATCTGATGGTCTGCTGGCATCTGATGGTCCGCCGGCATCTGGTGATCCGCCGGCATCTGGTGATCTGCATGCTCATGCCCTGCTCCACCATGCAGCATGTGCATCAGACCTGTACCGCGAATCATTGTGAACAGTCCCAGAACAATAACGATAATGCCAAGCAGCTTCATAATCAGGCCACGCTTGTTGGCCGCTATCATGTTCACCAACGCCGGAGCAGCCATCATCGCAGGAATCGTCCCCAGCCCAAATGCAAACATAATACCGGTCGCTTCAACGACACTGCCAGAAGCAATACTCAAACCCAGCGCGACATAGACCAGCCCGCATGGCAGAAGACCATTGGCAACACCTATCCCATACCAGCTAACCGGATTGTGACTACTGGCAGCAGCTTTAATGCGATTGGCCAGCTTCAAACCACCAATAGCCCGCGCTCCAAATCTGGCGAATGGATCAGGCATCAAGCCAGCCAGATTCAAACCGAAGGTAATCATAATCAGACCGGCAAACAGGGTTAAACCAAACTGGACATGTTCAAAGCCTGCCAACTCTTTCAGGGAGAATCCGATCAGGCCTGTGATCAGCCCAAAAACCGTATAAGTCGTCACACGGCCAAACTGGTAAGCCGTAAGCCCGGACCACCACGGCTTGGGGCGAGTCATTGAGAGTGCCGAAACCAGGCCTCCGCACATGCCTATGCAATGCATGCCTCCCAAAAATCCAACTGAAAATGCTATCATTAGTGTTTCTATCAATGTTTTCCCCTGTACATCGCTTTGATCATATCATCAGTCACAATTTTTTTCTGCAACCAGCCTGCCCAACCCTCTGCTGCCATTTTATCGCTGAAGCAGGCAAACTGATGTGAATGATTGCTGAACCAGACATGCGCCTGATACAGACAATCGCAGTTTCTTTTCTGATTCTTGATATACATCATGACGCTGACCTCAATGCCCTGAATAAACATATTATCATGTGATAATATGTCAACGGAGCAAATTGTCGCATCGGATAGTATTCTGTGCAGCGCATAATACTTTGAACTCTCACTGTTACAATGGTCTGGCCGCTTTGTTAGTCTCCACCCCTGCATTATTCAATATTGGCTTGAGAGGAAACAGTGAGTACTACCGATAAACAGACAGAAAAACCCAAACGAATTCTATCCGGAATGCGCCCGACAGGGCGACTTCATCTGGGCCATTATAAAGGTGTACTGGAAAACTGGCTGAAGCTGCAGGATGAGCACCAATGCTTCTTTTTTGCTGCAGACTGGCATGCGCTGACTACCGACTATGCCAACCCATCCATCGTAAAAGATACGATCTGGGATATGCTGATCGACTGGCTGGCCGTCGGTGTTGACCCTGAAAAGGCCGTTGTGTTCATTCAGTCTGAAGTACCCGAACATGCTGAGCTTCATCTGCTGTTTTCATTCATGACACCCCTCTCCTGGCTGGAGCGTGTGCCTACCTATAAGGATCAGATTGAGCAGTTGCGTGAAAAGGATCTCGGAACCTATGGTTTCCTTGGTTACCCCCTGCTGCAATCAGCCGATATTCTGATTTACCGCGCTGATGGTGTACCCGTGGGAGATGATCAGATACCACATGTGGAACTCACCCGTGAGGTTGCTCGCCGCTTTAATCATCTGTACCGCCAGGGTATCCCTCCCCTTTTCCCGGAGCCGGAAGCCATGCTGATGTCTGCCTCCAAACTCCCGGGGCTGGATGGTCGCAAGATGAGCAAATCCTATGGTAATGCCATTGAACTCGGAGAAGAGTGGAAAGTCACCGAGAAAAAGGTAAAAACCATGCCTACCGACCCTGCACGCGTTCGTCGTAATGATCCGGGTAATCCTGAAAACTGTCCGGTTTGGGATTTTCATAAGGTCTATTCTACTGACGCTGAACGTGAATGGGTCAAAGATGGCTGCACTACAGCCGGCATAGGCTGCATTGATTGTAAGATGTGCATGCTTAAACATCTGGAGGAGGAGCTACAGCCAATCCGTGATCGCCGCACCGACATAGCTTCCCGTCCTGATGATCTGAAAGATATCCTGCGCGCAGGTAACGAGCGCGCACGCATTGAAGCCGGTCGCACGATGGAAAAGGTACGTAAATCACTGAAGATGGGTTATCGCGTATGAATCAGGCAGTGCAGGCTGAACTCATCACTCATGAGTCGCATGCACTGCCTCCTGTCCATCTGGACCAGTTTGATGGGCCACTGGATATGCTACTGCACCTGATCCGTAGCCAGGAGATGGATATCTTTGATATCCCGATGGCGCTGATTACCACACAGTATCTGGGCATATTAAAAAGACAGGACGAACTGGACCTGGAAGTTGCCGGTGATTATCTGGTCATGGCCAGTACACTGATGCAGCTGAAATCGCGTATGCTGCTGCCTCGTCCGGAGATGGATGTGGATGGCAATGAGATAGACCCCCGCGCTGAACTGGCTGCACAATTAATAGCCTATGAGCAGTACCGCATGCTTGCTGAGGAGCTGAGCGAGCGCCCTCGTCTGGGGCGGGATCTGTTTTTGCGCCCTATCTTTCCGGAATCAGCCAAAGTAGTTCGCCCACTGCCGGAAGCAGACCTTGACGGACTCCTGATTGCCTTCCGTGCCGTACTTAAGCGTGTCGGCGGTGAAGTGCGCCACCGTATCTTTCGTGAAACCATGAGCGTACGTGAACGCATGGCAACCGTACTGGACCGACTGAGCAAAGGTAGCATTCAGCTGGATGAACTGCTGATTGATGAACCGGGACGCGAGGCACTGGTTACGACACTGTTGGCAATCCTTGAACTATGGCGCCAACAAAGCATTACGGTAATACAAGCAGAAAGCCTCGGATCCATTACCCTGCTCCTGAAGGAGGCTCCGAATGGGAGCGGATAATGTGCAATATCTCCCCCTGCAGATTGAAGCCTTGTTGCTAGCCAGCGATGAACCGCTCAGTATCGCCAGACTGGGTAGCCTGCTCGGCGAAGAGACGCCAAGCTCTGATATCCGTGCAGCCATCTCCGAACTGGAAGCCCGCTACCGCAATCGCGGCATTCAGATCGTACAAGTTGCCGGTGGCTGGCAGCTCAGAACGGCACCTGAATATGCTGATCTGATTCATCAGCTATGGGAGATCAGACCACAGAAGCTCTCCCGTTCGGCTATGGAGACTTTGGCGATTGTTGCATACAGGCAACCTGCGACCCGCGCCGAGATTGAAGCATTAAGGGGCGTGAAGGTATCCAGCCAGATGATCTCCACACTGCAGGAGCGCGGCTGGATCAAGGTACTCGGGCGCAAGGAAGTGCCCGGACGCCCGCATGTATATGGAACAGGCAAACAGTTCCTGGTCGATTTTGGCCTCGATTCACTTAAAGACCTTCCGGATTCGGCTCAGCTGATGGACGAAGATGAAATCCAACAGATGGTAATGGAAAATATCGAACCCCATGAAGAAAAATATGAAACAGACACCGAAAAGAGCTAAAGCGGCATCGAAACAGCCGTCAGCAACGAAGTCAGCATCAACAACAAGAGCTGCTGTAGCGAAACCGGCATCAAAAAACAAACCTGCGGTTGACAAACCATCACTGAAAGCGAAACGACCAACAACCAGGTCAGCATCAAAATCCGGATCGGCAGTCAGGTCATCAACCGCAAAACGTCCAACTTCCGCATTGAGAATGAAGCCACCGACACAAGAACCAGGTGATGGTGAACGTATCAACCGCTATCTGGCCCGTTGCGGACTCTGCTCCCGACGTGAAGCCGACCGCTGGGTGGAAGCCGGACGCGTAACAGTAAATAATCAGCCCAGCAATGAACCGGGGCTCAAAATCAAACCTGGCGACCTGGTCTGCGTAGATGGAAAACCGGTATCGGTACAGACCAGCTTCACCTACATCCTCTACAATAAACCCAAAGGGCAGTTATGTACCCGCCGTGATGATAAGGGTCGGGCCAAGATTTATGACACTCTGGAAGTTGCTCCCAATGTGCAATCCATCGGCAGGCTGGATATGGACACAGAGGGGCTGCTACTGCTCACCGATGATGGTGAACTGACACGTGCACTCACCCACCCGGCTGCCAAGTTGCCGCGTGAATACCGCGTTCGCGTAGCGGGCCAAGTGGCGCTGGAAACACTGGAAAAGCTTCGTCGCGGTGGTTTTGATATTGGTGAAGGCGATAAAAGCGACAGCTGGGAAGTAACGGTTGATTCCGAGACCAAAGGGCACTCATGGCTGACTGTAGTCATCTTCCGTGGCAGGTGGCGTGAAGTCAGGCGTACCCTTGAGACCGTTGGTCATCCTGTTCGCCGTCTGATGCGCACCCGCTTCGGCCCTATCCGCCTTGAAGAGGGTATGCCTCTTGGCAGTAACAGGCCACTGAACCGTGCCGAGGTTAAAAAATTACGTGAGCGATACATCACACAAGCCGGGTGAAACAGACCACAGCCACACAGGTTTATCAGATGCTGCTGGCGGCCTACGGGGCACAGCAGTGGTGGCCCGCCGATAGCCCGTTTGAAATGATGATCGGTGCAATTCTAACCCAGAATACCAGCTGGAAGAACGTAGAGCAGGCCATACTCAACCTGAAAGAAAAGCAGATGCTGGACGCTACGACCATTGCCAACAGCAATATTGAGCAGCTTGCCGAAACCATCAGGCCTTCCGGTTATTACCGACAGAAGGCTGAACGACTGCAACTGTTCAGCCGCTTCTATATTCAACAGGGCAATAGTACAGGTCTGAAAAAACAGCCCTGCAAAGCGCTGAGAAAATTACTGCTAAACCTGCACGGTATTGGATCTGAAACGGCTGATTCCATGTTGCTTTACGGTCTGGATAAACCGATGTTTGTTGTTGATGCTTACACAAAACGTATTTTCAGTCGCATTGGTCTGTTTGACAAGGCACTGAATTACGATGCTGTGCAGCACTACTTTCACCAGCATCTGATAAACGAGCTATCGCTGTTTCAGGAATTTCATGCGCTGATCGTCGAACATGCCAAACGCTTTTGTAAAACCAGGCCGCTGTGTAAAGGCTGCCCTCTTGGCGGAGTATGCCTAAGCCACCATCAAAGCAGGCTTGACTGACTACAGTCTCCTTCTGCTCACCCCGATCTTCCACAGTAAACTGGCGAAACTGTTAAGAGGCGATAGCGTGAAGCGATGTGGTTTGAAGCGCCCCTTTCCCTTTCATCTTTGCCGCGTGAGCCCGGTGTTTACCGTATGCTCGATAGCGAGCGCAAAGTGCTTTATGTCGGTAAAGCACGCAACTTGAGAAAACGGGTATCCAGCTATTTTCAGAGACTTCCCGAATCACCGCGCACGCAGGCTATGGTCAAACAGATACGCGACATTGCATTTACCGTAACCCCATCAGAAGCTGAAGCGCTGATGCTGGAACATAATCTCATCAAACAGTTAAAGCCGCGTTATAACGTATTGATGAAGGATTCGAAATCCTACCCCTATATTCTGCTTACCGATGAACCCTACCCGAAACTGCAGCTCTACCGTGGTAATCGCTCCATAGCGGGAGAATATTTCGGCCCCTTTCCCAATGCTGGAGCAGTACATGCGACCCTGCAAATCATGCAGACGATCTTCCGCATTCGTGATTGCGAAAATGGCGTATTCAATAACCGTTCACGCCCCTGCATGCAGCACCAGATTGGCCGTTGCTCTGCCCCCTGCTGTGATCTGGTTGATCGTCATGAATATGCAACACAGGTCAGTGAGACCCGGGCCTTCCTCAAGGGAAGCGATGAGACATTGATAACTGCATGGCAGTCGGAGATGCAAGTCGCTTCAGACGGGATGCAATTTGAAAAGGCAGCCATGCTTCGTGATCGCATCCTCGCACTTAGAACCGTTCTTGTCGGTTCCGAAAAAAGTAACTTACCGGATCAGAGCGATGCCATCGCCATTATTCGTCAGGCCAGCGGTGTACTGGCCTGTATCGGGGTACGCAGAGCAGGAAGAGATCTTGGTACACATAATGTACGTATCGCACAGGCGGCCGACGCCGATGATTTCGAGGTGCTACAGTCTCTATTGATGGAGCGTTACCGTATTGAAACACCGCCTGAAGAAGTAGTGCTTGCCGCATCGGAATCCGATTGCAACGAACTCAAACGCTTAATTCGCCTGCTACATCCGAAAAGCCGCTGTGAAATCAACAGCCCCAAACGAGGCAGCAGGGCAGCATGGCTGAAGCAGGTCCATCACGCCGGCAAGCAGATGTTATCCAGCCGCAGAGCAGAGGATCAGCAACCGGCATTTCAGGCACTGGCAGAGCTGTTCAAACTTGAATCCGTACCGGAGTTGATTGCAGCGGTGGATAATGCACATCTCGGTGGTAAACAGACTGTCGCAGCTATCACCTTTGGCAGCTGGCAGGGGCCTGAAAAAGAGATGTACCGCCGCTACAAGCTGGACGGCATTTCAGCCACCATGGATGTAATAGAGAGTGATGATTACGGAGCCATGCAAGCCGTCCTTACGCGCTTTTTTCGCGCCATAGGAGAAGAGTCCATTCCCTGCCCTGATATGATGCTCATAGACGGCGGACGTGGTCAGCTGGCGATTGCTATCGCCTGTGCACAGGATGCCGGACTGCATGACCTCAAACTGCTTGGTGTTGCCAAAGGTAATAGCCGCAAGGTTGGTGAGGAGACGCTATGGCCAGGCTGGCTGGGCACAGGGGAGATGGGAATAGGTGAGCCACTCAATCCGGGCCGCCATTCCCCTGCCCTGCTGCTGATCGCCAGAGTACGCGATGAAGCACACCGCTTTGCCGGATCTTATATGCGCAAGCGCAAAAAGCAGAGTATGTTCAACTCCGCTCTTGATGGTATCAGCGGCATAGGTCCGGCCAAGCGAACGGTGCTCTTAAAACATTTTGGTGGTATTGAAGGTGTGAAAAAAGCCAGCCGTGCACAGCTGGGACAGGCACCGGGCATCTCCGATGCACTGGCTGAACGCATTTTCATATCACTACATCAGTGATATGACCAGGCTATTGAAATCAGCATCAAACAATGAAAGTTTGAGCCTGCGAATTATATGATACGAGGGAGTTACAATGAGTGAAAGTGAATCGATAGCTATTTCCGATCTCATGGAGTCCAGTGGTGTGAAGTTCGGCACCAGCGGTGCCCGTGGTCTGGCTGATGATATGACCGACCGGGTATGTTACGCCTACTCGCTGGCCTTTCTTCAATATCTGCTGGAAACCGGTGATATTAACAAGGGTGATCAGGTTGCCATTGCCGGTGATTTTCGACCCAGCACTCCGCGTATTATGGCTGCTGTTGCCAAAGCAGTAAGCGATGCCGGTTGCGAGCCGGTCAACTGCGGTTTCATCCCCACACCTGCTGTCGCCTGTTTCGCCATGGCCCGCAAGATAGCCAGTATCATGGTTACCGGCAGCCACATCCCGGATGATCGCAACGGTATCAAATTTTACAAACCGGCAGGTGAGATTCTCAAAGGGGATGAGCAGGCACTATGTGCACGTCAGCTCACTATTCCGGCAGCACTTCGTGAAAACCGGGAACTTCCCCTGCCTTTAGAACAGGCCGATGCATACCGTGAATATGTAAAACGCTATCTCGACTTCTTCCCGACCGGATGTCTGGAAGGGCTGAAAATCGGTATTTATGAACATTCCAGTGTGGATCGGGATATCCTTGCTGAAGTGATTGCCGGCCTCGGTGCCGAGATTGTTGGTCTGGGGCGTTCAAAAACCTTTATACCTGTAGATACCGAAGCCATACGCCCGGAAGATGTTCTATTGGCCAGAGAGTGGTCCAGAGAGCACGGGCTGGACTGTATCGTTTCCACCGATGGTGATGGCGATCGCCCACTTGTTTCTGATGAACATGGCCAATGGCTACGCGGAGATGTGGCAGGCATCCTCTGTGCCCACTACCTTGGTGCAACACATGTGGTCACACCGGTGAGCAGTAACAGTGCAGTGGAAAAATCAGGCTGGTTTAATCAGGTAGACCGTACCCGCATCGGTTCTCCATTTGTAATTGAAGCTATGGATGCTGCTGTGACTGGTGGTGAGGGCAATGTAGTCGGCTATGAAGCCAATGGCGGCTTCCTTACTGCCACCGATATAGAGATGGATGGTCGCACCCTTACCGCCCTGCCGACACGTGATGCCGTGATTGTGCCACTGGCCATTCTGATGTTGGCAAAATCATTCAAATGTTCTGTTTCAGAGCTGCTGACCCGGTTGCCTCAACGCTTTACCAGCAGTGATCGTCTGAAAGCATTTCCTACTGAGCTGAGCCGGGAGAAACTGGCACCGCTCAACACGCCTGATATGGATGGCAACAAACGCGCTGCCCGGGCTATTCTTGGAGATGTCTTCGGGGATGTGGTCCTGATTGATAACACAGACGGCGTACGTATCACCTTCAGTAATGGTGAAGTAGTCCACCTGCGACCTTCGGGTAATGCGCCGGAACTGCGTTGTTATAATGAAGCCGATTCAGAAGCCCGTGCAGTAGAAATGAACAAGCTCTGCCTGGGAATACTGGCTGGCTGGCGCTAAACAAAAGTGGGCGGGCTCATTCAAAGTCCGTCCGCTTTTTAACACTGTATATCAGAACATTTATATCGCAAAGAAAGCGTTGATACTCCAATCCAGCTACTATTTTGATTTGAGTTTCTCAAGCTGCATGCGCATTGCGGCCATATAATCCATAGCTTCTTCTTTGGACTCTTCGGTATCGGTATCCCGATCCACCCAGCGCATCACCGACTGGTCCGGTTCATGCAAAAATGGCGACGGTGCATTCTTCTCCTTCTGACCAAAGCGATTACGTACCCGGGTATAACTGAGTGTAAGCCTGTAGCGGGCACGGGTCATCGCCACATACATCAGGCGACGCTCCTCCTCCATTCGGTTCTCTTCCACCGCATTTTTATGCGGGAAAATACCCTCTTCCATGCCAATCACATAAACATTATCAAATTCCAGTCCTTTGGCCGCATGCACCGTCATCAGCCGGACCTGGCCTGTCGGATCATCATCCTTCTGATCTGCCTTGAGAAAGATATGCTGCAGGAATTCAGCCAGTGAACCGCCATTTTCTGCATGCAACATCCACCAGCGACGCATCTCCATGAGGTTACCCATACGCATCTCAGCCTGTGCCTCTTCGGCAGCCTCGGCACGAATAGCCGCTTCCAGATGTGTCAGATCAAGTACCGCATCAAACGCCTCGTCGGGTTCACCATGCTTGAACTGGAACTCGAGTGCGACAAGCATTTCTCCGAACTCACGCAGGGTATCTGCTTTCTTGTGATCGAGCTCTTCATGCAGACAGGCTTCAATCATCGGTACACTGTGTGCCATAGCAAACAGGCCGAGATCACCAAGCGCCTTATCACCGATACCACGGCGAGGACGGCCAACAGCACGCATAAAAGCCAGGTCATCATCGAAATTTGCAATCAGACGCAGATAAGCCAGCAGATCCTGGATCTCTGCACGATCAAAAAAGGAGAGACCGCCACTGACATGGTAAGGTACTTTTGCCTCACGCAGCGCCAGCTCCATCGCCCTCGCCTGATAGGATGCCCGGTATAACACACAGAAGTGATCCCACTTGCCATCATCGGTTGTCGCACGCACGGCCCTGATATCCCCGGTTACACGATGCGCTTCCTCTTCAGGGTTTGGGGACTCCCACACCCGGACCGGTTTCCCCTGCCCTAGATTGGAGCGCAATGTTTTTCCCAACCGTTCTGAATTTTTGGCAATCAGCGAATTGGATGCTTCAAGAATAGAGCCGGTGGAGCGATAATTCTCTTCCAGCCGAATCACAGTCAGCGTTGGATAATCACGTTGCAGCTGAAACAGGTTTTTTACTTCAGCACCGCGCCAGCCGTAAATCGACTGATCATCATCTCCCACCACGGTGAGATTGCCATCCTCAGGCACCAGCAATTGCACCCACTGATACTGCGTACGCGATGAATCCTGATATTCATCCACCAGAAAGTGACGTGCCCTGGAGCACCACAAGGCACGCACATCACTATGTTCACTAAGCAGACGAATAGGCAATACCAGAAGATCGTCGAAATCAACCGCATTCATACGCTCAAGCAGTAGATCGTAACGTTCACGAATCTCTGCGAGCTGATTATCATGCACCTCGATCAAACCACTTTTCAGCTGAGAGATACGTGAAAGAATCCGATCCACCTGATCAGCATCAGCAGCCAGTTTCATCTCTGACAATACCGATTTCAACGCCGACCTCTGTTCACCACCGGCAAATACGGAGACATTGGAACGACGGTTAATCAGCTCGGCATGCTCGCGCACTATAGAGAGCCCCAGTGAATGGAAGGTACAGATACGCAGTTTCTCAGCCTGTTTTCCCAAACGCTGAAGAAGACGCTCTCGCATTTCACGCGCAGCTTTATTGGTAAAGGTTACCGCAGTAATCGCATCCTCGGGTACATGCCGTTCAACCAAGGCCGCGATACGCTCGGTAATCACGCGTGTTTTACCGGAGCCTGCACCGGCCAGGACCAGCAGTGGTCCGCCACGGTGGAATACAGCACGATACTGCTCTTCATTCAGTTCAGAGGTGGACATGGCGAGCAGCATAAGGCCGGGCTTTTGTATCGCAAGCAGAAGATTTATGCTCCGCATCCTGATCGACACCTGACCAGAGAGGGATAGCTCTACATGACTGATTTTCCACATCATACCTTCCGCGAATATGATATACGCGGCATTGCCGGAAGCGAGATTACCGAAGCACTGGCTTACAGACTCGGCAGAGCTTATGCACTGATGTTGGCCGAAGATGAAACACGGCCCGTGATTGTAGGCCGGGATGTGCGGATATCTGGCCCGGCATTGCAGAGTGCAGTCATCCGTGGCCTGAATGATGCAGGGCTTGATGTTATTGATATCGGTATCGTACCCACACCTTTAGCCTACTATGCTGTCTATCAGCTGGATGCTGCCGGCAGTGTACAGATCACCGCCAGTCATAATCCGGGACCATATAACGGGTTTAAAATGATGGTGGGAAGATCCAGCCTGCATGGTGATGAAATTCAACAACTCAAACAGCTGATGTTGCAGGAGCATAACGATGCTCCCACCCCCGGAAGGACTGTTACACAGGATATTGCCGAGGAGTATATCAACTTTGTTGCCAATGACTGTCCACTAACGAAACCGATGAAAGTGGTCATTGATGCCGGTAACGGGCCCTCCGGCCTGATTGCCGCCCCGCTCTATCGCCGCCTGGGTTGCGAAGTCATTGAACTGTATTGTGAACCTGATGGAACCTTCCCCAATCATCATCCAGACCCTACGGTTGCTGCCAATATGGCTGATCTGGCCCGCACAGTGATAGAGTACAAGGCCGACATCGGCATTGCCTATGACGGCGATGGTGACCGCATCGGTATTGTGGATGAAAAGGGTGAGATCATCTGGAGTGATATGCTGTTGCTACTTCTATCACGACAACTACTGAAAACACATCCGGGTGCCACGATCATCTCCGAAGTCAAATGCTCTCAGCATATGTATAACGGCATCCGACAGGCCGGTGGGTTTCCTGTGATGTGGCGGACTGGTCATTCGCCAATCAAGGCAAAAATGAAAGAGACCGGTGCTCTGCTGGCCGGTGAAATGTCCGGACACATGTTCTTTGCCGACCGTTTTTTCGGCTTTGATGATGCAGCCTATGCCGGTGCACGCGTGATGCAGATGCTCACCGAAGCAGAAACCACTTTCAGTGAACTGTTATCCGATGTACCACAAGCCGAAAGCACTCCGGAAATCCGTGTAGAATGCAGTGATGAACGCAAATTCACACTGGTTGATGAAGCGATCAGCTATTTCAGAAAGGCAGGCTACAACATCATCGATATTGATGGCATGCGTATCCAGTTCAATGATGGCTGGGGGCTACTGCGTGCTTCCAATACGCAGCCTGCACTGGTCATGCGTTTTGAGGCTCCAAATATAGAAAGACTGAAAGAGATGCGGAAGCTGATCGAGGGCTGGCTGGATCAGCTTCCGCACTAACTTAGAATCAGGCTGCTTGTCTGACCATGGGAGATTGATCGGCTCTGCTCTGCTCTGCAGAAAGGTTCATCCACCCTTCGCGCAGCTTTTGTACCAGCAGCATGACCTCATCAGCTTTTTCGGTTGATCCGGTGCACAGACCTTCAGTCAAACGATTCATCATATAAACATATAGACTGGAAAGGTTTCGGGCAACCTCTCCGCCCTGTTCCATATTCAGGCTTGATGACAATTCAATCAATGCCTCCATTGCCCGGCTTGTATGATTGGCTTCTGCAGACATATCACCCGCCTGTATCGCCAATCGTGCCCGACCCAAAGATTTGTACAGTGCCTCATGCGATAAAAGAATAAGACCCAACGGTCCTGCGCCTTTAACCTGATTATTCTGATATGAACTGTATGGACTCATTCATGCCTCCTTGCAAGGGTATTAAAGCTGCGATCATCGCGCTCTCTTTCTGCTTATATATATATCGAACAGAAACCCGCCAACTTAAATAATAATTACAAATTTCCACCACTCTTTTGTTTTAGCTGGCATATAAAAATGGGCTGCATTATTGAAAAGAGCGGGGTTTTCATCTGATGACTGGTGCTTTGTTCGCAAAGAAGTGAAGTGGTAAGATTCTGGCCTATCCACGAGCGCCCCGGCGGGGGCGAGCAACGGGCTCCCGTTATACGACAGATAATTTATATACCATTCACATGATGGCTGAGTAGATTTTTCAGCTCTCGCATCTTTTTGCAACGAGGTGAATTGCGTTTACGCAAGAGAAAGTACCCTGGGGTGCCTTTGTTGCGAAAATATCCTGAGTAGTTTCTACAAATTCATATCTCTAGCTAATTCACGATGAACCAAAGAAAAAGCCGGGGCAGCTTGGCTGTCCCGGCTAAATCAGATAGAAAGAGATCACTCTTCCTTTATTGTATTTGCGGCCCGTTCCAGCTTTTGAAGGCCACTGTCCACGGTACCAATGTCCTCTTTTACTGCTTTCATCTGCAGTGCTAATTGCCGCTGCAGCCGCCGAACCTCCACTTCCAGGAGACGTATGCGATGGCGACCTTCTTCATCAACATTCTGCTCTGCAAGACTAGAGGCAAGTCCCTGCATCTGTTGATTCACTTCCAAGTTTCTTTCACTTAGACGATGCCATTGCTGACTTCTCAAGCAGCGTTTGAATGCATCAAGTGCAGAAAAACAGTGATCGATTTGCCCCGCCAGCGACAGGCCGGTTTTGCTCATCACCTGGCGTATGCAGCCATGGCAGGTGATGCCGACATACGTGCTACCGGCCTGGATGCCGCCCTGGCCCTACTCTCCTGCTTTTCCAGTGCCTTCCATCCATCACGAAGCGTTGCAGCCAGTTCCATCACTTCATCTACAGATGCAGTAGAACCACTACACATCCCCTCGGTCAGATGATTCATCATATAGGTGTACAGACTGGCCAGGTTTTTTGCCACATCTCCCCCCTGCTCCATATTCAATGAGGAGGAAAGTTCAATAAGTGCTTCCAGAGCTCTGCCTGTATGCGTCGCTTCTTCAGCGAAATCTTTGGCCTCAATGCCCAGCCTGGCGCGGCCCAAAGACTTATTTAATGCATCATACGTCAATATAACCAGACCTAATGGTCCCGCCCCTTCAACCTGATTTCCCTGATAAGCCTTATAACCTGTCATCGCTGCCTCCTTGCTGTTTAATTTGCTGCGTTCTTCGCATCAGTTTGTGCTGTTAAAAAACTACCCGTAGCGTTCAGAGTTGCCATTGCTGATTCCATGGCTGTAAAAGATCGTGTTAATGTTTGCCGCTGTTTTTCCAGCTGAAGTTGCAGATCCTGAATACGGCTCTCTATACTGTTGACCTGGTCCTGAGAGCTGACAATCGTATTCTGAATCAGACCGCTAAACGGATTGGCATAAAGATCCATCGTGCCTTCAAACAGTGCTGCAGAGCCCATACCCAGTACAATATCACCCACAGCTCCAGTTGCTGTACCACCATAGAGTATGGCCATACCATCAACGACACCCGATGCTCCCGACAGCGTCTGCCCGGATCCGGTTGCTGCTTCCCCGCCAATGGTACCGGCTACATCAATACCGGTATGAGTCGCGTCGGCAATGCCGAGACCATTCACACTCTGGGCGATAGTGAAACCGGAAGATGAGCCATAACTCTTGCTCTGAATCGAGATATTATTGCCCGATGCAACAGCCTCCAGCCCCATGCTGAAACGACCTTCAGTAACCAGGGTGTCCGTTCCGAAGTTCAGGGTCCCACCACCTTCATTATTGGCGGTTAATGTCATCGACAACTGGCTGTCACCACTGGTTGTGTCGGTCAGCTGGATGCGGCCATTGACATCAACACTTGCGGCCACCTGCTGATTGAATGCCACCTGAATAGCCGCCAGAAGATCCGAGATAGTGTCTGTTGCGGGATCCAGGATTGAAAATGTGCTGCTGACACTCCCACCTGTTCTTGATGTCCCTGAAATGGAGATCGTATCACCGGCGAGCATGCCCAGTGCCAGCTGATCAAAACTATTACTGCCATTTGCAGGAGCGGCTGCCACCGTCAAGGCACTGCTCATTTGACGTGTTTCGGTAGTCGTCTGGGCAAACTCTGTATTCAGTGCACTGACCATGGATGTAAGGGTTTGGCCGGCAGTGAAATTCATAATTGCCTGTCTGGAAGAGCCAGCTTCAGTCAATGTAAGTGTCTGGTTTGCGGCCAATCCGGCAGAGAGATCGGTCGTTCCGGTTACTGAGGCCTGTGTAGCAGCGGTAGTGATATTGACATTATAGGTGCCTGATGTGGAAGCCAGACCCGGCACCAGAAAATTCAGATCCAGGTTTGCACTGCTGCCTGTTGCAACAAACACATCCCTGATTGCTGTCGGATCGTTATTCAGGAAATTACTGAACAGGGTATCATTGTATTGTAACTGCCCCAGATCATCGAACTCAATACCGACCTCGACCATAGTATTCCGGTCACTCTGCAAGCCGGGAATCGATTGCAACATGGTCGAGGTCAGCGAACGCTGAATACTGGTCAGCACAGATTCGGTAGCCAGAACACCGTTACTTTCAGTATCAGCATTAAAAACAAACTGGTCATTGATAAAACCTACCAGATCGTTGTATGCAAGAATAAACTGATCCACACTTGACTGCACTGCGGCTGTATCAACACCAATGGACATCGTTGCACTGACGGTGGGATCAGCCTGCTTGAGATTGAATGTCAGACCGCTAACGGCATCGCTGATCTTGTTGGAGCTACGGGTGATAGTTAAACCATCGATTTCAAGCTGCGCATCCTGGGGTGCCTGCAGTTGCGACTGTGCATTGAGCTGTCCTACTGCACCCACCTGCAAAGCAGAAAGCGCACCTGCATCATCAAGGTCAGCACCGGATAGGGTAAAGCCGGTTGCACCGGTATTATCGGCCGCCAAAACAAGCCTGAAATCACCTACATTAACCTTGACTACCGAGGCGCTAACACCGGTTGTCGCATTCTGCTGATTGATTGTATTTGCCACATCATCAAGGGAATCTGCAGCACCTACTGAAATGGTTGTGGCGCCGATCTGAAAACTGCCGGTAAGACCCAGAGATGCACTACTGCTGACTGCAGCCGTGCCCAGGTTATCCTTTACCGCAGATGAAGATGACAGGCGCTGCTCCTGTGCCAACGCATGAACCACCAGTTTGTGGTTGCCTGCACTGACCGAGCTATCACCTGTCACATCAAGTAAATTCGAAGCTGGTACAGATGCGTTATTACTTGCAAGAGTCGCTGTATATGAGAAGAAGTTATCCGGGTTATTCATGCCAAGGGATATATTTTTAAAATCCAGCAACATGGTATTAAGCTCACCAAACGCCTCTTGTTTAACAGCCTCAGCTTCCTGCTTCTGCACCATCTTATCGATCTGGTACTGCCGCGGTGCAAGTAACTCTTCTACCGCAGCCTTTGTATCAAACCCGGCAATCAGACCTGATATGCTAGATAAACCAGACATATTAAGCCGTCTTATCCAGAAGTAAGCCGATCATTTCCCGCATAGCGATTTTATGCTGAATAAAATCTTTAGAGGGAATCTCACGGACAACTTCTCCACTATTTTTATCCGTCACCTGAACAAATAACTGTCCGAGTTTTTCTTCGTAACCAAATGAAATCGCTACAGATGTGTTAGATGATGCTAATTCAACATTTGCCTGTTGGATAGCCTTCTGCACATCTTTCTCTTTCACCTGTTGTTCAACATCATTCTGTACTTTCTGTTCTGTCGAGACGGGGGGACTGACTTGTTGCTGATTTCCCGACCTGACAACTGCAGCACCCACATTCGGCGAAACAGGTACAGGTCTAGGTTGCATAGTAGATTCAATAACAGCCATAATCTTTTACCTCCTTTGCCTTATTTGGGTTTTAACCCTCTCCCATACGGGAGAGGGTTAGTGGCCAGTCTCTTATCTGAACAGTGAAAGTACGTTCTGTGACGCCTGATTCGCCTGAGCCAGCATGGAAGTACTTGCCTGAGTCAGCACCTGGTTCTTGGTGAACTCAGCCATTTCCATAGCCATATCAGCATCGCGTATTGAGGAAACAGCAGATGATGCCTGCTCAATACTGGTAGCCAGGTTAGAAGATACAAAGCTCAGCTGATTCTGGGTAGCACCCAGATCGGCACGGTTTGAGGTCAGTGTGTTAAGTGCAGCTTTAGCTGTATCGATATAAGTCTGTGCAGACGCCTGACTAAGAAGGTTACCACCAGCAGCAGCACCTGTACCACTACCAAGATTCAGACCCGTAGCAGTATAGCTCTTTGTCAAATCCAGAGTCACCTGGTTATTAGCGTTGTTATCTGCGCCTACCTGGAAAGATAGAGCACCGGCATATGCAGAAGCACCTGCAGCTGTAGCAGCAGTACCAGCAGTAGCGGCCGCTGTTGTACTAACGGCTCCTGTTGCTGGTGGAGTAGTAGTAGCTGCTGCAGATGTAAAGGTCATACCACCGACAGTTAACGCACCCACTGCAGTCTGTGCAGTGATCAAGTTTGTACCTGCGGCACCACCAATTGCAGCGCCAGTAGTAGCGTCTGTTAGTGCAACGTCAGAGGTAATACTGGTAATCAGACCACCAGTATCCTGAGTAACAGTAAATGTAGCAGCTTCTGCGAATGTTGGAGCACCAGTACTTACAAGACCAATTGTATTAGTACCTACAGTTTGAAGTGTTGCCCCAGCAAGTGTTGCAGCAACACCAGCAACAGCAGCTGAGTTGGCATCAAGACCGTTCAGCAGGTTCGTACCGTTGTAGTTTGTACCGTTAGCGATCTTGTCAATCTGGGATTCAAGCTTGATACGCTCTGCATCCAGTTTGGCAAGGTCGTTTGAGTTGTTCGCTGAAGATGCCTGAACTGCCAGGCTTTCAATACGTACAACCATGTTCTGAATTTCATTTACACCGGCGTCAGCCATTTTTACCATTGCCTGACCCTGAGTAACGTTCTGTGAAGCTGCTTTCAAACGACTGGTCTGTGCATCAAGCTTGGACGAGATCGCGTAACCGGCAGCATCATCAGCCGCTGAGTTGATACGGAAGCCCGAAGACAAACGTTCCAGTGACTGATTCATATTTGTATTATTTGTGTTGAGGTGTTTAAGAGCGGTCATTGCCGCGTTGTTTGTTTGGACTGATAGTGCCATTGTATGCTCTCCTTAGTATGTGTTACGTGAACGACGTCCTGCCCTGTCACGGTGGGGATGATCCCCTACAAGAACTGTTCCTCAGCGCCTGTGATTAGATGTATCGGAGAGAAATATCCCGACTTTAATTTTTTTTCACTTTAATTTTCAAGAGTGCTCAACAGCTTCCCCCAAAGCATCCACCAACGGCTGAAGCTGCTGCTCAAAGCGCTTCCACCTCTCGACAGAAGCTTTATTGATAGGCTGTCGAACCTGAGCCAAGCTGGCCGATCGCACACGACTATTCTGCTTGTAGAAACTAAGGCAGTTATCGTCCCATTCAAGACCACTGAAGGCAATGATGCGGCGCGTCTGCTCTTCCGGGTCAGCCACCAACGCCTCATAGCTGATATTATAGTACGCATCCGAAGGCAACACCTTCTGCCAGTGATTTATCATATCAAGATAAACACGGTAGTAGGCTCCAAGCTCACGTAGATCATAACCATACTTAAATAGAGTACCTTCAAAATTGTGGGCAAAAATAGAGAGACAATTATCCAACGGGTTACGTGAACAATGAATTATCTTGGCTCCTGGCAGAATCAGGCGGATCGCACCAATCAACCATATATTCGGCAAAGCCTTATCTGTATAGTATTCTGCCGCACCAAAATTGCGTCGTATGTTTTCAATGTGGCTCTTTGCTGCGGCTGTAATAGCTTCATCGCTCTGCTCAATCAGCTTGATAAGGTTCATACGACCTGAGTTATCTGAACTCAGAACACCGGCAGCTTTGCGGAAAAAATCATGCTCTCCGGTATCAATTACCTTAGGATGAGCTGAGATAATTCGATCAAGTAGTGTTGAACCCGAGCGTGGCATGCCAACAATAAAGATTAACCCCGCCCCATCGTTTCTACCACTGCAACGTTCATCAAGCATCTCCCTGGTAAACAGCTGCTTAATTTCCTCGACATCACGGCGATCATCTTCGACATCATAGCTTATACCTTCACGGTACAGCTTGTTACCCAGCTCATAATAGCCAAAAGATTTATCATAATCTTTCAAATCCTCCCACGCCTTACCAAGGCCAAATGAGAGCATAATCCGCGCCTCCGACGAAAGCTCAGCACTCTCACATAATGCCTCTGCCCCTTTGATCAAGTCATCATACTCTTTAACCTGCCAGAATCGCATCAGTGAGTGGTATGCTATTGCGTGTTTAGGATCCAGCTCTATCAGCTTATGAAAATGCTCACGGGCTTCATCCATTTCACCCCGTTCCATTAAAATCTTGGCTAAATCACACCGACTATCAACACATTGCGGGGCAAGCATGACTGCATTGCCATATGCCTCTTCTGCCTCATCCTCATGGTTCCCCATATACAAGGCGACACCAAGGTTTTTATGCAACTCAGCCCTCTTCGGCGCTAATCTCACAGCTTCTTTTGCAGCAGGGATAGCTGATTCCCATCTCTGCAGCGCAATCATAGTCCCGCTTAATGAATGCCATCCAGCCACATCACCAGGATATAGCGTGGTATAATGATTCCAGAACTGCTCTGCGTTAACAAACTGCTGGAGCTTACAATTAATCTCACCACATTTAGCCAAAAGCATTCGATGGCCAGTTTTTTTCTGCAGCCCATACTCAAATAGTGATTTTGCACGCTGGAGATCACCCATTCTCTCAACAATGCTCCCCATTACCAGATAGGCATCACCATTATCAGCATCAATCTGCAGAATTTTCTGGCAACACGCTTCTGCCAAAACCAGGTCTCCGTTATTAAATGCCAATTTAGCGTCATTGGCCAATCGCTCAATTTTTCGTTTCTTATTATTGGATAGTTTTGGCTTTTTCTTCACTTCCGCATTATCATCCACTTTAACACCACCGTTTTTACATCCGCATAAATATTTAACAAACAATATGCAAATCATATGCCATACCCTTGATATCAATTAAACGTCAGCTACTAGCCCCTTTGCAAAAAATTTTAGGGGCTGTCCCAGATAATGCATAAATTGTATTGTCGAGGGTGGTATGAGGAAGAGTCGATTAAGTTGGTATAAACAGGAACGCCTAATAGAGCACTTCGTGGCTGGAACCACAGCAAGATGTGCTGCTGATCTTGTTGGAGTGAACCGAAAAACATCGGCATATTACTTCCATCGGCTGCGCATGATTGTTAGCGAACATCTTGAGCAAGAAGCATCTGAGTTCCTTAGTGGTGAAATTGAAGTTGATGAATCCTATTTTGGCGGCGTACGGAAAGGTAAAAGAGGTCGAGGTGCAGCCGGAAAAATCCCTGTGTTTGGTTTATTGAAGCGGGGTGGGAAGGTTTATACCAAGATCATTCCTGATGCCAAAGCAGATACATTGATGCCAATCATTCAAGAGAAAGTGATCCCTGATAGCATCGTTTATAGTGACTGCTGGCGTGGGTATAATGCTCTGGATATTTCGGAGCTTAAACACTACCGAATCAACCATTCCAAGCTGTTTTCCAACAAGCATAATCACATCAATGGCATCGAGAACTTCTGGAACCAAGCCAAGCGACATATGAGGCAATTTAATAGTGTTCCTAAAGAACATTTCCCGCTATTTTTGAAGGAATGTGAATGGCGTTTTAATAACAGTGATTCTAAATTCCAATTAAAGAAGCTAAAACAATGGGTTAAGAAGAATAATGGCTAGTTATCTGGGACAGCCCCAAAATTTAATTTAAATTAAAATTAAAGTCGTCCATTTCTCGGGCGATATATATAATCGTAAGAGCTCAACCGGTGGTACATGGACTCCTCCGTAGAGACAATAGAACCCTTGGCAGGATGTCAGACGGGATCTATGTTAACAGGAGAATTCCATGATCATTTTGCCTACTGCCACCCCCGTTGCTGCCGCTGATTTCGGCAATACCAACCAGTCTCAACAGAATCAGGTTAACCAATCGGAACATTCAAGAAAAGCGACCGATACTGTCCAGCTCTCATCCGAGGCACGACAAATGGCAGGCACCGAATTAAACCCAAAAACATCGGCAACTACTGCACCGCTTCCTCCTCAGCAGCTTGCTGATATCGAAGTTGCCGAAAAGGTTGCTGACAACGAAGCTGTTGAACAGCAAAGGCCAGTGAATCCGTCAAGCAAGCAACCTGAAACAACAAAAATCGATCTGCTCGCCTGATCTAGATCTACGACCTCATCTGCCTGACCAGGATGCTCTGATCTGGACGGACAGGTAAAACAGAGGAATCAGGCGTGACCATAGGAGGCAGGTGGAGATAACAAACGCCCCTGCCTCAAGGTCATCAGCTGATGAGACTTAACTCACCTGACTCACAATCCCTCCACCAATCAATTCATCTCCAATATAAAATGCCGCCACCTGTCCCGGTGCCGTCGGCTTCTGGCGCTCATCGAAGATGATATGCAATGAGTTACCATCAAGTTGCACTGAACATGCTGCCGGTCGCATCTGATAACGAACCTTGGCTGTGACCGCCTCTCCGGCAACGGGGGGACGAATCCAGCTGACTTCACCCACATCTACCGCTGAAATCAGTGCATCCTCGGGATGGGCAACAACAACCTGGGAAATCGATCCATCCAATCCCACAACGTGCCATGGGCCATCAGGAAGACCAAGCCCTTTGCGCTGGCCCAGCGTATAATGGGCAATGCCTGCGTGGCGGCCAAGGTAGTTACCCTCCAGATCAACAATATTGCCGGGCCTGAAGCCTGCCGATGCACCTTCACGTTTCAAAAACTCAATACGATTACCTGTCGGAATAAAACAGATATCCTGACTTTCATGCTTTTCTGCAGTTGCCAGCTGGAAATATCGCGCAAGTTTACGGGTATCATCCTTTTCCAGATGCCCCACCGGAAACAGCACACGTTCCGCCTGAGCCCTGCTGGTAGTCGCCAGAAAGTAACTCTGATCTTTTTTATTATCGTTACCCTTATAGAGGTGAATACCATCTTCTGCATCTCTGCGCTGCACATAATGGCCGGTTGCCACGTACAGTGCTTCCAGCTGGTCAGCCGCTTTCAATAGCGCACCGAATTTCACAAAACGGTTACAACGTTCACACGGATTGGGTGTACGTCCTGTTTCATAATCATTGATAAACGGATCAATCACATTACGACGGAACTCATCCTGCATATCCATGGCATAAAACGGGATGCCGATCTGATCTGCCACACGGCGTGCATCATAAGAGTCTTCCAGTGAACAACATGAACCGTGACCACTCACCTCATCACGTGAATATTCCCACACGTTAAGAAAGACCCCAATAACATCCAGCCCCGCTTCCTTGAGCAATACAGCCATTACCGATGAGTCCACCCCACCGGACATGGCAGCAATCACCCGCTTCCCTTTCAAAGGAGCCAGATCTTTCACTATATCCGATACAATTGATTCAGCACTTCTACTCATAGGCGAAACATAACAGCAGAGGGCGCATTCTGCGCTGCTATTTTTTGTGTGGGTTTCATCATCGATGCAGCGCAGCTTCCAGCACGCCTATCTCGCCGGCCTCAATAAAACCGTGACGAATAAGGAAATCGATCATAACCAGGTTACAGTTTGGCTTGAAAGCCTCACTATCACGTACTATAGCAGCCACTTTTCCAACAGGTATCAGTTCAAAACCTGCGACTTCACCATCACTGCAACGAGGAACAAAACTCTCCGGTAGCAACAGATCATAACAGAAGAGAGTGTCCTGCCTTAGGCCACGTTCCACCTCACAACAGTAACTCACCTGCCCAACAGCTTTTGCTCTGGAAGCCAGCTTATGGGATATACCGGCCTCCTCCATACACTCTTTGGCAAGGTTCTCAGCCAGAGTAAAGCCATACGGCAGGCCGCCTGCCACAAGATGATCCAGCCGGCCAGGGAATGCCCTGCGATCAGCTGCCCTTTGGCCTATCCACATTTTCAAGCCGGATTCACTCTGCACATAACCATTAAGATGCTGGCCGAAAGCCCGTATTCCAAAGTGTGATACAGCCGCCCTGTCCATTTTCAAAACTTCCGGCTCGCCGTATTCAGAAAGTACGGGAAACATCTCACCTGTCATATGATCAACTATCCCGCAATCGACCAGCTGTTCGATAACTCTGGCCACTGCATAAGAGCGCTGTTCAAAGCCTTGAAGGGATAGATTGAGTGATACCTGCTCAGATGAGACAACAAAGCAGTCAGGATAGTCGGACAGCTGGCTGGCAAAACCGTGACGGATCCAGCCCATACGAATCCCGTCGATAACAAACGGTAGAAAACCGCCGGGATTCCAGCGGTTCAGTGTCCGGATATGATCGACATATGCCATGAGTGAAGCTTATCAGAGACAGCTGCGTACTCCACCAGCCAGCAACGGAGCCAGCTTAATCGTATTGGTTGAATGCGAAACACTGTCCGTACTCCACAGATTATCGATAGAAAGTGCTCGAATACGCGCTTCCGCATCCCCTGCAAAGAGTGCATGTGTTACCAGAAGAGACAGCGAGGAGGGCGATGCCGCCAGTACCGACTCGGCAGCTGCAATCATCGTACGCCCCGTACTGGCAATATCATCTACAATGACAACATCACGTCCGGCAAAGCCCACATCATCCGGCAGATGAATACGCACATGGCGGTCACCAAAGCGCTCTTTTGTTCCAACACTGAAATCAAAGCCCTGCTTGAGTGCTATCGTTTCCACCCATTGCCGGGATTCACCATCAGGCCCTAACAACAGAGGTGACTCAAAGCGTTCGGAAAGATAAGCTGCCATCACATCGGCTGCAGTCAGTGCCAGGGCATGCGCCAATGGAATCGCCTGCCGCAACTGCTGAATACGATGCAGATGCGGATCAACCGTCACTACGGCATCGAAATGTTCAGCCAGCAGCTTGCCGATAACCTGCTGACTTACCGCTTCACCCGGATGAAAAGCAATATCCTGACGCATGTAACAGAGATATGGTGCGACCAGCAGCAGCTCTTCTGCTCCGTTATCACGCGCTGCAGCAGCTGCCAGCAGCAACTCGATCAACTTTTCATTGGGATCATCAAGGCTGAGGTAGATAATAACCCTGGTGGGTAACGGAGTAGGCACGGACAAACGATGCTCACCATCAGGAAACCGGTGCAGGCTTATTTTTCCATATGGCATGCCAAGCTCGGCGGCCAGTTGTTCTGCCTGTTTCCGGTTTTCTATAAAACCCAGCACTACCGGTCCACTGATAGCTGCGATACTCATAACGGCGGGAAATACCGCGGTGCAGGTGGCTTATCAGCTACCCTGAAACCGATATCTTTTTTGACCAGCTCCACCGCAAAATCGAAATCGGACGGAAATTCGGCATGTATGCGATAAAGTATTTCACCGGATTCAACCCGGTCACCCAGTTTTTTAAGCAGATCAACCCCTGCCCCCTTATCCATGGGAGCACCGGCCATGCGTGCAATACGGGCCATCTGCAGGTTATCAATCTCGCTTACAAAACCTGATTCAGGTGCTGATACGTCCATGATCAGCTCACCAAGTTTTGACGGATTCCCATTCACCCCTTGCGAAGCAATAATCGATTGCATTTTTGCCATAGCACGGCCTGTTTCAAGTATGTCACGGGCAATAGCGTAACCCGCCCCTCCTCGCACATCCGGATCAAACTCCAGAATACGACCGGCCAGACGCAGAGCCTTTTCACGCAGGTCATGTGGTGCTTCGGGATCATTCTCCAACACCTTGATAACATCGCGTGCTTCAAGTGCAGGACCGATACCGCGACCGATCGGCTGCTCGCCATTGGTAATCACCACCTCCAGATGCAGACCCAGCCTGTCACCAACGTACTCAAACAGCTTTCGCAACCGTAGAGCATCGTTCATGCGATGAACCTTGGCAGTCGGTCCGACCGGAATATCGATCAACAGATGCGTAGCACCCGCAGCCACCTTCTTCGACAGTATAGAGGAGACCATCTGCCCCGGCGAGTCCAGCGATAACGGCCGCTCCACTGAAATCAGGATATCATCGGCAGGCGCCAGTCTCGCAGTACCGCCCCAGGCAAGACAACCGCGTTCATGACGCACAATTTCACGCAGTTTACCCAGTTCGAGAGAGACGCAGCTCAAAGTTTCCATGGTATCGGCCGTACCGGATGGCGAGGTGATAGCCCGACTCGATGTTTTGGGAATCAGCATGCCGTGGGCAGCAACAATAGGCACCACCAGCATTGTGGTCCGGTTACCCGGTATACCCCCGATACAGTGTTTATCGGCAACCAGAGGTTCACCCCAATCCAGTGTTTCGCCGGTTTCCACCATCGCCTCAGTAAGATAGAGCAACTCCTCGCGCTCCATACCACTCTCGCTACATGCAACCAGAAAGGCTGACATCTCCATGCGCGAATAGCGATTATCAACCACATCACGGATGATGGAGAGGAAATCTTCGCCGTGCAGACGTTCACCTGCAATTTTGCGGTGAACCGCATCCAGAGATTCGGGAGGAACAGCATGGGCAATACAGACCATCTCACCATCATCAAGCCCAAGTTGTTCGAACGCCTGTTCACTTAGCCCCAGCTCATCGATAGCCATGATCTGCTCATCGTTAACCACATTGAGTACAGCCAGCACCTGCTGGTGGTCATCCACACTGTTAATCTCAACCTTGGCCAGGGCCTGGAACCCTTCCGTGCGGTAAACCGGACAGTCGCGATGCAGATAAGCGACATTCTCCTTATAGGTGTCGATGCCGATGCGACGAAGTTTCAGATGAATCCCGGGCCTGTTCATAAGACTCCTTCCGGGACAGCACAGTGGGTTTCACCCTATCCCATTAGGATTATTATACCTATATAAAGGAGAAAAGTCGATGCAGCCTGTCGCTCTCTAGAGGGCCCTGTCATCCTGAACGACCTCAACCAATATCCCGGAAGGGTCTGTGATAAAGAAATAGTCGATGCCGGTGCGGCCATTCACAATATTCACATCAGTCGCCAGAGCAAGTTTCTCAATAGATTCTTTTGCCTGCTGGATATCAGCCACCCTGACACCAAAATGCTTGATACCGATGCGTGGAAGGTCGGTTTCCAGCGCCTTTGCCGAATCGGGAGCAGCTACAGATTCAGCAAAACAGAACAACTCAAGCAGCGCATCACCCTGTTTCAGGTGAACGATAGAGAGCGAACCCTCTTCTGCCTTCCACTTAAACACCGGCTCAAAACCAAGCCGGGAATAAAAAGAGACTGATGCTTCAATGTTTTGCACACTTAAGGCCACATGATGAAAACTGAACATGCCGATATCTTAACAGCCGGAAGCACTTTGTCCTGCACGGCAACACATTAGTTTGCGCATTGTTCGAAGATAAACTACCCTCAAATAGACATGGAAATCGTACGTGAGATGGTAAATGCATCTCCAATACATGTTTGCAGCTCAATACTGGATACGGGGGAATTATGTCCATCTATATAGAAACAATACGTGGATTTTTTCCCCTGTATCAACACTGTTAGGCAAAATCACTATGTCGGAGCTTCTAACAATTGTGTTCTTAACAGCCGGGGCAGGTGCATGTATCCCATTAGGAGCGATCATCGCCAGCGTTGAAAAGATACGCTCTTCCTGGCTGGAAAAAGAGTTTAGGCACTTCGTAATTGCATTTGGTGGAGGCATCCTCCTGGGGGCGGTTTCCGTCGTATTGGTCCCTGAAGGCATTTCAAGCATGGGTAATTCGATATTTTCTATTCCGATAGTACTGGTTGGCGCAATCTTTTTTTTCGTAATAGAGAGATTCCTTGGATTAAGGCGCAGGGAGTCACCGCAATTAATGGGCATGGTGTTAGATTACATACCAGAAGCTATTGCGTTAGGTGGTCTTGTTGCTGTCGGTTCATCCATTGCACCAATGCTTGCATTACTAATTGGGCTGCAAAATCTTCCAGAAGGCTTTAACGCTTACAGGGAATTGAAATCACAAAGACGTGGAAGTACAAAGCAAACTCTTCTTGTAATGTCGCTATTGGTTCCATTAGGGCCTGCCGCTGGAATTTGCGGATATGTTTTTCTATCAGGCCATGAAGCCATCTTGGGTGCAGTTATGCTGTTTTCATCAGGGGGCATCATTTATTTGATATTCCAAGATATTGCACCTCAATCTCGTTTGAAGAAACATTGGGCTCCACCAATCGGTGCAGTATTCGGTTTTTGTTTAGCATTATTTAGCAAAATGTTGGTAAATGCCTAGGCGGCCAATTGGCGGCAATTGTTCAATTTTCAATTCTTCAATTCGGGTCAGGGCGCAATTCGGGTGTTCGGCAATTCGGGTCGGACCTAACAAAGAAGATATAATTCAATGGGTTAAGACTTATAAGGCAGGCTATTGAGTGCTTAGAGGCCCCATTTCATCATCAAAATTGGCATTGTAAGAGATTTCAGGCTCCCTGAGCTCAAAGCCTTCACCTGCATCGATGATTTGGCGACTGCCTGCCCGCCCGGCTAGCGAACCCTTAATCTGTAAAGCAAACTCCCTGCTGCCAACGGCAACAGCCTCGGTCCACTCGGGCTTGCGCTGCAATTGATGCTCCACAATGGCCTCTTCCACCCACTGCTGATGCATCCGGCTAAGCTGCTCATCACCACTAAAGCCGCAAAGCTCAATCAGCCTTTGCCGGTCTATCAACCGGTATCGATTCGGTGGATACTGAATTTCATGATAGCCGCTCTGCTTCCAGTCGGCAGGATGGGCGACAGCACCGGCTCTGACCATATTCATATCGATATAAACCAGACAGCGCAGCAGATGCTCGCCACTCTCGATGGCTGTTGCGTGATAGCGATCTTCCCAGAATGCACCCTTACGCTGCTTGCGCTGGTTATATTCCTGCCCGACCCGGCCAGCGATTAACTGAATGCTTCTGGAAACTTCATCGCTGTCACCGTCAACGGCCAGCAGGTGGATATGATTTGAGGTAACGATGTAGTTGAGAATGCAAAGACCATATCGCTTCCTGGCTTCAAACAGCCAGTGAAGCCAGCGCTCTCGATCTCTGGCGAACTTGAACAGGAACTCGCCGCGATGGCAGCGATGGGTGATGTGCCAAATCTGGTGCGGAATGTGATAACGGTTGGCTCTGGGCATAAGCGCCTCCCTTAGAAGGCAGATTTCACTATTGAAACAGGATCTCTAAGCTTGGATATACCCTATATTTAGACTGTTATTCTAGGTTTTTCAAGGGCTTGGCGCGGTCCGACCCGGTAATGAAGTATCATGTTACTAACGGATATGGGGGGGGTAAAATGCGCGAATCAAGACCTGCCCCTCGCTTACGTTAGCAATCAAAGGAGAGGGAGAAGTGTTTCATGGAAGATGAAGAGCTTCTAGCTCACTTGACGAAATCAGCAAAAGAAAACTTTGAACTTTTCACAAACTCCAGTAAAGAAAAGCGAGAACGCTGGGTGGTTGAGGAATTCCTTTCAATAAGTCGTATCAGGTTTGCTAAGAATGAGCTTCACTCCCCTGAACAAGAAAGCAAAGTAGATGTGTACTTTAGGGACGCCAAGTTCCAAATTAAGGAAATTACAGACCCAAATTTTAAGCGTGGAAAATTTTATAAGGATGAGTATCACTCATATAAAAATGCTTCGAGTATTAATGGGGTTTCGTTTGTAAGTGAGGGTCATGATTCTCCCAAGATAACTAATATGTATGACTTGGTTTTAGAGCAAGCGAAAAAATTAGCAGATGATGCTAGATATAAGGGATTAAAGGGGAAACTTGATTTGATGATATATGTCACTCGCCCAAGATCTTCTCTCATTCAGAGTTCAGAGATTAATGGTAACGACTATTTATCTATGGGTTGGAGGTCTGTGTCATGTCTTAACTCAAAGCAAGCTGTTGTACTTTTTTCCTCGAAAGATGCACCGGATTTTTTGAAGAACATATCAGGGAAGATTAATAAAAATAAATGCTAATAATGCGCTCGTGTGGAACGTTGCGACACGATGTGGCTCGCGCCCCACAGCATAGGCGTTAGGCACGCGCTCAAATCCATTTAATTTTGGGGAATGACATGTCAGCAAAGACGGTGAATGAAGAGGCAGCTCAATCAGTATCCCCTCGCCAGTGGATCAGACTAGTTGTGGTGTATCTCCTGATCCCGCTGATTTTATTGATATGCGCTTGGGACCCCAGCTGGTGGCAGGCGTGGCTATATTCCATGCTGTTCCTGGCCGCTGCTATTGGTGGGCGCATATGGGCGGAACAACGACATCCCGGATTAACAGCCGAAAGACAAAACAGTGAAAGTATCCAGAACGCAAAGCCCTGGGACAAAGTACTTGCTCCACTGATGGCGGTGAGTATCGGGTTTCCTGTGGTCATAGTAGCTGGGCTGGATCACCGCTATAACTGGTCCTCCGAATTTCCGTTATGGCTCATCATGACAGGCTTTATGTTGATCTCGCTCGGATATGCTTTTGCTGCATGGGCATTCGCAGAGAACCGCTTTTTCTCCAGCGTAGTGCGCATTCAGACAGATCGAGGGCATGTGGTGTGTGACAGTGGTCCGTACCGGTTTGTGCGGCATCCGGGTTATGCCGGAAATATGCTTGCTCTGTTCGGAATTGTTCTTGCTCTGGGCTCGGTATGGGTACTGATTCCTGCGGCGGTGGCATTCATCATCACGGTGATTAGAACCGGACTTGAAGACCGGACGTTACAGGAAGAGTTGCCGGGCTATCGAGACTATGCACGACGCGTGCGTTATCGGTTGATTCCCGGGATATACTGAGAGGCCGAGTAAAACAGGTCGGGGCTTGATTCGCGGATTTTCAGCTTTCTGGCTTTGCTTGCTGTTGAGTGGAGCAGCTCTGTAAAGGTCGCGATATCCTGCATCGTATAGCCATGGTCTGGGCTCAAGGGGGCAGGCCTGCTTCTCTGCCATCAAGCCCGGAACTGAAGACTCTTAATTCTTAGGATACCCTGAATAAGTCAGAGTATCCGAGCAGGCTATGGACGGCCTGCCAAAATCATGCACTCCAAGTGCTTGATTTTCATGCAGCGCATCCATGTGCTGCCCCCCTTAGGGCGCATAGCGTGCAAGATTGCTCCTGCAATCTTGTGTAAGCAAAGGGACAATGACACTTTTTCCTTTGCGTACTGAATAACTACATCCGTGTAGTTATTCAGAGCGTCCCTTAATATCAACTGCCATCAAACCACGCAGGTTTCCATCCGGCTTAGGGATAAAGCCTGAGATACGAGGGCCGGAAACAGCGATCACAGGGTCATACCAGAGCGGGATATAGACCATATCATCAGCCATCTGTTTCTGGACCTTCCCATAGATCATCTTGCGCTCAACTTGTGTGTCTGCCGCTGCGGCCATATCCAGCCACTGGTCCATCTGATCGTTTGCATAACGACCCCGGTTGGCACCTTTTGGTGGCCACATCTCCGAATGCAATATCCAGCGATAGATGTCCGGATCGGTGATACCAACCCAGGCCAGTGAAAAGACCTGAAAATCGCCACGTTTGATACGGGCATAAAAACCACCCCACTCCAGCGACTCAATCGACACCTTGATTCCAACCCCCTCCCACATAGCAGCTATCGCTGTTGCAAGGCGCAAACGGGTCGGATCGGTACTGGTGCGGTAATTGATGGTAAAACGGATACCATCAGCATTACGTTTGAAGCCGGCATCATCCAGCAAAGCTTCAGCCAGGGTTTTATCATAGACAAGGGGTGGCAGCTCGGCTGAAGCCCAGTGTGAGGTCGTGAGCACAGATTCAGCCAGTTCCGGCAGATCGGCATACAGCGCCTGCTTAAGCAGCCCTCGATCCAGACTCAGCGCCAGCGCACGACGTACGCGAATATCATTCAGTGTATCATCCTGCATATTCAGGCCTATATAGGAGAAGCTTGTCGAAGGACGTGTCTGAACCGTCAGCCCCTTCTGCTCTTTGATATAGGGGAGCAGATGCGGCGGCAGATCATTCTGAACAAAATCAAGTTCTCCACGGCTCAGCTTAAGAATACGTGTAACCGGATCCTTCACGCCGGAGAAACGGATAAATTCCGGCCCATCCCGCTGCGCAATACGATGCAGCCTGATACCGGATTCACTCCACTCCTGTAACACATAAGCTCCGCAACCGATCGTGTTACGCGCCTGATGCGGTGAGGCGGCTACAGATACGGGCAAGATGCCCAGGTTTAAGCGTGTTAACAGTGATGCATCCGCTCTCTTCAAACGGATCAGCACATCCTGATTCCCCTCTGCCATGACTGAATCAATGGCGGCAAAGCTTGCCTTCAAAGGACTGGTCAGCTTCGGGTCAAGCACCGCATTGAGTGTTGCAACCACATCGGCTGCGGTAAGGCTGGAGCCATCTGAGAACAGCACTCCCGATCTCAGATGAAAACGCCATAACAATGGCTCGGGGTTACCCCAGGATTCAGCCAGATCCCCCTCTACCTTGAATTGATCATCAAGCTTGAGCAGGCCGCGATGCACAAAATCCTGTACCCTCACCGAAGCCGCATCGGTTGCAAAACGTGGATCCATGGTAATCGGCATCTGCGCTAGACCGACATGCAGCACATCCCGGTTCGATTCAGCAGCATGACAAGAGACAAGCATCAGCGCACCAAGGATCAGTGGCAACAGTCTCAAGATTTTACCCATAGACTCATAGCCTCCACATGACCTGCATATGCAAACAGATCGAGCGCACACAGTGACTTCATCCGATAACCCTGCCGTTTCAGCATCTGCCCATCCCTGGCACCTGCAGCCGGATCACAGGAAACCATAATGATCCTTTTCGGCAACAGCCGTGAAATCTGATTACAGATACGCTTCGCCCCCCGCCGCGGCGGATCAAGTATCAGCACATCAGCACCGATATAGGCATCCATAGCAAATGATTCAAACAGATTGGCCACTTCAAACCGGGCATCCAGCTTGAGGGCTTTGGCATTGGCTGATGCGGCCCGCACACTGGCAGCGTTGAGTTCAGCGCCATAAATCCTGCCACCGGTTGCAGCAGCCAGTGGCAGAGAAAGGTTTCCAATGCCACAGAACAGGTCGGCGATTCTTTTTACCGGACCGGCCCACTCCTGAATCCGGGCAATCAACTCCTGATTGCCCGCCAACTGCCCCTGTACAAAATCATCAGGGCCAACGCTTAGTTCAATCGAATGATTGCCTGCAGGAAGGAGATCATGGAATGCTATCACAGGTTTCTTCAATGGACGGGTGATATGATCCTTATCCCGCCACCACCATTGCAGTGCCAGGCCATCGGGTTGGTTCATATCAACCGCAGGTTCTGAATCGCTTTCCAGAATAACATGAATACCATCCAACAGCTGAACCGCCTGCACACTATCGACACCGGAGAGTGAAACTTCAGACTCAATCCATGCCCTGAGCTGATTCAGCTCAGGGGTTAGCACCATACATAGGTTATGGCGAACAGGAGTATGACTCGCCTGCTCATAAAAACCGAGGAATGGCTCCTGCTCATCAGAACCGACAAACCAGCGTACCCGCCTGCGGAAAGCGCCCGTTTTTGGTTCAACCGCGATGAAATCCGTATCGGTCTCTGTTACAGCATTAAAAGCATGCTGAACCCACTCCGATTTGATCTCTGCCTGTTTATCAATCGACACCGACTGCATGGCACAACCGCCACAGCTTCCTGCAACAGGGCAAGCTGGAGTGATGCGTTCTGCCGCTTCCTCTACAAGCTGTATGATTTCGCCACGGAACACGCCGCGCCGTTTATCCCTGATACGAATATCCAGCAGATCACCGGGTACACCACCAGCCACCAGTATCGTTTCACCCTGAAAGCGCAGAGTCACTTCACCACCGGGAATCATCTTCTCCGCCCTGCCCTGTACGGTATCTCCGATTTCGATCATCTGGAGAGATGATCCATATGATCAAACAGCTTCAGATAAGCAGGCCTCTGGGTACTAACACCTTTGGATTGTACCAGCATTTTGAACACCTCTCCCATACCTGCAGGCATAAGCACGCGCTTGGCATGTGCAAGCAGATGCATGCTCACCGCATCCTGTTGTGCTGCCAGCGATTGTACAAAGGATTGTACCGATGGCGACTGCGCCAGCCATGCTCCCTGCGACATCCAGCAACGCGGTGTTAAACCGGCAGATATTCCAGCCTGTGTCAGCGCACTAAAATCAACATGGGCTGTAATATCACGACTGCCCGGATCACTTAACACGTCATCTACAGCCTGCTGGCCCATATGAGCGATCAACGTTCCCTCGACCCTGGCCTGACGGTAATACTCCTGCTGCGAATAACCGTAATCGACAGTAAATACAAAACCGGATTTCACGATAGCAGACAACTGCTGCTGCCACTGCTCCAGTGCCGGATTCCATTCACTGATATATTCATCAGGCCAGGCATCAATCAACCCGGCTGCAATCTTCGGTTCTATCTCAACAGGCTCTGCACTCTCTTTCCAACAGAACCCATTTTCATCCAGCCCCACTCCCCGTTCAAAGAATGTACCGTTTTTCCTCTGAAAGCAGGGCACTGGAAATGCATCCGGAAGTTCATTGCTGTAAACAATCATATTCTCAGCAGCCTGGATCTCATCAAGCGTGGAGCATATCTCGACATGCAAACCTCTTTCGGCAAACAGAGTCTTCTGTCGCGCCCTGAGCTGGGTGCTGCACTCAACCGATATGACTGTGGTCGGTGCTGACATGGAAAACTGGGAAAGGATATCCAGTACAGAGGCCAATAGCTTGCCGGATCCTGTCCCTTGCTCCAGCAGCGTCCAGTTTTTCGGTTCGCCCAATTGCTGCCAACCCCAGTAAATCAGATCGGCATAACCCAGTGATAACCAGGGGCCCAATTCAGGAGCTGTGATAAAATCGCCCTGCTCTCCGAAGATAGTTTGTGACTCGTAATAACCCAGCCCCGGCTCATAAAGGGCGGCCTGCATAAAGCGGTCAAAAGGCAGGAAACCACCAGCCTCGGTAATGCGGTTGCGAAGGATCTGATCTAATAACTGTTGTTCTGACATGGTTGACGCTTTTACCCCCCAGGACTAACGTGTCGTGCATTCCACAAAGGTATGAGGAAAACAGATGTCTTCAGATTTAATTATTCATGTCAGCGACGAAAGCTTTGATGCTGATGTTTTAAAAGCTTCCGGCCCTGTTGTTGTTGATTTCTGGGCTCCATGGTGCGGCCCTTGTAAACAAATCGCGCCGATTCTGGACGAAGTGGCTAATGAGAAGCAAGGAACAGTCACTATCGCCAAGATTAACATTGATGATAACCCGAACACACCGGGCAAATACGGTGTGCGCGGCATCCCTACCCTGATGCTGTTCCGTGACGGTAACGTACAGGGAACCAAGGTTGGCGCAGTCAATAAAGCCAAGCTTACCGAGTTTATCGACGAGCACATGGACTAAACTAAGTACCATGAACCATCCAAAAAGGCAGGGGGTCACCCCCTGCCTTTTTTTGTTTTACAACATAGCTACATCATCGCTGTGAATCCGCATTGTGATGTACAGTCTCCATGGGAAGCCAAGTAACAGGCAGGGTGTCATCATGAATCACTTGCCCGGTAGAACCTGAGTTTGCATCCAGGGCATCGCGTTGCGAGGCATGCCATCAATGGCAATCAGCCCAACAGCAGCTTTTAACTCGATACCAGCTGCAAAGGCCGGATTCGCATCTTTCACAGGTTGCAATCGCTCTGGAGTCACCGACTTGCTCGCTGCACCCGGATGCTGATAGTTGCACAGGATGTACATATAGCCGTTCATATCATCAATAACCTGTAATCCGGTAGCTTCAGCGCCCATCGGTAGCGACATTATCCTGCTCAGTTTTCCGCTATCCACCTGCCAGGCCCAGACGAAATTATTCAGATGCAGATCTGAATCCTCTGCAATGAACAGTGTTCGCAGGGCCGGGGAAAAACTCAGGTTGTCCGGATTGGCGATCCGGTTCACATCAGCCAGGTTTCCATGTTCATCGGGCGCCAGTTCCCCACTCTCTTGTCTCAGATCATGGCCCATCAGCTCCGGCACTACCCTGATGGAATCAGCCACCCAGCGGCTGGGAATGTTCTCCCCCTGCCTATCCTGACCGGAATCAGCCAGAGATATGGTATATATGCCCCCCGATTCGTTATAGGCAAGCCGGATATCACCCTCTTCATCCTGCATTTGATAGCTGTTTTTACTGATCGCGGCAAACATGGTTCGCCCCTGTTCATCAAATGCAAGGCCTTCAGTATGCGAAAACTCTACCGTAGCACCGAGATAGGCGGCATAACGACGGGACTCCAGAAATGCCGCTGCCTGCTCCATGCCCGGTTTCAAGCGCAGGTATTCCACTTTGCCATTGCGATCCTGAACAGGAGTAAAACCGTCCCCCTCTTCACTACCTATCTCGAAGAGATCGCTGAAGCTGATACCCTGATTAATCACGGCTTCAATCTCACCATCACTGGCGTGTCCCAGAGAAATCCACTGCAGATCTGCCTCACCACCGGGCTCTCCTTCTCCACTCTTCTGCTGCCATTTTCCGGCATATAGCGTATTGGCAGACAGATCCCCAGCACGATCGGCAATCGTCATAAACAGAGCACCGTGCTTGGCATCATCCCCCATATAGGCAGTTTTATTGTCAGGCATAACAACTATCGATTCATGGGAAAAACGACCCAGACTATAGTGTTTTGCCATTTCCACCTGTTTTGAATCCTGACTATTCACCTCAGGCACAAAGCCATAGTGATACGGTGCCTGCATGGCCAGCTCATAAGCCAGTACAAAATTCTTAAGCTTCGGCACACTCTCCCATCCCGGAGCTCTACCCTTATCACCAATAGCCCAGTGTAGTGCGTCCGGCTCATACTCTTCAGAGCCCAGATGTGTCTGCCATGGAGAGAGGCTGGCTGCACAAGGAGTCCATACTCCATTCAACTCATGCATGGGCAGTTTTGTAAATGCTGCCAGCTCCAGTTCGCCATCATGCAAGTTCTGCCTTAGCGTGCTCAGCCCATAGAATACCGGATGCATTTGATACTGCTTGATACCGGCACCATCTCGTGACACAAATTCAAAATGTGTCGTCAGCTTTAGCAGGGCACTATCACTGCCCGGAACTGTTTCTGAACCGCGCACCAGCGTATTACCATCCGGAGTATCAGCAATAAATTGTCGCGGCAGTGGTGAGCGCGGATCATAAACCGGCTGATTATCAGAACCGATAATTGCGCCATAAGGCTGGCCTGCAAATGCGCCCGACGGGATGATATCCGTGGTATGAAACAGCGGGCGGTAAGAAAGCGGGAAAGTGTGTCTGTTCTCAGCCGTAATGATATTCATGGCTGAGGTCGAATAGAGTATGCTTCGGTCATAGTCCGTCAGAGGCGGTTGACTATGTGTAAATGTAACCGCATATCCGGAAGCTGGAATGGGCTGTTCTGAATCCACAAAACAGGCACGCAACAGCAAAACCAGTAATACGGCAGACAAAAACCAGTAGATCCACTTCCCTTGTTCCATTTATTAACCCCGTCATCAGCATAGCCGCATGCGTAAGCGGTAAAACTAGGGCTGTTTGATTACAGCGCGATGACATCCTCGATCACAAACTGTACCGCAGCCCCGCCACGGTATTCATCCTTCTGCAGCGCACCAATCGCTGAGATAGTTAAACCGGGTTGAATAGCATCACTGATAGCGCCGGCTCCAAATACAATACCGTCAAGCCAGCGGCTTCCATCGGTGAGTTTCAGGCGAACCACTCCACCCTTGAGATCACGACGTTCAGCAATTTGAATATCGTTGATCAGCCATGAACAGGAGGGATTACCGCGGCCCAACGGTTCAAAACGGGCAAGTCGTTCAGCCAGGGCAACATGCATTGCACCCAGGTTCAGTATACCGTCAATAGGCTGGCTAAGATGATCTATGCCGTGTTCTGACTGCTCTGTAATTGTGCGTGCAAATGTTTCGGTAAAAGCCTGCCACTCTCCCGCCTTCACCGAGCCGCCACCGGCACCGGCATGTCCACCAAAGCCATCCAGATGCTCGCTACAGGCATTTAGCAACTGCCCGATATGGAAGCCCGCCACACCACGCAAGGAGAGACGTATGACCCCATCCGGTGTTACAAAACCGACGGCTGCAGGTTTCCCATGCTTTCGAGCCAGTCGCCCTGCAGCAAGGCCGACGACACCGGCATGCCAGCTCTCATCAAAGACTGCCAGCACCTCTGATCCGGCCAGCCTGATTTCTGCCTGTTTAAACACATCCGTCTCAACCAACCGGCGCTGTTTATTTGTCGCATCAAGCTCTTCTGCCAACAATGCAGCCTCTTCCGCATCACTGGTCGATAATAGTCGCATAGCAGCTTCACCATGCTGGAGTCGGCCTGCCGCATTAATACGTGGAGCCAGATAAAACCCGATGGTCTCCACGCTGACGGCTTTCTTCACCTTGGCGATACGCATCAATGCTTTCATCCCTACAGAGGGCTTGTTGTTCAGATTCTGCAGTCCGTGGTACACCAGAATTCGGTTCACACCCACCAGGTCCATCACATCGGCCACTGTTGCTACAGCAACACGGTCTAGTAAAAGACGCAAATCATAATCCGGGCGCTTCCCCTTCGCTCCCAGCTTCTTCCACACTGCCATCAACAGAAAAAAAGCCACGCCTGTACCGCAAAGTTTTCGGTCTGCAAAACCGCAATCGACACGGGCAGGATTCAGCAGGGCAAAAGCTTTCGGCAACTCAGTTTCAGGCAAATGATGATCGGTAATAATCAAATCATAAGCAAGCCGGTTGGCTTCATCTGCGGCGTCAAAACATGTGGTACCGGTATCCACACTGATGCCCAGCTTACTACCTGCATCAACAGCAGCACGAACAGGCGCTACTCCGATACCGTGTCCCTCATCGGCCCTGTGTGGAATCGAACAGGATACCTTCGCACCGGCTGCCCGCAGAGGCTCAACCAGTATCGCCGTACCATTGACACCATCGGCATCAAAATCACCAAAAATATGGATGGCTTCGTCGTGCAAAATAGCATCGGCTACACGTACGGCGGCTTTTTCCATGTCCGTAATAAGAAACGGGTCCGGCAAATCCCCCAGGCGGGGGGAAAAGAACGGATCGGATTCAGTCAGACCACGCCCATTCAGCAGCCCCTGCCAGGCACTTACAGGATCCTCCGCATAGAGGGCTTCACTGCGCCAGTTTAGCTTAAAGCCCTTTGCCGTTGTTCCCTCAGGCAAGATCATGCTACATACCCTTGTAACACATCAATCAGCTCGCCTTCAGTCTTGGGTGATTTCGGATTCCACGATACCTTGCGAAATTTAGGCAACAATGATCGGGTCAAGAGAACCGCATGCCCTTCACCGGAGAGTATCATTGTTTTCGGCAATGGTGCATCCGCCTTGAGTAACTCGGAAAGACGCTCAGCCTCTGAAATCATGACCTGTGCATCACGCCCGTCGACCAGCGATTGCAGAACGGGATTACGCGTAGCAACAGAAATAGGGTTAATATCTCTCTTGACCGGCCAATCCAGTGGCGCTGAGAGCCAGATACCATTCACATCCAGCTCACCACGATCGTGCCGCGACTCCGACGGATGCTGAAACAGCAACATCTGTATCTCGGAAAGCAGACGGTTGAGTCGCCCTCCGTCTGCACCTTCATGATGCTGGTTGGGCAGTGTTTTACCGGACAGCGTACCGAAGGGCTTGGGAAAGGCCTCCATAGGCTCCCTGCAGGAGAGTAAAAGTGCTGCGCCAACCACATGTAGCTGCATCCCCTCTTCATCCAGCAAAGGATTTAGCACTTCTCTGAGGTACAAAGCATCTGCTTCAGACCAGGGCAACAGCCCTTCAGGGTACACCTTCACTGTATCTCGTGTGAGCTGGGCATGATAAGGCGAAGCAAGCCAACACTGGCTGGCTGAAAGTGGAATTTCATGACAGGAACTTGCCAACAGGGCTGAACTTGATAGGCCTGTGAGTGCCGCATACCAGGCCAGAGGGTTACGATCCACAGACTCAAACCATAGTTGTCTGCAAGAGGTGAGCTGCTTATGCCATAAAAAAAGATCAGGATGGAGTGTGACTCCATCCTGATTCCTGATTAAGGCCTGACTAACAATTAATGTAGAAGCATTCACGCTTCTGTTATGAATCCAGTGCCCGGCGTACAGCATCTTCTGTTGCATCAATGGTAACCGGTGCAGGAATTCCTTTCATTGCCGTATCCGGGTCCTTCAAGCCGTTTCCGGTCAGGGTACAGACGATGCTCTGCCCCGGCTGGAAATAACCTGCTTTGTTCAGTTTTATGATGCCTGCAACCGATGCTGCCGATGCCGGTTCGCAGAACACTCCTTCAAGGGATGCCAGCATATCGTAGGCCTGAAGAATCTCTTCATCCGTTACCGCATCAATACGGCCGCCGGAATCATCACGTGCAGCTTCAGCCTGTTTCCATGACGCAGGTTTGCCGATACGAATAGCTGTAGCGATAGTTTCAGGGTTCTCTACCGGAGCACCATTCACGATCGGTGCAGAACCTGCTGCCTGAAAACCAAGCATTTTCGGCAGACTTTTGGAGATACGTTTCTCATGATACTCTTTATAGCCCATCCAGTAAGCGGTGATATTACCGGCATTACCAACGGGCAGAGCATGGAAGTCAGGGGCAAACCCAAGTTCATCTACTATCTCGAAAGCACCTGTTTTCTGACCCTGAATACGATATGGGTTAACTGAATTCACCAGAGATATGGAACCATCTGCTGAAATTTCACGCACCAGTTCCAGCGCATCATCGAAGTTGCCGCGAATCTGAATTACCTTGGCACCATAACGCATACCCTGGCTCATCTTGCCGAGTGCAATCTTGCCGTCAGGGATAAGTACGTACGCCTCCATGCCGGAGTTGGCGGCATAGGCTGCAGCTGAAGCTGATGTATTACCGGTTGAAGCACAGATGATCTTACGGCTGCCAGCATTGTAAGCCTGGGTAACGGCCATCGTCATACCGCGATCCTTGAATGAGCCTGTCGGGTTCAGCCCTTCAAACTTGAGAAAGATCTTCAGTTCAGGGTTGATCGCATTACGCAGGTTCAACGATTCATGCAGTGGTGTATTCCCTTCATAGAGCGTGATGACTGCATCATCCTTGGCTATAGGCAAAAATGCGCGGTAACGGTTAATGATTCCTTCATATCGAGGCATAGTTATTCCCTTATGCTACGGTTGATTCTTTACGTAGAATCAACACATCGTCTTCTACTGCTTCAAGCCCTACAATACGGCTAATGGCAGCCTGCAGGTTTCCTTCGGTCGTTTCATGGGTAAGCATTACAACCGCTACCGCATGGCTTGCATGGCGCTCTTTCTGGTTCAGCGCTTCAAGGCTGATACGATGATCAGCCAGAATTGATGTAACAGAAGCAATCACGCCCGGTTTATCTTTCACCATCAAACGCAGATAGTACTCACATTCAATATCAGCAACAGACAAAGTATCCAGTTCGCGTCGCTCTGCATCCACATAAGCCATAGGTGGAGCAAGAAACTCAACACCACCCGGCAATACGCGGGCAATATCCATGATATCAGCAACCACAGCAGATGCGGTAGGACGCTCTCCTGCACCGCGACCAAAATACATCGTATGCTCAACAAAGTCGCCTGATACCTGTACGGCATTATAGGAGTCTGACACTTGTGCAATCTGTGAATTCAATGGTACCAGTGTGGGGTGCACACGCATCTCTACTTTTTCTACAACCGAGCCGTTACTATGAGGTTTGGCGATGCCAAGCAATTTGATCCGGTAGCCCAGCTCTGCTGCAGATTCAATATCTGCCGCGGTAATCTTGCTGATCCCCTCGGTAAACACCTCATCAAACTTGATCTTTGAGCCATAGGCCATGGCAGCAAGAATGGAAAGTTTATGAGCAGTATCAATACCTTCCACATCAAAGGTCGGATCAGCTTCGGCATAACCCAGCTCCTGCGCCTCTTTCAACACATCAGCGTAATCAGCCCCTTCATTCTCCATCTTGGTGAGAATGAAGTTGCAAGTACCATTGAGAATACCGTAAACCGATTCAACCGCATTGGCCGCACAACCCTCACGCAACGCTTTCAGGCACGGAATCCCACCACCTACGGCAGCTTCAAAACCGATGGCGACACCTTTGTTAGCTGCCAGCGGAAACAGCTCTTCACCATGTTTGGCTATCAGTGCCTTGTTCGCAGTCACGGCGTGTTTGCCATGCTCAAGAGCTGTTGCTACAAAGGTACGGGCAGGCTCATAACCACCGATCAGTTCAACGACGAGATCCACATCATCTGCAGTCACAACATCATTGGCATCGGTGCTCAGGCGCACCCCGCTTAGATCCAGGCCCCGGTCGGAGTCGATATTCCTATCCGCTGCTGCAACCAAACGTACATTTTTTCCAAGCCTGCGGGAGATCAGCTCCTGCTGCTCAATCAAAATGCGTGCAACACCTGTCCCTATCGTACCCAGTCCTAACAGACCAACCCTTACTTCATTCAAAGTATTTCCCCTAACTGCCGGCACTCAGGAACTGGTGCATACCGCGCAGTGCCTGGCGTGTTCTTTGTTCATTTTCAATCAGTGCAATACGTACATAATGGTCACCATAATCGCCAAAACCGATACCCGGAGAGACAGCAACACCGCCCTCTTTGAGCATACGCTTGGAAAATTCCAGTGAACCCATGGCCTTGAATTCATCAGGGATCTCAGCCCAGACAAACATGGAGGCTTTCGGTTTTTCAGCCATCCAGCCCATCTTGTGCATACCATCAATCAACACATCACGACGCGACTGATACATCGTACGGATCTCATTCACACAGTCCTGAGGCCCGTTCAACGCAGCACATGCAGCAATCTGCAGCGGTTGGAAGGTTCCGTAATCCAGATAGGATTTAATTTTGCCCAGGGCAGCCACAATCTCTTTGTTACCCACCATAAAGCCCATACGCCAGCCCGGCATATTGTAAGTCTTGGAGAGCGAGTAAAACTCAACCGCTACATCCTTGGCTCCGGGCACCTGCATAATCGACGGGCACTTGTAATCATCAAAGGTAATTTCAGCATAAGCGATATCGGAGATCACAATCAGATCGTTCTCTCGTGCAAAATCAACCAGTTTTACATAAAAATCAAGATCCACCACCTGAGCGGTAGGATTGGAGGGGAAGTTCACGACCAGGATCTTCGGACGCGGCCATGAATCCTTTACGGCTTTTTCGACATCAGCGAAATAGTCGCGATCTGGCCCCATCGGCACATGACGAATATCAGCACCTGCAATAATAAAACCGTAGGGATGAATCGGATAAGCAGGATTCGGGGTCAGAATCAGATCACCCGGACTGGTGATCGCCACAGCCAGATGTGCCAGCCCCTCTTTGGAACCTATGGTGGCAATCGCTTCAGTCTCAGGATCAAGATCAACATCAAACTTGGTCTTGTACCAACCACAGATTGCCTTGCGCAGTCCTGGAATACCCTTGGACATTGAATAACGGTGATTACGGCCGTCCTGGGCAGCTTCACACAGCTTATCAACGATATGCTGCGGTGTTGGCTGGTCAGGATTACCCATCCCAAGATCAATAATGTCCTCGCCGGCATGGCGAAGCTCCATTTTCAGTTGGTTAACAACTGCAAACACATATGGTGGAAGACGTTTGATCTTTTCAAATTCACGCATGAATGAGGCTTGTGCTCCGGTAATTAGTAACTCTGGACAGGGATGCCGAGACTACGAAGCAGGCCCATTTCGGTCAAGGAGACTATAGAGAGCAGAGTAGAAGCCGAAATATCATAAAAACCAACCCCTAATTCACACAAACAGACGCGAAGCGACAGGCAAAATCATTTTCCTGCATGTGCATCGGCGGCTGTATCTTTTGCCTGGCAGGGCCTATGACCTGGATTCGATGCGCCGCACCACATACTTCTCCAATTCAACCAGAAACAGCACAGTCGATGATACAATCAATATCCCCAACCAGGTCGTGAAATCGATTGCCGTGGTGCCGAACAGAGATTGCATCGGTGACAGATAGGTAAACCCCATCTGGAAGAAAATCAGGATAGCGATGGCCATCAATACATAACGGTTGCCCGTGAGCCCCTCCCTGTTAAACACAGATGCCGTGATGTAACGGGAATTATACAGATAAAAGATCTCGAAAAATACCAGCGTGTTCACAGCGACCGTGCGTGCATATTCAATGCTTGCGCCCTGCTCCATCTCCCAGAGAAAGAAGCCGAACGTGCCGATCATCAGAATCAGGGAGACAAATGCGACCCGCCAGATCAAATGAGGCGTGAGTACAGGCTGGCTGGCATCACGTGGCGGACGACGCATGACATGATGCTCCGGTGGTTCAAAGGCCAGCGCCAGCGCCAGCGTGACAGCAGTAATCATATTCACCCAGAGTATCTGCACCGGCGTTAAAGGAAGCTGCTGAAAGCCGAACAGGACAGCTGCAATAATCACCAGTGCCTCGCCACCGTTGGTGGGCAGAATAAAGAGTATCGCCTTTTTGATGTTATCGTAAACCGTACGTCCCTCTTCCACGGCATCAGCAATCGAGGCAAAGTTGTCATCAGCAAGTACCATTTCCGATGCTTCCTTGGCCGCTTCAGTCCCATTATGCCCCATAGCCACACCCACATCGGCACGCTTCAGAGCAGGGGCATCATTCACGCCATCTCCTGTCATGGCCACAATAAATCCCTGCTCCTGAAGCAGTCGCACCAGAAGCAGTTTATGCTCAGGATTTACACGCGCATACACATCGATGCCATGCACGCACTGCCGCAGCTCATCCTCACTCATCAGCGCAAGGTTTTGCCCTGTAAGCACATCATCGGTATTCATCAAATTGATTTGCCGGGCTATAGCAAGCGCGGTTGCACCATGATCTCCGGTAATCATTTTCACCCGGATACCGGCCGTAGCACAGTCCTGCACCGCCTCAATCGCTTCAGCTCTGGGCGGATCAATAAATCCAAACATACCCAGCATCGTCAGGCCACTCTCCACATCGGAGAAACAGAGCTCTCTCTGCTCTTTATTCACGGATTTGACAGCAATGGCCAGTACCCGCTGCCCCTGTTCGGCCATCGACTCAATGCGCTCCAGCCAGTGTTCCCGATCAAGCACCCGGTTACCATGAATATCTCTCTGATGAGCACACATCTCCAATACACGCTCAGGTGCGCCTTTGAGAAATACAAATGCATCACCTGTATGGCTATGGTGAAGCGTGGCCATAAACCGATGTTCAGACTCAAAAGGGATAAGGTCTGTGCGCGGGAACTGCTTTTCCACCGCCTCAATATCCAGGCCTGCTTTTATAGCAGCCACCAACAGAGCTCCCTCCATGGGGTCACCCACGACCTGCCACTCACCGGGCTTCTGTTCCAGCGTAGCGTCATTGCAGAGCAGCGCAGCACGAAGCACATCCATCAGGAGAGGCGCTTCGCCCTCCTGAACATCCTCATTTTCCAGCATAATCGTACCATGCGGGTCGTATCCGGCTCCACTAAATTCAAAATGATTACCGATTGTTGCAACGGTACGCACAGTCATCTCATTTCGCGTCAAAGTGCCTGTTTTATCCGAGCAGATGACGGTAACAGCGCCCAGCGTTTCAACAGCAGGAAGCCTTCGGATTATAGCATTGCGCCGTGCCATACGCTGCACACCTATGGCCAGCGTAATGGTCATGATTGCAGGCAGACCCTCTGGAATTGCAGCCACGGCCAGAGAAACAGATGCCAGGAACATCTCGGACATGAGATAATCATGAACCCAGACACCAAAGATAAAGTTCACCACAGCTATCACCAGTATACCCGCTGTAAGCCAGCGCCCAAACTGGGCAATCTGGCGCAACAGTGGCGTCGTCACCGATTCTACATCTGCAACCATGGCGCTAATATGCCCCAGTTCGGTTGCTCCACCGGTGGCTACGACTACACCGCTGGCTTGCCCATGGGTAACCAGCGTACCGGAATAGGCCATACAACGACGATCACCAATCACTGCATCGGCACTCACAGCTTCTGTGACCTTCTCCACAGCCATGGATTCACCTGTCAGGGCAGCCTCCTGCACCTGCAAACCTTTAACCCGAAACAGGCGTAGATCAGCAGGAACCTTGTCTCCTGATTGCAGCAGTACAATATCACCGGGAAGCAGCGCTTCAGCCTTGACTGTCATTTGCCGGCCACCGCGCATGACCATGGCGTTGGGGGAGAGCATCTGCCGTATCGCCTTCAAGGCATCCTCGGCCTTGCCCTCCTGCACGAATCCAATCACGGCATTGATCAACACCACACCAAAAATAACACCGGCATCCACCCAATGCTCAAGCAGCAAGGTACCGAAACCTGCTACCATCAGCACATAAATCAGTATATTGTGGAATTGGTATAAGAAACGAACCAGAGGGCCGCGTGTTTTTGCCTCGGGTAATCTATTGGGACCATATTTGGCCAGTCGATCAGCCAGGGCTGTTTTTGAAAGACCATCCTCAGATGTGGCAAGCCCATCAAAGACGCGCTCTATACTTTCACTATGCCAGGATTCCGATGACAAAATCGGTTCGGCCTGTAGTTCATCAGTAGCACTGGAAGCCCTGCCTGTTTTACTCTTCATACAGCTTCCATCATCAAAGAAACAAGGAATAACATTATAAAACTCAAGCCATCTTCGTGCATATTTCACCTGCCAGCCTTAAGACTTCATTTCACCTGCCAGCCTTAAGACTTCATTTCACCATGCACCTTATCATAACCGAATTTCATTCATTTTTCAGGTACGGATTTACTGATCCTGCCATAATAATCAGCCCTGAAACTCTCCAGCACTTCGGTAATCTCTTTATCTTCTGCCCCCATATGGAGCAAAGCAGCATGTGCAAGCTCAGCACTGGCCTCCAGCGTTTCCGAAACAGTGTAGTGCGCACCAAGGGCTGCAAGCTCACGACAACTGGCAACGTCATGACCACGTGCAAACACAGGAACATCAGGAAAGCTTGAATGCAGCGAGGAGACCACGTGCTCGGTAGCTTCAAGGTCATCAATAGAGACGATCACCAGAGATGCATCGATCACCCCTGCCGCTCTTAAAACCTCAGGCCTTCGTGCATCTCCGAAATAGACCGACTTACCATCGGCTCGCTCCCGCTCCACTATCGCCACATTACTCTCAATCGCCACGTAAGGGAGCTTCATCAATTCCAGTATATGGCCGACCCTGTGCCCCATACGGCCGAAACCTGCGAGAATAACAGGTCTGCTATCCTGCCCGGAGTTATCAAAATCCATATCGGGATGGGTGGAATCACCCTTTCTCGAAGCCGAAAAGAGCCTGTAAGCCAGCTTTTCCAGTGCAGGTGTCGCCAGCATGCTCAGCAACACCACTATCAGGAGCTGCTGAAACAGGGTCTCATCGAGTAGACTCATGCCTTTGGCCAAGGCAAACAGTACCAGAGCAAATTCGCCCCCCTGAGCCAGCAACAGGGCCACCGACACAGACGCCTGCTGCCTGAGGCCTACCATCGATGCAAGTAACCAGAGGCTTATGAACTTGACAGATATCAGGGCCAGCACGACCCCTAACAGAATCAATGGATGATCCAGAAACCGGTCAAGATTCAGAGACATCCCCATAGACATAAAAAACAGCCCTAGCAGAAGCCCGCGGAATGGCTGAATCTCAGCGATAATCTGGTGGCGATACGATGAATCCGCAATCAGAAGACCTGCAATAAATGCGCCCATGGCCATAGACAGACCAAGGCTCTCCATAGCCTGTGCTGAACCCAAAACAAGCAGAAGAGCTGAAGCGGTAAAAATTTCAGGGGAACCAAAGCGGGCCAGCATATTAAACAACGGATTCAAAACATGTCGGGCAGTCACAATAATAAGGACAAGGATGACCAGCGCTTCAGCCAGCGCAAAAAAAACATCCCCGGCAATCGTAAGCTCGGGTGTACCCATCAGTGAAACAAATGCGAGCAGAGGCACAACCGCCAGGTCCTGCAACAGCAGCACTGCAACAGCAGGCCTGCCATATGGTGATGCGAGCATCTTTCTGTCCGCTAATAACTGAAGTACAAACGCTGTCGAGGAGAGAGCCAGTGCAAGACCAATGAGAATGGCCAGCTCCCAGGACACATCAAGCAACGTGCGGGCAATCACGGTAATCACAAGCCCCGTGACAAACACCTGAAGCGAACCCAGTCCCAAGACCATGCCCTTCATCTTCCAGAGCCGGGCCGGATTGATTTCTATGCCGATGACAAACAACAGCAGCACGACACCCAGTTCTGCAAAGTGTGCAATCTCATCATAATTCTCAATATAACCCAGTCCCGATGGGCCCAATACTACCCCGGCAACCAGAAAACCCGGAATCGCCCCAAGTCCCATGGACTGAAACAATGGCACAGCTATCACTGCCGCAGAAAGCAGGATGATAATATCAGTCAAATATTCAATATTCACAGACAACTCGCATGCTTGTTATTCTAACCAGACTCAACGGCTTCTGCCATAAGTCTCACGCATCTACAGAGGAAAAAAAAGGCCCGCCAGAGGCGAGCCTTTTTTATATTACCAATCATTCAGATCAGTGTTTTTTCACATCTTTCCAGACTTCTTTCTTCAAGCGCCACAATACGAACGTCAGTAGAAACAGGAAACCCATGACCCACACGCCTATAGAACGGCGCGTGTTCTGATGCGGGTCACCAATAAAGGCCAGGAATGCAGATACATCTTCAGCCTGCTGTTTCAACTCAGCAGTTTCATCTGCTTCATGATCCAGCCAGGAGAGTGGATCAGGCATGGCAATACGGTTACCCGGATAGACAGCATTAAAGCTACCATCTGGAACCCTGCCTTCAGGATCATGTGTATATCCGATCATCAGTGAGTAGATATAATCTGCGCCACCGCGACGGCCCGGTACGATCAAGGAGAGATCAGGTGGAGCCTTGCCATAGGAGACTACGGCATCTTCAACCGTCAGGTCGGAGACCAGCCCGGACATCAGTGACTTATCACCACGCAGCTCATCCACAGCTTCACGGGTCAATCCAATTTCAGGATAATCCATCAAACCACGGAACGTGATATATTTCGCTGAGTGGCATCCCATACAGACATCGGTAAACACAGTCAGACCACGACGGATCTGCTCCTGATCGGTGACATCAATATTGGCATGCTCAAGCTTGGCACCGCCACCACTTGCCATAGCCGGTGTTGAAAAGCCAAGCACAGCTGCGGCAGCAATCGCCATCAATGTGTTAGTCATTTTCATATCAAATCCCCTCCGGCACAGGTCTGGTCTTCTCGAACTTCGGTAAGAATGGCAGAGCCACGAAGAACAGGAAGTAATAGGCTGTAGCCAGCTGACCAACCACTTTCAGAACCGGTGTAGTCGCTGTGTGACCACAGTAACCCAGAATAATCACATCCACGAAGAACATAATCACCATAATCTGGTACATCGGACGGTAACGCGCTGAACGCACAGCCGATTTACACAGGAACGGCAGCAGGAACAGAATACCAAGAGAGGCACCCATTGCAGCCACACCCAGCAGCTTGCTTTCAAACGAACGCAGAATGGTATACCAAGGTGTCAGGTACCAAACCGGTGCGATATGAGCAGGTGTCTGCAGGTTGTTCGCTGGCACATAGTTGTCCACTTCAATGAAGTAACCACCCATCTGCGGGTTGAAGAATACGATGTAGCAGTAGAACAGCAGGAAGACAGCAACGCCGAATGCATCCTTGATAGTGTAATAAGGATGGAACGGGATCATCTCTTCAGGCTTGTGCAGATCAATACCTTCAGGATTGTTGGAGTGCACCACATGCAGCGCATGCACATGACCACCAACTATTGCAACCAGCAGCAGCGGGAACAGGTAATGCAGTGAGAAGAAACGGTTCAACGTCGGATCACCAACGGCAAAACCACCACGAAGAAGCTCACTTACCAGTTCACCCACTACAGGAATGGCACCGAACAGGTTGGTAATTACGGTCGCTCCCCAGAAGGACATCTGGCCCCAGGGCAGCAAATAACCGAAGAAAGCAGCGCCCTGCATAATCAGCAGGATCACAACACCTACGATCCACAACAGCTCACGCGGAGCCTTGAAAGAACCATAGTACATGCCGCGACCGATATGCAGATAGACCACAACGAAGAACATCGAGGCACCCACCGCATGCATATAGCGGATCAACCAACCGAAATTCACATCTCGCATGATACGTTCAACCGAGTCAAAGGCGACTGTAAAACCACCTAATGTTGCTTCTGCAGACGGCTTGTAATACATCACCAGGAAAATACCGGTAATAATCTGAAGCACCAGCACCAGAAGTGCCAGAGAACCGAAGTTCCACATGTAGTTCAGATTTTTAGGTGCCGGATATTCCGTCAGCTGAGACTTGATAATCGCCTCAGCACCAGTTCGCTTATCAACCCAGGCGAACAGCTGTGTTTTCATAATTTTATCTAACACTCTATCTCCCCCCGAATTAACCGATCACTACTATAGTGTCGGAACTGTATTTGTAAGGCATCACATGCAGGTTATGCGGTGCAGGTGAACCATTGATCACACGTGCTGAAATATCATAGTAAGAACCATGACATGGGCAATGCCAGCCTCCCGGCCAATCATCAGGAACTGAATCGCCCCACTCCTTACGGCCTGCAGATGGTTTAAACAAAGGAATACAACCCAGATGCGTACAACTTGCCACCACGATAAGGTATTCCGGCTTGATCGCACGGAATTTGCGTTTTTCCGGTGTATCCATCCAAGGCTGCTGAACTTCAGCAATGGCTTCGGAATTCATATCTTTAAGACTTTCGTCGTGGCCATCGAGCTGTTTCAACTGCTCTGCCGTACGATGCACCACAAATACGGGCTTTCCCTGCCACTGTATCGTTACCATCTGGCCAGCTTCTACCGTAGATACATCAAATTCAGTTTTGGCAGCTGCCAGTGTATCTGCAGCTGGCATCATGCTTCCGATAAACGGAATAGCAGTGGCACCTGCAGCAACAGCTCCTAAACCACCCGCTGCAACGTAAAGAAAATTACGGCGCGACTGATCTGCTTGATCTGTCATAGACTTTCCTCCCCCTCGTACATTTTCAGACTAAATCCAAAGGCCGCATGACTATCAGCGTAAAGACTGACGGTCAACCCTTTATAGACTCAAATATTAGACCATTCACAAGCACAGCACAAAAGAATAAAAGCCCGCCAGCCATAAGGCTGACGGGCTTTTATGCGCATCAATCAACGTGTAATAAAGTTGGATTACCCGTTTTCAGCAAGCGCTCTGATTTCTTTAATTGCCTTGGCATAGTCATCAGTATTATAGACTGCAGAACCTGCAACGACAGCATCGGCACCGGCACCACCCACTTCAGCAGCAGTCTTCAGATTAACACCACCATCAACTTCCAGCCATGCATCAGAACCTGCATCATCCAGCATCTTGCGTGCTTCACGAATCTTGTCAGTCACCGCATGAATATAAGACTGCCCACCATATCCCGGGTTAACGCTCATCAACAGAACCAGATCAGTACAATGCAGTACATTCTTGATAGTAGAAACAGGTGTTCCCGGATTCAGACTTACACCGGCTTTTTTACCATAAGAACGAATCAGCTGAAGCGTACGCTCCAGATGAGTGCATGCTTCCTGATGCACGGTAATAATATCAGCACCGGCTTTGGCAAAGGCCTCAACCTGAGTATCAGGATGCTCCACCATCAAATGCACATCAATCGGCTTATCAGTATAGCTGCGGATTGCTTTGCAGATGTTATCACCAATAGTAATCGGAGGCACAAACGTTCCATCCATAACGTCGAAATGGATCCAGTCAGCACCCGCTTCATCAACAGCACGGATCTCTTCGCCCAAACGTGCGAAATCAGCCGACAGAATGGACGGTGCAATTACAGTACTTTTTTTCATGGAAAGGCCTCTACTTTGTTGTTTCATATTATTTGAGCGACGAATTTATAGCTATATTTGTCTTATTCGTCCAGCCCAGATAACCATTCACTCAATGCAGCTATCTGTTTTTCAGTTAGCGGGCCGCCCGCCTTCCTGGCGAATCCCGGCATATGCTGTGATCCGGTACCGTTGGCAATCAACAGTGCAACAGCATTCGCATCGGTATGATACCTCAGGCCCGGAGCCACAGCCCCTTCGGCATGGGCACCATGACACATGGCGCACACGGCGGTAAAGATCTCAGGCCCGTTGACCTTGCCTTTGGCGGGATCAAAGTGACATGCTGCGCACTTGCCATCGAAAATAGTACGCGAGCCTCCACCCAGATGAGGATTGGGGCGCACAACAAGAGTGAGCACAGCCTTGCTGGTTCTGCCTTCTGCATCGGTCAACTGCACCCACTTTTTCACCTCATCCTGCTTGGCAAAGGTATCCATAGTGACCTTGATACGGGTAAAACCTCCGGGCATCAGTAAACGCTCCTCCGGTTCAACCAGAGAACAACCACATGATGCCTGAACATCAACTATCTGCTGCATCACATCACCTGCATTTCGAACGCGCAGATAGACCACCGCCTCCTCACCCTCTTTCACAGTTCCCATGTCCAGATATGGCGGCTCAAACACCAGCATTGAATCTGAGCCCTCAGGCTCAATCAATGATTCAGCCACAACCGGCTTCTCCACCTGCGTGCAGGCGACAACGATCAGCATCAAACAAGTAAGCAAAATAAAACGTGGATTTAAAGACATGACAACCATTTCTCCAGAATTTCAGGCATTGCTGTTTCACCTATCATCATAGCCTGCAATTCAGGCGGCTCGTATTGTAGCAGAATCTCCACAGCTTCCACTACTTCAGACTGACTGAAATCAGCTTCAAGCAACGGCGTCAGCCATGCATCAAGCTCCAGCATCCCCTGCCGGTTCAGCCGATAACGCATACGGCGGATATCAAGCTCTGATTCACGCATCATCACTTTATCTTGCATGGGTCAGGACTCAGGACTGACGAGACAACAACTTGCGCTTGATATGTCCGATAGCCGCAGTCGGGTTCAGCTCTTTCGGACAGGCTTCCGCACAATTCATAATCTGATGGCAACGATATAACCTGAATGCATCTTCAAGTTGATCCAGCCGATCGCCAGTGGCCTCATCACGGGAATCAATAATCCAACGATTAGCCTGCAGCAAAGCAGAGGGCCCCAGAAAACGATCCCCATTCCACCACCAGGATGGGCAGGCGGTTGTACAGCAACCACAAAGGACACACTCGTATGAACCGTCGAGCAGCTCCCTGTCTTCCGGCGATTGCAATCGTTCATGCTCAGGCACGGGCCTTTCGCTCTGCAACCACGGTTTAATCTGGCGATATTGTTCAAAGAAGTGATCCATATCGACCACAAGATCCCGAATCACATGCATGCTCGGCAACGGGCGCACATGGACAGGCTGCTTCAAGCCGTCAATCGGCGTAATACAGGCCAATCCGTTCACACCATTGATATTCAAGCCATCGGAACCACACACCCCTTCACCACAGGAACGGCGGAATGTAAGTGTGCCGTCTATCTCCCATTTGATGTAATTCAAGGCATCCAGTAATTTCATGCCCGGATTCAGCAGTGGTACATCAAAGGTCTGCATCAACGGCTTGTCATCCTTTTCAGGGTCATAACGGAAGATCGAAAGCTTGATCATTTCACTCATAAGACAGCCCCCAGGATCGCCTTGCCAGGAAATAGTACCCCGGCATCAGTACACCCTCTTCTTCGGCGGGAAAGAAGGCACAGACATCGGCTGCGTACGTACCGGCTTATAACCCAGCTCTACACCATCTTCACCGATTGTTGCCAGCGTATGCTTTAACCAGACTTCATCATCGCGGTCAGGGTAATCATCGCGCGCGTGCGCCCCTCTGGATTCAGTACGCGCCAAAGCACCTGCAGCAGTAACCCGGGCCAGCGCCATCAGGTTCTCCAGCTCAAGAGCCTCTATCAACTCAGTATTAAAGAGACGGCATTTATCTTCGATACATGCATCCGCCATCTCCAACGCCAGTGCCTCAATCTGCCTGACCCCCTCCTGCATCACCTCACGGGTACGGTAAACACTGAAATGATCCTGCATAATAGATTGCATTCGGCTACGCAGTTGTGAAACACGCAATCCATCATGATCGGTCGAAGCAAACCATCGCTCCACCCGCTTCACCGCCGTTTGCCAGCACTCCTTATCAACGGGAGCATGATAATTCTGTTCCTGCAGAAACGCGTTCACCCGTTCACCACAAGCATGTCCGAATACGACGATCTCCAGCAATGAGTTACCACCCAAACGGTTGGCGCCATGCACCGATACGCATGCCGCCTCACCTATCGCGTAAAGACCACCACAAACCTTGTCCGTATCATCACCATCGTTATAAACCACTTCGGTATGATAGTTCGTCGGAACCCCGCCCATGGTATAATGCATCGTAGGCTGAACAGGAATCGGCTTCTTCGTGCAATCGACTCCGGCAAAACGCAGAGCCAACTCATAAATATTAGGCAAACGTTTCATGATCAGCTCTTCACCCAGATGATCCAGTTTGAGCAATGCATGGTCTTTATTCGGACCACAACCTCGACCCGCCCGGATCTCCAGTGCAATCGCACGAGAAACCACATCCCGACTGGCCAGATCCTTCGCCGTTGGCGCATACCGCTCCATAAAGCGCTCGCCTTCAGAATTCAGCAGATAACCACCTTCACCGCGCACAGCCTCCGTAATTAATGGCCCGACATCGGCAATACCGGTCGGATGAAACTGGAAGAACTCCATATCTTCAACCGGAAGTCCCGCAGCCAAAGCCAGCGCGCCTCCGTCGCCAGTACATATATGGGCATTGGTTGTCGTCTTGAAGATGCGTCCTGCCCCACCTGTTGCCAGAATCACCGCTTTTGCCTGAAACATGTGATAAGTACCTTTTGCAATATCCAGTGCCATCAGACCATGGCAGCCATCTGCATCGGTAATCAGATCAAGTGCAAAAAACTCCTGATAAAAGTGGGTACCGGCGCGCAGATTCTGCTGATACAGGGTATGCAGAATGGCATGCCCTGTACGATCAGCTGCCGCACAGGTGCGAGAAGCCTGGCCGCCTTCGCCAAATTTACGCGACTGACCACCAAAGGCACGCTGATAAATCGTACCATTCTCTAATCTGGAGAACGGTACACCCTGATGCTCCAGCTCACGCACAATGCGAGGTGCTGCCCTGCACATATATTCAATCGCATCCTGATCACCAAGATAGTCTGAACCCTTGACCGTATCATACATATGCCAGTGCCAATGATCGGAGAGTACATTACCAAGAGAAGCATTGATGCCGCCCTGAGCAGCAACCGTATGCGATCGCGTCGGCAGTACCTTGGTAACTATAGCAACCCGATGTCCTGCATCAGCCAGTTGCAACGCACAGCGCATACCGGCCCCACCGGAGCCCACTATCACGACATCATGAAAATGGTTCTCAACATCATCGCTGGACAGATAGGTCATATAAGCTCTCCACATCGGATCAACATGTATCGTTTTTGTTGATGATTTGAACCTGTTGGCACCGGATTCATATCCAGGCCCATATGATAGCCAGCCACCATACCCCGAACGTGGCCATCATCACCAACATGGCTCCGATCAGTGGTACCCGCCATGCAATCGTATGAACATAATCTTCAAGAATGACTTTAAGGCCAACATAGGCATGAATAATCAATCCAAGTATAAGAATGGTATGCAAAAGGCGTGAAATAACGTGATCAAGGATATCGAGCAGTCCCTGTTGATCGACACTACCTGTATATACCGCGACAAGCAGAAAGAATGGAAGTGGAAGCAACAGTGCAAGTACGACTGCGGACAGTCGCTGCCAGTACCAGTCAGACAGGCCACTGTGAGCTGAACCGGGCTCCTTATTCACCTTCATAACATCACAGCCAGAAGCAAAGCAGCAGCTGCAGCGATGGCAAGTACGACTCTCGCCGATAAGCGCATACTGTCCATGCTATCACCCCATCCGGCATCTATAGTGAGAAATCGTATCCCATTACAAAAATGATAGACCAGAGACACCCCGACCAACCAGATAGAGAACTTTCCCAGCCCGGAATGCAGCCAGACTGATACAAGCTCGAAATTATCTTCGCTACCGGTCATGCCACGCAACAGCCACAGATAGAGCGGAACAAAAAGTATAAGCGCCAGGCCACTGGCCCTGTGTGCAATACTGGCAACCATCGCCACATGCCAATGATAAACGGAAAGTCGGGGAGAAAGTGGCCCCTGCAGAGATTTTGGTCGGTTTTGCATCAAACAGCAACGCCTCCAGATAATAGTCTGAACACTGTAGTCAAACTCACCCTAACCCAGTTCAACCATCCTTTCCATCCCCTCTCTCAAGAGTCTGGCGAATTCCCGCGACGATCTTGGCCAGTTCACTGGCCAGGTACCACTCTGCACATCCACCGGCCTTACCATGTAGTGCTACGGCTGCAGGAATCAACAGACCAGCATCACCAAGACCTTTCTCCATTCTCGCCAACTGCGCACCAATCATGCCCGAGAGCACATCACCGGAGCCGGCAATGGCCAGTTGCGGCGAACCAAAAGGATTCAGATAAACAGCCCGATCTGGTGACGCAATCAGTGTCTCAGAACCCTTTAAAACGACCCAGCAACCATAACGCTTTACCAGTTCAAGTACTGAGCGCTTACGATCTCTTTGAACTGCATCAACATCCGTATCCAGCAATCGGGCAGCTTCTCCCGGGTGCGGAGTCATGACAGTCATGACACTCCTGTTTTTAAGGCTGATCCGCAGATGGGCATCACCGGCAATAACATTCAGGGCATCGGCATCAACGACCAACGGTTTTTCTGACTCAAATAGTGACAACAAAAGTTTTTTTCGATGTGCTCCCCAGCCGGGCCCTGTAACCAGTGCATCCGCACTCTGCCACGATGCAGATGATTCAGGATGCACCATGATATCCAGGCTGGCCTGAGCAATGACTGGCCAAATCTCATCCGGGCAGGCGATACTGACCAGACCTGAGCCTGCAGCATAGGCCCCCAAGCCGGCTAGCTGGGGCGCACCGGCAAAACCAGTCGAGCCACCGAATATCCATACATGGCCGAAATTCCCCTTGTGCGACAGTCGTGGCCGTTTGGGCCAGGCACGTTCCAGGAAGCCATCACCAATCAAACTGCTACTGCTAACAGAAAAGCAGCTGTCCTCCTGTTTACCTTCGCATGAGTCCCGCCAGGATTGATGAATCGTTTCATCGGTGATGCCTATCTCAGCAGCATTGAGCAACTCACCTGTGTAATCACGCCCCTCTAACAACCAGTGCCCCCATTTAGAAGCAGCAACAGGCAGGGTAAAGTTGGCCTTTACAGCCGCTCCCATCACCATACCTGTATCGGAGCAAATACCACTGGCAATATCGATACTTAACACCGGCCGGTCGATTTTATTGATACAAGCAATCGCAGCCGTCATCAACTCATCCAGCCCTCTGCTCAAGCCTGTGCCAAACAACGCATCAACGACCATCACCGAACGATTCAACCAGCGCTCCAGCTCACACAGATGATCCATCGAGCAGGCTTCCCGAACCTTCACACCTGCCTGCACCGCCAAATCGGCATGGGTCCGACTGTCATCGACAATGGAATCAAATGGAACAAGAGTGACTACAGTGACAGGGATTCGATATCTGCGCAGATGCAGAGCTGTAGCAAATCCATCCCCGCCATTATTTCCGGGACCTGTCACGATCACAACGCGCCCGTAGTCAGGAATACGCTCCAGTACAGCTGAAGCAGTAGCTCGTCCGGCCCGATCCATCAGCGTAAAACCCGATGTTCCTGCATGGATAGTTGCCTGATCTGCCCAGCGCATTTGCCCTGCGGTCAATATGCTTGTCATTCCCATTCAGTCTCCCTTATGTCCCGTTCAGCCCCCTGTGCGAATCACAAACTCCCTCTTGTAGAGCATGATTGTCAACATAAAAGCACCAGCAGTGTCAGCAATCCAGTCAAAAATATCTGCCTGACGCCCATCCACATAAGATTGATGCCACTCATCACTCAAGCCATAAAGAGAACAGAAAATTATCGTCGTCACAGCCAGCAACAGCCCGGATAAATGCACGCGAGCAGCATGCCAGAACAGCCATGCCATGAATGCATAGGCCGCCGCATGGATGAGTTTGTCCTGCATGTTGAAAACATGAGGAAGAGGCAAAACAACCTGATCAGACAGGAGATAGATCAGGCCGCAATAAACCAGCAGAGCCAGAGAATATATCTTCCATGACAACACCGTCTTCATATCGGACTATGAATGAGCCACATCGGATTCGGCCACAGCAAAGGCCAGAGCTACCCCTTCATCATCTGTCAGAGAAAGATGAACACGTATTATCCCCTGCTCCTCTGCCACATGATGTGCAGCCCCGTGCAGGGTTATTTCGGGTTTACCGGAAGTTTGATGTATTGTTTCAATATCCTGCATGGCAATGCCCTTGCGGAATCCGGTGCCAAGTGCTTTGGATACCGCCTCTTTGGCAGCAAACAGCATGGCAAAACGGCGGGCAGGATTACCCTTGGCTCGCGACTGCGCAATCTCCTGCTGCGTATATATACGCCCGACAAAACGATCACCAAAACGCTCCAGGCTGCTTTCAATCCGGCTTATCGCAATGCGATCAACACCGACACCGCTAATCAAGAGTCCATCACCGCCTTGAAATCAGCCACTGCCTGCTCAAGTCCCTTGAATATCGCATCAGCCACTATGGCATGACCGATATTCAACTCTTCTACTTCAGGGATCGCACAGATCGCAGCTGTATTCTCAATCGTCAGTCCATGACCTGCATGCACAATCAATCCAATATCACTGGCAAGTTTTGCACCCTGAGTAAGTGCGACCAGTTCTTTTTCCTGTGCCTCTCCGGAAAGGTTGGCATAATGACCTGTGTGCAACTCAACGACTGCTGCACCAATCTCCTTGCTGGCCATGATCTGGGCAGGAATCGGATCAATAAACATCGATACGCGCACACCTGCAGCAGATAAGCGGCCTACGATGCCTGCCAGCCTTGGCTGGTGAGTCACGACATCCAGACCACCTTCCGTTGTCAGCTCTTCTCGCTTCTCCGGCACAAGACAACAGGCCAACGGCCTGAGTCGTTCGCAAATAGCCACCATCTCATCTGTTGCTCCCATCTCCATATTCAGATGCAAACCCGGAATAGCTGCCAGCCGCTCGATATCGTGATCCTGAATATGACGGCGATCCTCACGCAGATGCGCAGTAATACTTCCAGCACCGCCGGCCAGACAAACAGCAACAGCATCAACCGGATCGGGGTAATTCGTTCCGCGAGCCTGACGAACCGTTGCAATATGATCGATGTTTACACCAAGATTTATCATCTTCCCTTCCTCAATAATCAACTAACTTCAAAACCTTTCACCAGCAGCTCTTGCGCATTCATGCGCCCACTGCATTCGGACACCCTGCCCATCTCAACCTAGCAAAAGTAAAACCAATAACAGCTATCAAACCAACAATCCGTTCATGCCTCTGTCTCTCCGCTGCGATGAACTGCCTGAGGTTTAAATCCTTACACGTTAAAACTCTCTGTCGCTTTGATACCATGTTCTTTCAACACCGCGCGAACCATCTCTCTCCATGCCCTGCAATTTGACTCCGATAACATCACCCGGTCGCCTTGCAAAACCGCAGCAATGGATTTACGCAGACCCGCCGATATTTCCATACCTTTGCCACATCCGCCACACAATAGATGGCCCTGCTTCCAGAACATGCTCGATTCAACCGCTTCTGAGCAGTGCCAGCAATGTGACAAATCACCCAACCATCCAGCATGATCGAGAAGCTGCCATACAGCTGCCAATAAATTTTGAGGGCGGGAGCCCCCGGCCAGTAAATGCAATGATCTACCCAGCTCTAAATATCCATGCGGATCACCGTCCTGATACAGGCGTGATGCAATAGCTAATACTTCCTGACCATCCATCACCTGTGGCGATTGCACCAGTGCTTTCCCACGCTGAATGTCGGTCAATGTCCCCATACCTGTCCTGCCCGGTCGCCAGGCAATATCCAGTTCATGGAGTGGTTCAAGCGTCGCACGGAACGGACTCTTGGGACGCCTGGCCCCTCTGACCATCAGGCTTATCCGACCATGGTGTTCAGTAAAGAAATGGCAAATCAATGAGGTATCACTGTATGGGATACGCCTGATTAACAGTGCCTTATCAACGATATTTGCCACAAATCAGCTATCGTTCCCCAATCCGAGATCCAACAGCTTACCCGGATGGTCAAACCAGTCGGCATCGACCTTGGCCCAGATATTTAATCGTACCCGGCAATCAAGAATCTTCTCCAGCCCCAGGCGAGCCTTGGTACCTACGGCTTTCATACGCTCACCACCCTTACCGATCAGCATAGGCTTGTGCCGTTCACTGCCGACAAGGATCACAGCATCAATTTCAATCATACCGTCGATCTCTTCAAAGCGCTCAATATCTACAGCCGTCTGAAACGGGATTTCCTGATGCATGGAGAGGAACACCTGCTCACGCACATATTCTGCAGCTAACTGTCTCTGACTCTGATCAGTAAACCAGTCTGGATCGTATATCGCTTCCTGTTTGGGAAGGTGTTTAATGATTTCAGCCATCAGCGCATCGGTTTGTGTCCCCTTGCGGGCAGAAACCGGCACATAGGCAACGGCTCCCGGATCAATCCGCTGCATCATCATCAAACGCGGCAGTAGCTGGTCTTTGGCCATACAATCCACTTTATTCAGCACATGGATACGAGGCTGGCTCAAACGACCATCGGCAAAACGCTCAATCAGCATGCGGGTTGCGGAATCCATCGGCTTGCTGGCGTCTTGCATGATTGCCAGCACATCAGCTTCTTCTGCTGCGGCATAGGCAACACGCACCATATTCTTATTCAACTGCATCGAGCCTTTATGGATACCCGGTGTATCAACAAAAACAACCTGACATTTCTCATCGGTATGGATACCAAGAATACGATGCCGCGTGGTCTGTGGCTTGGGTGTCACAATGGCCACTTTTGCACCAATGATATAATTCATCAATGTGGACTTGCCCACATTTGGGCGCCCAAGCAGTGCTACCGTACCACAATGGAATTCTGTTTCGCCTAGGTTTTCAGTTTCTGCCATGCCTGCTCCGCTGCTTCTATCTCAGCCTGTTTTTTTCGTTCACCGGAACCGATCCCGACCAGCTCCCCTTTCACCCTGCATTTCGCCTCAAACCTGCCCCTTTTCCCGACACCGTGATCTTGCGATACATATTCAGGAAGCCCCCAGCCATTAGCCTGGGTCAACTCCTGCAAGCGAGACTTGGCATCACGAGTATCCACCTTGCCAATGGAGTTCAACATCGGCGTCCATGCCTGATTCACCAGCTTACGGGCAGGGTCCCAGCCACCATCCTGAAATACTGCACCAATCACCGCTTCAACTGCATTGGCTGCAATCGATGGTGATTTAATGCCATTGGGGCTACGTTCACCCTCACCAACATGCAAATACCGGGTCAGTTTCCACTCAAGAGCTATTTCATACAGGGTCTCTTTGCGCACAAGAGCTGAGCGCATGCGGGAGAGCTGGCCTTCAGGCTCTTCAGGAAACTGTTGATGCAAAAAATCAGAAATGACCAGACCAAGCACTGCATCTCCGAGAAACTCCAGGCGTTCCATATGCAGGCAGGGCTTGCCCGCACTTGCCGAGCGGTGGGTTAATGCCCTGTCGAGCAACTCGGGCTCTAAAAAACTGTAGCCGATTTTTCCTTCAAGAGCCGCCAGATCTTTCGATTCACTCAAGACCCTTCTACCTGAGTCCCGGATGCACCGGTAATCGCATAAGGTTCAAACTCCAGATCTATGCGTATTTTATCGCGCAATATATCCAGCCCCTGTAGATCATCCGGATGATAGCTGCCGTCATCATCACGCTCTTCAACCATACCCAGTGGCCAGAGCGTCACCAGATAATAGGATGAAATCTCCACCAGTGTACCATTGGCCTTGATCGTCAGGTTATCAAAAAATTCAACAGGAAAATCAGCAGATGTGATATATTTCACCGCGAACATCTTCTTCATATGGTTACGTACTTCGGTCTGGGATGCCGTAGCCTTGTTTTCCGCCAGAAACGTAAACACATCCTCAGCCTGCCAGTTGTTGTAATAGGCACGAAAACCCAGAAAGCCATTCCAGACTACAACCGTAATCAGCATTAACCAGAATAGAAACTTGAACATAGAAAAGCCTTGTTCCTCTCTGTTAAACTGCCCCTGAGTAAGCATTGAGACGCTGTTATTCAATCAGGTGACCTAAACGGTCCCAGCGTACCGAACCTTTGGCACTATCCCATGACCACCAGACGATAGCTGCACGTCCAACCATGTAGGATTGAGGGATAAAGCCCCAGAAACGTGAATCACGCGAATTATTGCGATTATCACCCAGTGCAAAATAATGTCCTTCCGGCACCGTCCATTCACCATCACGGATCGAATAATCCTTGATCAATACCTTGTGTTTGATGCCATTGAGATTTTCTTCATTCTGAACAGAAACATCAACAGTTCCGTCTGCCATGTAATAACCCCGATTACCTTCAACGGTAAGCGGCATTTCAATGCCATTGACACTCAATATATTATTGAGATAAACAATCCTGTCGCCGGGCACACCAACAATACGCTTGATATAATCTTTGGATTTATCTTCCGGGTAGATAAATACCGCAACATCACCGCGCTCCACCTGCTTGGACATCAGCTGGATATCAGTCATAGGGATTCTAAAGCCATAGGGATAGCGCAGCACAAACAGATAATCACCTATTTCAAGCGTCGGCACCATGCTTGAGGATGGAATCTTGAACGGAGCAACAATAAAGCTGCGAATAACCACAGCCAGTACTGCAATCACCAACAGGCTTTCCAGCCATTCCCGCCATACCGGTTTTTTATCACTCATGACTTAGCTCCCGTCGCCCAGTTTCAGCACGGCCAGGAATGCTTCCTGAGGTACGTTCACACTACCGATCGACTTCATCCGTTTCTTACCCGCTTTCTGCTTTTCCAGCAGTTTTCGTTTACGGGAGATATCACCACCGTAACACTTGGCTGTAACATTTTTACGCACGCCTTTGACTGTTTCCCGAGCCAAGATACGGCTACCGATTGCAGCCTGCAAGGGTACATCAAATTGATGACGCGGAATCAGTTCACGTAGTTTTTTCACCAGATCACGCCCACGAGACTCTGCAATCGAACGATGAACGATCAGGGAGAGCGCATCGACAGGCTCAGCATGAACCAGTACATCAAGCTTGACCACATCACTGGCAACGAACTCAGAAAGCTCATAATCCATGGATGCATAACCGCGCGACACCGATTTAAGCTTATCGTAAAAATCGATCACCATCTCAGCCAGCGGTATGCTGTATGTAAGCATCACACGGCCCTGTCCGATAAATTTCATATCCTGCTGCATGCCACGGCGATCCTGGCAAAGCTTGATGATTGCACCAACAAACTCTTCCGGCATAAAGATATTAGCCAGCACTGTCGGTTCCTCAATACTGTCGATATCCTGCGGCTCTGGAAATTCACTCGGATTGGAAATCTCAATCGTCGTACCATCACTGTTATGGATACGGTAGATTACACTCGGTGCCGTGGTGATCAGATCGAGATCATACTCCCTCTCCAACCGTTCCTGCACAATCTCCATATGCAGCATACCAAGGAAGCCGCAACGGAAACCCAGTCCCAGAGCTGAAGATGCTTCCGGTTCAAAGGTGAAGGCCGGATCATTCATGTTCAATTTTTCCAGCGAATCACGCAGATCATTATAATCGGCAGAATCCACAGGATAGAGACCGGAAAAAACCATTGCCTTGGGTTCACGATAACCGGGCAGTGGTTCGGTCGCACCATCTTTAAGTGTGGTCACCGTATCGCCCACTTTCAGATCGGCCAGCGTCTTGATACCGCCAATCAGAAAGCCCACAGCTCCTGAATTCAGCTGAGGCGTGGAAAACGGTGCAGGTACAAAATAGCCAACATCCTGAACTTCGTAAGAGGCTGCAGTCGGCATCGACATCAACCGGAATCGGTCGCCCTTTTTCACCGTACCTTCAAACACACGGATCAATGCCACAGCACCCACGTAGGAATCAAACCAGGAGTCCACCACAAGCGCACGTAGCGGTTTATCATCCTTATTTTCAGGCGCTGGCACATGTTCAACTACGGCTTCCAGCACCTCGGCAATACCTACACCGGTCTTGGCGGAAATCGGCAGTGCGAATGAAGCATCCAGCCCTATAACATCTTCAATCTGACGTTTAGCTTCATCAATATCGGCACTGGGAAGATCAATTTTGTTGATCACCGGAATAATTTCGAGATCGTTATCCATGGCCAGATACACATTGGCCAGTGTCTGGGCTTCCACGCCCTGGGCCGCATCAACAATCAGCAGTGCACCTTCACAGGCCTGCAGTGATCGGGAAACCTCATAGGTGAAATCCACATGGCCGGGGGTGTCGATCAGATTGAGCTGATAGACCTCACCATTGTTGGCCTTGTAATTCAACGTAGCCGTCTGCGCCTTGATGGTAATGCCGCGTTCCTGCTCCAGGTCCATCGAATCAAGCACCTGTTTGGTTTTCATCTCACGCTCGGAGAGCGTTCCAGTGAACTCGATCAAACGATCGGCAAGGGTAGATTTGCCATGATCAATATGGGCAATAATGGAAAAGTTGCGAATGTGGGTTTGCTTTATCTTACTCATTGGTGCGGCAGTGTAGCGATGCACGGATGGCTGCGCCATAAGGTTCTGTGTCACTTCAGAGGGAGGCCTGAACATTTAACAGGAGTAAAAACCATATTTCCACCTCGCCGACAACAGCAAATCAGGCTGAAAGCAGCAGCTCCCGGTTCACGACTTGATCTCGACAAGGCTCTCCCAAATAAATTCCCGGCTTGTATAAAGGTCTTGAGAAAGTGCCGGATCAGCTTCAAGCAGCCCTACTATTTTCAGTAACAGGCCATCAAAACTACTTCGCACCTCGTTGAGTTTTGATTCAAGCATATCCTGATTGCGATAGCGGTGTATCTCATCCACCAGACCTACAATGTCATTGCGAATCTCCAGTTTGGTAAACACTCCGATAGCCTTGCTGCTTTCCAGTCGCCTGGTCAACGCCTCTATACTAATACGGCCCTGGTCTCTCCCGACGCCGTTGATTTCAACCTGCTCCGAGCTGGAACCCGGGGTCTTTACTGCTTGCTTGTGAGGTGAACTCGCCTCTTGCGCAGAAAGTGGAAAGGCCATCACCAAAACGATCAGGCACGTGGCAATCACCACTGTGACATCCACAATATTCGGACCATCAGATACTCTGCTCATAAGGCCATGCTAGGGGCTGCTGATACATTTGCTCAGATGTAATCATTCCTCCTTTATCTCATTCTTTCCCCTCCAACCGGGAAAGAATGATCTCTGCAGCCGAGACTGCTCCATCAGCCGACAAGACTGGAAACCGCCTTGTATGCGAGATTGCCCCTTCCAGCGCTTCCAGCCAGTTACCCTTGGCAAAGTCGATCCTGCTCATGCCAAAGCTGGGAAATTTCTCCTCCAGCCATACTTTAAGCACCGGATATTCAGGGAAATCCGGGCGCTCCACCCAGGCCATAGGCGTGCCTGTAGTCCAACATTCCGACAATATCCCGTAGCCTGGTTTGCACACCACCACATCAGCAAATGGCATCACATCCACCGCTGACAAATCCGGGCCAAACGCAATAGAGCAGACATTATCCGGTGCGTCAGCAGGAGCACCGGGAATCAGAAACTGCCAATCATTCATTATCGAGAGTGCCTGCATATCAAATGCCGGCTGATTCGATCCGCCGAAAACAACCAGTGCTGTTTTCGGCCTCTTCATTTTAAATGGCCTCTCCATCCCCACCGGAACAGCGGCAATCAAAGGAATCTCTTTTCGCTGTGGAAATACCTGCATATCCATCGCCATGGGAGGTGTAAGCAAGAGATCACACTGCTGATAAGCTTGTTTCAATCGTTCAAGGGCTGGATCTATAGCCTCCAGCCAGTGCGAGTAGATGGTGTACCAGTCCAGTGTTGCCAGCCCTATTCCCGGGATACCCAGCGCTCTTGCTGCAGGAAATGCCAGAGGAGAAATATCAGATATTACCAGGTCTGCATGAAAGGTTCTGAGCAAATCGATTTCCCTGATGATCTGATCATCTATCGTCTCCAGCCACCCTCTTATTCCGGCGACTGAAGCCTCACGGTCTTCCTCGATAGCAGTTTTCTGAACCACACCGACATCTACAGGGCTTTGTTCCAGCTCAACCTCAAATCCAAGCCGTGCCTGAATTTCATCCCGGTCGAGAGCGCAACGAACAAGAAATAAACTATCAGGCTGTTTCTGATGGATCTGCTCCAGAACCGGTGCCATCTGAGCCAGATGCCCGAAACCGTGTCCGCTGATATAAACAGCGATATTCATCCCAGTGACGGTAGCAAGACGAACATATCCAGGGAAAATCTAATCATAAACATCACCCCTACTCTCCGAACCAGAAAAAACCGAAGGCAGGGATAGCCAGTCGATCGTTGAAGACCGGCGGGCGCTCGCCACTGATCAGGTCAATGGTATTATCAAAACGGAAAAATCCGAGCTGGCGCAGAACATCCAGATCCAGATACTGGCTATGGGCATCAAAATTCCCTACCACCAGTACTCTGGAGTGTATGGATTGCTGATCGAAACGCGCGAAAAGAAAGAGATGCGGGTTCTCCACATTGATCAGTTCACGGTTGTTATAATCGGCAAAGGCCGGGATCTCCTTGCGCACTGCAATCATCTTCTTCAGGCCTGAGAAGATGCGCTGCTCAACACTGCCTGCACTGTTGCGCAACTCCGCCTTGTCCCAGTCTATGGTGGGCCGGTGAATCCAGCGACTGTCGCTGCGTTTGACCTCATCATCAAGGTAGACATAGTCGTTAAGCGTGCCGATTTCATCTCCGTAGTAGAGCAACGGAATGCCGCCAAAAGAGAGTATCATGCTATGCAGCAGCAGAATAATGCGAATGGCCCTATCTATTGCCTCTTCATCGCCACTCTCCAGCGCGCTCTCCAGTCCGGCCAGCGATGCCAGCGAACCGCAAATGCGGGCATCCCCCGTTTTTTCATTCGCCCCGAAGGGGTGACCGCGTGCAGATGAGTCGGCAAAACGGCCAGTCAGATAATCGACCAGAAAACGGCGATGCGCCTGCGGTTCATAGTCACAATAACGAATATCACTGTCGTCGAACCCCAGCCCGATATCATCATGACAACGCACATAATTGAGCCATGTCGCCCGCTCCAGTTTATCGGGTAGACTCTTGATACCGCGGTTGAGCAGCGTTGTCTTTTTCGTTGCCACCGCTTCCCAGAGCAGGGCCATAAAGGTGGCGTTATAGGCAATCTCACACTCCTTGGCGATGACTGCATCTTCACCAAAGTATTTGCTGATCTCTACCGGTGCTACAATGGCTTCGGCGATAAAGAGTACGCCGGGTGCAGTGACCTGACAGCAATCCTTCATCAGTTGCAGAATCAGGTGCGCTTCACGCTCATTCTGGCAGCTACTGCCAATCTTCTTCCAGAGAAAAGCGACTGCATCCAGACGCACGATATCGGCCCCCTGATTGGCCCAGAACAGGATGACATCCATCATCTCGATAAACACGGCCGGATTACTGTAGTTCAGATCCCACTGATAATCCTTGAACGAGGTCATCACCCACTTACCCATGGCTTCATCCCAGGTGAAATTACCCGGTGCCGTTTCAGGAAATATCTCCGGCATCGTCTCCTCAAACATGTCCGGAATCTCGCGATTATCGAACACGTAGTAGTAATCCTGATAGCGCTGCTCTCCGGCGCGCGCACGCTGGGCCCATTCATGTTCATCGGAGGTATGGTTCAACACCACATCAAGGGTAAGCAGCATATTGCGTTTTTTAAGCATGCCCGACAGCGACTGAATATCCTCCAGCGAACCGATACGCGCATCGACACGACGGAAATCGCGTACCGCATAACCGCCGTCGCTGTGCCCCGGCGGGCAATCGAGCACGGGCAACACATGCACCATATTGATGCCCAGCTCCTGCAGGTAGTAGAGTCGATTCTGCAAACCCTTGAGATTACCGGCAAAACCGTCACTGTACATAGCCATCCCGGCCCACTGCTGACTCAAAAACCAGTTGTGATCCTTTTCGCGTTGCACATCGCTCTTTTTCAGTGCTGCTGATCGCTTGATATACTGGCGTGCCAGTGTTTCCACCAGTCGCTGCATCTGTTCAGGCAGATCTGGCCGATCACCGTAGAGACGGTAGAACAACGAGTGAATGGCATAGAAATTGGCCCCCAGCCGGATATAGAAATGCTGCATCCCGCGCTGGCTTTTGATCTCCGGCTTGAGTGCAATCAGGATTTCATTGAGTAACGAGTGTGATACCTGTTCATACATCCTGACTCTCCTCTTGCTGCCACAGTGCAATCATATTGTTATAAAACTCCCTGTTATCGGTTGTCGCACCGCGTATACCAACCATAGCGCTGGCAAATGCCTGGGCCCGGCTTAATGTCAGCGGGACAGGCCAGCGACGAACCAGACCGGCTATCATCACACTGCAAAATGCATCGCCCGCCCCTACCGTATCGACCAGAGCAGCTTTCTCTCCGGGCTGCACTGTGTAGCGGGTGCCATCGGCACAGATCGCTGTGGCGCCCCTTGCGCCCCGGGTTAACAGAACATAGTCCGGTTTATGTTGCATCACTGCCGTGATACGCGCTTCTTCATTGTCGATATCCGGCAGCAACTGCTGCAACTCATCACTGTTGAGTTTGATCCAGTGCGCCTGTTGTAACAACGGCTGCAGCAAATCCTGCGACCACCACGGCGTGCGCAGATTGATGTCGAGAAACCGCGCTGCCCCGGTCTGCTGCCTGATGCGCATCAGTGTCGAAGTTGACTGACGCAGCGCCAGTGAACCGTGATAGAGCAACCACGGGGCCTCAGCAAGGTCGGGGAGACCTCCTGCATCGATAAAGTCATAGGCACACTGCTCGACAATCTCATAGTGCGGCTCTCCTTGACTGAAACTCACCTCCACCCTGCCTGTCGGGTGGGTTTCATCACACTGCAGGCCGCTGACATCCATACCCCACTGCAACATGGATGTACGCACCTGCTGCCCGGCCACATCGTTACCGACGCGTGAAATCAACAGCGGTGAAAGCCCGAAGGCCTGCAGGTGCCAGGCAACATTAAACGGTGCCCCGCCTAGCACGGAACTACCGTCGGGGAAGTGATCAAACAATACCTCGCCGAAAATCAGTGGCCGCAGTGGCTGCGCACTCATAGCTGCTCCCTGAGCCAGCCATCATAGCGAGGGTGATAATGGGCCAGCCCTTCAAGTATGCCTGCACTGTAGTTACCATTCATGCCCAGATAATCGCCCTGCGCCAGATAAAGATCACCGTCGAGTGCCAATGCATCGCGCCGCACTTCATCACTGGCATTGGCCACCAGTACCGACGGTATCGGACAGGTCAGTACATCCAGGTCGTTACCGCTATCTCCGGCAAAGAGCATATCTCGACGGGCAAAGCCGAAGCGTGCGGCGAGAAATTCGATGGCATGCCGTTTGTTGGCCGAAGCAGGAAGAATATCAAGCAGCCCCATACCCCTGGCATCATCAATGCTCCAGATCAGATTTGCTTTTACCCCCAGAGCCTGCAATCGCATCTCAACCGTTGCCCTGGATGCCGGCTGATTCCACGTAACAGGGGCATAATAGCTGAGCTTGAACTGCCCCTGTTTTTCAGGTTCCTGCAAACGCAAAGCATTCAGCTCAGTAAGACCAGCCTGCAGATCAGTCGAGTGCAGATTTATCCAGTCCGGTGCAATCTCATCGTCCCATGCTTGCAAGCGGTTCCATTCACCCTCCTTGATGTCATAGATCGTCGCACCTACATCGGCAATAACATCATCGGGTAGTGGAAGATCAAATTCGTGAATCGCCTGTTCGATCAGGCTGCGGTCTCGGCCACTGACATAGACCAGCCTGATTTCGTCCCGACTAGCCAGACGATGAAAAAGTGCTCTGGCTCCAGCTGATTCAGGCGCATCACCGTTGGGAATCAGCGTTCGGTCCAGATCGGTACAAAGCAGAATACGACTCATGCCTCATCCCCGAAAAAGTCATAGTGATCCATCGCTTCGATGATACCGGCGGCAAAACTCTCCTGAGCGAAATAGATGTGCTCAATATCGGAAAGCTCGGAAAGCTCCTCATCATGCCTGTTGGCCACGACCACCGCCTGCGTATTGCCGCGCATCATATCCTCATCAGCTCCCGAGCCACCGGCAGCAAGAATATTTTCCATCGGAATGTCAAACTGCTCAGCCACCCAACGCAGGGCAAACCCTTTCGATGCACGTACAGGCAGAATATCGAGATACTGGCCGAAGGAGAAAACAACGTTGACCGCCTCCTCCTGCTGCAACAACAACTGTCTGATCTGCTGAACATCCGGGGCAATAGCGGGGTCGATAAAATAACTGAGTTTGAACCTGTGTTGCTCCGACTTTGGCTGTAACAGCAACCCGGGCACTTCACTGAGAATCTCGTTTACCGCACTGCGGTTCCACTGATGATTGATATGTTTCGCCCACACCCTGTCCTGGGTCAGGTTAGGTACATAATGAATTTCGGCCCCCTGACTGGTAATCAGCACATCGGGCTGCGGAATACCGTATTGGCGCATCACCTTCATGGCAGAGTCCAGTCGGCGACCCGTTGCGATACCGAAACTGATATATTTGCGATGTCGGTGCATCAACTCCAGCAACTGCCTGAGCGACTCGCGGTCACCCATCAGATTCTGGTCCAGGTCGGTGAAGACAGCCCTGTCGCGGTAGAGTTCCCGTCGCCGGCTCAGCTGCATACGCTGCAAAGGCTCGCTCTTCTGAATCAGAGGCCGTATCACATTCAGGTAACCCTGTGCATGCGCCTGCCATGAGTAATGCTGACGCACCCCCTGTAGCCCGTTATCTGCCAGTTTACGCCAGAGATCAGTGTCGGAGAGCACTCTCTGGAGCGTCGCTGCTATCCCCTCCTTATCCAGCGGGTCGATCAAACAACCGTTATGACAGTGGCCGATTATATCGATCGGACCTCCATCCTCGGTGGCCACGACAGGCAGGCCTGAAGCCGCTGCCTCAATCAGCGTCAAACCGAAGGGTTCAGTCAGTGCCGGATTGATAAACACACCGCCGGAGAGTGCCGCCAGCCGGTAGATCAGTGCCACCTCATCGGCACTGTGATGTTTGGGATAGGCCACCCGCCCATATAGGTCGTAGAGATCAATGGTCAGCAGAATATCTGTCAGCACATCCTGGGCTCCGCTATCAAGCTCGCGTATATCATCACGGTTGCCGGCCACAATCACCAGATTGGCCATCTGCTGCAGCTGTGCAGATTCGCCATAGGCCTCAATCAAGGTAACAATATTCTTGCGCGCATCAGGGCGCGACAAGGCCAGAATCATCGGCTTATGAGGAGCACGGAAGAAGCGGTTCAGCTCACAGGCTATCGGTGCGTTGACCTCGTCACCATGCGGCGGATACAGCTTTTCCAGATCGGTCCCCGGCGGCACCACGCGCATCTGTTCGGGCTGATAGTAATCGTAGAGCGCATACTGTTCGCGAATTTCCTGACTGGTACTGGTGATCACACGTTCGGCCACCCCCAGCGTAGTCTCCTCGGCTTCGATACGGCGGGAGATATTATAAGTGGTTTCAATTTCTGCGCGTTTGACACCGCTGGCCAGCAAGCGGTTGCGCTTACCACGCCCCAGCGAATGACCGGTATGCACCAGAGGCGTGCCGAGGTGACTGGCAAGTATGGTGCAGACATAACCAGCATCGGCATAATGGGAGTGTATGATATCGGGCAATCGCGGCTGCTCCTGCAACCAGCTCAGTGTATTGTCAGCAAAACTATCCAGCGAATCCCACAGCATCTCTTTGGCAATATAGCCCTGTTCACCACAGGCAATGCGCACAATGCGAACATTCTCCGAGAGTTGTTCAAGCGATTTGGCATAATCATCGCTGAGGTTATCATCAACAATCTGCCGGGTGAGCAGATCAACGCACTCGACTTCCGGGCATTCACCGAGTGCTCTTGCCAACTCGACTACATACTTGGTCTGGCCACCGGTGTCGGCATCCCGACCGAGCTCGAGATTATCGCCCCGGATCAGACCGTGAATACTGACCAGAACAATATAATAACGGCCAGCGACGTGCTGCTCATCGCCCCGCCCTTTGCTCGTATGAGACATGGTATCGCGTTCGGGTTGATTCATAATTTCAGCGTAACAGTCACAGCTGTAATATCAAGGAGAGAGGCGAAACGCATAGAATCCACACCAGTCAAACCAGACACCTGAATTCAGCTTCGCAGATGCATGCTGCGACGGTCAAATTTCACTGATTCCATGCTTAAAGGCAGGCGAAACAAACAGCACTTCACTCGACCATATCAACTGGCCCGATCATTGCTTTCGTATTTTCAATACGCATTATGATAATGGAGTACACCATGACATCATTGAATCACGGCTGCCGCTTAATAGTGGCTGCAGCATTCCTTTTCAGTTTATCCGGCTGCGCCGATGTCCAGGGCATGTATGAGTCCACCACAACCACACTGTTTGAAGGCTTGCCGAAAACGGAAAGTCACCCGGTTTTAGCCAAGGATATCACCAGTCGCATGGATCGTGTGGACAATGCCATGGACAGAAACATGGCAAGAAATACTCTGATTCGGGAACTTATTGCCGAATCAGATCAGATATGTAACAGCAGACTGGCAGAGATTCCCGACCAGATGGAGAAGAACTGGAAGCTGAAAACGGCCAGAGGTGATGCCCTGAGCTCAACACTGGATAATGGAATCGAGCAAAGGATACTGGATACCATAACCCCTGACCTTACTATGAATCAGCCCTTAACTTTCAATCATCCAAAAAAAGTTCTGGGTGAATCCATTGTTTCCATGATCAGAAAGAATCGGGAGCAGAGCCGTATCATCCTGAAAAGCAGGGAAGAGATGGATATCCACCGATACTCTTTGAAACAGGCCATGCAGGGTGTACAGGCCTATCATCGTTCATGCACCATTGAACTGGGTATTTCAGAGCTGGCAGGTATGACTTCGCACCGCATGTCAGCACAGGAAAAACAGGCCAAGATCGAATCACTGATGTTATTGCGTCAAACCCTGATGAAACAGGGCTTAAGTACGCGCTCGGTACAACAGAAAATCGACGCGGTTATTCTGGCTGATTAGGTAAAGATTCTGATCTGACATGAGCATAGCTTGAATCCACAAAGGAGTTGCTATTGCCCTGAATGGCCATGATTTTTCGATTGCGCTCGATTTCCCATGCATCCACCGGGTCTTCCTTGTTCCAGACCGCAAACAGACGTCGCTGTTTTTTACCGATCTTCAAGCCGTATTCCCGCTCCATGTAATAGTAAGTGCGGGCAATATCACCACGTACATGTAATGGCGGCTCTGCAATCTTCTGTTTGAAGTCTACCTCGAAATCGACCACGCCATATCGGCGAGGCTCACCAGCAATCATACCATAGCGAAAATTCGAACGGTCTCCGTTCAGCTCACCGATAGCCGGCACAAGATTGTGCATATCTGACTCCATTGCCCGGAATGTAGTGTTGCTTTTTCCGCAACATTTGCGTCCCTTGTATGATTTCCCCTTCCTGCTGGTACACACTTTATTCTGCCAGCACTGCAGTGCATGGCCGAAGGCCCATGCTGGCACGACATGCTCCCATTCAATTTTTTTGCCGCGCTTCTCATTCTTGCGTGCGGTATAACCACAGGATTTCCGATCTACATGTCCTTTTTTTCCATATTCACAACCGGCATAAAAGGTGACCCTTCTATCCTGATACATGGTGGCCATTTTTTTCTTGGCCTGTCCAAATGAGTGTCCTGTTTCATTACCAGTAGCCATAACTGTGGATGGCATCAGGCAGAGCAATGCCCATATCATTATCATAAACTTCATTGGATTATATCCTAGTTAATATTGAACTTTTTGCTGTCACCACATTACGCAAACTTATGACCGTAACACTGAGTATTTCATTCCACTATTCAGTAAGCAAAATCACCAAATCACTCGAGCTTCGTGCCAGGAAATTAAGCCGAGGTTTCCTTCAGTGTAGCCTGCTCTTGCTCAAAACACTGCATGGAATAATTCAAGGCAACCTGATCCGACAGCCAAAAACGCATATGCCGTTTATGGCCACGTTGACCACAAAAGAGAATCTGATCTCCTTCTGAAAAATTAAAGCTATCAGCAGGGAGGAGATGCTCTATACCATCACGAACTACAGTCAGGACCATCAGTCGCGCCTCCTCGCCATGGTGAGAGAACTCTTGTAATAAATCACTGATAGATAGCCTCTTTCCACTGCGCAACCAGCTACAGGCACCTGCTGCCCCCACATCTGTCATATCAACACCCCATGTGCTCGGGGCTTCTCCATCGGCAACTGCCGCCTGAATTCGTTTCAGCAGTAATTCAGCATCGGCATTAGAGCGCCGAACCATCTGACTGAGAAAGCGACCAAGCAAAGGTGCTGTAAAATAGGCTGTAGCCTCTCTTGCAATCATAAAGCTGTTTTGCATGATGAAATCCACATTCGCCGCCTTAAAAAGCGCTTCATTGGCATAACTGTTCTGGCGAATCACAATGTAGAGTTCGGGATTCAAGTCTCTAGCCGTCATAATAATAGAAAGATTATCTGTATCATCATCGGTTGCAGCAATAATACCAACGGCCCGTCCTATATTGGCCTCTTCAAGTGTATGAGCCTCAGTCCCTTTTCCGGCCACTGTGCCCGGTGGTGCCACCTTTGCATTTTTATTAATGACCATGACCTCCATTCCAGCTTCTGTGAAGCGCTGATGGAGTGCTTTTCCCATACGGCCATAGCCGCAGATAACCCAGAAACCGGATGGTGGTGCTATTTTTTCAGCCACTACTGTACGGGAAAGGCCATATAGCCAGTTATACAGCTGGCACTGCACCGGAGAGTGAAGAGCAATCGAAAGTAAACTGGCATAATTCCTGAATGGTGTGACAATGTAATCGGTGCCGAATGAGTTCATATTGTCAGCGATAGCCTGTGACTCTGCTCTGCAGACAACCTGCAGTGATGGATTAAGCAGTTTCACTGTAATGGCAATTTTCAGGTTTGCCTTATCATCCCCGGTGATCGCTGCCACACCTGCGCACATAGGGTGCATCAGGCCTGCCTTTTTCAAATGACCGGAATCTTCTGCATCTACGCTCATTCCCGGAATATAAACAGGATGATTTTCGATCGGTAGTGCATTGATCCGTTGCGGATCATTATCAACAACTATCGCCTGGTATCCCCTCTCAGTCAGTGAATGCAACAACATATGGCCTGTATCTCCATATCCGCAGATAATATAAAAGGGATCACGGATTCGCCGGATGTAACGGCTATAACCGCTCTCCTTCACGATCTGTCTGAATGTTGAGTCCTGAAGCAGTGAAATAATGGTACCGAATGCATACAGCCATGAAATCACCGTGATATAAATCGAAACTATCGTCCAAAAACGCTGCAATTCCGTGAACGGATAGGGTAATTCACCAAAACCAATCGTAGTCGCCATATAGCTGGTAAAATAGAAGGCATGGAAAAAGTCCATATGCCAGACATTCCCCTGATCATCGACACCCGGGATCAGTACAAAACCGAGAATCGAGATAGAGAATGAAACAATCAGCACAATAAGCGGTGCCCGCATACGGCGAAGCAGCAGAAAAATAAAGGTATCTGTTGCCCTGAGTTGTCTCTGAACTATCATAACTGGCCGTCCATCAACGGCGTACTACCACAGTCTCCAGCATCAACAATGCAACCGATACCAGATTCGCCACCAGGGCTCCCCCAGACAGGGACACGATACTGGCCATCATCTCCGGCGTCAGTCCCACATCCAGTACATGTACAGCGGCCCCCCAGACTATGGCCGCGCTTATCAGACACAAATCAGCCGCCAGACTCGTTGCAAGCAACATCGCACCGATCTGGGAATGTTCACCAAATTTTAAAACCGTGGCGATCAGGCTGACCACAATTGCGACAAAGAGTTCATAAGCACTGTGATGATCAGGGTTATCGATATCACCAACAAAAAAAGCAACATTGATTGATAGTGACAAGATAATAAAAAAGGCAAATGACAACTTGTTCATATTCATAAGTACAACCTCAACAGTAGAGTGATACAGGCTGTATGCCAGCCATCTTGATATAGACGCAAATATACAGCATAAAACAAGCCAAGTTTTCCGGCTTCCTGTTCCCACGCCCCGGACAAGCTGGGTATTAAGCAAAGCGTTGCATGGAAATGATGAATACGCTGAATAAACACCCCCTTGCTTGTAAAAGGGAAAAGGCCGAAGTTCTATTCGCCATGCAGGGTCACAGTAATCTGACGAGACCCGCCAATATCCCGATGTTCGCCCAGATATATACCCTGCCATGTGCCAAGCGCCAGGCGCCCACCTGCAACAGGGATTATGATACTACTGCCCAGAAGACTGGACTTGATGTGTGCAGGCATATCATCAGCGCCCTCCAGTGTATGCCTGTAATATGGCTGGTTCTCCGGCACGAAGTGACTGAAATGCGCCTCCATATCCGAGCGCACATCAGGGTCTGCATTCTCATTGATGGTCAGGCTCGCACTGGTATGCCTGATAAAAAGATGTGCCAATCCGACATTGAACGCTTCCAGCTCTGGCAATAGCTCAACAATTTCGTGGGTAATCAAATGAAAACCTCTTGCCTGCGGCTGCAACCGTATTGTTTTCTGCTTCCACATGATAACCATCTCACCGTCAACAGCCTGTGGCAAATGCTTATAAACAGATTTAAATAGTCGTTCTCCGTAGCAATACGGATAAACAATAAGGAAAGATTGGCCTATAATATGCTTATATATGGCTTTGGCCGGCCGGAGGTGAGACCCCAGATGCAACAGCAAATCCTGATCGTAGAAGATTCCCTTTTTATTTGTAAAACCGTGCAAAAAAACTTGGAGAAAAATATTAGCATGGGTATCCGGGTCGCCCACTCCCTTGAAGAAGCCATGGAACTGGTTGAAAATAGCAGTGAGGGTTTTTTCGTTGCCCTACTCGATCTGAATCTACCCGACGCACCAAACGGTGAGATCATTGATTATATTTCTCTACATGATATCCCGTTCATTGTTTTTACCGGTAATGAATCGCTAAGCGTGAAAGACATGTGCGAAGAACACCCAAAAATGATCGATTATGTGAACAAACAAAGTAATTTTTCTATTGATTATCTATCCACCCTGATTAACCGGCTACAGAAAAATAAAGAGATTGAAGCACTGGTTGTCGATGATTCTGCCGTGAGTCGGATAGCAGTTATCAAAAAACTGCGTCGCACAATGCTTAACACCCATCAGGCTGCCACTGCACAGGAAGCCCTGGATATTCTCAATCAGCCGAATCAAATACGTCTGATCATGATTGACACACATATGCCGGACATGCCGGGGTTTGATCTCTCCAAGCAGATCCGTGACAACCCGGCCAACAAGGATATTAGCATTATCGGCTTTTCCGCTGATGGTGATAAAGCACTGGCCGCCCGCTTCCTCAAAAGTGGTGCCAATGATTATATGACAAAAAACTGTTCTCAGGAAGAACTGCTCTGCCGCATCATTCAGAACCTGGATATGCAGGACTATATACAGGCGTACAAAGATGCTTCGAATAAAGATTTCCTCACCGGTTTGTACAATCGACGTTTCCTTCTGGCCTCAGTGCCACTAATCCAGGCTAATGCCAAACGCAATAATGCGCCATTTGCAGTCGCGATGTTCGATATTGATCACTTCAAAAACATCAATGATACCTTAGGCCACGATACCGGAGACCTGGTTCTTAAATCTCTTGCGAATGAATTGAAGCAGCGACTGCGTGAATCAGATCTGCTAGCCAGAATTGGAGGGGAAGAGTTTTGTATAGTGGCAGTGAATTGTGACCATGAAGCAGCCTCGACCCTGTTTGAAGAACTGCGTCAGAACATTGATGAGAACATCATCGTTCTCGATGACGGGCAGGAGGTCCATTTCACTGCCAGCATCGGTATCTGTTGCGATCCAAGCTTGAGCTTTGAAGCTATGCTCAAGGTTGCAGATGACAATCTATACACAGCCAAGGAGACAGGGCGGAATAAAATTATTATCAGCTGACGGACACCTGACTCCGCACGTCTAATAATAGATTTCATTCGTTGCAACATCTCTTGTTACGACTGCATTGGCTCCTATCATTGCACCCTCACCGACAGAGACTCC